>Ga0070679_100001884_pt1 | contig 18874 bp, 18 predicted proteins | sample KBSC63BmetaG_FD_65652 | JGI IMG/M metagenome (GOLD analysis project Ga0070679, IMG submission 65652) | Corn rhizosphere microbial communities from Kellogg Biological Station, Michigan, USA - KBS C6-3B metaG | ecosystem: Host-associated > Plants > Roots > Rhizosphere | place: USA: Michigan... | reverse complement strand
GCCGCGGCGAACATAACGAACAAACGAGCTTTCATCGTTGATTCCTCAAGAAAGTATGACTGCACCCGAGCCCGGTGTGAGTGATCCCAGCGTCCACGCCTTCACACCTGCTTTGGCTGCCGCCGACGTGACCTGCTCGGCATCCGACGGCGCGCAGATAACCACCATTCCTACACCCATGTTGAACGTTCGGTACATCTCCGCAGGCTCGACTTTGCCCGCTTCCATCAGGACCCGAAAAGCAACCGGGACCCTCCAACTCTCCAGCCTCACGATCGCATCCAGCGTTTGAGGCAACGCCCGGTCCAGATTCTCGAGCAATCCGCCGCCGGTGATGTGCGCCATTGCATGCACGCGATCCAGCACTGGCCTCAACGACGGCAGATACGTGCGATGCTGCGACAAGAGCACATCAGCAACGCTCCGCCCTCCCGCCTCCGGGAACGGGTCGCTCAAGTGGAGGCGCAACCGATCAGCTACGATTTTACGCGCCAGGGAATACCCGTTGGTGTGCAGGCCCGCGCTCTCCAGGCCGACTAGCACGTCGTCGGGCTTCACACGCGCTGCTCCAAGCACCAGCTGCTCTTCCACATATCCGACGATGAAACCGGCCAGGTCGTAATCCGGCGGAGTGTACAAGCCGGGCATTTCAGCAGTTTCGCCCCCTATTAGCGCACAACCATTCTCACGACATCCGGCGGCGACGCCTGCGACGACTGCTTCGACGATCTCCGGCTCGAGCTTTCCGAACGCGACATAGTCCAGGAAGAAGAGCGGCAAGGCACCCTGGACCAGGATGTCGTTGACGCAATGATTCACGAGGTCATGTCCTATGGTGTCGTGGCGACCGGCTTCGACGGCGACCTTGATCTTGGTTCCGACGCCGTCAGCGCTGGCGACCAGGATCGGCCGCTGAATGTTCGGGGGCATGCGGAACATGCCGCCGAAGCCGCCGAACGCCCCCACGACACCCTTGGTGAAGGTCGATTCAACCAGGCTTTTGATGCGCTGCTTCGCTGAGTTGGAAGCATCGATGTCGACTCCGGCGCTTCCGTAACGAAGCGCGTCGTCGCTCACGACGGCAGCTCCTCTTCGAACGCGACGAGACGCCGCATGTCGCGCATCCGCTGCTCGATCTCCGTGCGGGTCACGCTCATCAGGCGCTCGATGGAGAATTTCTCAACCGCGAAGGAGCCCATCACCGAGCCGTAGATGACGGCGCGTCGCATGTTCGCTTCGCTGAGATCTCCCGTCGCGGCGAGATACCCGATGAAGCCGCCGGCGAACGAGTCGCCGGCGCCGGTCGGGTCGAACACGCTCTCCAGCGGAAACGCCGGCGCGAAGAAAATCGAGTTGTGGTCGAACATGAAGGCGCCGTGCTCACCCTTCTTGATGATGACGACGCGGGGACCACGGGCCATGATCCACTGCGCGGCCTGGACGAGATTGGCCTTTTCGCTGAGCTGGCGCGCTTCGGCATCGTTCAGCGTGACGAGGTCGACGTGGGATAGGAGGTTCAACAGGTCGGGACGACGGCTCTGAATCCAGAAATTCATGGTGTCGCACGCGACCAGTCTCGGTTTCTCTACCTGTTCGAGCACGTCCAGCTGCAGCCTCGGATCGATATTCGCCAGAAACAAATACGGAGACGATTTCAGCTTTTCCGGAATCTTCGGACTGAAATGCGAGAACACACCCAGATGGGTTTCCAGAGTCTCGGCCGAGTTAAGATCGTGGCGGTAGCGGCCGCGCCAGCGGAACGATTGCCCCTCAGCCCGCTCGAGTCCGCTGAAATCGACGCCCCGTTTTTTCAGGGGCTCGAGTTTGTCGACGGGATAGTCGGAGCCGATGACACCGACCACGCTCACCTTGGTAAGAAGGCTCGCCGACGCGGAAAAAAACGTAGCGGATCCGCCGAGTACGTCGTCCGCTTTGCCGAACGGTGTCTCGACGGAATCGAGCGCCACCGACCCAACCACGAGAACCGACATTCGTCGCTATTTCGCTGGAGAGTTTGTCAGAATGCTAATGGTAACGGCACAGTCCCACGGTGCAACTACATTCGCTCCGGCGCGGTGACGCCAAGGATCTGCATGCCGTTGCGAAGCACGATTTGCGCGCCACGGGCGAGCCCAAGACGCGCCTTCGTCACTTCCGGTGATTGCTCGAGCACGTGATGCTTGTGATACCAGAGATGGGCGAGCCGCGCAGTCTCGTGCAGATAGGTCGCGACGCGGTGGGGCTCGAGACTCTCGGCCGCCGACTCGACGAGGCCCGGGAAGTCGACCAGCGCCTTGATCAGCTCCTGTTCTTCCCGCTCGCGTAGCACGCCGAAATCGATGTCGCCGGGCACGACAGAATCCGGATCGATTCCGCCGACGCGAAAGATCCCGCACATCCGCGCGTGGGCCATCTGTATGTAGTAGACCGGATTTTCCTCCGACTGCGATGCCGCCAGATCGACGTTGAAGATCAGTTGGGAATCGCTCTTTCGCATCAGAAAGAAATACCGGACAGCGTCACGGCCAACTTCGTTGACGAGATCCCGGACGGTGACGTAGCTGCCGGCGCGCTTCGAGATCTTCACCTCTTCGCCGTGTTTCATGACCGTTACCATCTGGTGCAGCACGTATTCCGGGTAGTTGCGTTCAACGCCCATATCGAGCGCCTGCAAACCGGCGCGGACGCGAGTCACGGTGCTGTGGTGGTCGGCGCCCTGAACGTCGATGGCCCGCCTGAATCCCCGCTTCCACTTGGTGACGTGATACGCGACGTCGGGCAGGAAATAAGTGTAGGTACCGTCGCGCTTGCGCATCACGCGATCTTTGTCGTCGCCGAAATCGGTGGTGCGTAGCCACAGCGCGCCGTCGTTCTCGTATGTCTCGCCGCTGGCGACGAGCAGCCGCACGGTCTCGTCGACCATGCCGTCGGTGTAAAGCGATGACTCCAGGAAGTAGCGGTCGAACCGCACGCCGAACGCCTGTAGATCGAGATCCTGCTCCTTGCGCAGCTCGCGTACGGCAAACTCGCGCACCGACAATCCGTCGTCCGCCGCGATGTACCGCTCTGCGAGCTCGCGAATGTATTCACCGTGATACCCGCCCTCGGGAATCTGCGCCGGCTCGCCGCGCAGCTCCTTGATCCTCGCCTCTACGCTCGCCGCCAGGTTCTCGATCTGGACCCCGGCATCGTTGTAATAGAATTCGCGGGTCACTCTCCAGCCCGTGTACTCGAGCAGCGTCGAGATGGCATCGCCGAGCGCCGCCTGCCGGCCATGTCCCACGTGAAGCGGTCCGGTCGGGTTCGCGGAGACGAACTCGACATTAACCACCCTCCCCTCTCCGACACTGCTGCGGCCGTAGTTTTCATCGGCAGCCAGGATGTCGCGTAGTCCGGAGGCGATCAGCGTCTCGTCGATCCAGAAATTCATGAACCCGGGACCGGCGATGTCGACCTTCGATACCCCGGCGTCAGCAAGCTTCATCGCGTCGCGCAATCGCTCGGCGATGTCCCGGGGTTTAGCGCGTAGCGGTTTGGCGAGAACCATGGCAAGGTTGGTCGCCCAGTCGCCGTGCGATTCGTCGCGCGGGCGCTCGAGCAGCGGATCCATGTCCGCGGGCGCACCGATGCTTTGCGCCGCGCGAATGAGCTCGGCGCGGATTTGCTCAACGGCTTTCATTCACCGCTTTTCGATTTGCCGGCTGGCTTCGATTCCGACTTGTTGGCCGGCTTGGGTTCGGTGGCTTTCGGCTCGGACGCGGTTTTTGAATCTGGGGCCGGTTTGGACTCGGAACCCGAGCCTTCGCTCTTCGCGCCGGCAGCGGGCGCATTCTGCGGCTTCTTACCATCCTTGCCGTAGTCCGTGATGTAGAAACCCGATCCCTTGAACACCAGGCCGGCACCGCCGGAGAGCTGTCGCTCCGCGACGACGCCACAGGTTGGACAGGCAACCTCCGGCGGAGCGGCGCTGATCGAGCGGTAAAATTTTTCGAACTCGTGGCCGTTGGGGCAACGAAACTCGTAGGTGGGCATGCTGTGGTGGGAGAGGCGAAGGCCGTATCGAAAGCTACCTAGACGGGAATAGCGCCTCAAGCGCGCGCTCTACCTGATTAAACGGGCGGTTTGTAGAATCCCCAGTTGTCTGCAAGCACGGCGGCGATCTCACCAACGGTCGCACGCGCACGCACGGCATCGACTATCGCGGGCATCAGATGCGTTGGCGCGTTTTTGTTCGCCGAGCCATCCCGCAAAACGTCGAGCGTCTTCCGTACCGCCCGCGCGTCGCGCTTCTCGCGGAGCTGGACAACGTTTCTCACCTGCATTTGCTCGAGCGCCGAGTAATCCGGCGCCGGCACCGAGAGCGGCTCGGAATCATCGGCAAAGCGATTGACGCCGACAATAACCGTCTCGCCCGCTTCGACCCGCAGCTGCTGTTCGTAAGCGCTCCGCGCAATCTCCTCCTGGAAGAAGCCCGCGGCGATCGCTTTCTCCGAGCCGCCCAGCTCATCGACTTTGCCGATCAAATCGGCGGCTCGCTTCTCCAGCTCCTCCGTCAATCGCTCGACGTAATAGCTCCCCGCCAACGGATCAGCGGTATTGGTGACGCCCGATTCGTATGCGACGATCTGCTGCGTTCGCAACGCCAGAGTCGCCGCCTCGGCGGTCGGGAGCGCTAACGCTTCGTCGTAGCCGTTGGTGTGCAACGATTGCGTTCCGCCAAGCGTCGCGGCGAGCGTCTGGACGGCGACCCGGACGACGTTGTTGAGCGGCTGCTGCGCGGTCAGCGTCACCCCACCGGTCTGGGTATGGAATCTCAGGCGCGCGCTCGCATCTGACGCGTGAAACCGATCGCGCATGATCCGCGCGTATAGACGCCTCGCGGCCCGAAACTTGGCGACCTCCTCGAACAAATCGTTGTGCGCGGCGAAGAAGAATGAAAGCCGCGGCGCGAACGAATCGACGGCGAGGCCCGCGTCGATTGCCCGCGTAACGTACTCGACGGTATTGGCGAGGGTGAATCCGAGCTCCTGGGCGGCCGTGGCGCCCGCTTCCCGGATGTGGTAGCCGGAAATGGAGATCGGGTTCCAGTTTGGCACCTCGTCGGCGCAGAAACGGAAAACCTCGGCGATCAGCGCCAAGCTGGGTCCGGGCGGATAGATGTACGTTCCGCGCGCGATGTACTCCTTGAGAATGTCGTTCTGGATCGTGCCGCTGATCGCGTTGCGCGAGATGCCGCGTTCCTCGGCGACCACGATGTACATCGCCAGCAGGGTTGCCGCGGTGGCGTTGATCGTCATGGACGTGGAGACTTTGTCGAGCGGAATGCCGTCGAGCAGCACGTGCATGTCTTCGACACTGCTTATCGCGACTCCTGCTCTTCCAACCTCGCCCAGAGCGCGGGGTGAATCGGAGTCGAGTCCCATCTGGGTCGGAAGATCGAAGGCTACCGACAAGCCGGTCTGGCCGGCATCGAGCAGGAGGCGGAAACGCTCGTTGGTGCTCTTGGCGCTGCCGAAGCCGGCGTACTGCCGCATCGTCCACAACCGGCCGCGATACATCGTGGGCTGGACGCCGCGGGTATATGGCCACTGCCCCGGATCGGCGAGGTCGGATGCGTAGTCGAAGGGCGCGTCTTCCGGCCGATAGAACGTGTTGATGGGAATGCCGGCCGGGGAGATCCTGTCTGCCCGATCCTGTTTGCTCTCGCGCGCCGGCCCCCGCCGGCCGGATTTCACGCGCCGACCGAGCCGACCGGCGAAAGCGAGCTCGCTGCCACGCCTTCTTCACCGAGCATCCGCCGCGCCGCATCGACGTCGTTACTGCTGCCGATGAACAGAGGCGTACGCTGGTGCAGCTCGGTCGGCTGGATGTCGAGAACGCGCTGCTGACCGTCGGTGGCCGCACCCCCGGCCTGCTCGACAATGAACGCGAGCGGATTTGCCTCGTACAGCAGACGCAGCTTGCCGCGCTTGTTCTTCCTGTTCGCCGGGTACGCAAACAGACCGCCGCCAAGAAGATTGCGGTGGAAGTCGGCGACGAGGGAGCCGACGTACCGGGTGTTCATCGGTTGCCGGTTGCCATCCTGGCCGCGATAGTAGCCCATCAGATTCTGGACGTTCGATTCCCACTGGCTCTGGTAGGAATCATTCACCGACAGATATCTGCCGAGCTCGGGAGTCCGAATGTTCGGATGCGAGAGCAGGAACTCTCCCAGCGACGGGTCGAGGGTGAAGCCGTGCGCACCCTGGCCGGTGGTGTACACGAGCATCGTGCTCGAGCCGTAGATGACGTAGCCCGCTGCGACCTGGCGGCGACCGGGTTGAAGCATGTCTTCCATCTCACCGCGGCTGCCGCGGGTGATCTTCCTGACGACGGAGAAGATCGTCCCCACCGGGACGTTGACGTCGATGTTCGACGATCCGTCGAGCGGGTCGAACAGCAGGCAATACTTGCCGCAGCGGAAGTTTGGCGGGATATCGATAATTCCCGGCTCTTCCTCGGAGGCCATCGCGCACAAGCGGCCGCCGTGATCCAGCGCCTTGATGATGATCTCGTTGGCGAGGACGTCGAGCTTCTGCTGGGTCTCACCCTGGACGTTCTCGAGATCGGTAGCGCCGAGGATGTCGGCAAGTCCGGCGCTGCGCACTTTGTTGGCGATCATCTTTGCCGCGAGCGCGAGATCATAGAGCAGCCCGGAGAGCTCACCCGTTGCCTCGGGATGAAGCTTCTCCTGCTCGATGATGTAACGCTCGATGGTTACGACCGATGTCGCGGTGTGCTTGACCACTCAGAGTCCCTTATCGACGGTGTTGAGGCGGGACGCGGAATATCGCCGCGCGTCAACTTCGTAAGCGTTACGGCTGTAGCCGTGACGGATCGATTGCCAAAGATAGCTGACAGGAAAGGCCTTGTGCTCGGAAAATTGCTGAACGTGCCGGAGCTCGTGCAAGAGCAGCTCGGCGTCGAGTCGAACGGTCGGCGCGATGAAGATCGTTTTCCAGAGAGTGATCGCGGCGGCGGTGCTCGTTCCGAGCGCCCAGCCACCAATCCGAACCGGCAGTCCGCCCCGGCGGTAAGTAGCCTGGCCCAGCTCTGGATATCGGACTAGCAGCTCCGCCGGAAGTTGGATTCGCTCGCCGATCAATCCGGCGGCCAGCTGCGAGAAAGCTCCCATTTCTCTCCCTTTGCTTCGATCTCGAGGTGCGAGCCGTCCGTCCGAATGATAACCGTGCCGGCCTCATCGGTACGAAGGACCTCGGCGCCGACGCGGGCGAGGGCGGCAAGGACATCGACGCTGGGATGCCCGTACATGTTGTGCGCCCCAACCGAGATCACGGCAACCTCTGGATTCACCGCCGCAAGGAACTCGTCGCTGCTACTGGTCGAGCTGCCGTGGTGACCGACCTTGAGTACATCCGCTCGCAAATCGGCGCGGTGGTGCTCGAGAAGCCAGTCCTCCTCCCCGCGCTCCGCATCACCGACGAGCAGAAACCGCACCGCCCCAAACCGCACCACGGCGATCGTGCTGGCGAGATTCGGATCCTTGAGGCCGACTGTCCACGCCGAATCCGGCGCCAGGAAGCTGACTGTCACGTGATCGACGTTGATCGAGTCGCCGGGGTGGACGCGGTGCCACTCGATGCCGTTCTTTTTCGCCGCCGCGAGCGACGCGATGTATCCCTCGGACCCGCCGGCGAAAGCTGCGTCCCAGTACGCATGCGGGTGCAGGGCGCCAAGCACGCTGGCGGCGCCACCGACATGATCGGTGTGGGGATGCGAGAGGACGAACGCCTCGAGTGATCCGCCGCGGCGCAGAATGTAGGGGAGAATCGTTGAGCGGCCGGCGTCGCCGCCGCGCCACGCCGGCCCGGCGTCTAGAAGAATCCACTTTCCCCCATCGGTTCGCAGCAGAATGGCGTCGCCTTGTCCGACATCGAGAACGTGCATCTCCACTTCGTGCGATGCGCGCATCGGCAGCGCAGGAGCAACTGCCATCGTCGCCAGAGCGGCCATTGCAGCGATGGCAGGGCGGGCCGGGAATCTGGTCACGCAGGCAAGCACCAGCGCAACCGCCGCGATCGCCGCGAGGATCGCCGTCACGAGAGTCGTCGAAACGGTGATCGATGCACCGGGCACGGTCGCCGCGCGCCAGGCAACCCAGTCGAATGCAAACAGCAAAGGATGGACGGCGCCCGCGATGAACCGCGCAACGCCGGTGAACGGACCAGCCAGCATCGCGAGAAAGAGAATCGGTTGGGCGACGGTGACGATCGGCGCCGCGACCAGATTGGATACGGGAGCAATGAGGCTTATACGGCCGAAAACCCACGCCACCAGCGGCGCCGTCACCGCGCATGCGATCAGCGAAGTGACGAGTTCGCGCCCCACCTTCGCCTTCCAACCCTCCAGGCGGGTTGCGAGATGTCGTCGCCACAGAGCACCGGCGGCAACCAGCGCGCCCATCCCGAGCACGCTGAGCTGGTAACCGACATCGATCGCAGTGCGCGGCACGACAAGCGGGACGAACGCGCCCAGAGCCCACGCCGCCCAGGGCGATGTCGGCCGCTGCCACAGCCTCGATGCCATGCCCACTCCGAGCATCGCCGCCGAGCGCAGTGCCGGCGGCGGCGCGCCAATCACTGCCACGTAGATCGCCGTCGTGAAGAACGCGCCGAGCAGCGACGCTCTCCGCGAAAGTCGGGCGACCTGAAAGAGCAGCTCCATCGCCGCGGCGATGACTGCGACGTGCAAACCCGAAATCGAGAGCATGTGGATCAATCCCGCCGCTGCGTAGCGATCGCGCATCTCGGTCGGAATCTGGTGCTGGTCTGCGATCAGGAGCGCGCGGGCGAGGGGCGCATCGTCGCCGAAGGTGTGGTCGATTGACTGTGCCGCCCGTTCTCGCACCCTGCCCAGCAGATCGGTCGGCGGTTTCGTGATGCCGACCACAGGTCGCGGCGGGAGAGGGCTCGTAACGGCGATGATTGCCGACGCACCCAGCAGCAGCGCGGTGGCTGCCCAATCGAATCGGCCACGAGCGAATGACGCGAGCGCAACTCCGACGGCGCAGACGACCGCGATCCAACCGAAGCCGGCGAAACCCGCGAGCAGTCCGGCCAGGTAGGAGAGGTACGCTATTGTGATTAAGGGCAGCGGAGCTCCGGTCGCCTGCTGCCCCACCTTACCCCGCTACCAGCGGTAGCGCGAAATCAATCCCGCGTCACCGCAATCGAAGCGGTCGGGCTGCTAGACCGCCATTGGCAGCGCTGCTCGCTGAGCCACGACCTGTCCGATGAATGTCGAGCCCGTTGTACCGGTGAGCTCGACCATCAGGTATCGGCCGATCAGCGCGGCGTCTCCCGGTATCATCACCGTCTTGAAGTCCCGGGTGCGGGACTGCAGCAGGCCCCCGCGCCGGGCCGCCTTCTCAACCAGCACCTCCCGACGCTGGCCGAGTAAGCCAAGATTTCGCTCGCGGCTGCCGGCGCGAACCGTGGCAATCAGCCGCGCCAGACGCTCACTCGCGACTTCGTCCGACACGACTTCCGACGCGGGGAATCGCGTTGCCGGGGTGCCTTCTCGCGGCGAGAACTTGAAGGTGTAAGCATCGTCGAACCCGACCTCGGCCACTGCCGAGAGTGTCTCCTCGAAATCCGCCTCGGTCTCGCCGGGGAACCCAACGATGATGTCGGTGGTCAGCGCGAGATCGGGAATTGCCGATCGCAGCTCCGCAACGCACTCCATGTAACGCTCGCGAGTGTAGCGCCGAAGCATCCGCTTGAGGGTGCGGCTCGAGCCGCTTTGCATCGGAAGATGAACGTGCTCGCAGCACGCCTCGGTCTCGGCGATGGCATTGATCACCCGAGCGCTGAAATCGTTCGGATGCGGGCTGGTGAAACGCAAACGTCTTACACCCCGCACCGATCCAACAGCGTGCAACAGATCCGCGAAATCGTTTTTGCCGTCGAAATAGGAATTGACGGTCTGCCCGAGCAGCACGATCTCCGACATTCCCGACGCGACGACCGTCTCGACCTCGCGAACTACTTCGGGCAGCTGGCGGCTGCGCTCCGGTCCGCGGGTCGTCGGCACGATGCAGTAGGTGCACTTGTAATCGCAGCCGCGCTGGACCGGGATCCAGGCTTTCACGCCATCGAAGCGGCGGGGAGTGAAATCCTCATAGTGCTCCTCGAGATCGAATTCCACCGCGGTCGCCCGCACACCGGCCCGCGCGCTCTCGATCAATGACGGCAGCTCGCGGTAGCCGTCCGGCCCGATCACCAGACTCACGTGCTTCACGCGATCCAGAAGCTGTGTCCCGAGACGTTGGGCCATGCACCCTGTAACTCCGAGCACCGCGTCCCGCTTCATTTTGCTCTTGATCTCGCCGAGCCTGCCGATCACCCGCTGTTCCGCGTGCTCGCGGATCGCGCAGGTGTTGAGAAGAATCACGTCGGCCCCGTCGGGCTGCTCGACCGGATCATAGCCCGACGCAGCCAGCTTGCCGAGCATGAGCTCGGTGTCGCTGACGTTCATCTGGCAACCGTAGGTCTCGATATATACGGTAGGGCGCGGGCCGGAAGACATGCCGGAAAGATAAGCCGGAATCGAGCCGCGGTGCGACGCGCCGGCAGTTTCAGCGAGTTGCGGCAGTCGCTGGGGCCGAAGTCGATTGGGCACCCGACGGAGCAGCGTCGAGAGCGGCCGGGTCGGAGGGAAGCTCGATGTAAAAAGAGCTTCCCTGCCCTTCGGCGCTCTTGACCCAGATGCGTCCGCGGTGTCGCTCGACAACCAGCTTGCAGAACGTGAGGCCGAGTCCGGAGCTGCGGGTCCGGGGAGTGCGCGGCAATTCCACCTGGCCGAATTTTCTGAAAATGACCTCGTGGTACTCCGGCGGGATCCCGGGGCCGTTGTCGCTGACCGTGAAAAGCACTCCGTGACCGGCTCGCCGCGCACTCAGCTCAAGGTGAATCGGACGCGACGAGTGCGTGACGGCATTTTGGATCAGGTTCGAGAACACCCGCTTGATGAGGCCCTTGTCGCCGACGAAGACGGGAGCGTCATCCGCCACCGACACTTCCACAGTCGTCTGCTCCTGCTGGAAGCGATGACCCCACTCGTGTACCAGCTCGGCGAGGAGCGCTCCCGGAGCCATTGGGGCCAGCGTCAGGGTTATGTTCGCCTCCTCGATTCGCGCGACTTCAAGGATGTCGTCGATCAGCGCGAGGAGGTCTTCGGATTTCGATTCGGCGTCTGCAATCGCGGCGCGCTGAGACGTGCTGACCTGGCCGAAATCACCGTCAGCGAGCATCTCCATGGTCGCGAGAACCGATGTGAGTGGCGTCTTGAGATCATGGACGATCATTTTCATCAGATCGTCGCGCACCCGCTCCAGCTCGCGCAGCTTGCGCAGACTGTCCTCCAGCGCGTCGGTCGCGGCTTTGAGCTTGAGCAGACTGCGGACGCGCGCGCCAAGCACGAGCCGGTTGTGCGGCTTGGTCAGAAAATCATCGCCGCCCGCTTCGATTGCGCGAACACGGTCGCTGGTGTCGTTGAGCGCGGTGACGAAGATCACCGGAATGCGCGAGGTCCGCGGATCGCGCTTGATCCGCCGGCAAACCTCGAAGCCCGTCGATCGGTCGTCGACACCGAGATCGCCCGCCGGCATCGATACATCGAGAATGCAGAGATCGGGGTGCTTCTCGAAGGCGGCAGCGACAGCAGAAGGACCGTCTACCGCCGTGATAGTGTCGTAGCCGAGGCTGTTTAGCTGGTCGAGGAGGAGCTCGACGTTTGCCGGGATGTCGTCGGCAACGAGAATGACTTCGGGCTTAGAGCTGCCCGCGTCCGCCATATCAGGGCGATACTCTCAGGCCCAGGCTCAGAATGTATCCGCGCTCCTTGATGTCGTCAGCGCCTGCCGACCGGCTGGCGCGCTGAATCGCGACCTCGAGGCCCGCACGATCGCGGCTGAGCGGAATGCCGAGCCCGCCGGCGAAAGTGGTCTCGGATACTTTCTGGCCGTTCAACCCGAATGGCAGGGTACGATATCGGGCGCCGACGCGCATAGTGATGGTGCGCTGCATCACGCGCGGCCCCGAAGCTTCGACGCCAACGCCGGTATCCCACCCGTCGAACGCCTGGATCCCGGAGGACGAGAGCGCCGTGAGCGAGCTCCAGCTGTCATGCGCCACCCGAGCCGAGATCGACGCGCCGGAGATTCCCTCGTAGATCACCGACGCAGAGTAATGATCGGGAAGCGGCGCGCTTCCGATTGCGGTGTCGCCCGATTGCGCGCGAAGGTCGCCTCCCTTTCGTCCGGAGATCGCGAAGCCGATCACCCGCGACGGATGGAACTCCAGACCCAGCGACGCAGCGAATCCGGCGTAGCTGATTCTGCCGGACTGCGCCGTGCTGATGTACTTCGAGCTGTCCGGAAAAAGCTGCGAGAAAGTGATGCGGTTGCTGCCGGTGAAGACGTGAGCGCCAAAGCCGATTCTGATTTTCGGCGTGCCGGACCACGCGAGGCCGAGCCTGACGTCGTTGATCGCGCCGAGGACCCGATTCCGCTCCGTGAGCGTGACGGTGTCGGTTGGCGCGCCGACGATCTGAACCCGCTGGAGATCCGTCTCCGTGGACCGATCGAGAAAAGTCGAGGAGCTGAGGCCGAGTGTCCATGCCTGACCCATCGGCAGCACACCGGCGACGAGGGGAAATCGCGCCGTTGTGGTACTCGCCGAGCCGGAGCTCGTGGTGACTCTTCGGAACTCCGGAGAGTACTGAAAGTAAATCGCGGCGGCGCCGACTCCGGCGAGCGCCGCCGGTGTCGTCAGGCTGAGCGGGTCGAAGTCGGCAAGGCTCGACCCAGCACCCTCGGCGCGGGCGCTGATGCCACCAGACGGATAGCCGAGCCCCTGCAGGCTGAGCGCGCCCTGCGCCTGGGCGGCGCTTGAGAGCGCGAAGAGAAAAGCAGCCGCGAAAAAGATTTTGCGCGTCATGGCAGTCCGAGCGGGACACGAGAAGTGTAACTGATTCTCAGTCGCGGTCGAAGCGCAGCGATGTCTTCACTCGAGGAGAACCGAATCTCCAGCGGAGAGCTGCCCTCGACGGCGGACTGCAGCACGATCGCGCGCGGCAGCGTATCCGGCGGCGCTGTGTGCCAGAGCGCAAATGCGCGCGCGAGCTCGACCGCGGTCTCACCGGAGCCACCGGGCTTCAGCCTCAGCGTGTCGGCGGTGACTGCAGCGATGATCTGAGATGCTTTCGTCGGGTCAGTCACGACCTTTCCGGCGAGCACGATCTGCGGGACTACCTTGACCGTGTCGTTGGGATCGATCGCCGTATTGGCAATCTGATTCAATAGCAACGTGGCCCGGACGACCGTCGACGAATCGATGATGCTGTCGGGAATGATGAACCGGAAATAGGTGCGTCGCGCCGGCAATCCCCCGACCGCCAGCACGCCCGGCGGCGCTTCGGCGGGTGCCTCGGCGATCACGGTATAGTCGACCAGCACCGCGGCGAGAATCCGGTCGTCGGTCGGAGTGCGCGAGAACGGCAGCACGACGAGTGGTTTAGTCGCAGTGTCTGGCGTCGCGCGGAAGAAGAGGACCGGTCCACCGGCGGGACTCTCGGTGGCGGACATGCGCAGCTGGCTCGATCCCGGAGAGCCGGTGGCGCGAAGCCCGACGCGCAAGGGCTGGTTGTTCTGGATGCGCGACAACACCGCATCGTTCGAAATGAAGTACTTGAGGGTATCGGTGAGCTGCGCGCGCGTGAAGGTCTGGGACGATATGAACCGATCCGGACGAAACAGCGCGAGCACCGCTGCAGTCGAGGTGTCGTTCGCGGTGGTATCGACGTCGTAGGCTTCGATCGTCACGGGATCCGTGCTCTTGATCGACAGCGTATCGACAATGAGCTGGATGTACGCGCTGTCGACGCTCTTGATCGGCTGGGCAGTGTCGCCTGCGGGAAGGAAAGTCTGCGGCAGCGAATCGAAGCGGATGATCACCCTCGTGTCGAGGGTGTCGCCGCGCTTGGCGAGCAGCAGGCTCGGGTCGGTTCCGAGTCCGGAGAAAGACTGGACCGCAGTATCGACCTCGACGGCTGCGTCGAGAGTGATTGTCTTCACATCCCCGCCGATCGGCGGACAGAGGACGTTGCAGACCCCCGAGCTGTCCAGGTTCTCCGAGCACGACGATATCGAAAGGAACAAAGCCGCGACGGCGAGCAAGCGCGGCAGAATTGACGAAAGCTTCACTACACTCTTCCACGTGAAGGGTTGAGCACGAACGCGTGCGGAAGCAGCTCTTCCAGGGTCCAGACAGCTTCCTTACCGTCGCGCGTGTAGCTCGAGACTTTGATGTTCGGCGCGAACTCGTTCAAAACCTGTCGGCACGCGCCGCAGGGCGGAGTTGGCTCGCTGTCCTCGGTCGCGATCGCGATCTCTTCGAACTCGGTAAGTCCTTGTGAGACAGCAGAAGCCACGGCAAGGGTTTCCGCACAGATGGCGAGACCATACGCGGAGTTTTCCATGTTGCAGCCGATGACGACATCCCCCGCGCGCGTGCGCAGTGCCGCTCCGACCCGAAAGCTCGAGTAGGGCGCATAGGCGTTGTCCAGCGCGCGCAGCGCTGCTTCCCGAAGGGAAGCTTCGTTGGCGGAGCGGTTTTTCATCAGGCTACCAGTTCTGGCAAGAACGATTGACCGCGACCCCGGAAGGAGAGGCCGAACCATTCCGCAACGGTCGCGCCCAGATCGGAAAACGTCGTGCGCTCGCCCAGATCACGCGGAACCACCCGCATGCCGCCAACGAGCAGCGGAACGCGCTCGCGCGCGTGGTCGGTCGAAGGCGTAGTCGGATCGTTGCCGTGGTCGGCGGTGATGAAGAGCAGATCGTCCTCTTTTAGTCGCGATGTTATGGAAGGCAGCGCCGCGTCGAATTCGCGCATCGCTTGATAAAACCCCGCAACGTCGTTGCGGTGCCCGTACAACTGGTCGAAATCTACTAGGTTGGCAAACAGGAACCCACTTTCCGCGCTCGACAACCATTCCTTGATGCCGCGTATTCCATCCGCGTTCGATGCGGTGTGACGCGATGTGATGGACCTGCCCGCGAACAGATCGTCTACCTTGCCAACTCCCGCGCGCGGAATGCCGGCCCTGGCGAGCGCGTCGAGCAGCGTCTCCGCCGGCGGCTCGATCGAGTAGTCGCGGCGATTGGCGGTGCGGCGGTACCCCGCCGATGTCTTCTCGAACGGTCGCGCGATGACGCGTGAGACGTCGTTTGGCGGCGAAAGCAGGCGCCGCGCGGTCTCGCACGCCCGATACAGCTCAGCGAGCGGGATCAGCTGCTCGTCGGCGGCCACCTGAAAGACCGAGTCCGCCGAAGTGTACACGATCCAGCCGCCAGTGTCGTGCTGCTCCGTCGCGTATCTCTCGATGACTTCGGTTCCGCTGCCGGCCACGTTCCCGACTACGGGACGGCCGGTCTCCCTGACGAATGCCTCGAGGACATCGGCCGGAAAACCATGGGGATAGGTCGGAAATGGTTGCGCCAGATGCACACCGGCGATCTCCCAGTGCCCCGTCGTGCTGTCCTTCCCCGCGGAAGCGGGCAGCATGCTACCCCACGCACCTGCGGCATCGCCGCGGTACTGCATCCCCTCGAGCGGACGAATGTTGCCGAGACCCAAGCGCTCGAGCCGCGGCAGACGGAAGCCGCCACAGGCGCGAGATAGATTGCCAAGGGTGTCGCTCCCGGCGTCGCCGTATTGCGCGGCATCCGGAGCCGCGCCGATGCCGACGCCGTCGAGGATGATGATTGCGGCGCGCCTCAACGCGCCTCCGTGTAAACGCGCTCGACCCGCGACCTGAGACCGGTCAGCAGCTCGTATGGTGACATCCCTGCGTCGTCGGCGACGCGCTCAACCGTCAACAGGGTCGGCCCCCACCTGCCGACGAGTGTCACGACATCACCGACGTCGCAGCGAACAGTAGTGACATCGATCATGGTCATATCCATTGTCACGCGTCCCGCAACAGGCGCCATCGTCTCACCTACGAGCACCGTGCCGCGGTCGCTGAGGGACCGGGGGTAACCGTCCGCGTAACCGACCGAGACCGTCGCGATTCGCGCCGGGCGATCAACCCGAAAAGTCGCGTCGTAGCTGACGGTGTCGCCGGGCTGCAGGGCTCTGATCTCGACGATTGGCGCGCGAAGATGTACGACCGGCTCCGGCTGAATGCGCGCGGTGCTGCCGCTGCCAACACCGTAGAGAAGAATTCCGGGGCGAACGAGATCCCAATCGCTCCTGCCCTGTCGGGCGATGGCGGCGCTGTTGCTGGTATGGAGAATCGGCGGCCGCTGGGGCAATGCTGAGAGTGCCTCGCGAAACCGGCGCTCCTGTTCTTCGACGCTTCCGTCGTCGAGTTCGGCGGAGTGGAAATGCGTGAACGCGCCCTCAGGCGGAAGCAGCTCGACGAGCTGTCGGATCTCGCCGATCTCACGCCACGGAATGCCGGCGCGGCTCATACCGGTGTCGATCGAGAGATGCCACGAGCCGCCGCCGGCCTGCCGCCAGGCTTCTATCTCTGCAGGATATCCGAGCGTTGGGGTAAGGCGCGCCGCGCGAGCGCGGGACAGCTCCTGCTGGAGCAGAGGAGTGAAAATGACGATCGGCCGCGTGACTCCGATGCGACGCAGATCCTCGCCCTCGGCGACGGTGGCGATGCCGTAGCCCCAGGGGTTGAGGGGCTCGAGTGCGCGCACGGCCGCCTCGGCGCCGAGGCCGTACGCGTCGGCCTTGACCATCGGAAGAAGCGGGACGCCGGCGCGCCGCGCTGCCGCTGCGGCATTACGCTGCAACGCGCCAAGATCGATTTCGACCCTGGCGCGAGCTAAGGAGGGCTTCATCACGCTTAGTTTATGGTGGCGTTAGTATACCCGCGACCATCCATCCATTCAAGAAAACCTCGAAGGTCGCTCTCACCATGGAAAAACCAGGCGCGCTGGACGAAACCCTGGCACTGATGCGTGATCTGCGCGCCCGCTGCGAGTGGGACGCCGCGCAGACCCACGAGTCGCTCCGTCCATATCTGATCGAAGAAGCGCACGAGCTGGATGACGCAATCCGACTCCGGAATGACCAACTCATGCGGGAGGAGCTGGGCGACGTGCTCCTGCAGGTCCTCTTTCACTCCGTGATGGCCGAAGAACGCCGAGCGTTCTCGTTCCGCGACGTAGCCGAGGGACTCATCACCAAGATGAAGGGCCGGCACCCGCACCTCTATGGAGATTCGGCCAAGGAGCCGTGGGAGCGCATGAAGTCGAAGCACCGCCGGAGCATCGCCGACGGCTTGCCGCCGGGAATGCCATCGCTGCACCGTGCGCACCGCCTACAGGACCGGGCGGCCGGAGTCGGGTTCGACTGGCCGGATGTCGAAGGCCCGGTTCAAAAGGTCGAGGAGGAGCTGACCGAAGTTCAGGCCGAGCTCGAGGCCTCTCCGCCGCCGCGGGCTGGATCGCCGCCCATTCTGGACGCGCGCCACTACGCTCTCGAGGCCGAGCTCGGCGATCTCCTGTTCGCGGTGGTCAATCTGTGCCGGAAAGCAGGCGTGCACGCGTCGATTGCGTTGGACAAAGCCAACGCCAAGTTCGAGCGCCGCTTTCAGCGCATCGAACAGCTGGCGGCGGAACGGGGAATCGATGTGAAGAGCGCCGGTCTCGAGAAGCTCGATGCGCTTTGGGACGAAGCCAAAAGCGAGGAGCCGGCGCGCTGAATCAGCGGCGCTCGTACTTCCAGTTGCGCGATTTCCCTTCCGCAATCCATTCGATGGCGCTTCTGACGCGTCGCTGACGCGTTTCCTCGCCCTTCGCCTCGGCGATCCACTCCGCGTATTCCCGCTTGTGGCTGGGAGGAAATTTCTTGAACGCCGCCGCAGCTTTCTTGTTCTTCCGTAATGCTGCCGTCAGCTCGCTAGGGATGCTGACGGTTTTTTTTGCGACGCTACGTCGCGGCGGTGGTTTGACTCCCTGCTCGTTCAGTCGCGCGCCTTCGCTGATCAGGTGCAGCATGGTTTTGTCATCGGGCAGGTCGGACAGAGACCTGACGTTGGTAATCTGCCCCTTCTCATCGCGTCCTTTGCCACCGGGAATCAGCGCGGCCTTCCAGAGGATGACGTTGCAGTGCTGCTTGAACGCGGCCATGCCGCACAGCACGCCCTTGTACTCGAAGTGGGGAACGCTCCACTTGATGGTTTCTTCAACAGCCGGGCACGCCTCGTGGACGAGCGACCGCACGTGAGTAAGAATCGGCTTCGCAAAATCCGCGGACTTGGCGATGTAGGCATCGACGCGTGAGTCACGCTTCCCCATCGATGGCTCCGCCGGTCAGTAGGTCAGCTGATCCAGGTGCCGAGCGCGATTGCCCAGACACTCAACAAGACGCCCAGCCCGGCCAGGATTCCGCCAAGCGCCAGTAACGCGCGAACCGCCTCGACGGCTCCCGCAATTCGTTGCAGACCGCGGCTCGAGATGCTTTGTCTGGCGCGCTCCAGAAGGCCCCAGCTGCCGTAGGCAATCAGGCACACTGCTGCCATCGATGCAGCCGAGCGAGTCCATGAATCGAGTCCACCGGCGCCGGCGAGGCCGAGTGCCCCGACGATCACATCGGCAGCCAGCCGGCGCGCAGTGGCGAGTCGCGCCCTCTGGGCGACGAACTCGAGCAGGCTGGCGTCCGGTCGACGCGCGGAAAGAACCATGATCAGAGAAAATCTTCACCGCGGCAGGAAATCCGCCAGACCGGCTAACCCGCGCTCTCTTCCTCGGCTTCCTCGCCGTGCTCGACGATGTCGCCGCGCTTGAAGAGAA
>Ga0070679_100001876_pt1 | contig 18913 bp, 16 predicted proteins | sample KBSC63BmetaG_FD_65652 | JGI IMG/M metagenome (GOLD analysis project Ga0070679, IMG submission 65652) | Corn rhizosphere microbial communities from Kellogg Biological Station, Michigan, USA - KBS C6-3B metaG | ecosystem: Host-associated > Plants > Roots > Rhizosphere | place: USA: Michigan... | reverse complement strand
GGGCGTGAGCGCGGGGCAGTCCGTGGAGGCGGTCGAACAGCTCGCGTCGGAGACGCTGCCGAACGGAATTCACTTCGAGTGGACGGATCTGACGTACCAGCAGAAGCTCGCCGGTAATACCGCGGTGCTCGTGTTCCCACTCTGCGTGGCGCTCGTGTTCCTCGTGCTCGCCGCGCAATACGAGAGCTGGTCGTTGCCGCTGGTCATCGTGCTCATCGTGCCGCTCTGTCTTCTGTCGGCGATCGCCGGCGTGTGGATCACGCATGGCGACAACAACGTCTTCACGCAGATCGGATTGCTGGTGCTGGTCGGTCTCGCGTGCAAGAATGCGATTCTGATCGTCGAGTTCGCGCGCGATCTCGAGCGGCAGGGCGTCGGACGGATGGCGGCCGCGTTCGAGGCGGCACGGATCCGGTTGCGCCCGATCCTGATGACATCGTTCGCGTTCATCATGGGCGTGATTCCGCTCGTCGTCGCCGCGGGCGCCGGCGCCGAGATGCGGCGGGTGATGGGCATCGCGGTGTTCTCGGGCATGCTCGGCGTCACGCTGTTCGGTCTCGCGTTCACGCCGCTCTTCTACGTGCTCGTGCGCCGTCTGGCCGCTGGCAGTCGCGATCGCGTGGCCGTTCCGAGCGGCATTCACCCTCTACAACCTCTACATCCAACCGTGCTGCAGTCATCGCTCGCGGCCGGTGATGGTGCAGCCGATGACTAATCGACTTTCGTTCCTGGCCATCATCCTCCTCGCGGCCTGCTACACGTCCGCGAGCTCGTATGAAGGTTCTCATATCACTGCGAGCGCGCCCGTCGTGGCGCGGCGCGCCCAGGTCAATCAGCCCGTCGAGAGCGCGAGACACGCGTCGGCCGTTCCGGCGCCGGCGAGCCTCTGGCCCGAGCTCGGCGACTCCACGCTCGACGTGCTGATCGCCGAAGCGCGGCGTGCGAACGGCGATGTGCTCGTGGCGGAGCAGCGTCTGAACGCGTCGCGCGCATCGCGGCGCCTCGCGATGCTCGACTACGCGCCGCGCATCACGGCGACGGGGAGCTCGCTGCGTTCACAACAATCCATGGCGGGCGTTCCTGGTCTCACCGGACCGTTGCCGACGCAGCAATTGTGGGACGTCGGCTTCGATGCGTCGTGGGAGGTGGATATCTTCCAGCGCGTCGGTCGCACGGCGCGAGCGCAGGGTGAGTTCGTCGCCTCGGCAGGGCATTCGGCGGACGACGTGCGGTTGAGCGTCATCGCCGAGCTGGCGCGGAGCTACTTCGAGTTGCGTGGCGCGCAGCGGGAGCTCGCGGTGTCGCTCCGGAACGCGGAGAACGAGCGGCATATTCTCAAGCTCGCCGAAGATCGGCTCGCGGCCGGGCGGGGCAACGCGTTCGACACCGAGCGCGCGAAGTCCGCGTTGTACTTGACGCTCGCCGCGACGCCCACGCTCGAGTCGGAGATCGCCGTGCAGCGCGAGCAGATCGCCGTGCTCGTCGGACGGACGCCGGCGACGCTGCCCGCGTCGCTCGCCGCGGAAGGTCCACTCCCAACGCTGCCGGATTCCATTCCGCTCGTCGTGACGGAGGCGCTAGTCGCGCGGCGGCCCGATGTGCAGGCGGCCGCGCACACTGTCGATGCCGAAAACATGGTCGTCGGCGCCGCGCGCGCCGACTATCTGCCTCGGTTGTCGCTGGTCGCGCACGGCGGCTATGCCGCGACGTCGTTCGATTCGCTCAGTCGTACCGGCACGTCGAGGTGGCTTGCGGGGCCGATGATCTCGTTCCCGCTGCTCGACCTCACGCGCGTTCGGCAATCGGTCGATCGCGCGCGCGCCGAGCGCGAGGTCGCAGCGGCCGAGTATCGCACGACGGTCGTACGCGCGATGGCCGAGGGCAAATCCGCGCTCGTGCGCTATGACCGCGCGCACGCCCGGCTGGCGATTCTGCAACAAGCCGTCACGTCCAGCACGCGCGCGGCGGCGCTGGCGCAAGAACGGTTCGAGGCTGGTCTCACCGACTTCCTGCAAGTGCTCGATGCGCAGCGAACACTGCTCGACGCGGAGAACCAGCTCGCCCAGGGCCACACGACGGCGGCGACTGCCCTCGTGGCGGTTTACAAGGCGGTTGGCGGGGCATGGCCCGGCCGGTAGTCCCCAGCCGCTGCACCTATAGAACCATCATTCAGGCTCACTCATTTAGAACGACTGTTGGAGGAACTGTTCTATGAAGCAACGTCACATGCGCTCGACGCTGGTTGCGTTGGGCCTGACCCTTGCCGGCGGCGCCGTGAGCGCTCAGGGGCCGGCGTCCGTTCCGATCACGCTGCGTCCGTTCGTCGGCGCGTATATCCCCACGGGTGATCAACGCGACTTCCTGAAGGACGCGGTCCTCGTCGGAACGCAGGCATCCTGGAACGCGACGGACCAACTCGCGGTCACGGGATCGTTCGCGTGGACGCCGTCGAAGGACAGGATCACGCCGGGCAATCAAACGCTCGATGCCTTCCAGTACGATCTTGGCCTGGAGTTGCGGTCGGCGCAGACGAACATCGGCATCGTGTCACCGTTCGTCGCCGGTGGTCTCGGCGGGCGGACGTACAGCTATCGCGATCTCGAGGTCGACTCGAAGACGGACTTCGACGGGTACGGTGGTGTGGGACTCGACGCCAAGGCTGGTCCGGTGTCTGTGCGTGTCGAAGGCCGCGGCTACGTCTCACGCTTTCAGCCGTTGAGCGGTGGTGGTGATACCAACACGCGGAATGACATCGCGCTGTTCGCGGCGTTGGGGATTCATTTCTAGTGTGATCGCACCTGTACGGATCGGCGACGAACGAGGCGGAGCGCGAGGCGCTCCGCCTCGCTCGTTTTATAAATTGGCTCGTTCAGTCGCGTTCCAACCGACCGATCGATCAGATCGGCTGTTGGTTGCAGCGTTCGGCACATGCCGCTAGACGGACGCCGAAATCACGTGCGAGTGCGACAGTTGAAATCTCGCAGGCGGGTACACGATGGTCAGGCAGTGTCCCCTTTGAGGAAGAGCGTCAGCGTCGCGTAGTCGATCACCGCTTGATGATAGCGTAGGAGGCGCGCGTCATCCGACGGCACCAACGTTCTGTGTCGCCCGTGCGCCGCGGGAATGACGGAATGCTTACGTGTCGCGGTTTCAGGTGACGCCGACCGTCGTCGCGCGACGATGACTCCACCATTCGCGCCGCTGACTCCCACCAGCGAAACGATCACTGCCACCAGCGAACCGTTGGCGTGCACGGCCGATACATGTCTGCGTGCACGCACACGACGGTGACTCCCTTCAGCGCGAAGCCGATCGCCACCGTCGCCACGACGACCGGAACCAGCAAAGCGCTGACTGCCACAGGCGAATGCCTCACTGCGGCCGACGCGCTGCTGACTGCCATGAGCGAAACGCTCGGTACCACCGCGGAACCGTTGACTCCCGACGGCGAACCGCTCATTCCCGCCACTGCGCCGTTCACTGGATAGAGCGGTACCTGCGACCACACCGAGCGCGACGCGCATCAGTCGCAGCAGCGCGTGTGTCCTGGCATTCGCACCCCGCTCACTGCCACCAATGAAACGGTGACTCCCATCGCCGAGCCGTTCACTCGCACATCCGCACCAAGGATCGCCGTTCCGCCGGCACATCCATCGCTCGATGAGCGCGCGTCGCCGATCAGCCGAACAATAGATCTTGACGTCTCGCGGACCCGTAGCTCTTTTGCCGCCAGGCCGCTTCGCGGCCGGTTTGTGGTCCTCTTCCCATCGAGCTCGGAGCTTTCGCAATGGCGTTCAAGTTCTTCCGTGGTGATTCACGGACCCCCGATGACATCAAGGCAGCCAAGGGCTTCAATGCATGGGTTCCGCTTTCCATCGATCAGGCGCGGCTGCTGATCAAGAAGACGCAGAACGCGACCGTCGCCAACTCCGAGTTCCCCGATGCCCTTGCCGAATCGCTGAAAGCCGTCACGATCAAGAAGGCATTGGATCTCCAGCTCTTCATCAAGTACACGAAGAACAAGACCACAACCCCGCAGGTGTCGACGGCGCCCGACGAGGATTGTGGCGGGCAGGCGAACGGCAAGGACTCGAAGGGCCGGCCCTTCGTCATCTACGAGATCGAGTATCCCAACCTGAACGTCATGCAGGTCGGCGGCGTGCGTCCCGCCGTGCCGGGCGACTTCCCGCACACCGGCATGTTTCCCAAGGTCCTGATCGACGGCGCCAACCTCGACGCATCGAATGTCATCGCGCTGTTGATGAAAGATGAGATCGCGTTCCTGACCTCGGTCGAGCTGGGGCAGATCAAGCGCTACAAGCAGCAAGGCGCCGCCTGGGCCGCCATGTAGCCGCGTTGGGCGACCGGGCGAGCGCAGTCAGCGCTTCGCCCCCGTCCACGTGTTGTTCGTCGAGTCGGCGTCCACCCAGATCCCGCCATTCAGGCTGATCGACTGCACCGCCTTCTTCGCGGGCACGCGCACGGTCGCCTGCTTGAGATTCGCCTGCCACACCGCCGGCGTCTCATGCACGGTGTCCGTCGTTCCGTCCGCATAGTGCAGCTCGACGTCGAACGGCGCCGGGAAGCCGCCGATGTTGTCGACGACTATCGCGTATCCCGTCGCCGACTTCGTCGCGCTCTTCACGCCCAGGTCGATGTAGCCATTCGTGAAATACCAGGCATTCCAGAACCAGTTGAGATCCTTCCCGGTCACGTTGTTGAACGTGTTGAAGAAGTCCCACGGGATCGGATGCTTGCCGTGCCAGCGATCCATGAACACGTGCAGGGCTTTCTTGAACTCTGAATCGCCGAGCAGGTCTTTCATGGCGAGGTAGCCAAGCGAGGCCTTGCCGTACGCGTTGTTCCCCCACGCGGCGGACTTGAGCGCGTCTTCGGGCGTGATGATCGGCAGATCCTCGAGCGGTGAGGGATCGTTCGCCCAACCGTTGACACGGAACTGCTCGTAGAACTTGTCTTCGCGCTCCTTGCCGACGTCCGCGACGCCGATGAGATACTCGAACGTGGTCGCCCAGCCTTCATCCATCATGGCATAGCGCGTCTCGTTGATGCCCATGTAGAACGGGAAGTAGGTATGCGCGATCTCGTGTTCGACGACGAAACGCGAGAACGTCGTGTCCGCGTTCGATCCGTCGTTCACCATCATCGGATACTCCATGTCCGCGCTGCCCTGCACGATGGTGGTCTTCTCGTACGGATATGGCACGCCCGGCCAGTTGTGCGACAACCAGTCGAGCGAGTGCTGCGCGAAGTGGACCATGTGGTGATAGTCAGCAGCCGTATCGTTGTACGCGGCCTGCACGCTCGCGCGACGTCGGGCGGCGTCGTCCACGACGACGCTCGCGGCGTCCCAGACATAGTGATCGCTCAGGTTGAACGTCACGTCCGGGATGTTCGACGCCGTGAAGTGCCACGCGTTCGTCGCATTCTGCGCCGTCACGGCTTTCGATCGCATCTCGGCCAGCGTCGCCACGTGAATCGCCGTGTCCGACGTGAGCGACGCCTGGAATCGTTGCGCGATCTGCGGCTGCAACACCGCGGACGGATTGCGAAGCGTGCCCGTGCCCCAGACGACGAAGTTCGCCGGCACGTTCACCGTCACGTCATAGTCGTTGAAATCGCTGTAGAACTCCTGCGCGTCGGTGAAGTTCATCGTGTCCCAGCCGTTGTAGTCGTCATACACGGCGACGCGCGGGTAGAAGTACGCGAGGTAGTACGTCGTCGAATCGAGCATGCCCTCGCGTCCCGCTTCACGAGAGATCTCATAATGCCAGTCGATCGACAGGCGCACCGAGTCGTGCGGCAGCAGCGGCGCTGGCAGGCGCAGCGGAGCGACGGTGAAGAACCGTGGATCGTCGAGCCCATGCCCGCTCTGCCCGTTCACCGACAGGTTGTCGATGTGGACGCCGCTCGTGAGATAGGCATCCGACGCACCGCCGTCGCGTGGTGCGCCCGGGCGATGGATGTTCAGAAAGAGCTTGAAGATGAGTCCGGGCAGCGTGTCCGGACTGTTGTTGACGTAGACGATCTGCTCCGAGCCTCGCACCGTCCGATCCGGCGGCGCGGCGTTCACGGTGATCGTATACCGCGCGTGATTCTGCCAGTATTTCGGTCCCGGATTTCCATCCGGCGATCGTGTCCCATTCTTGTAGGCGTTCGCGACGGCGCGCGGCATGTAGAGCGGAACCGAGACGACGGGCGCGACCAGCAGGGCAACGATCCCCGCCTTCATGGCGAGGCCCTTCGAGAGTTGGAATGAGTTGAGCACGGCAATGGGTTTGAATGGAAGCACGACGCCTGCGCCTGACTGGGGGCGCGGCGGGCGTGACGAGTAGTACTCCAGCACGATTCCGTTGTTGCCGAGCCCGGACCGTCAGGCGCGATGTCCGTCCACGGCGACGACGATCGACCGCCACTGTCCCTGGCGGAATCTGAGAACGCTCAACACGCAGCGCGTCGCGTGCCCCGTGAGAATCGCGAGCCAGACGTCGATCGGCTCGAGCGTGCTCGTACGCTTCACCACGAAGCAGATGCCGAGCGGCACGAAGATCTGCGAGACGATCGAGATGTAGAGCGGGCTCTTGGTATCGCCCGTGCCCTGCAATCCGCCGGTATATGCCAGCGCGATCGTGATCAGGAATCCCGAGATGCTCAGCACGTGAAGCAACTGCACGCCGATGCCCACGACTTCCGGCTGCGTCATCGAGAAGATGCTGAGCAGCGCTTTCGGCATGAACGCGAAGCACGCTCCGACGATCGCCGCAACCGCGAGCCCGAAACGCGCGGCGACATGTACCGCATGTTCGGCACGATCCGGCTTGCGTGCGCCGAGGTTCTGTCCAGCTACGGCGGCCGCGGCGCCGAGCAATCCCTGCGCCGACCAGGTGATGAGCGAGAAGAGCTCGCCGTAGCACACCGCATACGCGGCCTGCGCGCTCGCGCCCTGCGACAGCGATCCAATGAAGCCGAGCAGCAGTACGCCGCCGATGTTCATCGCGATGCCCTGGAATCCCGTCGGCAGACCGAAGCGGAAGAGCTGCTTGATGATCTTCCAATCGGGGCCCCAGCCCTGCCCGCGCGGGAACGACACGACCCACCCGCCCGTCCAGAGCTTGTACAGCGAATAGATGCCGAGGAGTCCCGACGCGATCGAGGTGCCCATCGCGGCGCCCTTCGTCCCGAAGCCGTGAATCGGGCCCATGCCGCGAATGAGAATGACGTTCAACACGATGTTGAGCAGCGTCATCGAGACGCCGAGCACCATCGGCGTTCGCGCGTCGCCGGCCGAACGCAGCGCGCCGCCCAGCATGAAGAAGATCATCATGCCGCTGCTGCACACGAACATGATCCGTAGAAACGGAAGCGCTTCCGCTTTCACCGCGGGCGCCGCGTTCACGAGATCGAGCAGCGTCGGCGCCAACACATAGCCGATCGGGGCCAGCACGAACAGCGACAGCCCGATCGCCGTGATGAACGCCTGATAGACCGCGCGATCCGCCATGTCGCCATCGCCCGCGCCGACGAAGCGCGCGACGAGCACGCTCATGCCGCTGAACAGCGACGCGATGAACACGATGACGACCAGGAAGATCTGCCAGCTCACACCGATCGCGGCGTTGCCCGTGAAACCCACGAACTTGCCGACCATGATGTGATCGACGATGCCTTGCATCCCGCCGATGACGTTGGCGAGCATCGTGGGCCATGCGAGCTTGAGCACGGCAGCACGCAGATCGCCCTCGATGATGCTGCGGTCGAACTTGCGCGCGGACGGCGCCGGCGGTGGAACGTCGCGCGCCGGAGCGGACACAGGCTGTGCGGCTGGTGCAGCGACGTCGGTCATCGGCTCTCGCGGCGCGGTGTGGTTCAGAACGCCGTCGGGCGTGTCGGGGCACGGGGGACGGACGTTCGCTGAATATGTCCCGTGTGCGCGTCTTCGCGCCATCCGATGCCGCCAGGAAGTTGTCAGCGTTTTGTCGTGCGCGACCGCCCTGTAAATGGTAATCCGAGCACGCCGCGCGCGAGACCTTGGACCATCGGTACGACCTGGTCCGGCATACGCTCCGGCCCCGCGAACGCATCGAACGTGTCGAACCCGAGCAGCACGAAGAGCACGTTGACGACCTCGTCGCGCGGAACGATCGGCTTCGCCTGCTTTCCGAGACGACGAACGAGCTCGGCGACACCCATGCGACGCCGCTCGTTGCGCTGCGTCATCGCCGACGCGAGATCCGCATCCGCGAGTGCCGCCGCGCGGAGCCGGCCATGCGCTCGGCGACTGAACGTCCAGAAGCGGCCCAGAAGCGCGACGAGCTCGTCGAGTGCGACTGCCGGATCCGGTTCGCTGAACACCGCGCCCATGTTGCCGAACCCGCCGCTCATCGCGAGCACGTCGAAGAGCGCTTCGAGCAGCCCGGCCTTCGATGCGAACTGATTGTACACCGTCATGCGCGACACACCCGCTCGGCGCGCGACGGCGTCGAGGGAGAACGTCTCGGCGTGATCGTCCTCGAGGAGCTCGCGCGCGGCCGTGAGGATACGATCTCGTCCGGCGTCGACGGCCTTCTGGCGTTCGACCGGTGTGTATGTGCGCGGCTTGGTCTTGCGAGGCGGCGCTTGCTTTCGAGGCGGCATCGTGCCGGCAGTCTAGCCGTCGTCCGGGGCGCGGGCTAGCTGTTGCGCGCGGCTAATGCATAGGCGAAACAGGAACGACGGAACCGCCGAAGAACCACGAAAAAAGGGAAGACTGCACGGGTGAATGGGATTGCTGCCCCAGGCTGTACTCCGCCGAAGAGCCAACAGGAAAAATCCAGGCTCGTTGTGGGAGGAGGTGTCCTGCCACACGGAACAAGTCCGCAAACTCCGTCGACGTGTCCGTGCTGTTGTTCGTCGGCCTCAGTTGCTCGGGGGGTCGTCAGGCGGTCGCCACCACCGCCGTCGGGTGCGCCAGTCGCTCCGCGAGCGGCAGCGCCGACACGGCGACCACGAGATGCAGCACGCGAATGACCCAGTGGTAGTCGCCGATCAAGATGCCCTGCTGCGCCATTCCCAAGCCGGCGATCACCAGGCCCCACACGACCGCGCCTGCCGCGAGCGCGCGGAGCGTGGGCGCGCGCATCGCCAGCGCCGCGATGATCCAGAACGCGAGCACGTAGACCATGCCGATGGTGCGATGGACGTTGACGAGCTGGTACCAGCGTCCTGTCCAGAAACCAACGCCGAGAACGACCTGGATGCCCGCGCAGACGCGCATGAGGATGAGTAACGCCCGTGATGCCGGCATGCGAAGAGCTCCGTCGAAGTGTTGGACACTGTGTCTAGCGAAACTAGACACAGTGTCCAACGAAAACAACGGAGGTCTTCGTGGGCCGACGCCACCGGCCCCCGGGTGGTCGGCTTCAGAATCGCGGCCGCGTCTGCCGCGGCGCCTTCCCGCAGTTCGCCGGCCAGTTCGCCGGCCACGTTCCGGGCGACCGATCGCGCTTGATGAAATCCGGATCCTCGGACGCCGCGTAGGCGAGCATCGCCGCCAGCGTCGCGTTGTGCTGCAGATCGTCGAACACGACCTTGTCGTACGTATCACGATTGGTGTGCCACGTGTACGAGCTGTAGTTCCAGCTCACTGCACCCATGCCGAACGATGGCGTCCCCTTGCACGCGAACACGGCGCCGTCGGTGCCGCCGGGGTTGCCGGTCGGCACGTCATTGAACGCCCACGAGACCACATTCGGACTGAGACTATCGGTGTAGAAGCTCGGCAGCTTCTCGTACCAGGCCTTCAGATGGTGCCCGATGTCCGAGAGGCCGGACGACGTGACCGACTGCACGCGGCCGGTGCCGTTGTCCTGGTTGAACAACGCCTGCAGTCCCTTCATCACTTCGGGATGATCTTCGGTGAACGCGGTCGAGCCGTTCAGGCCCTGCTCCTCGCTCGCCCAGTGGCCGACCATGATCGTCCGCTTGGGATGAGGATACGCCAATTTCAGAATGCGCATGGCCTCCATCGCCATCAGCGTGCCCGTCCCGTTGTCGGTGGCGCCCGAGGAGGCGTCCCACGAGTCGAAGTGCGCCGAGAGCATCACGTATTCGTCTGGCTTCTGGGTTCCCTTGATCACGCCGATCGTGTTGAACACCGGCTGCTCGCCGAGCAACTGCGCATCGAGATCGAGGCGAACCGTCGGTTTCTGACCATTCTCGGCCAGGCGATACACGAGGCCGTAGTCCTCGCACGACAGCGCGATGGCCGGCGCGACCGTGTCATAGGTCTCGAAGACTTCGATCGTACCCCAGCCGCCGGTGCCCTGTGGCGTATCGCCGCCGCGTCCCCCGCGATTCGCGACGCTCTCGGCGGGGCCACCGCCGCGCATGCTATTCGGACCGGCGGGGCCTCCGCCGCGCCCTCCCCGGCCGCCACCGGGCGTCGTCGTCGCGAACGGATTTGGGAATCCACTGAGCTTCGGGCGTGACGTGATCAAGCCGGCGACGCCCGCCTTCTCGAGTCGCAGGCCGAGCGTTCCCGTGCCGAGCGCGAGCGAGTAGCCGGTCCCGCGATACAGCTTGGTGCTGTCGGGGCGGCCGTCCGCGCCCGTCATGATTGACCAGTCCTCCTGCATCTGCCCGATGACGGAATCCATGCGAGCCATCGATTCGGGCGTCGCCCAGTGATACCAATCTTCTGATGGCCGGCACGTCGGCCAGGCGGGCGAGAGCAGCACCATCTTGCCGCGTGCCTGCGGCAGCCATTTCACGAATTCGCTGCTGTCACGGAACTTTGGAAGAATGACCGCCTGCGCGGTGACGGGCGTTCCCTTGGTCCCAGGACTCCAGCCGAGCATGGTACCCTCGAGCGAGCGCACGCGCGGCGACATGAGATCGATGTGCGAGACGCCGCGCCGCCAGCCGCGCCACGTGCCGTATTGATCCCGTCGCGCGTCGATGCCCCACGATTTGTACGTGTTGATCACCCAGTCGCTCGCCGAGCGAATGCCGGGGCCGCCGGTGAGGCGCGGGCCGATCGAGTCGAACAGCGTCTGTGCAAGCTTCTGCACGTGCGAGCTGTCCATCCCGAGTCGCCAGAGGCGCTCGATGACGGGATCGTTCGTCGGAAACCTCGTCGCGTGTTGCGCCGAGAGTGGCGCGGCGGCCGTCAGTAGAGCGGTCGCGAGCGGCAGTGTGGAGAAGCGATGTGTGCGTAGCATTGTGAGGAATTTCTGACGTCTGACAAACGGAATGCTGCCATGGTCGATGTTTGTCGTTGCAGCTCGGCGGTCGAGTTGAAGCTGGATCGACTTCACCGTCGACGCCAGTTGCACGGGTCCGGGTTGTGCACCATTGTTCGGTCACGGCGTGCGGCCATGGCATCCGTGGCATGGATGCGATCACGAGGTTCGAGTACGGGGGTCCAAGATGAGAATGTCGAACGATTTCAAGGCGACGGGACGCACCGCGATCCGCATCGCGCTTGCGGCGGCGTCGCTGGCTGCGCTTGGCGCATGCGCATCGATTCCGCAGCGGGCATGGCGGAACGGCGAGGCGATGAGTGAGAGCCGCGCCTATCAGCGCGCGATGAGCGGCGAGTACGGTTTCACCATCGCGCGGCACATGGAGCAGAGCCTGAATCCGTTGCGTCTCGGATATCGGGAAGCTGCGTATCCCGCGTTTGGGCAGTGGTGGTGAAGAGAACCGCCTGACGCGGATCGAGCATCAGGCGTTCAACATCGAGTTGGTCAGATCTCAGACAGAACGTAAGAAGGGTACGCCGAATTTCGGCGTACCCTTCTGTTTGGGTGTTCGGGGATTTCCGGCGCCGCGTCTGCGCACGGTCAGGAGCGCGTCAAGCAGCACTTCGAGATGTTCGGTGGGTGCTCGGTGACTCCCGGTGTGCCCGGTGGTACTTCCAAGTACCTCCGAGTACTCCACGTACTTCCGATCACCCAGCTGAGACCAAGCTCCTCCGGCGAGCGCTTCGGATCCATCACCTCCCGAAATTCACTGTTTTCGGCCCGAGCCGGCCATGCGATCGGCCAGAGGGCATCGAGACGGGTCCGCCTCCGCCTTGGAACGGCCGTGATCAAACGGTAGAATTCCAGGGTTCCGCCCAAGCTCGCCACATCCTCTTCCCCCGCCAGGGGTGCCTCATGAAGAAGCTCGCATTCGCTCTCGCCGTGGCCGTCGTCCCCGCCACGAGTCCGTCACCCGTTCGCGTTGATCGGTCGGTTCCCGCTCCCGCGTCCGCGGAATGGGCGCGCTGGAACGTCGAAGCGGCGAACGTCACCATCGTGCGCGACGACTGGGGCATCGCCCACATCCACGGCAAGACGGACGCGGACGCGGTGTTCGGCGTCGTCTACGCGCAGGCCGAGGATGACTTCAACCGCGTGGAGACGAATTACCTCAACTCGCTTGGCTGGCTCGCGCAGGCCGAAGGCGAGAGCCAGATCTATCGCGATCTGCGACAGCGGCTGTTCATCAATACCGATACGCTGAAGAAGCTGTATGCGTCGAGCCCCGCGCCGCTCAAGAAGCTGACGGATGCGTGGGCGGACGGCCTCAACTTCTACATGGCGAAGCACCCCGACGTGAAGCCGCGCGTGATCACGAAGTTCGAGCCGTGGATGGCGCTGAGCTTCACCGAGGGCAGCATCGGCGGCGACATCGAGCACGTGAACCTCGGCGGACTCCAGGCGTTCTACGGAAACAATGGAGCGTCCACGACGATTCCCGAGCCCGGCGACGACGGCGAATACGTCGAGCCGTCCGGCTCGAACGGCATCGCGATCGCGCCGTCGAACACGGTCAATCATCACGCGCTGCTGCTCATCAATCCGCACACGTCGTTCTTCTTCCGCTCCGAGCTCCAGGCCACGAGCGACGAAGGCCTGAACGCCTATGGCGCGGTGACGTGGGGCCAGTTCTTCATCTATCAGGGCTTCAATCCGCGCATCGGCTGGATGCACACCACCAGCAACGCGGACGATCTCGACGAGTATCTCGAGACGGTGACGAAGAAGGGCGACAAGTTCTACTACGAGCATGGCGGCAAGGAGCTGCCGGTCGTCACGACGACGATCAGCATCCCGTACAAGAGCGGCAGCGGCACGGCGACCAAGTCCATCACCGCGTACTACACGGAGCATGGGCCCGTCATTCGCTCGCAGAACGGCAAGTGGGTCGCCATCCACCTTATGAACGAGCCGGTGAAGGCGCTGACGCAGTCGTACATGCGTACGAAGGCGCACAACTACAAGGAGTACCGGCAGATCATGGAGGATCTGCACACCAACTCGTCGAACAACACGATCTACGCGGACGCCGACGGCAACATCGCGTACTTCCACGGCAACTTCATCCCGAAGCGCGATCCGAAGTTCGATTGGACGAAGCCGGTCGACGGCAGCGATCCGGCCACGGACTGGCACGGCGTGCTCTCCGTCGACCAGACGCCGCACCTGCTGAATCCGCCGAACGGCTGGCTGTTCAACGTCAACAATTGGCCGTGGTCGGCGGCTGGCCCGTACAGCCCGAAGAAGGCCGACTTCCCGGCGTACGTCGAGCAGTCGACGAGCGAGTCGCCGCGCGGGGTGCATGCCATTCGAATTCTCTCAAACCGCAAGGACTTCACTCGCGACGGCCTCGTGACGGCGGCATTCGACAGCTACATGCCGGCATTCGCGGAAATGATCCCGGGGCTTCTCAAGGCCTACGACGGTCTCGCCGCGAGCGACCCGCTCAAGGCCAAGCTCGCCGATCAGATCGCGATGCTGCGAGGCTGGGATTATCGCTGGTCGGTGAGCTCGGTGCCGACGGCGCTCGCCGTGTATTGGGGTGAAGACGTGTCGCGCAAGGTCGGCGCGGATGCGCGTCGCGCCGGCATGCAGCCCGACGCGTACATCGGCAGCGGCCAGTCGCCGCAGACGCTCGTGCAGTCGCTCGCCGCGGCGTCGGATCGCCTGACGTCGGACTTCGGCACGTGGAAGACGCCGTGGGGCGACATCAATCGCTTCCAGCGTCTCACGGGCGACATCGTACAGCCCTTCAACGACGCTGGGCCGAGCATTCCGGTCGGCTTCGTGTCGTCGCGCTGGGGCTCACTGGCGTCGTTCGGCGCGCGCACCTATCCGGGCACGAAGAAGATGTATGGCACGAGCGGCAACAGTTTCGTCGCGGTCGTCGAGTTCGGTCCGGATAGCGTGCGCGCCCGCGCGATCACGGCGGGCGGCGAGAGCGGACACCCGGGGAACGCGCACTTCAACGACGAAGCGCAGCGGTACGCCACGGGCAACTTGAGAGAAGTCTATTTCTATCCTGCACAGTTGAAGGGGCACACGGAGAAGACGTACCACCCCGGCGAGTAGTTCCCGCGGGCGCGTGGACTAGTACCGTGGGGATCGGCGTAAAGGCACTCTTGGCGTAGGCCTGAGGCGTAGGCGGCAGGGAACTGCGAACGCGCGTTCTCCTAACGCATACGGCCTCAATCCTACCGCCTAAACCTGTGTCCTAGCGTAGATCGGCATTAGGTCTGCTCTGGTCGATCGGCATCAGGCCTACTCTGTGTGTATCGCGTCGATCGGCGCCAACCTCGCCGCTCGCAACGCCGGGTAGCACCCGAACGCGACTCCCACGAACACGGCCATGAGCGCCGAGATCGCGAGAGTCTGCACCGTCGTCGCCGCATGGACGATCGCTTGCGTCTGCGACCGCATCACCGCCGTCAGCACGTATGCTGCACCGAGTCCCAACGCAGTGCCGACGGCACTGCCCACGCCCGTGATCGTCACCGACTCGGCGAGGAATTGCAGCAGAATGTCGCGCTTGCGCGCACCGACCGCCTTCCGAATACCGATCTCGCGCGTGCGCTCGGCCACGGAGGCGAGGAGCACATTCATGATCCCGATCCCGCCGACGATCAAGGTGATGCCAGTGATCGAGCCCATGAGGAGGCGGAAGACCAGCATGGCGCGCTGAAGATCCACGAGCTGCGACTCCGCGCGCGCTTCGATGCGATATCGATCGTGCCAGCGCGCGTCGCGCGACGCGAGCCACGCTTCGACCCGTGATCGCATGGCCCGGACATTCTCGGCCTGCGTCGTCGTGATGGTGAGCCCAGGCGTCGCAGGCGTACCGCGCGCGGGCATCGACGCGGCTTCGGTGACGGCGAATGGGCCGAAGAGCGTCAGCGCCGAAGCAAGCGGCCCGGACGCTTCCTCCGCCGCCACCACACCGACGATGCGAAGCGCGCGTTCACCGATGATGATCGAATCGTTCAGCGCGCGAGCGGCGGCGCGCGCGGTGTCGCCCACGAGCGCGCGCGCGAGCGGAAGGTTAATGACGGCAACTGCGGCGTCGGCCCGCGTTTCGTCCGGCGTGAGCGCTCGGCCCGCGATCAGCGATTGTCCGAGCGAGTCCGGCGCCGAGAGCATGATGCCGCGGGCGACCACGGCGCGCTGCCGGCCGCCAATCGTCGACAGGGCGACGCCCACGCGATTGAGGACGGCATGCTCGGTGGGCTGGAGCACCGCGGTCACGGCCTCCAGGTCAGCCGGACCAACGAAGACCGGCTTCGCTCGCGCAACGACCTGGCCGTCGATCACATCCTCCGTGAGGCCGCGAATGGTGATGCGATCGAAGCCCTGCCGGCTCACGCGCTCGCGAGCGTACTTCTCGACGCCGTCACTGACCGCGAGCACCGACACGAGCGCGCCCGAGCCGATGATGACGCCGAGCGTGGCGAGGGCCGCGCGAACGGGATTGGCGCGCATCGCCGTGAGGCCCGTGCGGGCGGCGACGCGGACAGAGCCAGCGAACGACATTGGATGAGCGGTTAGGGGAGTGGGAAGTCCAGGGTCGTACGTTGCGCGGCGCGGGCCGGTTTCGCTCCTGTCATGGTGCCGTCAGGTAGCACGGCATACAATCCAAACTCGTCGGTTCATCCGTCTTTTCTCCCTCGAGGCTCGCATGCGTCGTTCGTCCAGCACCATCGTCGCGGCACTGACCGCGGCAACGCTCGCTGCTCCGGCCGCGACTGCTCAACAATTCAAGACTCAGAAATTCAACATCGGCGGCGAAGGCGCCTTCGACTATCTGAGCGTCGACCCGATGGGACGTGTGTTCGTCTCGCGCAGCACGCACATCATGGTGGTGGACGGCTCGTCTGGCAAAGTTCTTGGCGACATCCCCAACACGCCGCGTGTGCACGGTGCGGCGTTCGTACCGAAGTGGAATCACGGGTTCACGACCAACGGCGGCGACTCCACGTCGACGATGTTCGATCTCAAGACGCTCGCGGTGATCAAGAAGATCCCCGCAGGCATCAATGGGCTCGACGGCATCATGTACGACGCATCCACCGATCGCGTCCTCACGATCGATCACAGCAAGCCGGGCACGGCGGTCGTCATCGATCCGAATGCCGGCACCGTCGTCACGACGATCACGCTAACCGGCGATGGACCCGAAGGCGGCGTTGGCGACGGCAAGGGCCACATCTTCATCAATCTCGAAGACAAGCACGCGATCGACGTCGTCGACACCAAGACCTGGAAAGTGATCGACACCTGGTCGATCGCGCCGTGTGAGGGGCCGACGGGCATCGCCTACGACGCGAAAACCAACCGCATCTTCTCGGGCTGCGACGACAACTCCGTCGTCACCGACGCCGCGACCGGCAAGATCGTCGCGCATATCCCGAACGGCGGCAGCGTGGACGCGATTGGCTGGGATGCATCGCAGAAGCTGCTCTACATCCCGTCAGGCGACGGCAACGTGACCGTCGCGCATCAGGATTCGCCGGACAAGTACACGGTGGTCGCGACCGTCCCGACGATGCGCGGCGCACGCACGATCGCCATCGATGAGAACAAGCACGTCGCATACGTGTTCACGCCCGAGTATGGTCCGCCGCCGGCCGGCGCGACGCCGCCCGCGGGAGGACGTGGCCGCGGTCCGCGCGGACCGATCGTCGGGGCGTGGCTCATCGCGATCACGCATTGACGCCATCCCCGAGCGAAGCGAAGGGTCCAGCGCACGTACGCCGTTGCCAGTACAACTCAACGGAAGTTGGTGACGTATGGGATCTCTGCATCGGCGACTCGCCTGAGCGAGCTCGCGCAACGCATTCAGGCGATCTCGCGAGACGTGCTGAACGTGAACGCCGGTTCGCTCTACCCGGCGCTCTATCGCCTCGAGGCACGCCATCTCGAGCGGACGGTCGGGCGGCTCGTGGCGCGCGGCCTCACGCGCGGCGAGGCGGAGAAGCGGCGTGCCGGGAAATTCGGCAACGTCGCGCTGCATGAGGAGCACGGGCGCGACGCCCGCGCGGCTCATTGGCGCGCGTTGCGGCGTGGACGTCTGCCGATGCGGTGATGAGCGCGAAGGGCAACGTCGACGGCGTGACGACAGACGCGCGGGATCCGCGTCGGGGAGCCATTCGATGACGGCCGGCAAACCGGCATGAACGGGTACCGCGTCGCTATGCCTTACCGACGTTCACGACCGCCGGCCCGACGTCACGCTTCACTGCCGGAACGATCATGAGATATCTCTAAATCGCGCGCAGATCCCCCGCCCGTAGCTAGATGGTTTCGCGCTCTGCACCAGCGCGCGGTTCCGGATCACGCCGCATCAAGAGCACCGAGTGCCCTTCTGCGTGATACCGGGCGACACGCTCGCGCAAGCACTCCGGAGCGTCCGACTCATCGATGGCCGCAAATCCGACTTGTGCGTAGAAGCGCGTGAGATGTGCGAACGGAATGCAGTAGCAGTCCGCCGGGGGCAGATCCGCGGCGAATGCACGAAGCAGTCGGGAGCCGACGCCCTGTCGCTGATACGCGGGAGCGATGTGCATTCCGCGCAGCATGACGACGTCGCACACACGTGCTCGGCGAACGAGGCCGACTGGATCACCGTCGACGCGCGCGACGTACACGACATCGTCGTCCGCGATGCCGGCGTGATACCCGAGACGCAGATAGAGCTGATTGAGCGCCGTGTGTTCCTCGACGCCGGCGATTGAGGTGAGACGCGGGCGATCCGACATCTCATTCCCGATTGATTGGGTGGCTCGTGCGAGCGGCAATGAACGTACGGACTTCCGCATCTCCCGCCTGCTGCCGAGTGTGCGTCCAAAGAATTCTCATAACAGCGGGGACGGTGCAGGCTCCATGCAATGGCGACGCCCTTGTTGGACCAAGGCCCCACTGGTTGCCGCGCTCGCGACCGCCATACTGTCCGCCGATGAGCGACACGCCCGAACCCGTCGAAGCACCAACTGCAAACGACCCGAGCGACGTGGCTGTCGTCCCCGGCGCCGACCGACCGCCGACCGTTGCCGTTCGGTTCAAGGTCAACGGCCGCGAGCATCACATCGGCCTGGATATTCGCACGACCGTTCTCGACGCGCTCCGCGAGCACCTGCGGTTGACGGGAACGAAGAAAGGGTGTGACCACGGCCAGTGCGGCGCCTGTACCATTCTCGTCAATGGCCGGCGCATCAACTCGTGCCTGACGCTCGCCATCATGCACGAGGGCGACGACATCACGACGATCGAGGGACTCGGCACTCCCGGCGCGCTGCATCCGATGCAGCGCGCGTTCATCGAGTGCGACGGGTTCCAGTGTGGATACTGCACGCCGGGCCAGGTGTGCTCTGCCGTCGCCATGCTGGATGAAGTGCGCGCCGGTTGGCCAAGCCACGCGACAGAGGATGTCGCGTCGACGGACATCGCGCTGTCGGATGCCGAAATTCGCGAACGAATGAGCGGCAACATCTGCCGCTGCGCTGCATACCCGAACATCGTCGCGGCCATTCGAGACGTCGCATCCAGAGAGCACTGACGAGCGAGCGTGGAGTGACCGTGAGACCATTCACGTACGAGCGTCCGAACGATTCGCGCGGCGC
>Ga0070679_100001873_pt1 | contig 18931 bp, 19 predicted proteins | sample KBSC63BmetaG_FD_65652 | JGI IMG/M metagenome (GOLD analysis project Ga0070679, IMG submission 65652) | Corn rhizosphere microbial communities from Kellogg Biological Station, Michigan, USA - KBS C6-3B metaG | ecosystem: Host-associated > Plants > Roots > Rhizosphere | place: USA: Michigan... | reverse complement strand
CGCGTGTCGAGGATGTAACGGCCGAGCACCCAGCCCGCCATCATGATCGCCAGCCACGGGACGAGCGGATAGGCCACGACCGCGCCGCCGAACGGGCGCCCGCCGACGAAGAGGAAGCACCACAAGATCGACAGCGGCGCCCAGCCGAAGTGCACGTGCGACGTCAGCTCGCCGAAGAGCTGAATCGCGATCGCCAGGCCGAGCAGCGTGCGTGACGGCAGGCGGCGCAGAAACGCCATGACTACGAGGGACAGGCCGATGGCGTAGAGCACCTGGAAGATCAAGATGTGATAGGCCGCGAAGCCGAGCGACATCCAGATCGGATCGAGCGCCGCGATGATGAGGCCGCGCTTGACGATGAAGGCCGTCTGGCCCGGCTGGTTCTTGCGCTTCTCCGACGACAGCGCCAACGAAGCGCCGGCCAGCAGCACGAACGCCGGCGCGCACACGTGCGTGATCCAGCGCGTCAGGAACTCGCCCGCCGGCAGCGGGCTCATCGGCACGCCCGCGCGATCGCCGTGCAGGTGGTGCGCGTCCCACGCCGAGCCGGCGTGGTCGATGGTCATGAGCACCATCACCAGCCCGCGCAGCCAATCGATGGCGCGAATGCGTGCCGTCTTCATCGTCCCCCCGTTCGCCGTCCGCTCGCGGTTACGCGCCGCCTCAGTTGACCACTTCCATCCCCGACTTCGGATCGATGCGTCGCGGCGTCGGCAGGCGCAGCCGCTGTCCGCGGAACAGGAGATCGAACTGCTCGAGGTCGCGGGCGCCCTTCTCCGGTGTCTCGAACACCACCGTCATCGGCATGGTGGCGCCGCGCGGCACGTAGAGTCGCACGTTGGGCGCATTCATGCCGCCGCGAAAGTCGTGATCGCGCGCGCCGCTGAAGAGCACGACGGGACCGATCATGCTGAAGCCGCCGCCGCCGAGAAAGATCTGGCGCCGCGTCGCCGGCCACGTCATTCCCGTCGCCGGCACGTAGAGCGCGAAGTCTTCGGGCTGCAGGTCGACGTCGTTGTCGATCGCGTGCACCGACACGTCGATCCAGACGTTGGTCCAATTGACGCCCGACATGATGCCGCGCAGCATCACCTCGGGGTCGCCGCTGGCCAGCACCATCGGCGTCTCGAGCGTGCCCGTGCGCAGGACGTGCGACTGCGCGCACCCGACGGTGGCCGCGGCGGCGCACAGCGTCAGCGCGAGCCGCGCGCGCTCAGACATATCGTTTGCGCAAAAGATACGAGACGGCGTCGCGCGCGCAGTTCTCGCAGTAGCCGTAGCGATCCTTCAAGTTGCGCAGCGTGGTCTCGACGCGATCGAACGCCTCGCGATCGATGCGCGACTTCATCTTGTCGGCGCCGTCGGCGAGGTACTGCAAGACCTCCTCGAGCGTCTTCTTCAGGATCTTCTTGCGCTGCTCGAAGTAGGACTCGCGCAGCTGCTGCAGCTGGCGCGGGAACACCGTCGCGAAATCGACCTTCTGCCCCGGGTGCTCGATCGACCAGGCGGCGATGCGCGAGATGACCTCGTGCCGGAAGTCGTCGCGCTTCTGCCCCATGCCGAGCGTCTTCTCGACCTCGGTCATCATGTCCTCGTCGGGATCATCGAGCCGTCCGGTGAGCGGGTTGCGCAGCTTCTCCTTCTTGGTCCAGTGCGACACGTGCGTGACGTACTTGCCGAGGAGATCGGCGTACTGCCGCTCCTCGACGAGGCCCATCGACGAGCGCACCTCGTCGTCGACGATGTCGAGGAACTTCTCGCGCACGATGTAGATGAACTTCTTGTTCTCGTGATAACCGCCGGGCAGCGGCTCCTGCTTCAGGAACTCGTAGACGGTGACGTTCTTGACCAGCTCCTCCATCTCTTCGAAGACGGCGAGCGGCGAGACGCAGTGGAACTTGCCGTGCTGCGCGGCGTTGAGCAGCAGCACCTTGATCTCGCGCGGGCTGGCGCCGGTGCGCCCCTCGTAGTTGGGGTACGCGTCGGACTCGCCCCAGATCTTGTCGATGTTGCCGAGGAGCTCCTTGGTCTGCTCGGGCGTGAGGCCGTCGGGCGCGCGGCCGTGCGCGTAGAGCTCGGCCTTCTCGAGCGGCGTCAGCTTGGCCACGAGATCGGCGAGGCCCTTCGGATATTTTTCGGGCAAGGGCTTGCGCATGCGCGTCAGGGTCGCCCACAAGGCGGCGACGAAGGCGGTGTGCGGCGCGATGTGCCGCCCGACGGCGCCGTCGTGGATCTGCTCCTCGTAGATCTTGCGCTCCTCCTCGTAGTCGAGGAGGTACGGCACGCGGATGAGCTCGAGCCGCCCCTTGAACGACTGGAACTCGGGCACCTCTTTGAACACGGCCAGGTGCGATTCGTTCGACGAGCCGATGAAGAATTCGTCGCAGAAGACGATGGTGTTCTGCACCGCGACCTCGGCGTGCTCGACGGTGCCGAGGAGATACTTGTACGCTTCGAGCGGGCGCTTGAGCAGATCCGAATATTCGATGAGCCCGCGGTTGCCGTCGACGAGCTCGCCCGAATATTCGTACAGCGCCACCGACTGCAGCGCCGTCGGCAGCGCGCCGAACGAGCGATCCATGGTCAGCTGCCGCACCTGCGCGTCGACCGCGAGCTGCGGCTCGACGGTGACCGCCGCCTGCCGGTAGCGCCGCGCGATGTAGAAGCGCTCGACCTGCACGTGGCGCAAGACCTTCAAGTAGTCGCCCTTGTAGGCGACGAGCAGCGCCTCGAAGATCTGCTTGTTCTTGTGGCCGAGATCGCCGTAGCGGATGTAGTCGCTGGCGGTGAACTCCTTGCCGCGCAGCTTGTCGTCGAGGATCTGCTGACGGCGCTTGGACGGAATGAGGAGGAGCGGATTGTCGCGCAGCTCGTCGACGAGCTTGGCGTCGACCATGTCCTCGTCGAGGTAGGCGAACGTGTCCGAGCGCCCGTCGTAGCTGCCCGACGCGGACATCCCTCCGGGCGGGAAGCCGCCGCCGAAGCCGAGCCCGCCCTTCTGCAGCTTCTGCGAGGGGAAGATCCAGTTGAAGCGATAGAGCGCGCCCTCGTCGAGCGTCGAGTAGTACTCGAGCGCCCGCACCACACAGCTGACGAAGGTCGACTTGGCCGAGCCGTTCGGCCCGTGCAGGAGCACGAGCTTGTTGACCGCGCCCTCGCGCACGAAGTTGGAGATGACGCGGTAGACGCGCGCCTGCACGTCCTCCTGCCCGACGAGGCGATCGCGCCCGCCGTCGAACGGCACGTCGAACAGCTTCCAGCGCGTGTGCGTGCCGCGCGGCGTGCGGACCTCCTCGGTGCCGAAGTGGTCGAAGACGTCCTTCAGATACTGGGCGACGTTGCGCGCGTACTGATCGGGGCGCGAGAGGAAGAGCTGGAAGAACTCGTCGAACGACATGACGCGCTTGTTGCGCGTGTAGCTGTCGCGGACTTCTTGACCGATTTGCGCAAGCGAGTCCTTGGGCGACTCGCCGTCATCTGCGGGGGTCATGCCCCAAGTTTAGCACCGCGGCGCGTGCTACTTCACGTCGATCTCGAAGCTCACGTTCGACTTCTTGGGGTCGCAGGTGGTGGCGCTGCACACGGCGAACTTGATCTCGCCCGAGACGGTCTTCTTGCCCGGGTCGGCGGCGGTGTACGCGATGTCGAACTCGCCGCCCGCCTCTTCCCACTTGGCCGCGTCCTTCATCGTCTGCTTCATCTTGTCGACGGTGACGCCGGACGGCACCGTGGTCAGCACCAGCGACGTCGGGTACTCCTTGTTCATGTGGTAGCCGGAGCCCGGGGTGATCTTGACCTTGGCGACCGCCTTCTGCCCCTTCTTGGCGGGCGGCGCGTCGACCTTGAGGACGTAGGAGCTCATGGTGGCGCGCTCGGCCTGCGACTGCGCCCGCGCGAGCGGGGCCGCGGCCAAAAGAAGCGGAATCGACCCAAGTGCGGCAATTGCGACGACCTTCATCATTTACACACCTCGGTATCTGATTGTACGATCGATGCTCGGGCTGCATTCAACCATGCCGTTCGCGCAACAGCTAGGGCGCTATCAGCTGCTCGACCGCATCGCGTTCGGCGGCATGGCCGAGATCTTTCGCGCCAAGACCTTCGACCACGAAGGGCGCGCGCACCTGGTCGCCGTCAAGCGGGTGCTCAATCATTTGACCGTCGACGAAGACTTCATCCGCATGCTCGTCGACGAGGCCAAGATCACGGCGCAGCTGTCACACGAGAACATCGCGCGCGTGTTCGAGTTCGCCGTCGACAAGAGCGCGCAGGGCGACGAGTACTTCATCGCCATGGAGTACGTCGACGGCAAGGACGTGCGCACGCTGCTCGACCGCCACCGCGCGCAGCAGAAGCCGATCGCGCCCGAGCACGTGGCCTGGATCGGCCTCGAGATCGCGCACGCGCTCCACGCCGCGCACACGCAGAAGGACGGCGCCGGGCGGCCCTTGCACATCGTGCACCGCGACGTGTCGCCGTCGAACGTGCTCTTGAGCTATCGCGGCGAGGTCAAGCTGTGCGACTTCGGCATCGCCAAGGCGACGACGACGCGCGTGCAGACCAAGACCGGCGTCATCAAGGGCAAGGTCAAGTACATGAGCCCCGAGCAGGCGATGGGGCGCAAGCTCGACCATCGCTCGGACCTGTTCTCGCTCGGCACGGTCATGTACGAGATGCTGACCTTGGCGGCGCCGTTCGCGGCGGCGACCGAAGTCGAGCTCATCTTCGCGGTGCGCGATGCGCGCAAGCGCGACGCGCGCGAGGTCGAGCCGACGGTGCCCGAGGAGCTCGACGCGATCCTCAACAAGCTCATGTCGCGCTCGCGCTCGCAGCGCTATCAGTCGGGCGCCGAGCTGGCGCTGGCGCTGCGCCTGTTCCTCGACAAGTACAAGCCGGGCTATCGGCGCAGCCACTTCGGCCGCTACATGCGCACCACGTTCGAGCAGGACATCGAGCGCGAGCTGCGCCTCATGGAGGAGTACATCATCGAGGGCGCCGACGCGTCGAAGGTCGGCGAGAACCTCATCGCCGACGCGCTCGGCGACGACGCGCCCTACACGCAGTTCACCGCGGCCACCGACGGCTCGCGCGCCGACACCGGCAACTTCCCGCGCGTCGAGAAGCGGCCGCCGACGGACCTGCACGCCGAGCAGACGCGCATCCTGACGCGCAACCAGCCGGCGCCGCCGGGCGAGCTGCCGTCGCTGCACAACCTGGCGACGCAGATCCTCGATCGCGCGCAGGTGCTGCCGCCGGGACTGCACGAGGCGCCGACGCAGCTCAAGGCGCTGCCGGAGCTGCACGCGCAGCCGACGCAGATTTTGAGCGTGCCGGCCGAGCGGCCGCGCGCGCCGGAGCCGCAGCCGGCGGCGCCGCGGGAGCCGCTGTCGGAGCTGCAGACCAAGATCATCGTGCGCGAGGAGGATCTGCGGCCGCCGTCGGAGGACACGCAGAACCCGACGCTGGTGCCGCTCGACCGCGACGGCTCGAAGGAGACGACCGGCCGCGCCCCCGAGCGCGCGCGCCGCGACACCTTGCCGCAAACGGCCGTCCGCGAAGAGGCGGCGCGCGAGGACTCCGCCCCCGAAGACTTCGTCGACGGCGAAGAATCGACCACCGGCAACTCGACGGTCCCGCTCAGCGACGAGGATCTCGAGCCGCACGAGTAACCGTCCGCGTCCGCTACCGCAGGCGCAGCTCGAGCCGTGATTCGTCGCCGGCGCGGACCTCGACGTCGTCGGCGGCGGCGCCGCTGCCCGCCTTCTCGGCGACGACGTGCGCGGTGCCGGGCGTGACGCCGTCGAGGCGGAAGTTGCCGTCGCGATCCGTACGCGCGTGCAGGGAGCCGACGGTGACGGTGGCGTCGGCCGCGGCGTCGCCGTTGTCGTCGCGCACGCGGCCGGTGAGGGTGCCGCCGCGCGCCAGCTCGAGCTCGACATCGCGCACGGTGACGTCGTGCAGGCGATCGCCGCCGACGACGTCGACGTCGCGCGTCGCCGTCACGTAGCCGGGTGCGCTCGCGGTCAGCGTCGCGCGCCCGACCGGCAGCGCGGTCACGCTGAAGCGGCCGGCCTGCACCGGCACGAGCTGGGTCTTGCCGCCGGCGGCGAGCTCGAGGCGCAGCCCGGCCGGGACGCCGCCGAGCCGCGCGTCACGCACCTCGCCCTCGATGCCGCCGCCCGGCACCAGCGCGAAGCGCGCCTCGCTCGTCGGCGCCACCGCGTCGAACGTCGCCGGCGCGAAGTCGGCGTGCGCGACGACGACGCGATACGGCCCCGGGCCGAGCCCATCGGCGTCGAAGCGGCCGGCGCGATCGGTCGTCACCCAGCGCACCGGCATCGGCGGCGCCGCGATCTCGACGCGCGCCGCCGACACGGGCGCGCCGCGGTCGTCGACCACTTCGCCGGCGAGGCGCCCCTCGGCGCGCCGCAGCGTGACGTCGAACGGCCCGCGCTCCGACGGCGACACCGCGCGCGTCGCCGGCAGATAGCCGGGCGCGCGCACCGTCAGCGTCATGGGCCGCGCCACGTGCGCGATGTCCCACTCGCCGCGCGCGTCCGTCGTCGCCAGCGCCGTGCCGTCGCCGGTGAGCTCGGCGTTCGCGATCGGATCGCCGCGCTCGTCGGTGACACGGCCGCGCACCTCGACGCCGCGGCTGAGGACGACGGTGACGCGCACCTCGGCGCCGGCCGCCACCTGCATCGGCTCCGAGGCGCCGCGCGCGAAGTCGGGATGCGTGGCGACGACGACGAGGCGCCCGGCCGGCAGCCCGGTGACGCGAAAGCTTCCTTTGTCGTCGGTGCGAAACTGCTTGGGCGCCGGCGCCGCCTCGGCGATCGGCACCGGCGGCGGATAGGGCACCGGCCCGCGCAAGATGCCGAGCTCGCCCGCCGGCTCGACGCGCGCCCCCGTCGCCGCCGCGGCAGCGCCCGACGACGCCGTCACCGCGATCGGCGTCCCGTCCGGCGCTTCGCCCGAGATGGCGACGTCGGCGCCGGCGACCGGCTGCGCCCGCTCGTCGACGACGCGCCCCTCGATGATGGCGCCGGGATCGAGCCGCAGCTCGAGGGTGGCCGGCGTCTTGCCGACGCGCAGCGGATGCGGCTCGGCGGGATAGAAGCCGTCGGCGTGCGCGCCGGCGACGTAGCTGCCGGGCAGCACCGCCTCGAAGCGGAAGTTGCCCTCGTTGTCGCTGGTCACGCTGCGCGGCAGCGGCGCGCCGTCGGCCTCCGACAGCGTCACCTCGCCGCCCGCGATCGGCCGCCCGCCGCGCTCGCGCAGCTTGCCGCTGACCGTCGTCGCCGGCTGCAGCTCGACGGTGACCACGCCGGTGCCGGCGTCGCCCGTCGCGACCATGACGCCGTCGAGATAGGCCGCCTGCCCGTCGCGCACGGCGCGCAGGGCATAGCGCCCCTCGGCGAGCCCGCCGAAGCTGAACGCGCCGTCGGGCCCCGACTTCGCCGTGCGCGTCCCCGACGCGCCGGCGATGGTGACCTCGGCGTCGCCGGCCGGCTGGCCGTGCGCGCGCACCATGCCCTCGAGCGCCAGCCGCCGCGACAGCGCCAGCTCGAGCCCGGCCTGCGGCGGCACCACGCCGCCGAGCTCGTCGGCGACGAAGCCGTCGGCCTCGACGCGCACGCGCACCGCCGCGCCGGAGCCGAGCCGCAGAAGGTAGCGCCCGTCGCCGTCGCTGGTGGAGACGACCGCCGCCCCGCCGCCGCCGCCGTCGCGCGCCGCCCCGCCGCCGGCCGCACGCGCCGTCACGCGCGCCCCCGCGATCGGCCGCCCCAGCCGATCGACCACGCGCCCCGCCACGCCCCACTTGCCCGCGCCGGCCACGCCCGCGTCGCGCGCGCCCGCCGTCACGCGCCGGCCGTGCCTCATTAATAGAGTCGCGCCCACCACCGCGAGCACGACCGCCGCGACGACGCCGGCCGCCCACGCCGCGCGCTTCACGCCCTACTCCGCGGAAATCCCTTGCATCCGCCCCGACCCAGTGTTAGAAGGTCCGCCTCTTGGGAGTCAGCAGCCATGGCAAACGCGTGTGACATTTGCAGCAAGGGCCGGCTCGTCGGCAACAAGGTGAGCCACTCGAACATCAAGACCAAGCGCGTCCAGCGCCCGAACCTGCAGCGGGTCAAGGCGCTCATCGACGGCGCCCCGCAGCGCATCCGCGTCTGCACGCGCTGCCTGCGCTCGGGCCTCGTCACCAAGGTCGCGTAGCTTCTCAGCGTCTCCCGCGCCTGATATCCTCGGCGCATGTCCTCGCTGTTCGGCAACCGGCAAGAAGCCAACCTCAAGACCTGCGAGCAGATGGTCGAAGCGGTGCTGACCGCGCGCGGCCTCGATGCCGGCCGTCATCGCATCGAGAGCCACGGCGGCCCCGCGTGGGGCGTGACCGCCGGCAGCGCCGAAGTCTTCATCTTCCTGACCGCCGGCTCCTCCGGCGATAACTTCATCCAGGTGGTCGCGCCGGTGATGACGCCGCCGCAGGAGGAGCTGACCGCGCAGCGCCTGCTCCGCCGCCTGCTCGAGCTCAACGCCAACGAGCTCACCGGCGCCGCCTTCGGCCTGCGCGGCGACGAGGTCGTCATCACCACCGATCGCTCCACCGTCGGCCTCGATCCCGTCGAGGTCGAGGAGATGATCCGCCGCGTCTCCGACTACGCCGACCATTACGACGACGCCCTCACGCTCGAGTTCGGCGGCATCCGCCACGCCGACAGCTAACCGACGATCGCGATCGCGTCGATCTCGACGAGCGCGCCGCGCGGCAGGCCGGCGACCTGCACCGTCGCGCGCGCCGGCGGCGCCTCCTTGAAGTGGCCGCCGTAGATCTCGTTGACCGCGCCGAAGTCGGCCAGGTCCTTCAGATAGATCGTCGTCTTCACGACGCTGGCGAACGACGCGCCGCCCGCCTTCAGCACCGCCTCGAGATTGCGCATCACCTGGCGCGCCTGCTCGCGCACGTCGCTGGCGCCGACCATCTCGCCCGTCTTCGGATCGAGCGGGATCTGCCCGCTGCAAAACAGCAGATGGCCGGCCTTGATCGCCTGGCTGTAGGGCCCGATCGCCTTGGGCGCCTCGTCGCTGTGCACTGCGTTCCTCGGCATCATGCGCGTCGTTATATCACTTCTTTCCAAAGGCGGCGGCGAACGGATTGTTGAACGGCGTCTTCGCCGGCGGCGGCGGCGCGCTCGGCTTCTTCGGCGCCGGCGGCCGCGGCCCCGACGGCGGCTTGGGCCCCGACGGCGGCTTCGGTCCCGACGGTGACGGCGCCGTCGCCTGCTTGACGCTGAGCCCGATGCGGCGCCGCTCGGCGTCGACCTTGATGACGCGCACCTTGACGCGATCGCCGACCTTGACCACCTCGGCCGGATCCTTGACGAAGCGATGCGCCAGCTCGGAGACGTGCACGAGCCCGTCCTGGTGCACGCCCACGTCGACGAAGGCGCCGAACTGCGTCACGTTGGTGACCACGCCCGCCAGCGTCATCCCCTCCTTGACGTGCTCGAACTCCGTCACCGACGGGTCGAACCCGACCTCCTCGAACTCGGCGCGCGGATCGCGCCCCGGCTTGGCCAGCTCGCCGACGATGTCCTTCAGCGTCGGCAGCCCGCGCCGCTCGTCGACGTACTTCTGCACGTCGATCTTGGACGCCATGTCGCCGCGCCCGACCAGCCCCTGCACGTCGACGCCGAGATCCTTGGCCATGCGCTCGACGACGTCGTAGCTCTCCGGGTGCACCGCCGAGTTGTCGAGCGGGTTGTCGCCGCCGCGGATGCGCAGAAAGCCCGCGGCCTGCTCGAACGCCTTGTTGCCGAGGCGCGGCACCGAAAGGAGGCCCTTGCGCGCGCGAAACGGTCCGTTGGTGGCGCGATAGCCGACGATGTTCTTGGCCAGCGTCTCGCCGACGCCGGCGACGTATTGCAACAGCTTCACCGACGCCGTGTTGACGTCGACGCCGACGGCGTTGACGCAGCTCTCGACCACCTGGTCGAGCGCCTTCTTCAAGGTCGGCTGGTGCACGTCGTGCTGGTACTGCCCGACGCCGATCGACTTGGGATCGATCTTCACCAGCTCGGCCAGCGGATCCTGCAGCCGCCGCCCGATCGACACCGCGCCGCGCACGGTCACGTCCTCGTCGGGCAGCTCCTCGCGCGCCACCTCGGAGGCCGAGTACACCGACGCGCCGGCTTCGTTGACCACGACGATCTTCACCGCGCCGAGCCGGCCGTCGGCGGCGAGCTTGCGCACGAAGGTCTCGGTCTCGCGCCCGGCCGTGCCGTTGCCGATGGCGATGGCCTCGATGCGATGCTGCTTGCAGAGGCGCGCCAACGTCGCCGCCGCCTCCTCGATCTTCTTCTCCGACTGCGTCGGGAAGACGACGTCGTGCGTCTGCAGGTCGCCCTTCTCGTCGACGACGGCGACCTTGCAGCCGGTGCGATAGCCGGGATCGATGGCCAGGACGCGCTTGCCGCCGAGCGGCGACTGCAAGAGGAGCGCGCGCAGATTGCCGGCGAACACCTTGATCGCCTCGGCATCGGCGCGCTCTTTCAAGACGAGCCGCACGTCGACCTCGATCGACGTTTTCAAGAGCCGCTCGTAGGCGTCGACGATCGCCAGGTCGAGCTCGCGCGCCAGCGTCGCCTTGGGCGCCGCGATCACCTTGTGGCGCACGAGATCTTTGGCGGCGTCGCCGTCGACCTCGAGCCCGACGCGCAGAAAGCCCTCGGCCTCGCCGCGCCGGAGCGCCAACAGGCGATGCGACGGCAGCGCCTTGGCCTCCTGGCGGAAGTTGAAGTAGTCCTTGAACTTCGCCCCCTCCTCCTCCTTGCCCGCCACGGCCGTTCCTACGACTACGCCCGACTCGAGCGCCTGCTCGCGCAGGGCGGCGCGCACCTCGGCGCGCTCGGCCACCTGCTCGGCGACGATGTCGCGCGCGCCCGCCCACGCCGCTTCGACGTCGGGCACCTCGCCGCCGACGAACGGCTGCGCCAGCGCCTCGCGCGACTCGCCGAGCGCCTCCTGCGCCAGGATCTTCTCGGCGAGCGGCTCGAGCCCGCGCTCGCGCGCGATGGTCGCCCGCGTCCGCCGCTTCGGCTTGTACGGCAGGTACAAGTCCTCGAGGTCGGTCTTCGACAGCGTCGCGACGATCTTCGCCTTGAGGCCGTCGGTCAGCTTGCCTTGCTTCTCGATCTCGGCGAGCACCGTCTGCTTGCGCGCGTCGAGCTCGGTCAAATAGGTGCGCCGCTCGTCGACGGCGGCGATCTGCACCTCGTCGAGATTGCCGGTCACCTCCTTGCGGTAGCGGGCGATGAACGGGATGGTCGCACCGTCGGCGAGCAGCGCCACGGTGCGCTCGACCTGCGCGACCGAGACGCCGAGCTCGCGTGCAATCGTCGGCGCGTGGGGATAGGCTGTGCTCATGGCGGCGGTAGTCTACTTGGTGAACGATCTCTTGTTCACCTCGAAAATTCGCGAAACGGCGGCGCAGCTCGGGCTCGACGTGCAAGCGGTGCGCGCCGCCGGCGATGTGCCCGCAGCGACGGGAGACGCACGCTTTTTCATCGTCGACCTGCGCCGGCCCGACGCGCTGGCCGCGCTCGAGGCGGCGGCGCCCGCGGCAAAAAAGATCGGCTTTGTCGATCACGAGCGCACCGATGTCATGGAGGCGGCGCGCGCCCGCGGCTGCGTCGCCTTGGCCAAGGGAAAATTTTCGAGCGAGCTGCCCCGCCTTCTGTTATGACGCGGGCACGATGCTCGCGCCCGGCGACAAGGCCCCGGATTTCAAGCTCGAAGGCGACGACGGAAAAACGCATACGCTGAAAGAGTTTTCCGGCAAGACCCTCATCCTCTACTTCTACCCGAAGGACAACACGCCGGGCTGCACCGTCGAGGCCTGCGGGTTCCGCGACGAGGCCGCCGCCTACAAAAAGAAGAAGGCCGTCGTCGTCGGCGTCAGCCCCGACTCGATCGCCTCGCACGGCAAGTTCCGCGACAAGCACGGCCTCAACTTCCTGCTCCTCGCCGATCCCGATCACGCGGTCGCCGAGAAGTACGGCGCCTGGGGCGACAAGGTGCTCTACGGCCGCAAGTTCAAGGGCATCATCCGCTCGACCTTCGTCATCGACGAAAAGGGCAAGATCGCGAGCGCGCAGTACAAGGTTTCGCCCAAGGGCCACGCCGGCGCCATCCTGGAGGCGTTGTAGTGCTCGAGGGGGCGCGCGACTCGCTCGTGCGGCAGCTGCGCGTGCTCGAGGAGCTGGTCAAGGCGCGGCTCGAGGTCGACGTGCCGGGCATGGTGGCCGGCGTCAAGGCGCGCGTCGAGTCGCGGCTGCGGCTCGACCCGCTGCCGATCGAGGCCGACCTGGCGAACAAGCCGGGCCCGTTCGGCTTCGGCGCGGTGCGGACGTGGGCGTGGCAGTCGCCCGAGGCGCAAAAGATCGTGCTGTCGCACATCGGGCTGCGACCGGTCATCGAAGGCTTTGCGCTGGTCATCCATCCGCGCAAGCGGCTGGCGCCGATCTTCGGCGCCGATTTGATGGCGCTGCCGACGCGACTGTCGGTCAACGCCGACGTGTACGGCGCGCGCGAGCTGACCGGCGACGTCCTCGAGCCGCTCGGCGAGAGCTTCGGCCGCTTGCGCTCGCACGCCGGGCCGGCGTGGGCGCAGTCGATCGCCTCGGGCGCGGGTCTGCACGCGCGGCCGAGCCCGCGGCTCGTCGACGACGCCTTCGCCGCGCTGACCGCCGCCATCGGCCGCTACCTCGACGTCCTGACCGCGGCGAAGGAAGGATCGACCGAAGGCAACGTACCGTCACAACGCGATTTTTTTACGGCGTTCCACGAGCATGGCCCGCGCAAGGGGCCGCTCGGCCACCTGTTCGGCGCGGCCTGGGCTGAACGGTATAGCAGGCTGATTTTTGAGTAAGGCCGCGTAACGTACTTGCACGGGCTCGGGGGCTGGACTATGGTTCGAACCGCTCGCGCCGACGAAGGGGAGAATTTCGATGCGGATTCTACGCGCACGATACCGCAGCGGCGAAGAGATGTTGCGGCACTATCAGCCCTCGCTGCCTGGCGGCGGGATCTTCTTTCCGACGCGTGAGGCGATCCCGCTCGGCGAGCCGGTCCTCGTCGAGATTCGCTTCCCCGAGCTGTGCAACAAGCAGCTCTTGCGCGGGTTCATCGCGTGGCGTCGCGCGGGCAAGCATCGGACGAAGTTGCGTGCGGGCCTCGGGATCGAGTTTTTGCCGGCGGAATCGAAGCGGAGGGATTTTTGTCTCGCGGTGGCCAAGGGGGAGATTGTGGACATGATCACTCGCCGACATCGTCGTCTGCCGGTGACGCTCAGCGCCGATTGGCGCGTCGTCCTGGATCGTGAAACGCACCACAGCCACATCGAAGACATCGGACCGGGCGGCGCCTTTTTGCGGACGACCGAGTTCCTGCCGCCGGGCACCGAGATCGTGCTCGACGTGACGCCGCCGGGGAGCCTGCGGCCGCTCGAGATCGCCGGGCGTGTCGCGTGGACCCGCCACACCGAGGGCGAGGAAGGCATCGGCGTCGAGTTCAAGGCGCGCGACGCCGGCGGCACGCGCCGCTTGAAGGAGCTGGTGCGGCGGCTCGAGATGCTCGAGGCCGAGAACGCGCTTGACGGCGGCGACGACGTAGCCGAAAGTGCGTAGCTCTTAACCGCCTGGAGATCCGATCGATGGGAATGGGAGACAATCGCCGCTCGCCGAAGATGCGGCGCAAGATTCGCCAGCGCAAGCTGAAGACCCGCATCAAGAACCGCCGCGCGCGCGCCGCGACCGAGCGCGCCTCGACGAAGGGCGCGGCGCCCGCGAAGTCCAAGAAGTCCGCTAAGTAAGATCAAAAGCAACAGGCGACCGGCAACCGGAAACCGGTCTCGTCGCACGTCCGTGGAGTATTGGTTATCCGGCGAACGGCAGCGCCGACACCGTCGCCGTCCTACCGTCGGCGAGGGCGAGCTGCGTGCCCGGGTCCCAGAGCGTGCGGTGGACGTAGCCGAGGGCGATGGTCTTGCCGAGGCGGCGCGAGCGGGCGGAGGACGTCACCCAGCCGGCGTCGGGTTTCGACGGCGACGACAGCTTCATCCCCGTCGCCGGCGGGTCGCCGTCCACGACGAGGCCGACGAGGCGGCGGTTGATGTGGCCGAGGTTGGTCGCGCGCGCGATCACCTCCTGCCCGAGGTAGCAGCCTTTTTCGAAGCTGACCGCGTCGGTGATGCCGGCTTCGATGGGCAGCCGATCCTCGCCCATGTCGACGCCGTAGCGCGGCGTGCCCGCTTCGATGCGCCGCTCTTCGAACTCGGCGTCGTCGAGCGGCGTGCCGTCGATGGCGACGTTGCCGTAGACGTGAAAGCCGGGCATGCGGAGCTCGGGCGTGCGCACGACGCCAACCTGATCGCCGAGCGCGGCCGCGTAGCTCGGCAGCGCCGCGACGTCGAGCCCGATCGCGCGTTTGATCGCTTCGGCGGCGTCGTCGCCGTAGACGCCGAGGGCCGGGATGGTCACGGCGCGCACCTCGACGTCGTCCATGACGATGTGCTTGTCGAGGTGCGCGCGGATCTTTTCGACGAGCGCGGGATCGATCTCGATCGACAAATACGGCCCCAGGTTGACGACGACGAAGTCGGCCAGGAGCTTGCCCTTGGTCGTCAGCATGGCCGCGTGGCAGCCCTTTTGCGGCTCCAGCTTCTCGATGTCGTTGGTGACCATGCCGTGCAGGAAGCGGACGCGATCCTCGCCGTGCAGATCGACGATTCCGACGGAGAACGAGCGGACCAGCGGCATGGGCTGAACGTAATTCAGGCGCTCGGCGGACGCAACGCCAGCCGCGCCTTGCGACGCGCCTCGGCGTCGGCGGCGCGACGGCGGTCGTCGTCGTTCTCGGCGACCAGCGGCGGGATCGCGCGCGGCTTGCCGTCGGCGTCGATGGCCACGAAGGTCAGGTACGCCTTGGTGGTGTAGCGGCGCGTGGCGGTGCGCGGGTTCTCCGCCTCGACGCGCACGCCCACCTCCATCGAGGTGCGGCCGACGAAGTTGACCTGCGCCTGCAGCCGCACGATCTCGCCGAGATGAATCGGCGTGAGGAAGGTGAGCGCATCGATCGACGCGGTGACGACGCTGCCGCCGGAGTGGCGCATGCCGGCTACCGAGGCGGCGATGTCGATCCACTGCATGACCTTGCCGCCGAAGATGGTGCCGAGCGCGTTGGTGTCGCCGGGTAGGACGATCTCGGTCATCTCGACGCGCGACTCGCGCGACGGCTTACCCGCCGCGGTCACGGCTTGTCTCGGAACAGGGCGGCCTTGAGCTCGGCGAGGCGGCCGCGCTCGGCTCCGGTCAGCGCCGGATGCTTGGCGACGAGAGCAACGTATTCGGCGGCGAGGAGGTCGAAGTCGGTGCGCGACAGCTTGGGTTGACCCGGCTGCGCGAAATAGGAATGCAGCTCCAGATATTCGAGATAGCCCTTCACCCGCAGAAGACTAGCGCAAGCGCGGCCCCGAGGGCAGTGCCGGCGACCCATGCGCCGCCGAGCCACGCGCCGGCACGGCGCGCTTCGGCGAGCCAGCGCAGCTTGCGCGGCGCGGCCTGGCACGGGCCGACACAGTCGGTGCGGCGGCAGTGGAAGCAGATGATTTTTCCCAGGGCTGCATTCGTGGCGACCATGTAACGCGGTTGAGCAACGCGCGTGCCGCGTGTTAGAAACCGCCGAGGCGCGCCGTACGGCGAGAGTCACCGACGGCGTGCACGATCGGAGAAAATGGCTTCCGTCCTGTCACGTCCGTTACTGCCCATCAAGAGACCGCGGGTTCCACTCGCGCGCGCCGCCGCCGTCGCGCTGGCGCTGGCCACGATCGTCGCGCCCCGCTCCGCCGCGGCGCGGCGATACACGCTGCCCGAGCTCATCGCCAAGGTGAACGCCTCGTACCCCGGCGTACAGGCGGCCCGCGAAGGCGTCGCCTCCGCCGACGCGCAGCTGTCGCAGGCGACGCGGCTGTGGTGGCCGACCGGCCAGCTCACCTTCGGCCTGACCGGCTCGCCCGAGGTGCGCTGCCTCGACCCCGTCACGCACCAGCCGTGGACCAGCCCCGGCGGCGACCAGCAGCGCGCGCTCTCCAACTGCGTTCAGACCGGCGTCGTCGATCTGCGATCGGGCGATCAAGTGCTGCCCTTCCACGGCGTCGCCTTCAACCTCGGCATCAACCTCATCCAGCCGCTCTACACCTTCGGCAAGATCGAAGCGGCGCGCGCCGCGGCCAAGGCGGGCGTCGACGTGGCGCGCGCGCAAGTCGACAAGGATCGCCAGGACGTCACCTTCAACATCACGCGCGCCTACTGGCTCCTCAAGTGGGCGCGCGCCGCTCGCGCCACCCTCGACGACGGCATCTCGCGCTTGAAGGACTGGGTGAAGAAGATCAACGACGAGATCGACAAAGGGAAGACGACGTATACGGAAAATGATCTTGTACGACTGAAATTGGCGCTCGACACCGCCGAGCTCACCTCGCTCGACGTCGACAAGGCGCTCGAGCTCGGGCTGTCGGGGCTGCGCATGCTCCTCGACGAGCCCGACGCCGACATCGACGACAGCGAGCTCGACCTCGTCGATCTCGGCGAGGAGCCGCTCGCCTACTATGAAACCGCCGCGCGCACGCACCGCCCGGACGCGCGCATGGTCGTCGCCGGCGCCGCGGCGGCGCGCGCCGGCAGGGCGTTACAACTGGCGAACCTCATGCCCGACGTCGGGCTGGCGCTGTCGTTCACCTACGCGTACGCCCAGTCCGTCGACCAGCCGTACAACGCCTTCGTCAACCAGCCGAACGCGCTCGGCGCCGGCTTCTCGCTCGTGCTCCGCTACAACCTCGACGTCGCCGAACGGCTGGCCAATCACTCCAAGGCGTCGAGCGACGCGCGCATGGCCGTGCAGCGCAGCAAGCAGGCGCTCGGCGGCATCTACATCGAGATCGAGAACGCGTGGCTCGACGAGCGCGCGGCGCGGCGGCGCTCGGACCTACTCGGCCACTCGGAGAAGGTGGCGCGCGGCTGGTACAACGCCGTCGACGAGAACCTGCAGGTGGGCGTGGCCGAGTCGCGCGACCTCGTCGATGCCGCGCGCAACTACTTCGAGTTGCGCATGCGCCATCTCCAGTCAATCATGGACGTCAATATGGCGACGGCGACGCTCAAGCAGGCGGCCGGCGTCCTGGCTCCCTGATGAAGACAATGAAGAGGTCGAACGTCGAATGATCATGCGTACGCTCGCAGTCATCGTGATGGCATCGCTCGGGGCGGTCCCGCTGGCGCACGGCGCGGCGGGGCTGGGGCCGATGGCCACGCTCAAGCAGAAGAACGGCGAGGTCGACAAGCTGCTGCGCCAGAAGGTCGAGAAGGGCACGCCCGCCGAGCAGAAGCAGAAAGACGCGATCAAGCAGCTCGCCGCCAGCCTGCTCGACTACGACGAGCTGGCGCAGAAGTCGCTCGCCGCGCACTGGGACAAGCTGACGCCGGCGCAGCGCTCCGAGTTCGTGACGACGCTGCGCGAGCTCATCGAGCGCAACTACGTCAAGCAGCTGCGCACCAACCTCGACTATCAAGTGCAATACAAGAACGAGGAGAACGGCGGCGAGCAGGCGACGGTGTCGACGGTGGTCAAGGTCAAATCGGCGGGCAAGAACACCGACGCCGAGATCATCTACAAGATGAAGAAGGATCCCGACGGCTGGCGCGTGTGGGACGTCGTCACCGACGAGATCAGCCTGGTCAAGAACTACCGCACGCAGTTCAACAAGATCATCACCGAGCAGTCGTACGACGCGCTCATCAAGAAGATGAAGTCGAAGCTGAAGGACGGCGAGTAGCGCGCCGATGGCGATGGGGGGCCGCGCGCTTCTGCCGTTGGCGCTCGTCGTCGCGGGCTGCACGCAGACGCATTCGTCGGTCCTGCCCTACCCCATTCCGCTGGCGCTGTCGGGGCCCGGCGGCGGGCTGGTCGGCCGCGCCACCGTCGACGAAAGCGGTACGCCGTTCGACGTCAGCGTCGACACCGGCAGCATCCTGACCACGTTCGACGACGGCACCGGCCGCGTGCGCGCCATGATGGGCGACTTGACGCTCTTCGGCGTCGACGGCGCGGGCACGGCCATCCCGCGGGTGAACATCACCGGCGTGCAGCTCTTCGAAGGGCCGCTCGGCCTCGCCGGCGTCGGCGGCGCGGCGATGAAGGTGGGCGGCGTCATCGGCGGCGACAACCTGTCGCGCTTCGCCATCGGCTTCGACTATCGCGGCAGCGCGCCGGCGATGACGGTGACCGAGAACCTGACCGAGTGCGACTGCGAGCTGGCGCCGTCGTGCGATCGGCAGGACCAGTGCTACGCGGTGTTGCCGTTCACGCTCGCCGGCGGGCAGGACACGACGCTGCAGGGGCAGACGCGCGTGACCATCGGCCAGGATCAGTACACCTATCCGCCGACGCGCGTGCTCCTCGACGCCTGCCTCGAGCCGCTGCCGGATCCCGTCGAGACCACGCCGTGCGTGCAGCCGGGCGGGACGTGCCCGGGGCATCCGGCGTACGTGCCGTCGGGCGTCGACGTCAAGCTGGTGGTGGCGAGCGGCTTCCCCGGCGTGGCGCTGTCGGCGAACGCGTACGATCGGCTGCGCGGCGCCGGCGCGGCGGCGACGCTGCTCGCCGGGCCGCTGACGACGCTGCACCTCGTCGATCCCGCCGACGAAGGGCCGGTGGGCGCCGGCGTGCAGGTGGCGACGGCGACGCTCGGGCGCAAGCCGTCGGCGGGCGACCTCGGCGCCTCGCCGCTGGCGCTGGTCTCGGGCAAGGAGCCGTTCTTCGGGCCGTGCGCGTCGCTGGCGCGCTCGCGGCGCATCCGGCGCGCCTACATCGC
>Ga0070679_100001871_pt1 | contig 18939 bp, 19 predicted proteins | sample KBSC63BmetaG_FD_65652 | JGI IMG/M metagenome (GOLD analysis project Ga0070679, IMG submission 65652) | Corn rhizosphere microbial communities from Kellogg Biological Station, Michigan, USA - KBS C6-3B metaG | ecosystem: Host-associated > Plants > Roots > Rhizosphere | place: USA: Michigan... | reverse complement strand
GCGCCGCGTTCGCCCACCATTCGTTCGCGGCCGAATTCGATCGCGACAAGCCGATCAAGCTGCAAGGGCAAGTGGTGAAGTTCGAGTGGGTCAACCCGCACTCGTGGATCCACATCAAGACCCCGGACGGCAAGGTGTGGCGCGTCGAGGGCGGCGCTCCGTCGGCCCTGCTGCGCCGCGGGTGGAACAGAAACTCGCTGCCCGCCGGCACCAAGATCATCGTCCAGGCCTTCCAGGCCCGCGACGGCGACACCCGTGCCAGCGCCGCCGAGATCAGTTTCCCCGACGGCCGCCAGCTTTCGCTCGGCAACCCGACGACCGAAGCCGTCGAAGCCGCCGCCAAGCGCGCCCAGTAGCGGAGTCCCCCTTCCCCGCTTCAGGGGCCACGAGGCCCGCGAACCCGCAAGGTTCGCGGGCTTTTCGCATGGGCTCGGACCCCCTTAATCTTCCGGTGGTGAGAAGCCGCAATAGTCTTTCCGGATTGTTTACCACGAGCCGCTATCGCGCCTCCTCATGTGGGGGCTTCGCGCCAAATCCGCCTTTTGCGTCTTGGCGGCGCTGTCGATCGGCCTCGCCTGGCCGACTGCCGCTGTTGCGCAGGCGGACGACATCCTCGGTCCGCAGGCGTTCGACGGCAGCATCGATCTTCGCGCGAGCGTGGTCGGCGGCGAAACCGGCTGGCTCGACGGCGGCTTCGGCAAGCTGCGCGAAGGCGGTGACAACCGCGAGCAGCGGGAGCGGTTGCGTGTCGCCGCGGCCAACCTGGCCTGGAAGCCGCAATTCTGCTTCAACCTCGCCGGCCTCGTCAGCGTGATCCATCAGGACGGGCAGTCCGCGCCCGTCGACCTCAGCGAGGCGTTCCTGAGCTACCGCACGGGGCCCGCCCCGACGCGATTCTCCGGCCGCGCCGGTGTGTTCTGGCCGCCGGTCTCGGAAGAACACTCCGGCTCGACCTGGCAAGTGACCGACAGCATTACGCCGTCGGCGGTCAACAGCTGGATCGGCGAGGAAGTCAAAGTGCTCGGCTTCGAGGGTAAGCTCGAGCATCGCTTGGGGGAGCACAAGCTGGCGCTGACCGCCGCCGTGTTCGAGCACGACGATATGGCGGGCACCCTGCTGACCTATCGCGGTTGGGCGCTGCACGACGTGCGCACTACGGTCTGGAGCCATTTCCCGTTGCCGCCACTGAGCCCCTCGAAAGCGCCCTATCAGGCGCCGCGCACCGACCCTTTCTGGGAGACCGACGGCCGCGTGGGGTATTATGCCCGCGTGGACTGGCAGACGCCGTGGCCGCTCAGCGTGAATCTGTTCCGCTACGACAACCGCGGCGATCGGGTTTCGGGGTACGACAACCAGACCGCTTGGCGTACGCGCTTCTGGAACGCCGGCACAATGGCTTCGCTCGGCAACCGGACGGTCGCCAAGGCTCAGGTTCTGTGGGGCAATACCCGCGTCGGGCCGGACACACCGTACGGTTACCCGTCGGACGTGGACTTCGCTGCCGCTTACGTGCTGCTCAGCCGCGAACTGGGCGCCGGCAAGCTGTCCGTGCGCGGGGACTGGTTCAAGACGCACGACAATAGCTACGTCGCGAGCGACGACAACAACGAGTACGGCTGGTCGGGCATGCTCGCCTACAAGCGCCCGGTGACCCGTTTCGCCGATGTGCTGGTCGAACTCCTGCACGTGCGGAGCGAGCGGCCGATGCGCCTCGCCAACGCGGGCATCGCGCCCCGCCAGAACCAGACGCAGCTGCAGATGGCACTAAGGGTTGGGTTCTAGCGCATGATCAGGCCTTCACTCCCGATAATCGCCCTCGCCGCCATCGCCCTGCCCGCCGCGGCGCACGCTCGCGACATTGCGGTCACCGTCAAGGATGCCGGCGGCCACCCCATCCAGGATGCAGTGGTCACTCTCGATGCGCCCAGTCGCGCCGGCGCCCCGGGGCATTTCACGATCAACCAGCAGCACACGATGTTCATGCCGTTCGTGCTGGTCGTTCCGGTCGGCTCGACGGTCGACTTCACCAACCTCGATCCGTTCCGCCATCACGTCTATTCGTTCTCGCAGGCGAAAAAGTTCGAACTCAAGCTGTTCGGCCAAGGCGAAAAGCGCAGCGTGACGTTCGACAAGCCTGGCATCGTCGCGCTCGGCTGCAACATCCACGATACGATGCAGGCCTTCGTCAGGGTGGTCGACACCGCTTTCGCCGCCAAGACCGGCAAGGATGGCCGCGTGATCTTGCGCGGCGCCCCCGACGGCCCGGCGCGGATGACCTTATGGCATCCTTACTTGCGCGCGCCGGGCAATCAGCTCGCGGTCTCCGCGGGCCCCGGAAACGTCGCGGTTGCGGTGGAAGTGAAGCTCCGTCGCCCGGCGCCGATGCAGCACGATTATTGAGATGATCCGCTTCCGCTCCCTGCAGACGCGGATCACGGCGCTCTATGTGGCAACCTTCGGGCTCGTCATGTTGCTCGTCGCGGTCAGCCTGCAATGGGCGATCCAATCGAGCGCCGAACAGCAAGTGCGTCAGCAACTGGTTTCCAGCTCCCGGGTGATCGACCGCATCTGGTCGATGCGCACGCGCGAGCTCGAAAGCGTCGCCCGCCCGCTCGCCCTCGATTTCGGCTTTCGCGAGGCGGTGGCGACCGACGACGACGCGACGATGCGTTCGGCCCTGGCCAACATCGCCGCACGGATCGATCTGCCCAACGCTTTCATCGTCAAGTATGACGGGCGCGTGGTCGGCCTGACGCCGGACCAGGATTCGCCTTACGATGCCGAGCTGTGGGACGAGCTCGACGGCGGCTGGCATTCAGGCGCCTTGCGCATCCACGGGACGACATATCAGGCGGTGTCGGCGGAGATAAAGGCACCGGCCCTGATCGGCTGGCTCGTGCTCGGCCGGCGACTCGACGCCAGTGAGATGAAAGAGCTGAGCGGACTGTCGGCGGTGCCGGTCACGGCCGCTGTCGTTCGCCGCACCGATGCCGGGCAATGGGTCTTCGACCAGAGCGACAAACCGGTGACCGATCGCGGCATCGTCGGGCTGCTCGGCAAGATGAAGGTCAGGGACGACGGCAAGGCGGTCGACCAGTCCGAGCACTTGAACGACACGATGGTGCTGGCTCGCCCGCTCGGCGCGTCAGACGGCGTTGCGACCACCGCGTTGCTGCTCAATTTTTCGATCGCGGCGGCCCTCGCGGAGTACGACCCGCTGCGGTTGGCGGTCGTGCTTGCCGGGATCGTCGGGCTCGCCGCGGTCGCGTTCGCCAGCATGCGCCTGGCCGCCCGCATCGTTCGCCCGATAGCCGCACTCGAGCAAGCCGCGCGAGCGCTGGAGCGCGGCGAATGGACCCGCGTCCCGGTCGTCTCGCAGGACGAGATCGGCGCGCTCACCGGCAGCTTCAACGCGATGTCGGCGGAGATCGTCAGCCGCGAGCAGCGCATCCGCCACATGGCCTACCACGACGCCCTGACGGACCTGCCCAACCGCCAGCGGCTGCGCGAGGAGCTCGCCGCTCGCCTCGCCGCGATGGGCGACGAAGGCGCGCTGTCGGTGCTGTGCCTCGATGTCGACAACTTCAAGATCGTCAACGACACCCTGGGCCACCAGGTCGGCGACCAGTTGCTCAAGCTCGTCGCCAACCGCTTGGCAGATGCCGCGCACGGGCGCTTCCTCGCCCGCACCGGCGGGGACGAGTTCTGCCTGCTCGTCGAAGGCGACAGCACTTACGCGGAAGCGGTTGCCGCCACCCTCATCCAACGGCTCGAGGAGCCGACCTCGATCGCCGGCCATTTCCTCCGTGCGGGCGCGAGCATCGGCATTGCCGAGGCGCCGACGGATACGCTGGATGCGGAGGACCTGATCAAGCACGCCAACCTCGCGCTCCACGCGGCGAAGGCCGCCGGGCGCGGCAGCTTCCGGCGCTTCACCCCCGATCTCGACGCCGACGCCAACAAGCGCCGGGCGATCGAGATGGACTTGCACGGGGCGATCTCACGCGGCGAGTTCGAGCTTTACTATCAGCCGCTGTTCAACCTGGCGAAGAACCGCATCTCGGCGTTCGAGGCGCTGATCCGCTGGAACCATCCGACCAAGGGCCTCGTCTCTCCGCTCGAGTTCATCTCGATCGCCGAGGAAGCTGGGCTGATCGTGCCGATCGGCGAGTGGGTGCTCAAGCAGGCCTGCCGCGACGCGGTTACCTGGCCCGGCGACATCCGCGTCGCTGTCAATTTCTCGACCGTGCAGTTCGCCACGCCGGGGATTGTCAACCTCGTGTTCCAGACGCTCGCCACGTCGGGCCTCGCCCCGGAGCGGCTCGAGGTCGAGATCACCGAGTCTCTGTTTCTTGAATCGAGCGAAAGCGTTCGCGAGATCCTCCACGGCCTGAAGCAACTCGGCGTGCGCATCGCGCTCGACGATTTCGGCACCGGGTTCTCGTCATTGAGCTACTTGCGCAAGTTCCCGTTCGACAAGATCAAGATCGACCGCTCGTTCATCATCGAGCTGCTGAGCGAGGAAGACGCCAGCGCGGTGGTCAAGGCGATCACCGACCTCGCCGCCGCGCTCGACATGGAGACGACGGCGGAAGGCGTCGAGGAGCCGGAGCAAGTCGAAGCCCTGCGCGCGTTCGGCTGCACCACGGTGCAGGGCTATCTGTTCTCGAAGCCGGTCCCCGCGGGCGAGGTCGCGCGGCTGCTGTCGCTCGATCTGGGCGGGCGGGCGGTCGCTTAGCACCATCCCTCGCCGTTCGTGGTGAGCCTGTCGAACCACGAGTTCAGCGCGACGGTCGCGCCAATTCGTCCTTCGACAAGCTCAGGACGAACGGAGGGAAGTGTCAGTACCCGAGGATCGCCTTCACTTCGAGGTACTCTTCCAGCGCGAACTGGCCGTACTCGCGGCCATTGCCGGACATCTTGTACCCGCCAAACGGCGCGTAGCCGGACCACGCCGGATAATTGATGTGCACTTGCCCCGCGCGAATGCGGCGCGCGACACGGCGGGCGGCTTCCTGGTCGGCCGACTGCACATGGCTCGACAGGCCGTAGACCGTCGCGTTGGCGATGCGGATCGCGTCTTCCTCGTCCTCGTACGGCTGGATGACGAGGACCGGGCCGAAGATCTCCTCCTGCGCGATGCGCATCCCGGGCGTCACTTCGGCGAACACCGTCGGCCGGGCGAAGAAGCCTCGGTTGAGGCCGCCGGGCCGCCCCGGGCCGCCGCAAAGCAGCCTGGCGCCCTCGTCGATGCCGACCTGGATAAGGTGCTGCACTTTGGCGAACTGCGCCCCGTTGGCGAGCGGGCCGAGCACCGAGCCTTCGTCGAGCGGATCGCCGACGACGATCGCTTCAGCCGCCTCGGTCGCCAGCGCTTCCACTTCGGCAAGCCGCGCGCGCGGCACGACCATCCGGGTCGGCGAGGCGCACGACTGGCCGCAATTGCGCATCATGGCCAGCGTGCCCTTGGGCACCGCAGTGGCGAAATCGGCGTCGGGCAGGAACACGTTGGGCGACTTGCCGCCGAGTTCCTGCACCACGCGCTTGACCGTCGTCGCCGCGTTCTGCGCCACCAGCACGCCCGCGCGTGTGGAGCCGGTGAACGAGACCATGTCGACGTCCGGATGGCCCGACAGCGCGTTACCGACCTCGTCGCCGGTTCCGTTGACAAGGTTGAATACTCCCGCGGGCGCGCCGGCATCGTGCATCACCTGGGCGAACAGCAGCGCCGAAAACGGCGACAGTTCGCTCGGCTTCAGGACCACGGTGCACCCGGCGGCCAACGCGGGAGCGACCTTGGCGGTGATCTGGTACAGCGGCCAGTTCCACGGGGTAATTGCCCCGACCACGCCGATCGGTTCGCGGCGGACGAACACCCCGTCAACCGTGCTTTCGAACGCGAACGCGCGCAGCACGTCGATCGCCACGCGCACGTGCTCGATCCCGAAAAAGACCTGCCCGGCCCGCGCGAACGCAATCGGTGCGCCCATCTCGGCGGTGATCGCCTGGGCGAATTGTTCAGTGCGTTCCTCGAGCAGGCCCCTGATCCGCTCCAGCAGCGCGAGCCGCTCGGCCACCGGCCACTGCGAGTAGGACTCGAACGCTCGCCGCGCGGCCGCCACCGCCAGGTCCACATCCGCCGCCGTGCCGGCCGCGATGTGGCCAATGACTTCCTCGGTCGCGGGGTTGATCACCGCTAGGCGCGAAGCCTCGGGGCGCTCGACCCAGGCCCCGTCGATGTAGAAGCGCATGTCCTCGTTCAGTGGCATCGGCAAACTTTCTCGCGCTGAGTGTGCGGGCGCTGTGCCACGTCGCGGGCGCGGAGGCGAGACCTGACGCGAACGCTTCGAGCAAGGGATTCTACGGAGCGGCGCTTTTCCGGTTTCCTCGCCAGCGCGAGCGCACACCCTCGGCATGACAAGCATCCGGACAGTCCGCATCTGCCTGATCGCGCTGGCCGCGCCGTGCATGGCCCTCGCCGGCCCTGCCGAAGCCGCGCGGCAGGGCGAGATGGGCGCGACCTCGTCCGGCTCGGTCGGCATCAGCCTGTCGGTCGCGCCCCGCGCGCGCATTTCCGGCCTCAAGGATATCAGTATCAGCGAGGCCGATCCCGCATCGAACCTGCGCACCACCCAGAACATCTGCGTGTGGAGCAACTCTCCGGCCGGAGCCTACACCCTCACCGCCGGCGGCAGCGGTTCGGGCGGCGCCTTCGAGCTCACCGGCGGCCAGCAGACCCTCGCCTACAGCGTCGAGTGGGCGCAAGGCGCGGGGCAGGACTCCGGCCAGACGCTAGCCGGCGGCCAGACTGCCGCCAACCTGCAGACCGCCGCGACCCAATCCGACTGCAGCGGCGGGACCGGGTCGGCGAGCTTGGTGGTGGCAATGGACTCCGCCCAGCTCGCCGCGGCGGAACCAGGGACTTCTTATACCGGGGCGCTGACGCTCACGGTTTCGCCGCAGTAGGTTTACCTCCGAGAAGCCTTCACCCAAAATCCACCGGATAAGGCGGCAGCTCCCCGCTGGCATAGCGCTTCTCCAGCCCGGGCGTGCCGTTCTCCATCACCATCAGCATCGCGCGCTTGGGGGCGAAGCCCTGGTGGCGGATGTCGGCGGGCATCGCGCAGACGTCGCCGGCCTTCATGACGATGCGGCCGCGGGGGGCGCCGGTGTTCTTGTCGGCGATGTTCCAGTGGATTTCGTCGGAAAGCTGGATGAACCACTCGTTCCGGTCGTTGCCGTGGATCACCGGGAGCATGTGCTCCTCGCTGGTGACGCAACAGATGTTGCCGCCGGTGACGGCGCTGATCGACGGGTTCCAGGTGACGTTCGAACGGGCGATGTGGTCGAACAGGTTGATCGCGTGAAGCTGGCCTTCGAAGCCCGGCTCGCACTCGATGTCGGGCTTGTCGTAGTCGAGATCGGCGAAGGCGCGGTTGATCGGGAAGCCGTCTTCCTCGCGCCGCACCGGCTTGTCGCCTTCGAGGCCGAGCATGCGATCGGCGGCGATGAACGCGCGCAACAGCGGCTCCTTGCGTTCCTCGCCCTTCTTGCCGATCGGGGTGCCGGTTTCGAGCGGGGCGTTGAGCGGGTCGTAGCCCTCGCTGATCCAGTCCTGGCTGATCGTGGTGAAGGCCTCGGACACCGCTTCGGCGGAGAAAGTTTCGAGAAAGTCGATGCCGGCTTCCTTGCACCCGCGGTCGTAGGCGCCGGCGAAGATGTCGACGGTGCCGTAGTGGTTGGTGGTGCCGAACACGTCGTCGAAGAAAATCCAGCCGTAAAAGAAGCCCCAGCCGATGTCGCGCACCATCGCGCGCAGGAAGCGGTCGATCTCCATGATGTGGCTGCCCTTGGGCCACGTCACGTGGGCAAAATACTCGTCCCGCCGGAACTCGAAACTGCCGAGCCTGAAGCTGGAATAGCCAGTCTCGGGATCGGTGCCGGTGATTTCGATCTTGGCGTCGAGGACGGTCATCGGGCATCTCCCAGTGTGCAGATTTCGTTCCAGCGCTTGACGGTGACGGGCCCGTCCACCGTCTGCAGGATCGCGACAGCGAGGGCCGAAGCGGCGAGCTGATAGGCCGAGCCCTTCGGCAGCAGCACCTGGTGCCCGCGCCGAGCGACCACCCGGCCCATGCGCGGTCCGTTGGGTTCGGCGCCCAGCTGGGCAGCCCCGCCCTCGTGGCTCGGAACCTGGTCGTCGGCCAGCTTGACGAAGTTGAAGGTAACCTCGCCGTCCATCACGATGGCGAATTCGTCGTGCGGAGCGGCGTACCACGGAGACTGGCCTTCGACCCGCATCACTTCGGCGACGTACTGCAGGTTTTGCACGACCGCCACGCGCTCGAACGGCCGCGCCTTGCCGGCGACTTCGAACACGTTCGAGAATGCGTATTTGCGCAAGTCGTCGTCGAGCTCGATTACGCCCTTGTGGTACGATTGCAGCGAGCCGACGTGGGTCTTGTAGGCCATCGATCATCTCTCCCGCGGCCGGCTTTTTGCGGCTCGCAGACAGGATGATAGCATCGGCGCAAGGCGCGGCAACCTTCATCGCAGGCGGGTCAATCGATTCAGGCTGGCGTTCGGCAAGGGCGCCTAGTCGCAAGGCATCACGGCCCGGGCTCCTTCGGCGGAACTGCCGGCTTCCCGTTGTATTGCAGGGACATAGCCACCCAGCGAAGGAAACACGATGGAAAGCTCGTCCCAGAACGATCCGGGCGAGCTGCGCGACGAATTGCGCAGCGACGCCGCCACAGTAAGCGACAGCGCAAAGGAGCGGCTGCGCAATGAAGTGGACTCTCGCAAGGGCGTCGCTGCCGATCAGGCGAAAGCCGTCTCCTCCGCGCTCGACAAGGCGGCCGGCGAACTTTCGGACAGCCCCGAGTGGCTCCGGTCGGCGTTCCAGCAGGGCGCGCAGAGCATCAAGCGTCTGGCCGACACGATCGAGCGCAAGGACGCGCGCCAGCTCACCGGCGAAGTCCAGCAGTTCGCCCGCCAGCACCCCGGCACGTTCCTCGGTGCTTGCGCTCTCGCCGGCTTCACCGCGGCGCGGGTTCTCAAGGCCGGTGCGGACGGGCCCATCGCACGGCCTCAGACCCCGGCGACCGCGCGCGCCGGCGATCCCTACGAACCGCAAACGCGGATCGGCAGCTTCAACAATCCCGATTATGCCGGAGACCCCGACGTGCCGCAGCAACTCTACCAGGGAGAATTGCCATGACCCGTCAGCAGGAAGGCTTCTCCGCCGGCACGCGCGCGCCTGACGGCAATCACGGCGGTGGCGAGAACCTCGCCGACCTGATCCGCCAGCTGACACACCAGGGCACTCACCTGGCTGAGCAGCAGCTGAATCTCGTGAAAGCCGAAGTGCGCGAATCCGCCAATGAGGTGAAGACCGCTGCCGGCAGCATGGTCGGCGCTGCCGTCGTCGGCATTTCGGGGCTCGGCGTGACTTTGATGGGCCTGGCCTACCTGCTGGGCCAGGCAATTCAAAATACCGGCCTGGCGACGCTTATCGTCGGCGTCGTCACCCTCGCCGTCGCCTATGCGCTGTATGCGGCGGGCAGCAAGAAGATGAGCGCCACCCACCTCGCCCCCGATCGCACGGTCCGCACTCTCGAGCGCACGCCCGACGCCGCGACCGGCAACCTCACCGCGGAGACCCGGCCATGACCGACGCCAGCACCCATTCCAACACCCAGGACCCCGCGGCGATCGAGCGCGACATCCGCCGCACGCAGGACCAGATGAGCCGCACCGTCGATCGCATCGGCCACCAGTTCACGCCCCGCAACCTGATGAACGCGCTGTTCGACAAGGCGGAAGGCAACGATATTGACGCCCGCAAGATCGTCGACATCGCCCGCCGCAATCCGATCGCGCTGGCGATGATCGCCGGCGGGGCGATCTGGCTGGTGAGCGACAACGACGCCAAGCTGCCGAGCTTCTCGAGCTGGTCCGACAATGACAGCCAGGGCGAAAGCGGCGATGCGTTCCATCGCGACTACATCGCGCACATGGAGCGGGTCGAACGCCAGCAGGAGGAAGACGACCTCGCTTACCAGCGCCGCCGCGATCAGGCGCGCGCCAACTACTTCATGCTCGAGCGCGGCCACGAAGAGGACGAAGGCAGTTTCCGCCAGCGGCTCGACGATGCGGCCGACACGTTCCGCCGGAAACGGCGCGCGTGGATGGACAGCGCGAGCGACACCGCCAGCAGCGCGAGCGACAGCGCGCAGCAGGCGGTCAGCCGGGCACAGGATGCCTATGCCGGCAACCCGCTGATCGGCGGACTGATCGCGGCGGCCGTCGGCGCTATCGTCGGCACCAGCATGCCGCTGACCCAGACCGAGAACGAGCAACTCGGCGACCTCGGCGATGCCGCGCGCGACAAGCTCGGCGAGCAGAAGGACAGGCTCGTCTCGGCGGCGCGCGAGAAAAAGGACGAACTGGTGGATCAAGTGCAGGAGAGCACCCAGTCCGCCGGGTCGGATACGATGCGATCTGAGGACCGGCAGACGACCGCGCCAGCGCAAAGCTGACGGGGCGCGATGGCAACAGGGGCGATCGGCTGGAAGGACGTTTTCGTTCGGGCGGCCAAGGAATCGGCGGCCGACAGCATCGGGCTGGCGGCCGCCGGCGTCTCGTTCTACGCGTTCCTGGCGATGGTGCCGCTGCTCGGCGCGACCGTGCTGATTTACGGGCTCGCGGCCGACGTCCAGACGGTAAGCGCCCATGTCGCACAGATCGTCTCGGTGCTCCCGGGCGATGCCGGCAAGTTGATCGGCGACCAGCTGGTTTCGGTCGTGCAAAGCTCGTCGGGCAAGAAGGGGATCGGGCTGGCGATCGCCCTGGCCTTCGCGCTGTTCGGAGCGCGCAACGCCGCCGGTGGCGCGATTAACGCCCTGAATATCGCTTATGACGCGCGCGAATGCCGCAGCTTCGTCGCGGTCACGCTGCTCGCGCTGGCGATGACTATGGTGGCCGTGCTGGCGGCGGTCTTCGCCACGCTTGGCATCGGCGCGATCAGCTTCATGCACCTCGCCCTGCCGGCCGCGGGGCCGGTTACGCGGGCGCTCTCGGGTACGCTCGCCTATCTCCTGCTCGCACTCGTGGGAGCCACGGGCGCCGCGCTGCTGTACCGCTACGGCCCGTCGCGCGCGAAAACCAAGTGGCGCTGGCTAACTCCGGGTTCAATTCTTTTCGCGCTGGCCTGGGTCGTCCTGACACTCGGCTTCGGGTTCTATGTCCAACGCTTCGGCAGCTATGGGGCGACTTACGGTTCGCTTAGCGCCGTGGTGGTCCTGCTGACCTGGCTATACCTGTCGGCCTACGCCCTGCTGTTCGGCGCCGAGCTCAATTCGGAACTCGACGAGCACAGCGCAGCCCGCGAAGGCGCTTAGCAGAGCTTTCTGCGCCCACGCGCCACGCTCGTTAACGGCTTCGCCGGGGCCGCGCAACGAGAGCGCTTCATCCCCCGCCTGAGTTCGCTTGCTCCGCAATCCTCGCTCACACGCGGGCGCCCCTCATTCCCAGAACGCCACGCTTCGGCATTCGATGCTCTCGCGGATGTTCGCGTTGGCAAAGCTCGTGTCGCGGAACGCGGTGTGCGGGCAGCGCCAAGTGCGTGAGTGGTCGCTGTCGTGGAACTTGAACAACAGCGCGTCGCTGGCTTGCATGTTCGCGAAATACCACCAGCGCATCGCGGAGTTGTGGCTGAAGATCGTCGCGGCGATCATCTGGTCCTCGCCTTCGACCGGGGCGGTGAGCGCATCGCCGGAGGGGAATTCGTCGACGATGAACAGGGTGTTCGATTTCTCTTCGCCGCCGAAGCTGGTGCGGCCGTCGCAAATGGCCAGCGGCACGTCTTGCGGCGGCGGCGAGAAGGTGCGCCAGTAACTGGAGACGAGAAAGCGCTTGAATCCCGGACCATCGGGGAAGTGCTTCTCGTACGTCGCCTTGGCCATGCGCTGGGCGGTCACGGCGTTGGTGTCGACATGCGCCTCGCCGGCCGGAGGCTGGATGCCGCCCGAATGGGTGTAGCCTTCGACCTTTTCCTTGCGCTGCGCGCTTAGGTCAGCGCTGGTGCGGATCATCCAACCGCGCGCGATGACCTTGTCGGCCCCGGTAAGCGCCTGGACGTGGCGCTCGACCTCGCGCTCGTACAGAGCGTCGACCTGGGCCTTGTCGTGGAAATCGGTCACCGCGCTCGGCTGGTTCGCAATGGTGAAGCCATGCGTATCGAGCGCGAAGTGGTCGCGGATCGGCATGCCGTCGCGGATCGTCACTTCGTGGTCGGAATATGTGCCAGTGTTGATCTCGGCGCCCTGACTGACGTAGCGGCGGGTGAGGAAATCGCCCGGATCGACGAAACGGATCTGCGCGCGGACTTCACGCGCGCTGTCTTCGATGTTGGGGGCGAGGACGCTGGCCATCGGGCTCTCTCCAATTCTATCGTTCGTTACGATAGTGCCATGACGGGCTGGCGTGGCGCAAGTGTCGCCGCTATCGTTTCGGACAAAGACAATGAGGGAGACAGGGAAATGAAGTCCCAAACATCGGCGCTGCCGCCGACGATCGACGACACCGCCATTTGGGACTCGTGGCTTTCGCAATTCCGTCTGCCAATTTTGACGACCAACCTCGAAGTGGGCACCTTCAAGGCGCTAAGCGACGAGGCGCTGACGACCGAGGAGCTGGCGCAGAGGCTCGGCGTCGATGCGCGCGCGCTGACAATGCACCTCGCCGCGTTATGCGCCGACGGCTACGTCGAGAAGCGTCTCGGCCGGTGGCGCGCGACCGCCCTCACCCGCACCTGGTTGCATCCCGAGGGCACCGGCAACTGGACTCACTTCCTCAATTCAATCGACCGGAACGAGCATCTGCGCTCGCGGTTGCTGGAATCCCTCAGGACCGGCAAGCGGCCCGACAGCGGCACCGACCAGCGCCCGGCGGGATGGGAGCAGGGGACGATGGCTCCGGAAGTCGCGGAGAACATCTGCAAGTTCATGCATGCGCATAGCCAGGCTCCGGCGCTGGGGGCGGCGCGGCAGCCATTTTTTGACGAAGTCAAATGCCTGATGGACGTCGGCTGCGGCTCGGGCGTCTACGCGATCGAGATCGCCCGCGCGCACCCCGCGCTCAAGGTCATCCTGATGGACCTCAAGGAAGTCGCCGCCGAGGCCGCCAAGTATGTCGAGCGCTACGGCGTCGGCGCGCAAGTCTCGACCGCCGGGGTCAACATGTTCACCGAGGAATGGCCCACCGAGGCCGACGCCCACTTCTTCTCCAACGTCTTCCACGACTGGTCCGACGCAACCAACCGCGAGCTCGCCAAACGCAGCTTCGACGCGCTGCCCAGCGGCGGCCGCATCTTCCTCAACGAGATCCTGATGGACGACGAGTACACCGGCCCCTACCAGGCCGCGGCGTTCAGCCTGCTGATGCTGATCGGCACGCTCGGCAAGCAGTACTCGCTGGCCGAATTCCGCGCGATCCTCGAGAGCGCCGGCTTCACCGACGTCGAGGCCCAGCGCACCGGCGGCGGGTACTACTCGCTCGTCAGCGCCCGCAAGCCCTGACCGGGCTGCGACAAGCAGCCCGCAAGGCCGACTGGCCGCCCGCAGCCGCCCCGTAGCGGAGCGGAGGGAACAGCGGCGAGGATCGCGCGCGCGGATGCGCGTGCGGAAATAAAAGCGCGGCCCTCCCCCTGCCCCAAACGGGAGGAGGACCGCTCGAACCTAACGCCTCAACGGCGCCAGTTGTTGTACTTCCAGGTGCAGAACCGCTGCTTGCGGTGATGGCGCCAGTGAACCTTGCACACGCGCGTGCGGTGGGTGCCGACGCGATGGCGCCGGGTCACGCGATCGCCGCGCCAGTCGGTCCGCGTGCGGGTCACGACGCGCGTGCCGTTCGGCCGGTCGACGACCTTGGTCGCCGCGGTGCCGCCCGGGCCGGTCGTGCGCGTGGTCGTATGCACCGCGCCGTTCGGGCTCATATGCGAAGAGCGCATGCTGGTCGTCTGGGCCGAAGCCGCTCCGGCGAAGCCGAGAGCCAGGGCAAAACCGATCGTAAGCAGTCGTTTCATTTCAGGGGCCTTTCCATTGGCACGCGGGTCCGCCCCGCGCCCCTCCTAAACCGAACGGCCCGCGCTCGGGTTCCTCGCTTGCGGGGAAAGACCGGTTCACGCGGAGACGCGGAGGCGCGGAGGCACAGAGAGGGTCTGCCGCGGCCGAGCGGCTGCGCTCGAGCCATCGCTTGCGTTGCGGGAAGCTCAAGAGGGCGCTCGCAGAGGCGCAGAGGCGCAGAGAGGATTCGCCGCCGGAGGCGGCCCTCTCAAATCACGTCCGAATTCGCCGCGCTCGATACTTAAGAGCGGCTTCGCCGCAGAGCCCGACCCAATCTCTGCGCCTCTGCGCCTCTGCGAGCGCCCCCTCCTCCTTCTTCTCTTCCCTTCTCCGCGCCTCCGCGCCTCTGCGTGAACCCATTTTCCCCTTTCCTACACGAACCCATATGGTTCACCAGAGCGAACACCCGTAGCCAAACCCGGATTCGCCACAATGCCCGACCAGCCCAACGACCCGCAAGAACCGCAAGACCCATCCCGCGGCAGCCTGATCCCCTTCACCCCCGTCCCGCGCAAGAACCTGCGCGCCGACGGCTGGCTGCCCGAGATCCAGCAGGCCTTCATCGAAGCGCTGGCCGATACCGGCAGCGTCGCCAGCGCCTGCCGCATGGTCGGCCGCTCGACCGGCAGCGCCTACGCCTTGCGCCGCGATGCCGAGGCCGGCGAGTTCCGCGCCGCCTGGCTCGCCGCGCAAGGCTGGGGCGTGCTGCGCCTGCAGGACGCGGTGATGGACCGCGCGCTGAACGGCGTCGAGGTGCCGATCGTCTATCACGGCGAGATCGTCGGCCACGCCCGGCACTACGACAACCGCCTCGCCGCGTTCATCCTGCGCAACCACTTGCCCGGGCAATACGGGGCGGATGGCGGCGGCCGCGCGCCGCACGCGATCGACGCGAAGAAGCTCGAAGCGGCGAAGAAGGAGTGGCAGGCGGAACGCGATGCCGAGGAGGCCGAGCACGACGCCGCCAACCTCGACTTCATCGGCCAGATCAAGAACCTGCACTTCAACTGGTGGGCCCGGCTCGGTCCGCGCACCCGCGCCGCCTACATCCACTTCCGCCGCCTGGAGCGCATCGAGGGCGAGACCTGGCTGGACGAGGACGAGCTCGAAGCCCAGATGACCGCCGCCGAAGCCGAATACCGCGAAGTCTTCGCCGACGACGGCCGCTCCCGCGCCAGGCTGTTGCGCGAGTTCGCCGGCTACGGCGACGAGGAAACCTGCCCGGAAGCCGCCGAGGGCGACGAAATCGGCGACTACCCGCCCGCGCCGCCGCCGCCGGAAAGCGGGCCGCCCGCGCCGAGGACGCGGACCCTCAAGGACGACGGGTGGGACTAGCGCGCCGAGCGCAAGCGAGCGTTTGCGCTGCAAACGCGCGGCTTGCGCGAAGAGCCGCGCTAGGCCGGCCGACGGGTCGTCGTGCCGTTCACGACGAGCCCGTCCGACGTCATGGGATTTACTCCCATGACGGCCTCGCTACCCCCCATGCTTCACAAAAAACGCCCCACGCCCGACGACCTTGCCGCCTTCGGAAACGACGAACTCGTACCGCCCGTCGGGATCGCCCTCGGCCATGCACCAGGCGTTATCGACCGCCGCCGCCCCGGCTTTGGCGACGATCGCGCTCGTCGCCGAGTGCTGGTCGTCGGCGACTTTCGAGCCCTCGCCGCCCCAATGGCCCGAGGCCTCCGGCAGGATCAGCCGCTCCTCGAACTGGCGCTGCGCGGTGGACGGGGTGAGCCGCAGCAACCACCCGTAACAAAGCCCCGCGGTGTTCGGCACCGTGCCCCCGGGCGCCAGCGGCTGCGCGGCCTTGTCGTTGGGAACGATGAACAGCCGCAAGGCCCCTGCCGACGGCCCCTCCACCGCCCCGCACGCCGCAGCCGACAGCCCCGCCGCCAGCCCCACGATCACGATCAACCAACGCCGCATGATGATCTCCGTCGAAACGGAGCGTGGGATAGCGGGGGGAGGTTTAGATATCGTTGGTGAGGGCTGATTGGCTATGCGGTTCCCGGGATTCCGGGCGCGATCAAGCGGCTATTTTCCGCAATTCGCAAGCGGCGCCGAATAGCTCGGTGCGCCAATGCCCCCCCTCGCCGGGCTCAAGTCGATGCCGAACGTGCCCGAGACTTTGGTCGATATTCCTAATGCGAGAATTTGTGCGCTTAAGGACTGAATTCACGGCTTGCAAACGATGGCGGTCTCCGGAGGTCACTGTTCGCGCCGCAGCGTACGATTCAGGGGCATTCTGATTTATTCGCTGGACGTCGGACCGCTGAGGCAACCGACCGCTGCCCCTAGCCCAAGGCGTCAGACTCGTAACAGGTTCGGCGCCACAGAGACGTGACCAGATTTCAGGATGATCGCCAGTGATTGAACCGTGATGCGGAATTTTTAACAGCGATGCTGGCTGCAGAGGCAGCTGTTGCGCAGCAAAGACCCCATTCCAGCCCGACCGCCCGTCGGCAACCGTTTCTAAATCTGCGGCCAAAACAATCGTAACATCGTGGATTCTCACTTGAAGTGCGCAACTCACATCATTGCGGTCATATAGTGGCGCGCGTGTAGCGATATCACCGGGAGTTGGAAGCGCTCGAAGAGTCGCAACAAATTGCAAGATGTCGAAGTTGGACGGAGACATGGCCTCAACCTCGACGGGAAAACCGTGTTCAAAAGTGTTCGCAGGATAGCGCAGCACAGTCTTCCATGCATCCGCGGGCTCTACTCCGATCCATTTGCGATCTTGGAGGAGCGACATGATCGAGCCGAGCTCTCGTACTCCCGAGGAAACCTTCCCCGTCGGAACTCTGTTGTTGTACACGGCAGTGAACTGGAGGTATTCGTCGTGCAACATCGCCAGGGGGAATGCCATCCTAGCGTTTGTGGTACGTCGATACGTTTCGGCTAATCCCTGAATGTGATCATCATGCCAGTGAGACGCGACCACTAGGTCAACACTGGTCTCAAGCTCGACGCCTAACGCGTCAAGATACAGCAGGGGGATCGGAACTCCGTTTGATTTGAAAGAGTCGACCACCATCCAGCGGCCGTCGCCCAGATGGACTACGATCGACTCGCCGCTTCCGCGGCCAAATACGGAAACCTCGATCGTCGACTTATCTGGTGGCGACCACCCCTCAAGCATCCAAGGTTTCTATCCTGTAAATCACTCTGCATCGATCTGCGTTGTGATCATGTGTCTGAGTTGCGGAGGCAATTCGATGACAGGGTCTGAGATAGGGCGGCGTGCGGCTCGCCTGAAATAAATCATCCATTTGCGCGAAAACGTATCAGAACGAGTTCGAGAATGTCCAATTAGCCAGCGAAATATCGCGCCTTCTTGGACTTTATGACGATCAGCTGGATCTATATCATCGTAAGAGATTTCGGCCAGCTCGGATATTTCATCCGCGGGACCCTTCATGTCATAAAGATTAGCCGTGAAGAAGTCAGCGTAGACGCCCGTAACAACGCCTTCCCACTCCTGAATCGCCGCAAAAAACTCGTTTGGCCTTGACTCGATTTGCCTAAATTGCGGCATCTCAACAATTTCGCCGCCACTCAAACTTGTCACCTCTGTCTCAGTCTCGGCGTCAAGTGAACCCGGACGCGCCTCGATGCTGTTCTGCACTAATTCAAGTAGTGTGAACTGCGAGGAGGATGAAGCATCACCGGACGCTTCAAAGACCGGGCTCAAAAGACGCGAGGTTTTCATGATAGCTCCAGCTTTTGAGAGAAGCTCTTCAAATCCGCAATGATTTTCCTCGCCGCCAAAACTGAGGGGTCGAACTCTTTTTCAAGCAAGGCCATTATCGGCTCCGCGCCGACGCCATCCTCGATCTCCATTTCCCTATGACTGTTTACGGTCACGTAAACACCACGAGCGTGATCGCCCATCTCGTTTGAAGGCCCTACTTCCACGCGTCGTTGCCATTTCAGATTTTCAGCATCGAACTGGATCATGACCAATTCATTCATTCCGTCCACGTGATCAACGTCATGCGCGCGAAATGACGCGCCCCATGCCCCCCAAGGCGCAATAGGAGCGAGTTCGCGAGCAAGGGCGGTCCGCCGCTCTGCGGTGTCGGTTCGCCAATGTTCTGTGTAGTTTATTCCAACGGCGTTGATCGGCGTATGGGAAAGCAGGTCCCGGAACGTCTGAAGAACCATATCTGCCACTCGGATGATTGGCTCGCTCGTGGTTTCGAGCGTGAATCTCTCTGGCTGGGCACTAATGGTGAGGTGATCTGCTGTAAACCGCGTCACTTGCTTGTGCACGACCTGGGTGTCAGCAACCTTTAATTCACCCTCAGTGATGATGCCATTTTTCGCGAACCAGGCCGGTGAGAAAATCGCGGGGTTAAACTTTCCGACGAGCACAATCGACGCCTGAACGATGTCAGTGTCCTCAGCCACAGGCTATCCCCCCGCACGTCGTCTGCCCGGGATGCTTACCCGGGCCTTGTTCCACGGGCAACCAATTCTCTCTGAGAATGCCGGGATTCGAATCCGGACACGCTACAACGCCTTTGTTGCGCGTCATAGAGGAAGTGTTTGGCGAAATCATTCCTCACCCATCCGCAATGCTGCAATAAACGCCTCCTGCGGGATGCTCACGTTGCCATACTCCCGCATCCGCGCCTTGCCCTTCTTCTGCTTCTCCAGCAGCTTCTTCTTGCGCGTGATGTCGCCGCCGTAGCACTTGGCGGTGACGTCCTTGCGCAGGGCGGCGATGGTCTCGCGGGCGATCACCTTGCCGCCGATCGCGGCCTGGATCGGGATCTTGAACAAGTGGCGCGGGATCAGGTCCTTC
>Ga0070679_100001867_pt1 | contig 18949 bp, 11 predicted proteins | sample KBSC63BmetaG_FD_65652 | JGI IMG/M metagenome (GOLD analysis project Ga0070679, IMG submission 65652) | Corn rhizosphere microbial communities from Kellogg Biological Station, Michigan, USA - KBS C6-3B metaG | ecosystem: Host-associated > Plants > Roots > Rhizosphere | place: USA: Michigan... | reverse complement strand
ATATCGCCATCATTGCTCACGTCGACCACGGCAAGACCACCCTTACCGACGCCCTTCTGCGCCAGAACGGCATGTTCGCCGAGGGAGAGTCCATGGACTCGAACGCGCTTGAGAAGGAGCGCGGCATTACGATCTATTCCAAGAACACATCGCTCTTCTACAAGGATACGAAGATCAACATCGTCGACACCCCAGGCCACTCGGACTTCGGCTCCGAAGTGGAGCGCGTGCTCCGCTCGATCGACACCGTGCTTCTTATTGTCGACGCCCAGGAAGGTCCGATGCCTCAGACCCGCTTCGTACTGAAGAAGTCGCTTGAGCTCGGTCTCAAGCCGATTGTCGTGATCAACAAGATCGATAAACCGGCTGCCCGCCCGGACTGGGTGCATGAGGCGGTGCTTGAGCTCTTCATCGAGCTTGGTGCGAACAACGACCAGATCGACTTCCCTACTATCTACGCTATCGGCCGCGAGGGCGTGGCCATGAAGCATATTAATGACGAGAGGAAGAATCTTGATCCGCTCCTCGACATGGTGCTTGAACATGTGCCGCCTGCTCCGCAGAAGCTCGATGTGCCGGTGCGCCTTCAGCCGTTTAACCTTGCCTACGACAACTTCCTCGGCCGCATGGCTATTGCCCGCGTCTATGAAGGCGTGCTCAAGGACGGCCAGGAAGTGTTCGTCAAGCAGCAGAAGGGCGGCGAGTTTAAGGGCAAGATCACCAAGCTCTTCACCTTCGAGGGCATCAAGCGTAAGGAATCTAAGGAAGCAATCGCGGGCGATATCGTCATGCTCGCCGGCCTGCCGGATATCTTCATCGGCGATACCATCATGGGCGACGCGAAGGGCGAAGCGCTTCCGGCTATCAATGTCGACGAGCCGACCATCTCTCTTAACTTCCTTGTGAATGATTCCCCATTCGCCGGCCGCGAAGGCAAGTTCGTGACGAGCCGCCAGATCCGCGAGCGTCTTGAGCGCGAGCTTGAGGTGAACGTAGGACTCAAGGTCGATTTCGGCGGCGATGCTATGCAGGTGTACGGCCGCGGCGAGCTCCATATCTCTATCCTCTGCGAGAACATGCGCCGCGAGGGCTTCGAGCTCCAGGTCTCTCAGCCGAAGGTTATTATCAAGGAAGAAGGAGGCAAGAAGATGGAGCCGTTTGAAGAAGTCGTCATCGACGTGCCAGAAGACATGAGCGGCACCGTCATCTCGACACTCACCACTCGCCGCGCACAGCTCATGGATATGCGCACCGAGAACGGCTCAACCCGCCTCATCTTCGATGCTCCGACTCGCGGCCTCCTCGGCTACAAGGGCCAGTTCGTCGTCGATACCAAGGGTCTCGGCATCTTCTCCTCGCGCTTCACCGAGTTCAAGGAATACGCAGGCGTCATCGACCACTTCGACGTCGGTTCGATGATCTCGATGGAAGCAGGCAAGGCGCTCGCCTTCTCTCTCGATAACCTCCAGACCCGCGGCACGCTCTATATCGAACCAGGCGACGAAGTATACGCAGGCGAAGTCATCGGCAATACCAGTAAGGGCGAGGATATGTATGTGAACCCGACCAAGGGCAAGCAGCTCACCAACATGCGCGCCTCGGGCTCGGACGACGCCGTCTTCCTCGTGCCTCCGTACAAGCTCGATATCGAGAAGGCGATGGAGATCATGAAGGACGATGAATATATCGAAATCACTCCGGAGAGCGTCCGCCTCAGAAAGCAGCTCCTCACTCAGACAGAGAGAGCCAAAGCGAATAGGAAATAATAAAAAGCTCCGGATTCCGGAGCTTTTTTAGAAGTAAGTACCAGTATTGACATTCTTAATTTATTTGATATAATACTATCAGACCTTCACAGGAGAAGCGGATGCTTCGCAATTGGCGTTCGAGCAGCATGTGTTGTCTGACAGCACTACTGCCCACCCTGATCGGACTCACAATCGGCTACTACCTTGCCACAGATCAGCGTCCGAGAGGAATCTACCTTGATGAGACAACCTCGCAAGCGATCTGGTTCTTCGTGAGCGGATTCCTGGTCATCATGGCCGCAATCTGGCTCTGGGGCACCAACAAGAAAACAGGGCGCGACCTTCTCGAACTGTGCGTTTGGACGCTCATCGGCGGAGCACTATGGGGGTTCGGTTACCTACTTATCCTCGTGATGCTTCTCGCCACCGCGATGACAATTCAAGGAATGTGGGAGCATTGGATCGTTACGATCGTTCTCGCTGTACTTGCAACATGGTTCATCTCAGCAGGAAACAAAGCTGAGAAAGAATCGACCACTGCCACTCAATCCTGAGTGGCAGTTTTCGTATCATAATGTGTACTCACCTACCCTGGTCCGCTTGATATAGAAGGCGCATGCAGCAGTTTCGAGGAGCTGGCCCATCTCATGCGCGAGTGACCGGATATACGTACCGCTCGAGACATCAGCCCGGAAGCCAGAGACCAGGAAGTCGTGAGCGAAGTGCATTTGTGCTTGGAGCTCGAATGCTTTCTTCCACTTCTCGAGTATTTCCTTCTGTCTGAAGTCGCCCTTCACCAAGGCGATTCTCTTTTCAATCTCTGCAAGCAATTCTTCTGCTTTCACAATGCGCGTGTTCGTATGTTCAAGGGAAAAGATTCTGATCTGGCGCGTCGGCACATCAAGTTCATCGGTCTTCGCTCGTGCATTAAGAAAGTTGCCCCGGAACATCTTCGATGAGAATGGCGGATATTCCTGCGTCTTCTTTTTGCTTATCTGTTCAATAAGCCTCCCTATCTTGAAATCAAGTTTCTGCGGCATTGGGCCGAGATTCTCCACAAGTCCAAGCATGTCATAGGTATCTGTCTCGAAGCCCCAAAGCACTTCAAATTCATATGTCTTATCCCACTCGAGATACTGCTTCTTGTCGCGCGTATTGCCAGCAAGCACAAGGAGGAGACCTTCGGCCACAGGGTCAAGCCTGCCGAGGTAGGTCATATTGGTCTCAGCGTATTCCGGATGCTCGGCACGAAACCGCTCGATGCACTCTAGCGGGGTTTCTCCTAGATTCTTATACAGCTTAAGGATGTGAGATTCAGCCATACCCCAATCTACTATAATTTGTTAGAATCTGCCTATGTCTAAGCTTGATACGGCCCCATATAAGGGCGTCCGCGATTTCTACCCGGAGGATAAGTTCATTCAGAATTACATCTTCAGGATCTGGCGAGAGACGGCAGAACGCTTCGGTTTCGAGGAATACGACGCATCGGTTCTCGAACCTTCTGATATCTATAAGGAGAAGTCCGGCGAGGAGATCGTTAACGAACAGACCTTCACCTTCACCGATCGTGGCGGACGCGAGGTGACCATGCGCCCAGAGATGACACCCACCCTTGCTCGCATGGTGGCGCAGAAGCGCCGCGAGCTCGGCTTCCCTCTCCGCTGGTACTCGATCCCGAACCTCTTCCGCTATGAGGCCACGCAGCGCGGCAGACTTAGAGAGCACTGGCAGTTCAATGCGGATACCTTCGGTATCGATAACATCTCAGCCGACGTCGAGATCATCGCTCTTGCGGATCGCATCATGAAGGGCTTCGGCGCCACTCCGGACATGTACGAGATCCGTCTCTCGACCAATGCAGAGAGCAAAGAGTCACTTGAGACAGTGATGCAAGTACTCAGGCATGAAGGTATTACGAACATCCGTCACGATGAGACCCTCACTCGCGGCCAGGCATATTACACCGGCGTGGTCTTCGAGTTCTTCGACACGCACCCGGACAATAATCGCTCGATCTTCGGCGGAGGACGCTATGACAATCTCACCGCCCTCTTCGGCGACTCTCAGCCTCTCTCGGCTGTGGGCATTGCCGCAGGCGATGTGACCATGCGCGACTTCCTTGAGACGCACGGCCTTCTTCCGACATACACCCCTGCCACCAAGCTCTACGTAGTGCTTGCATCGCACGATATGCAAACCATCGATAAGGGCATCCAACTCGGCATCAAATTCCGCATGGAGGGCGTCAATACTGCCATCGACTTCTCCGGCAAGAAGATCGGCGACCAGATCAAGACTGCAGACAAGCACAAGGTGCCCTATGTACTCGTTTTCGGAGACAACGAGGCTGCAAGCGAGCGCTACAGCATCAAGGAGCTCGCCACCGGCACCGAGACCGAAGGGTCGTTCGAAGACATTCTTTCTAAGCTCAAAGAATAATGCGCAAGGTTGTCTTCGATATCGAAACTCGCAATGTGTTTGCTGATGTCGGCAAGAACGACCCGGCGCTTCTTGATATTGCCGTCATCTGCATCTATGACTCCGAGACCGACTCGTATACCGCCTATCTCGAAGAAGAGCTCGGCAAGCTCTGGCCCATTATCGAACGCGCGGACATGCTCATCGGCTTCAACACCGAGCACTTCGACATCCCGCTTCTGAATAAGTATTATCCTGGCGACCTGACGAAGATTAAGTCCCTCGATATCCTGAAAGAGATCAAGAAAACCTACGGCCGCAGGATGAAGCTCGATCAGCTGGCAGAAGGCACGCTCGGCCAGAAGAAGTCCGGCCACGGGCTCGACGCTGTGACTTGGTGGAGACAAGGCCGCATCGACGATATCAAGAAGTACTGCATCGACGATGTCCGCCTGACCAAGGAGCTCTATGACCACGCGATGCAGCATCAGAAGCTCCTCTTCAAGGAAGGCAAGGAAGTGCTTGAGATCAAGCTCGATACCAGCGAGTGGGAGAAGTCGGTCGAGAACAAGCTCACCTTCACGTTGCCATTTTAAGTTCTCATTCGTTTATAATACCCACATGGACACATTTTTCATTTTTGGGGCCAAGTATCTTATCATTCTCTCGGTACTTATAGCTGCTTGGTTTTTCTACAAGTTCCCTCATAAGCGCAAGCTTGCTATCTTCGGCTTCTGCTCTCTGGCTCTTACCTTCATACTGGCGAAAATCGGTGCGCATTTCTACAACGATCCGCGTCCGTTCGTTACCGAAGGATTCACCCCGCTCATACCGCACGCTCCGGACAACGGCTTCCCCAGCGATCACATGCTCCTCGCCTCTGCCCTGCCCGCCATCATCATCTATTACTCAAGAAAGTATGCGATAGTGCTCTGGATCATTGCCATCATCATCGGCCTCTCGCGGATCTATGTCGGCGTGCATCACCGGATCGACGTCGTTGGCTCGGTGATCTTCGCCGTCGTCGCTACGGGCATTGCGCATTATGTGCTTTGGAAATATAAGATCACTGGTCCGGTCGAGTAAGGTATACTATCCGTATGCAAGAGAACAAGCACTTCCTCCCGCTCGCTGTGATCATCGCCGGAGCATTGGTTGCCGCGGCAATCTATTATGGCGGAGGCGGCCCGTCTATGGCTCCGGGCGTCCAGACAGGCACCACTCAGCAGAATGGCACGGATATCGCGCCTGTGACCTCAAGCGACCATATCGTCGGCTCTCCCGATGCCAAGGTGATCATCGTCGAGTACTCGGATACCGAGTGCCCGTTCTGCAAGGCCTTCCACTCGACCCTCGGTCAGATCATGGACGCATACAAGGGCCAGTCGATCGCCTGGGTCTACCGCCAGTTCCCTATCGCTCAGCTCCATACCCGCGCGCCCAAGGAAGCCGAGGCCACGGAATGCGCCGCAGAACAGGGCGGCAACACCGCCTTCTGGTCGTATCTCAATAAGGTCTTCGCCACCACCGGCTCAAACGACACGCTTGATCCGGCACAACTGCCTGTGATTGCTCAGCAGGTCGGCCTTGATGTGACAGCATTCAATCAGTGCCTCTCGAGCGGCAAGTATACAAGTAAGATCAGCAATGATGTGAAAACCGCCTTCGCCCTCGGTGCACAAGGCACTCCGTACACCGTCGTCGTCTCCGGCGATCAGAAGGTGCCGATCATCGGCGCGCAGGATTACGATACGGTGAAGGGTGTGATCGACTCGCTCCTCAAGTAACTTGACAAGTAGGCAATATTCGTGATATAAGGTTATCAGATTTGGACCTCAAACTTCTTCTGGAGAACTCCCATGAAGCTGCTTCTTTGCTGCTTTGCATTGCTGTGTACGGCGTGTGCCAGACCAAGCGAAACCTTTTTCGCTATAATCGAGCCAGTCATACTCGATCACACAATATATGGAAAAGTCGGTAGTGACACGTTGGTAGAACTCCAACCAGTGCCGGCGCGCAACGAAAAACTCGACCTATACATCTTCTGGTATACCGATAATCCAAGTGTGGTCTGGGTCAAGAATCAAGATCCAAGACATCGTTCGGAAGTTGCTGTAATTGGTTTTCTCAGACCCGGCAGAGTGACACTCAAGGCTCAAGTCACCGATGCCAAAACCCATCGCGAAGACTACGGAGTATGGGAAATAGCGGTCGTGAGCAAGCCGTAAAGAAGGGCGCCAATTGGCGCCCTTTCCTATTTATACATCTTTGCCTTCGCACAATACGGGCAGTCCGGTTCACCTTGGTGGCCCTTGTACTGGCACTCGCGTTCGGTCCATTCCCCGCTCTGCATGAGCGCGTCGTAATCCTCGATATCTTGTATCAATAAGTCGATCTTCTCCTCATCAATATAAGCCTCGAAGCAAGCCTTCTTGGTATCCGGCTCCTCGACGAAGTAGAGACGCGAGGCCTCAATCTCTGCCTGCCCTTTCATGGCATGGTGCACAAGATACGAATACATCGCAAGCTGGCGCATATAAGTGCTCATTCTTCCTTCTTCATCTATCTTCTCAATCTCCGAAGCCTTGCGAGTCTTGCCCGTCTTGAAGTCCGTGACTCGTACGCCGTCGCCCTCATGGCGCTCGACCAGATCAAGCTTGCCGTAGATAGAGAGATGCGGGAACTCTGGATCCTTGTATCCAAGCGAGCGCTCGCTCTCGCGGTGCTCCCAGAGCTCGGGATACACGCTCTCGACGAAGCGCTTCACCGCCGCCTCGGCCTCGCGCATCATGCGTCTGATGCGCGTCTCGTCGATGATATGACACTCCTCGATCGCTTCTGTAAGCGCGGCATCGATCTCAGCCTTGCTTGGCGCATGCAGCAGCGTCACAATGCGCTCGATGGCAGCATGCACCACGGAACCGAACTCGAGCGATTCCGAGAGAGGCTCCGGCACCTCGAGGAATGAGCGGAAGTACCACTTCCACGGACACTCGAAGAAATTATTGAGAAGCGTCACAGAGACTCGCTTCTTAGCATACGACTCTTTCACCAGCTCTTGCAGTTCCTTCTTGTCTACCTGAGGCGCCTCGACTCTGCCCGATGTCACCATCGTCTCTACCCCCATCTTCATAAGCATCGCTTCCGTATCCGCGGCAGATGCAAAGATGAAATGCTCCTGAGGCAGCGCCTCGACCACGGCCGCAAGACGCTCAGCGCTGCCCCGGTGAGACATATGCGCGTATGAGAGCACGCAGAAGCGCTTGGCACGAGTGATGGCCACATAGACCTCGCGCTTGGCTGCGGCTTCATCCTTCTTCGCTTCAAGCATCGCTATTTTCTCCGGCAGAGAGAACCCGAGACGAGCGCCGCTCATCAGGCTCTTCTCATTCATATGGGCGATCCAGACGGCTTCGTACTCAAGACCCTTCGAGCCGTGCATCGTCTTGACCTGAATCCCCTTGCCCGCGCCGAACACAGCGAGTGGAATATCTTCTCCGTATTCTTCGAGCCTCTCGAGGAAGGCGGTGAAGGTTTTAAGCCCATTCTCTTCACCCTTTTCCTCAAGAGAAAGCGAGAGATGGAGGAACGAACGCACAATCTCGGCTCGTCTTACGAACGCATCATGATCCGCCGCTGTATCAAGCAAGAACATCTTGCCTGCATGCTGCAAGAGCTCATAGACGGAATATGTTCGCGATATGTCTATGAAATCCGAAAGCTTCTTGCCCCAGGCATACACCGCGCTCGCTTCCTTGAGGAGATTGGCCTTGTCGCCCTCCTCGAGTAGCGTGCGCACAGAGAGCTTGCGAGAATCCGCGGAATGCAAGAATGTGTGCGCCTCAAGCGTAGAGACGCCGGAGAGAGGATCAAGCATGCTCTCGGCTACATCAACGGAGGAGAACGGGCTCGCTATAACGCGCAGGATAGTAATGAATGAGCGCGCATCAGGGATAGCGAACAGTTTCTCTGTCCCAGACGCGGATACCGGCAGACCTATATCGCGCAATATGCCGCTCGCGCTGCGCACCAGCGCGTTCTTCGGCACAAGGAGAGCGCAATCTTCTGGCGCCAAGCCTTCCTCAATCTTTTGCTTGAAGTAGAGTCCGGCTGCGAGAATCTCATCGCGTGGATACGCTGCCTCTATAAGCTCTATAGGCTCAGACAACTTCGACTGGCTCCGGAGCTTGCCTTCGGCGAGATGCGAGGTTAGGAGAATATCGGCCAGATCAAGAATGTCCTGAGTGGAACGGTAATTGTCGGTAAGCGTAATAATCTTCGTGCCCCGGAATGTCTCCTTGAACTCTTCGAAATACGAGAGCGATGCGCCGGAGAACCCATAGATCAGCTGTCTGTCGTCGCCGACGACGAACACATTCGGACTATCGACATCGCCCCATACTTCTCTGAGGAATTGGTTCTGGACGCCTGAGGAATCCTGATGCTCGTCGACCAGCACGTAGAGGTAGCGCTCGCGCACGGTGTCTCGCGCGTCCTCGCTCTCTGCCACGAGCTCCACCATATAGCGCAAGACATCGTCGTAATCCATGACTTCCTCCTCGCGTTTGCCTTCCTCATAGAGCTTGTAGAAGGCGGTGACCTCGCAGGTTTTCTCGAGCGACTCAATCCTCGAAAGCACATCAGCCTTTAGCTTGCCCTTGGTCGGGCCGCGACTTGAGAGGTTCTCCGGATCGTTCTTCAATTTCTCAATATCTTTCTTAATTTCATTGAGAAAGTCCTCCGGACTCAATCGCTCGCGGATCAGGATCGAGATAAGCGACTTCAAGTCGCGATAATAGAGTGCGGCGTTGTTCCTTGGACGGATATGCTTCCACTCATGGGTAGAGAGTATCCTATCGACGAGAGCTATAGTCTCGCTCTCATCCAGAAGCCGCGGAGGGTGCGAGAATCCGAGCGCATGGTGGAATTCCTCGATGAGTTTGATGCCGAATGCGTGGAAGGTACTGATCTCGACTCTGTACGCCTCGGGGCCGATATACTCGCGCAAGCGGGTGCGCATTGCCTCGACACCCGCGTTGGTGAAAGTCAGACACAAGACCCCGTCTGCCTGTGTGTCGGTCGATTTTAGAATGTTGCCTATGCGCAGAGAGATGACCTGGGTCTTGCCCGTACCCGGACCCGCGATAACCATCACCGGACCCTCTATGGTGTCTACAGCCTCTTTCTGGCGCGCATTAAGGCCCTTGTAGGCCGCTTCGAAGGAATTCATTACGTCTAGTATATACTGTTTGTGAACCATAAGAAAAACGGCTCAACCGAGCCGTTTTTCAGTACATCTATTAGTAGCCTCTCAATCTATTTATCTTCTCGTGCTGACGAATCTTCTCGTGCGCCTTGGCCTCGATCTGGCGGATGCGCTCGCGCGTGACGCCGAAGACCTTGCCTACTTCCTCAAGCGTATGCGTGTAGCCATCAAGCAGGCCGTGGCGCATCTCGAGGATCTTGCGCTCCTTAGGAGGCAAGTCTCCAAGAATCTCCTTGACCTGATCCTGAATGATGCGGCGCGAGGATTCCTGATCCGGAGAAAGGATCTTATCGTCAGCAAGGAAGTCGCCGAGCTTACTCTTGCCGTCATCGCCATCATCACCCACCGGCGATTCAAGTGAGACTGTCGACTGGTCGATCTTCTCGATCTGATAGATCTTATCAACATCAAGATTCATCTCCATGGCGATCTCTTCTGGCAATGGCTCGCGGCCGAGATCCTGAGTCAGGCGCCTGACGACCTGCTTGTACTTAGCAATCGTCTCAACCATGTGCACTGGCACGCGGATAGTGCGCGACTGGTCCGCAAGCGCACGGGTGATAGCTTGCCTGATCCACCAGGTCGCGTAGGTCGAGAACTTGTAGCCCTTGGTCCAATCGAACTTATCAACCGCCTTGAAGAGGCCGAGATTGCCTTCCTGAATAAGATCAAGAAGGGTCAGGTCAGGACTGCGATTCGCGTACTTCTTGGCAATAGAAACGACGAGGCGCAGGTTCGCCTTGGCCAAGAGATTCTTGGCTTCCTCGTCCCCCGCCTCAATGCGCTTGGCAAGTTCCTTCTCCATGGAACCGGAGATGAGCGGATACTGTCCGATCTCCTTCAGATACATCTGAATCGAATCGTAGGCGCTGTCTGACTTGCCATAACCCTTGCCCGTTTCCTCGCCCGGAATCTCGAGAAGTCCGCCGCCTTCAAGCACATCGACGCCTGCCGCGTGGAGCTTCTCATAGAGATCGTCGAGGAAAACGATATCTTCTTCGATCGTCGGGAACTCGCGGAGGATCTCGTCATACGTGACGAAACCGCGCGACTTGCCGCGCTCGATGAGCTTATTAAGCTTTTGATTCTGGGCTTCGGCCTTCTTAGAGACCTTAGCCGGCTTTACTGAAACTTTTTTGGCCTTTGTAGTTTTGGGAGTTCGAGTCTTGGCTCGAGACGTCCCCTTGGTTGTACTGGCCTTCTTCTTCATCCCGCTTGAGCGGGACTTTGCTGCCTTCTTATGAATACTCTTCTTGGCTTTTTTTGTTGCCATTGTTTGGTTCTATTCCTTACTTTACCACACTTTTCTCCTTATTTCGAGGTCCTTCATCTCTTTGTGGACAGTTTGGATGTCACCTGATAGACGCAGGACCTCCTTGTCGTCTTTCACCGCCTCCGCGCGCGCAAGCTCTGCAATGAATCGGGAGAGCTTCTCGCGCAATGTCTCGAGCTCGAGATTATCGAGCAATTCCTTCTCCTCCTTCTTCAAGCTTACGAGCGTCGGATCATTCTCCGGCGTCTCTTTCTGCCAATAACGGACCTCGTTCAAACGCTCTTCGATGCGAGCTCTGAGCGTTAGTTCCTCCTTGGCAACCGCCGTCTCCGTCTTCGCCTCTGCCCGTATCCCCGAGATAGGCAGAGGCGAGATTCTCACGCGCTTCAGATCCTCCCAAATCACTTCTTCACGTATCGACGTGCGCTTCGCAATTTCTGAGACGAAGTGCGAGCGCTCGATAGCGCTCTGCACCAGCGCCACGAGCGGCAGGATGCGCTTCTCTATCACCTTGCCGAGCGTCCTCGGGTCGCTCTCGCCCGCAATCGAGCGCATGAGGAAGAATTCGATCGCCGTCACTGACCGGCGCAATACGTCCTTCCAGGTATCAGGCGACTCGCGTACGAGATCCGCCGGATCCTTGCCTTCGGGCAATTCGGCGATCTTGACCTCCATGCCGAGCGAGAGGCCGAGAGCGCTGCTCTTCTCTGCCGCCTTCTCGCCAGCTGCATCGCCGTCGAACGCGAGGATAATGCGCGGACTGAGGCGACGGAGCCTCTCAAGGTGCCCCTGGGTGAAGGCGGTGCCTGAAGAAGCGACCGTGTTGTCGACCCCCGCCTGGTGCGAGAGCACAAGATCCATCTGGCCTTCGACGAGCACGGCGTAATTCTTCTTGCGGATCGAGTCCTTGGCCTTATCAAGACCATACAAGACCTCGCTCTTATTGAAGAGCATCGTGTCCGGAGAGTTCAGGTACTTGGCCACCGCGTCTGCCGCGGTTGCGCGGCCAGAGAACGCGATAATCCTGCCTTGAGCGTCTGCAAGCGGGAAGATAATGCGCCCGCGGAAGACGTCGTATGCCTCAGCTTGCTTGCCTTCCGCCTTCTTCGAGAGTCCGGCATCAGCAATCTCCTTGTCGGAGAATCCCTGAGCCAGGAGATGCGCCCGGAGAAGGCGCCATTCATCGGGAGCGAAGCCGATGCGGAAACGCGTTCGTGTCTCGACCGTAATGCCGCGGCTCTTCAGATACTCGGCTGCCTCGAGCGAGCCCTTCAGATTCTGTTCGAAGAACTTGGTCGCTTCCTCGAGCGCTTCGTAGAGCCTCTCGCGCTCGTCGCGCGACTCCTTGGGAGCGTATTCGAGCTCGATACCGGCGCGATCCGCAAGAATTTTGAGAGCGCCTTTGAAATCGGTACCCTCCATCTCTTCCACGAACGAAAACACATCCCCTTTCTTCCCGCAGCCGAAGCAGTAGTAGGTCTGCCGCGACGGAGAGATATGGAAGGAAGCTGTTTTTTCGTTATGGAAGGGGCAACGGGCCTTGTAGTTCTGCCCGGCTTTCTCGAGCTTGAGCCTCTCGCCGAGGAGCTCGACGATGTCTATTCGTTCTTTGACGTCTCGGGCGTCTCCTCGCATATGAGTTCCTGTTTGTATCCGCCCTTAAAGCCTGTTCCCGCTGGGATCAAGCGACCGATAATAACGTTTTCCTTGAGGCCAAGGAGTTCATCCTCGGAACCGCGGATCGCGGCCTGGATAAGAACGCGAGGCGTATGCTGGAAGGATGCCGCGGAGAGGAACGACGCGCGAGAGAGAGAGACTTCGGAGATGCCCATGATCACCGGATCGGCCTTCATCTCCTGCTTACTCTCGCCCTGAAGACGAGCGTTCTCCATCATGTACTCGGAGACCTCAATGACGTCGCCGCGAGTATACTGACTGTCGCCTGCTTCCTTGACCCTGCGGCGGCTGAACATCTGGCGAATAATGAGTTCGATGTGCTTGTGAGACACCGCTGCGCCCTGGAGTTCGTAGAGCTTCGAGACTTCGTGAATGATGTACTCCTCGGTGCTCTCGCGGCCCGCGTAGCGGAAGAGCTCATCGAGATCTGCCGAACCATCGGTGAGAAGGTCGCCCTTCTTCACATCCTGGCCGACGCGTACGAGAATCGAGCGCGCAGGGATAACGACGTATTCGTTATCGAGCTTCTTGGCCGACTTGCCGCCAGTCTCGCCGAGAGCCGGCGTAATGACGATCAAGCGATCATGGCCCGAGACCTTGATCTCGGTGACAATGCCATCGAGATGCGAGACGACTGCCGGATTCTTCGGCTTCCTCTTCTCGAAGATTTCTTCGACGCGAGGAAGACCTTGGGTAATGTCGCCGCCGACCGATGCCACGCCTCCGGCATGGAAGGTACGCATGGTGAGCTGGGTGCCCGGTTCGCCGATAGCCTGTGCGGCCACTGTACCGACAGCTTCGCCGAGTTCGATCGGCTTGCCCGTACCGAGATCCGCGCCGTAGCACTTCACGCAGACGCCGTGGAGTGACTTACATGCAAGCGGAGAGCGGACGACTACCGACTCGACGCCGGCGTTATCAATCGTTGCCGCATCGCGCTTGGTCACATAGTGATTGCGCTTGAAGAGCACGCTGCCGTCCTTATCCTTCACATCTTCCGCGAGGAAGCGGCCCTTGAGCGACTTCGAGAGAGGGATCTCAATGCCGGACGCGGTCTTCTTCGAGATCACCGTGCCTTCCTTGGTTGCGCAATCGTCCTCGGTCACAATCTCGTCCTGAGCCACATCGAAGAGACGGCGGGTCAGGTAGCCTGCCTTAGCGGTATTGAGCGCGGTGTCGGTCAGACCCTTGCGCGAACCGTGCGTCGTGACGAAGTACTCGAGCGGAGTCAGGCCTTCCTTGTACGAGGAGACGATCGGGAACTCAAGAGATTCGCCAGTGACATTCTGAATGACGCCCGGCATGCCGGCCATCTGGTTCAGGTTGCCGAAGGAACCGCGGGCCTTGGAGTAAGTCATGTCGTAGACGGAATCCTTCTCCGAGAGCGTGCCCGGGATAAGCTTCTCGACTTCGGACTTCACGCCCTGCCAGATCTCGACTGACTTCTGGATGCGCTCGTGTTCGGAGAGCAAGCCGTCGTTGTACTGCTCGATGATCTTCTGAACCTTCTGGCGGCCGGTCTCAATGAGCGCGGTCTTGTCCTTCGGGATCTTCACATCGTCGTGGCCCCAGGTCGTGCCTGAGAGCGTCGCGTACTTGAAACCGAACGTCTTGATCTTGTCGATGATCGGAGGAATGTTCTCGAGGCCGTATGTATCGATCATGTCATCGACGATTTCGGCCATCTTGGTACCGGTCACCTCGTAGTTGATGAACGGATAATCGGACGGAAGCGTCGAGTTGAAGATGAGGCGGCCGACGGACGTCTCGAACACCTTGCCGTCGAATGCGGCGTACTTCGGAGAATCGGTAGGCATGACCATGATCTTGGCGCGATACGCGACGCCGTCGAAGTCAGCTGCGGTAATAGCCGCGTTCGGAGAGGAGAAGTACTTGCCTTCGCCCTTCTCGCCAGCTATGAAGCGCGTCATCCAGTACGTACCAAGCGCGATGTCGAGCATCTTGTTGGTCACGACCGGCATGCCGTCGCCCGGCTTCAGGATGTTCCTGTCAGCGGCCATGATCATGCGAGCCTCGGCCTGAGCTTCGTCAGAGAGCGGCACGTGGACTGCCATCTGGTCGCCGTCGAAGTCTGCGTTGAACGCGGTACAGACGAGCGGATGAAGCTGAATAGCGTTGCCCTCAATAAGGATCGGCTGGAATGCCTGAATACCAAGGCGGTGCAGAGTCGGTGCGCGGTTAAGCAAGACGTACTTGCCGCGAATGATATCTTCAAGGATTGCCCATACTTCCGGAATCGCGTCCTCAATGAGACGGCGCGCGCCAGGAATGTTGTATGCAAGTTCCCTCTTCAGGAGTTCCGAGATGACGAACGGTTTGAAGAGCTCGAGCGCCATGTGCTTCGGAAGACCGCACTGGTGGAGCTTGAGTTCAGGACCGACGACAATCACGGAGCGGCCGGAGTAGTCGACGCGCTTACCCAAGAGATTCTGGCGGAAGAGACCGCGCTTACCCTTGAGGTTATCCGAGAGCGACTTGAGCGGGCGGCGCTGCGCCTGGGAGCCCGACGACGAGCCGTGGCGGATCGAGTTGTCGATCAGGGCGTCGACTGCTTCCTGGAGAATGCGCTTCTCGTTACGGAGAATCACGTCAGGAGCATGGATCTCCTTAAGCTTCTTCAAGCGATTGTTTCTATTAATAACGCGGCGATAGAGGTCGTTGACGTCCGAGGTCGCATAGCGGCCGCCATCGAGCGGAACCATCGGGCGGATTGCCGGCGGGATCACCGGAATGCGCGAGAGGAACATCCACTCGGGGCGAAGGTTCGAATTGCGCATCCACTGTACGGTCGAGAGGCGCTTGTTGAGGCGAGCGAGCTCAGTCGACGGAGCCTTCTCAATATCCGCTTCGATCTGCTGCTGGAGCTTCGAGAGGTCAACCGACTTGAGGATATTGAAGATCGCTTCGGCGCCGATCGATGCTTCGAAGATCGTCGAGTACTTCATGCCGAACTTGTGGTATTCGATTTCGTCGAGCACGCGGCCGACGACGATCGACTCGATATCGCGCTTGGTATTGAGCGCCGCTTCCTTGAGAGCATCCTTCGACTTCTCGTCCTGGAGATTCTTGACCTTGGCCTTGAACTCGCTGTCGAGGTCCCTAAGGACGCGGGACTTCTCCTGCTCGGAAACCGACGTCACGATGTAGCCGGCGAAGTAGATGACCTTCTCGAGATCAGCCACAGGAATGCCCATGACCAAAGAGATGCGGGAAGGAACGTTCTTAAGGAACCAGATGTGAGCGACAGGAGACGCAAGCTCGATGTGGCCCATGCGCTCGCGGCGCACGATAGCGCGAGTGATTTCGACGCCGCACTTCTCGCAGACGATGCCCTTGTAGCGAATGCCGCGATACTTACCGCAGTAGCATTCGTAATCCTTGTCCGGACCGAAGATCTTCTCGTCGAAGAGGCCGTTCCTCTCAGAGCGCTGAGTACGATAGTTGATGGTTTCTGGCTTCGTCACCTCGCCGAACGACCACTCCTTGATGCGCTCCGGACTAGCCAGGCGAAGCTGGATCTTGTCGAAGTTCATCGTATCGATTGTTTTCTTGTTGTTGATGGGCATGGCGTTAGTCGTTAGTGGTCATACCTGTCTCCGGTCCGTCCTGTTGCAGATCGACATCGAGCGCAAGACCGCGGAGGTTGTTAAGAAGCACATTGAACGATGCCGGCGTACCTGGGTTCGAGATCTTCTCGCCCTTGACGATAGCGTCGAAGGCAGCCGAGCGGCCCTGAATGTCGTCCGACTTGATGGTCAGCATTTCGCGGAGCGTATGCGCCACGCCGTGGCCGAGGAGCGCCCAGACTTCCATTTCTCCGAAGCGCTGGCCGCCGTTCTGGGCCTTGCCGCCGAGAGGCTGCTGGGTAATAAGAGAGTACGGACCGATCGAGCGCATGTGGATCTTGTCTTCGACCATGTGGTGAAGCTTCAAGATGTACATGTAACCGACGGCGATGTCCTGCTCGAACTGCTCGCCCGTGCGGCCGTCGAAGAGCTTAACCTTGCCCGACTTGTTGAAGCCGGCCTTGACGAGCTCGTTCTCGATTTCGTCTTCGGTTGCGCCCGCGAACGGAGGCACCACTGCCTGGTAGTTGAGCGTGTTGGCTGCAAGACCGAGGTGGAGCTCAAGAATCTGGCCGAGGTTCATACGGCTTGGCACGCCAAGCGGAGTAAGAATGACGTCAATCGGAGTACCGTCAGCCATGTACGGCATTTCTTCGACCGGGAGAATCTTCGAGATCACGCCCTTGTTGCCGTGGCGGCCTGCGAGCTTGTCGCCGACTGACACATTGCGGAGCTGCGCAACCTGGATGTGGATCTGCTTGATGATGCCTGAGTCGAGCTTGTCGCCCTTCTCGCGGCTGAATACCTGAACCGAGATAATGCGGCCGCGCTTGCCGCCTTCCATGCGCTTCGAGGTGTCCTTCACATCTCTTGCCTTCTCGCCGAAGAGAGACCTGAGGAGGCGCTCTTCAGGAGTAAGCTGGGATTCGCCCTTCGGAGTGATCTTGCCGACGAGGATGTCGCCCGGACGGACTTCTGCGCCGACGCGGATAATGCCGTCTTCCGCCAGGTTCTTAAGCTTCGACTCGCCGACATTCGGGATGTCGCAGGTCGTTACTTCCGGACCGAGCTTGGTGTCGCGGACATTGACGATGAAGTCTTCGATATGGATCGAGGTGAACTTCGACTCCTTGACGAGACGCTCCGAGAGGATAATGGCGTCTTCGTAGTTGGCGCCGCTCCACGACATGAAGGCCACGAGAACGTTCTGGCCGAGAGCCATCTGACCATTCTCTGACGAAGAGGTGTCAGCAAGAACTTCGCCCTTCTTGACCTTCTGGCCGAGTTCGACCGACGGGCGCTGATGGAACGAGGTGAAGCCGTTCGTCATCGAGAAGTTCACGAGCGGATACGCGTATTCCTTGCCCTTATCGTCCTTCATCTTGATCGACTTGCCGTCGACGTGAGTAACGGTGCCTGCCGCCGGAGCAAGAACGAGGCGGCCCGTATCGCGGACTGCCTTCTCCTCGATGCCGGTGGCAACGAGTGGAGCTTCAGGAATGATGCACGGCGTTGCCTGCTTCTGCATGTTCGAACCCATGAGCGCGCGGTTCGCGTTGTCGTGGTTCAAGAACGGAATCATCGAGGTAGCGATGGAGAACGCCTGGTTCGTCGCCACGTCGATATAGTGCACGTCGGAGCGGCGCACGGTGTGCGGCTCGCCCTTGTGGCGCACGTCGACCATCTCAGAAACAATTTTGTCGTCTTCGACGATAGTAGCGGCGTGAGCGATGTTGAAATCCTCTTCCTCGAGAGCATTGAGATACTTGATCTCGCTTGTGACCTTGCCGTCCTTCACAACTGCGTACGGGGTCTCGATCATGCCGAAGTCATTGATGCGGGCGTAAGTCGAGAGACGAAGCACGAGACCGATGTTCGGGCCTTCCGGAGTGTGGATCGGGCAGAGGCGGCCGTAGTGCGAAGGGTGCACGTCGCGGACTTCGTAGCCTGCGCGGGCGCGGTTGAGACCGCCCGGACCAAGGGCCGAAAGAGTGCGAAGGTGCTCGATCTCAGCAAGCGGATTCTCCTGGAGCATGAACTGCGAGAGCTGGTTCGTGGTGAAGAATTCCTTCATGCGAGCCTGGAGCGGCTTCGGCGAGATGAACTGCACCGGGAGGGTGACGTCGGTATCAATCGTCGACATCCTGTTCTGGATATTGCGCTTGATCTGGGTCATGCCGACGCGGATCTTCTGCTGGAAGAGCTCGCCGACATAGCGGACGCGGCGGGAACCAAGGTGGTCGATATCGTCCTCAGTCGAACCCGGAGTGGCGTTGAGGTGCGCGATGTGGTTAAGGATGATCGAGAGATCCGAGAGGTTCAGGGTGCGGCGATCGATCTCCTTATCCGACTCCTTCAAGTGGAAACGGTTATTAAAGCGGAAGCGTCCGACGCGAGAAAGGTCATAGCGTTCAACGTCGAAGATCGAACGGACGAACTCCTTGGCATTGTCTGCTGCGGCGAGATCGCCGTCGCGGAGCTTCTTGTGGATCTCGATGGCTGCCTCGTCCTGGGTAGTGGTGTGATCCTTGGCGAGCGTCTTCTTGATGTGTTCGACAGTCTCCGGCTTGCCTTCGAAGAGGGCGAGGATCTTGTCGTTAGTGTCTGCGCCGAATGCGCGGAGGAGCGTGGTGACCGGGAACTTGCGCTTCCTGTCGATGCGGACATAGATAACGCCGTCAGCATCGGTTTCGAACTCGATCCAGGCGCCGCGGCCTGGGATGATCTTCGCGCCGAAGGTCTTCTTCGAGCGGACCTCAGCAGTGGTGAAGAATACGCCGAAAGAGCGGGCGAGCTGCGGGACGATAACGCGCTCAATACCGCTCACTATGAAGGTGCCGTGATTCGTCATGAGCGGGAAATCCGCCATGAAGAGCTCCTGCTCCTTCTCCGTCTTCTGAACGAAGTTCTTGAGACGGACCTTGACCTTGAGAGGGGCCTCGTACGAGAGCTTCTTCTCCTTGGCCTCGAACTCATT
>Ga0070679_100001865_pt1 | contig 18957 bp, 17 predicted proteins | sample KBSC63BmetaG_FD_65652 | JGI IMG/M metagenome (GOLD analysis project Ga0070679, IMG submission 65652) | Corn rhizosphere microbial communities from Kellogg Biological Station, Michigan, USA - KBS C6-3B metaG | ecosystem: Host-associated > Plants > Roots > Rhizosphere | place: USA: Michigan... | reverse complement strand
GCTCATCGACCAGGTCGAACACGCTGCCGGCAAGGACGACCTCGCCCTCATCGAGCTGACCCGCGATCAGGACGGCACTCAGATCATCGGGCAGGAACCCCTCGACGAACCGGCGTGGCACTTTCCGGACCGCTGATCCCGCGTCCTCCGGTGGCCTTCGCTCGTTGAGCCGCCGTGCGACGGCTCGTGGCAGTGGTCGCCGGGGGGCTCATGCTGTCCGGCTGTGCAACCGCGTCCATGTCCGCGCCCCAACGCTCGGTCGAGGTTCGAGGTCAGGTCCTCGACGCATCGGGTGCACCGGTGTCCGGTGCCGAGGTCGACCTCGCCGACTCCTACCAGGTCCCGCTCGCTGTCCGCGCCCGCACGCACACCGACGCTCACGGCAAGTACGACGTGCACGCCTCGCGGCTGTCCACCTTCGGCGATGTCATCGTCCGGATCAGTGGCCGGGACTCGACGGCCATGGTGCGCGCGAGCGAGCACGATCACATCCAGGTGCCGCCGGTGCGCCTGTGGGTGCCGGCGACGCAAGTGCGCTCCGCCGGTCCGGGCTCGCTGCTCGTGTCGCTCGCGCCGACCCCCTATCCGCAGGCGTCGTACGCCGTGGGCACCGACCCCGGCGTGCTCGATGATCCTGAGCGCTTCGCCGGCGACCTCTATGCGGCGCCGAGCGGCAGCGTCGTGGTGCCGCAGGTGGGGGACAAGGTCGTGGCGGTGGCCGACGTGGTCATCCCGGGGAAGTCGCCTTTCGGTGTGCGGTTCATGGCGGCTGCGTCGTTCGCGGGCGCCGGCCCCGACATCGTGTCGACGGGCCGGCCGTGCACGGCGTGGGACGCGGTCGGCGCGAGCCGGCCCCTCGACCCGTGCCCCTACACGCAGAGCGACCCGGCCGATCGACCGGGCGCCGATCTGCGCCTTCTCACGGTCGACCTCGGCTCGCCCCGAACCGTCGGCGCGGTGGTCGTGCACGGCTGCGCGTTCTTCTGCGAGCTGGTGTCGTCCACCGACGGCCGGCACTGGACGAACCTCGACTCGCACGAGCTCGACCCGGCCTCGCCCGGTGATCGGAAGGTGCTCGTCCCGGCGCAGTCCGTGACGACGCGCTACGTCGGCATCAGCCCACAGCTCGGCGCTGCGACGTTCGAGCCGTTGACCGGTCCGGCGTTGGCCGCCGACACCGACGACCCACTCGAGACGACGCAGGTCGAGGTCAGCACCGGACATCCAGACCCGGCCGCGGAGCGAGCGGTCTCGGACTACCGCGCACCGTCGATGCCGGTGCTCGGTGTCGCGACGTCGCACTCGTACGTGGGCGCGGTCGCCGTCGCATCGCCGCGGCGTAGTGCCGGGTCGCCGCTGCCCCGCTCGGTCGTCGAGATCGCTCTGCTCGCACTCGTCGCCGTCGCCGCGGCGGCGGCCGCTCGCAACCTGAGACGAGCATCGGCATGACACGCACCGACCCTTGGACCGCACCGCGCGGCGCCGCGCCGTACCGCCCGACCGGCGAGGTGGGACCGGTCGTCGGGTCCGTCGCTCATCTCGGTGCGGGCTTCGTCGCCGCCAACATCGCCGCCGCGGCCGGCTCGCTCGTCCCGTCGCACCGAGTCGTTGCTGCTGTTGCGTTCGCTGTCGCTGCTGTCGGCGCTGTGTTCGCGCGGCGGTTTCTGCAGCGAAGCAGCACTGCTGTCCTTCGGATCCTGTCGGGCTTCGCGGCGGCCGTTGCTGCGGCGTACGCCGGCGAGGCGGTCGGCCTGCTCGCCTGGGCCGCCGGCGCCTCCCGGGCCGGCGCGGTGGTTGCCGGCGGTGCCGGCGCGCTCGCCGCGGCGACGATCCAGCATCGCCGGCGCGCATCCGCCGCCACCGCAGCCATGGTCGCCATCTCGGGTACGACCGCGGTGCTCGCCGCGATCGCGATGACCGAGGATCCGCCGCACGAGGCGTACGCCGCCGCACTGCTGCTCGTCGCCGTCGTGCTGGCGAGGCTCGCGATGCGTGCTGTCGTCCGCCCGGAGCAGATGACCGCGTTCGCCGCCGTTGCGGCGGCGATGGCCGCGGCCGTCGTGGTCGTCTCCGACCATCCGGGCGCGTTCGACCAGCTTGCGTCGGTCGCGGTCGTCGCGCTCGTGTGCCTGGCCCTGCGCGAGGCGCCCGTCCCTGTCGCTTTGGTCGTGGTCGCGCTGGGCGGGGCGGCGGTCCTCAGCCTCGTCGCGGCCGCGTCCGATGTCGATGCCGCGCCGGCGGTCGGCCCGGCGATCGCCGGCGCCCTGCTGGCGGCGCTTGCGGCCGAGCACGAGCGTCGCAGCCCCATCCGCCCGCGCCTCGGTGGCACCTACGCCGTGTGCGGGGCGCTGACCCTGATCGCGGCACCCTTCCTCACCGCCGCCGGGTCGATCGCCGTCGACCTGCTCGGTGTCGCCTGCCTGATCCTGCTGCTGGTCGCAGCCGCGACCGTCCGCCGCCTCGTCGTCGCAGCAGGCGCCATCGTCGAGCTGCTGACGGCGGCACCCACGCGGCTCGCGCACAGTGCGGCCTGGGGCCGTCACCTCGAGGAGCTCGCGCTCGTCCTCGCCGGAGTCGTCATCGTGGTCGTTGCAGCACGCTCGCGCCGCGTGGACAGTCCGGCGGCGGCGACCGGCCACGGAGATCTCCCGGCCGGCCCTTCCGCCACCGTGGTCGTGGACGAGCCCTACGCCGTCGTCTTCGACCGGATCCTCGCCGCGTTCCTGGCCGCCGGTGACGTACAACATGTCGACCGTGCGGCCGGTCGGATCGCGTCTGCCGACGCGGCGGTGGCCGTGTGGCAGCAACCCGGCGAGATGCGTACTCACGTCGTCGTCTACGCCGACGACCCGACCGACCTGCTCCTCGTGAGCCGCGCGATGTCACCGACAGGTGGGACATGACGTCGCTGCACATCTGGTCACGAGCAACGATGTCGATGACTCGAAGTAACTAGTTCGACGTGATTGCACATCGGCGACCGCGTATGACCCACTACGACCTCGCATAACGGGCATTCCCCGCGATGCGACTGGCTTTCGTGGCCTAGTCACCCGAACGGACCCTTGCCGACGCGCCTGATCCTCCCGATCGCTCCAATGTGTCCCTGACCCGGATCGCTGGTGCCTGCGCGTCATTGGGCGTGCTCGTTGCCGTGGTCCTGTTGGGTGGCTCGGCCATTGCCGACGCGACGACGCCGGCGGCGGGGGCTCTCACCGACCCCGTGGAGAACGTGACGGTGTCGGTCGACTACTGGCCGTCGTGCTGGCCGACAACGACGTCCGCCGCCTGCCGGGATGCGCTGCTCGCCGACATCGACGAAGCCCGCAGCCGTGAAGGTGTCGCGCCGATGCTGCTCCCGGCCGGGTTCGACCAGCTGGACCCCGGCCGGCAGGCGTTCGTCGTCACGAACCTCGAGCGGGTCGACCGCGGCCTGCGGCCCATCGCCGGGATCAGCGACGACCTGTCGGCGGCCGCGCAGAGCGCAGCCGCGTCGTTCACCGACCCGCAGTTCTCGGCCGCGTCGGTCGGTCCGCTCGCCGCGACGTGGTGGACCGGCATCTGGGCCAACACGCCGAACGTCCTTCTCGCGGACCTGCTGTGGATGTACCAGGACGGCTGGGGCGGCAGCGAGACGACGAACCGCGAGTGCACCGCACCCGGCGCGGCCGGCTGCTGGGGGCACCGCGACAACATCCTGCAGACCTACGGCGGCGCACCGCAGCTGGTCGCCGGCGTCGGGTCCGTCGACAACTGGGGCGTGTCCGTCGCCGAGCTCGTGGTGGGCGGGACCGGCCCGCTGCCGCCGCTCACCTTCACCTGGGAGCAGGCGTTGCGGGACGGCGCCGGTGGACCAGCCGACCTCGCGGCATGGGAGCAGCTCACCACTGCGGCGGCCGCGCCGTCGGTGGCAACCAGCGTCGGCTCTGCCGAGAAGTCCGCGGCGGCTCGCGCGGCAAGACCGGCCGCGAAGCCCGCGGCGTCCGGTGGGGAACACAAGTTGGTGACGACGCGGACGCACAAGCACGCGACGACGACGTCGCATCCGCGCCGCGACAAGGCTGCGTCCACGCGACCGGCGGGGACGCGCCGCGTCGCCGGCGCGACCCGGGTGGTCGAAGGCCTCAACGTCGGTCAGGAGATCGCGCGCCGCTGACCGTGCTCCGACGCGTTGGTCACGCGTGCACGTGGCGCAGGAATGCTGCGGCGATCGGCGCCGCGACCTCGCCACCGACACCCCCGCCCTCGACGAGAACGGCGAACGCGATCCGACCTCGGTAACCGACGAACCAGGCATGGGTCTTGGGCGGGTTGTCGGATCCGAACTCCGCCGTTCCGGTCTTGCCGAACGTTGCGGCCGGCAGGTGCGCGCCCGCCGCCGTACCGTTCGTCACCACCCGCCGCATCAGGGCTCGCAACGCCGCGAGCCGCGCCGGGTCCAGCGCGGGCAACGCAGCCGAGGTCTTCTGCGCGGGCTCGGTCACGAGCACCGGCGCGTGCGGCGTACCGGTGTCGATCGCGGCCGCAACCAGCGCCATCTCGAGTGGGCTCACCTCGACCTTCGCCTGACCGATCGCGCTTGCCGCCTGCTCCACCGCGTCACCGGGCGCGGGCACCGCCCCGCTGAACGCATCAAGCGGAAGGTGCCACGGCGCGCCGAGGCCCATCGCCGAAGCCGCGCGCGGCAGCGCCGACGGCGGCAGTCGCTTCGCCGCACTGATGAACGCGGTGTTGCACGAGTGCGCGAAGTCGTCGGCGAACGTCGCACTGCTCGTCGCTTCGCCTTCGAAGTTCTGGAAGACCTTGCCGTCCACCGTCACCGTTCGCGGGCACGGCACGGTGGTCGTCGGCGTGACGCCGGCGGCGAGCAGTGCGTAGGTCGTCACGAGCTTGAACGTCGACCCGGGCGGATACCGACCGGACAGCGCGCGGTCGTACGACGTCGCGTCGGGTGTGCTGGCCGCGGCGAGGATGTCGCCGGTGCGCGCGTCGACGGCGACGAGGGCAGCGTTCTTCGGTTCGTGCGCCAACGCCTGCTCCGCCGCGCGCTGCACCGCGACGTCCAGGGTCGTACGCACCGGCGCGCCGGCGTGGCCCGGGAAGGTCTTCAGCGTCGCGACGGTGCTCCCGTCGAGTCCGCGGACGACGATCGAGGTCGTCGCCGTGCCGGTCAGCCGGTCCTGGTAGGCGAGCTGCAGTCCGGACAGCCCGACGACATCGCCCGCGGCGTAACGACCGCGGCCCTGCTTCACGGCGTCCGCCGTCGCCTCCCCGACGCTGCCGAGCAGTGGCCGCGCGAACCCGGTCGCGGGCGGCAGCAGCTGCATCGCGTTGACGAACACCGTGCCCGGCAGCGGGTAGATCCGCGGCTTCACCTTCTCGTACGCCGCCAGTCGCAGCGTGATGACCGGGACGAAGGCCGTCGGCGACGCTTTCGCGACCGCCGCGGTCAGTGGTGAAGCCTGCACGTGCAGGATCCGCGCGACCGCTGAGATCGTCGAGCTCGCCTGCGTGCCCAGCCGCTGCTTCTCCAGGCCCACCTTGACGACCGGCTGCGGCGTGAACAACGGTGTGCCGTTGCGGTCGACCATTGATGCGCGCGGCGGCAAGGTCCGCTGCAACAGCAGCCGGCTGCCTTCGCTGTACATCGGGTGGATGTCCTGCGGCGTCCACCGCACGAGCCACGAGCTCCCCGCCTTGTGCAGCTGCAGGTGCGCGACGTAGCGCCAGAACAGCGTCGACTGCAGCTGAACGGTCGCGTCGTACTCCGCGTCGGCGTCGCTGCCGTGGGTGGCGACGACGCCGAGCTTCGCGTTGACCGAGTTGACGTGCAGATCGGTCCGGAAACGCGTGAGCGTCTGCATCGCCTGAGTCGGGTCGGACGTGAGCGCCGACGCCTTGTTGAGATCGTTCTTGCTCCACGCTTCGAGATACTTCTGTGCGGCCGCCTTCGGCCCGCTCGCGCCACAGCCGGCGACTGTGGGCAGGGCAACGGCGACGAGGACGCCGACGAGCAGCCGCCTCATGCCCGCGCGTGCTCCCGAAGCACGGGGACGAGCAACGCGAGCGCGACCACCTGTACGGCGACCACGACCACCTCGGTCAGCGCGACGCCGTGGTCGTAGAGCACGCCGATCATCGCGGCACCGACCAGCCACGCGATGCCGTAGATCGCGGTGAACGTGCCGTAACCGGCACCGCGACGGCTGCGCGGCACGAGGTCGGTGACCGCGGCCCGCATCGTCGAGTCGTGCACCCCCATCGCCACCCCCCACACGAACGCGCCGACCGACACCGCGACGACGCTGGTGGAGAACGACAGGACCGGGACGACCGCCGCGAGCACCGGCAGGACGATGAGGCCGCGAAAGCCATACGCGTCGTAGATCCGGCCGAACACGAGCGCGGCGATCGCGGCCGCCCCCATGGCAACGGCGTACAACACCGGAACGGCGCCCTCGTGCACGACGTTCTTGTGCACGAGGTGGTACGCGAGCACCGCCCAGGTCGAGAAGCCGAGCATCGTCGCGGCGGAGAACGCGCTGTAGAGCCAGAACTGACGCGGCAGCTTGGTGTCGAGGCTCAGCTTCTTCGCGTCGGACACCGTCGCCTGCGGGTCGTAGTCCTCCGGATGCGGCGCGGCGAGCCGCAGCCGGAAAAGCACCACCATCGCGATCGCGCCGGGCACCGCGAGCAGCCCGAGGCAGAGCGCGAAGCTGCCGCCGGCGCCGAGAACCAGCGCGAGCAACAACGGCCCGACGATGGCGCCGGACTGGTCGATCGCCTCGTGCAGCCCGAACGTCCGGCCCACGCCGACGACGGCCGATGCGTGGGCGAGCATCGTGTCGCGGCTCGGCGTCCGCACCGCCTTGCCGAACCGCTCGCCGTTGTAGAGCAGCGCGGCGGGCGCGAGGCCGCCGGTCAACGCCATCAGCGGCACGCACACCATCGTCAGCGCGTAGCCCACGATCGTCTGCGGCCACGGCCGGCCCGTCCGGTCGGAGAACGGCCCGGTCAGCAGCCGCAGGACCAGCGCCACGGCTTCGCCGATGCCGGTGATGATGCCGATCGTCGCCGCCGATGCGCCGAATGTCGCAAAGAACGGCCCCACGATGCTGCGCGCGCCCTCGTAGACGACGTCTCCGAGCGCGGAGACGATGCCGAACCACGCGACGAACCGGATCGCGCTGATGCGGATGCGCATCGCGCCAGGATGTCAGCGCGGCCGAATCGCCGCGACAATGGTCCGGTGCAGCTGTCCGAGGACGAGTTCGGCGACCTGGTCGAGCAGGCGCTCGACGGCATCCCGCCGGAGCTCGGACGGATGATGCGCAACGTCGCGGTCGTCGTCGAGGACTACGGCGGATCGCCGAACCTGCTGGGGCTCTACCACGGCGTCCCGCTCACCCAGCGCACGACGCAGTACGCCGGCGTCCTGCCGGACCGGATCGCGATCTACCGGTTGCCGATCCTCGCCCGCTGCCGCACCCACGACGACGTCGTCCGGCAGGTGCAGATCACGGTGGTGCACGAGATCGCGCACCACTTCGGCATCGACGACGATCGCCTCTCCGAGCTCGGCTGGGCCTGAGACAATCGAGGCATGCCCGAGCTGCCGGAGGTCGAGGCGCTGGTCGCCTTCCTCACCGAGCATGCCGTCGGGCAGGTGGTCGCGCGGGTCGACCTAGCGTCGTTCAACGTGCTGAAGACTTTCGACCCGCCGGTGACGTCGTTGCAGGGGCTCGAGGTCACCGGCGCCGCGCGGTTCGGCAAGTTCCTCGACGTCGACGTCAGCGGGCTGCACCTCGTCACCCACCTGTCCCGGGCGGGATGGCTGCACTGGCGCGACTCGCTGCCGCCCGCACCGCCGAAGCCGGGAAAGGGCCCGCTCGCACTCCGCGTTCATCTGGCGAACAAGTCCGGGTTCGACCTCACCGAGCAGGGCACGCAGAAGCGCCTGGCGGTCTACGTCGTACGCAACCCGCAGGAGGTCCCCGGCATCGCCCGGCTCGGCCCGGACCCGCTCGCCGACGAGTTCACCTTCGAGGCCTTCCACGCCCTTGTGGAAAGCGACCGCTCGCAGATCAAGGGGCTGCTGCGCGACCAGACGAAGATCGCGGGCATCGGCAACGCCTACTCCGACGAGATCCTGCACGCCGCGCGGCTCTCGCCGTTCAAGCCGGCGGCGAACCTCTCGGAGGAGGAGACGCGCACCCTCTACGACGCGCTCCGCGACGTGCTCACCGACGCGGTGTCGCGCGCCCGCGGCCTGTCCGCGGGCGACCTTAAGGCGGAGAAGAAGCTCGGCATGCGCGTGCACGGCCGCGCCGGCCAACCGTGCCCGGTTTGCGGTGACACCGTGCGTGAAGTGTCGTTCGCGGACTCCTCGCTCGACTACTGCCCCACCTGCCAGACGGGTGGCAAGCCGCTCGCCGACCGCCGGTTGTCGAAGCTGCTCCGCTGACCGGACTCGTCAGGAGTCGGCCATAGGCGTAATGTCGGCCTGAAGGCACGCGGGAGCTCGGAAGCACCGGGCTGAGAGGGCGGCTGTCCGGCCGCCGACCGCATCACCAGCCGGGTAATGCCGGCGTGAGGAGTGGCCCGATGGTGACGACGGTCGATGCCGCGGCCCCCGTCGACGCGCGCGTCGTCGAGGCGCCGCTGACGCTGGAGGAGCCGGCGCCGCGGGTGCTCGGATTCACGGACCAGCTGGGCCTGTGGGCCAACCTCGGCGTGTCCCTGCTCGGTCCCGTCGGCGCGCTCGGAGTGCTGGTTCCGTTCGGGTTCAGTCCGCTGTCGCTCACCGCGGCCGGCCTGGCAGTCGTCGTCGGCACGGTGCTCGGCACGTTGCTGGTGGCCACGGCGACGATCCCCGGTGCGCAGACAGGTGCGCCTTCCATGGTGCTGCTGCGCGGCCTGTTCGGCGCGCGGGCGTCGTACGTACCGACGGTCATGAACTGCCTGCAGCTCGTCGGCTGGGGCGTGTTCGAGATCGTCATCATCGCCAAGGCCTGTCAGCAGCTGCTGCCCTGGCACGACGCGCGGTGGGTGTACGTCGTCGTCGCCGGCGTGCTGACGACGTTGATGACGCTGTGGCCGCTCTCGGTCGTTCGAGTCCTGCGTCGCTATGCCCTCGCGGCCGTCGTCCTTGCGACCGTCTACCTGTTCGCCCAGATGCTGCGCAACCCCCTGCCATCGCTGTCGCACGGCTCGTGGGCGGGATTCTGGGTCGCCGCCGACGTCGTCATCGCCGTCTCGGTGTCGTGGGTTCCGCTCGCGAGCGACTACTCCCGGCACTCGCGTTCGCCGCGTATCGCGTTCACGTCGTCCTTCGTCGGCTACTCGCTGACGCAGGTGGCCTACTACGCGCTCGGCCTGCTCGCCCTCGCGACGGTGGTGCACGCGTCGGACAACCAGGACGTCCTGCAGCACGACATGTTCGCGGCGTTCATCGCGGTACCCGTCGGCTGGCTGGCATTTGCCGTGCTCGTCCTACGCGAGCTGGACCAGTCGTTCGTCGACTCCTACTCCACTGTCGTGTCGCTCCAGAACGTGTGGCCGCGCTTCGACCGCCGCATCTTCGGCGTCGCCGTTGGAAGCGTGGCCACCGTGCTCGCTCTCGTGTTGCACATCAGCGACTACTTCTCGTTCCTCTACCTGCTCGGGTCGGTCTTCGTGCCGATGTTCGCGGTCTTCGTCGTCGACTACTTCCTGCTGCGGGGCCACCGCGACTGGGACACGACCGAGAGTGCGCGACCGCGGTGGATCATGTTGCTGCCATGGGTGCTCGGGTTCGCTATGTACCAGCTGGTGTACGCGCCAGACGTGCTCGGTTGGGCCACCCTCTGGCAGCACGTGCGCGACGCCCTGCACTTCACCTGGCAGTCATGGATGAGCGCCTCGGTGTTGTCCTTCGCGGTGGCCGCCGTGGCCACGGTGTTGGTGTCGCTGATCACGCCGCGCCGGCTGCGGTGACGCGGCCGCCCACGGCGCTCACCATCGCCGGCTCCGACTCCGGCGGTGGGGCAGGACTGCAGGCAGACCTGAAGACCTTTCTCGCCTGCCGGGTCCACGGCATGTGCGCGGTCACGGCCGTGACGGTGCAGAACTCGCAGGGCGTCAGCGGCGTCCACGAGGTGCCGCCGAAGGTCGTCGCGGACCAGATCGCCTCGGTCGCGAATGACATCGGCGTCGACGCCGCGAAGACCGGGATGCTGGCCTCTGCGGCCATCATCGACGCCATCGTGGACGTGCTCGGGAAGGTCGAGGTCGGTCCCCTGGTCGTCGACCCGGTCTGCGCGTCTCAGCACGGCGACCCGCTGCTCTCACCGGATGCGGTGGGTGCGTTGACGTCGCGACTGTTTCCCCTCGCCGAAGTGGTGACGCCGAACCTCGGCGAGGTGCGGGTGCTCACCGGCATGGTCGTCGACGACCTACCCGGCATGCGGGAGGCCGCGCGACGTCTGCACGATCTCGGCCCGCGCTGGGTGCTCGTCAAAGGCGGTCACCTCACCGGCGACACCGCCGTCGACGTGCTTTACGACGGCGCAGAGTTCCAGGAGCTCGCCGAGCCGCGACGGCCGACGCCGCACACGCACGGCACCGGCGACACCCTCGCAGCGGCCACGGCGGCGGCGCTCGCGCGCGGCGAGTCCCTGGTCGACGCCGTACGACGCGGAAAGGCGTTCGTCACCGCATCGATCGACGACTCGTTTGCGCTCGGATCAGGCCTCGGCCCGGTCGGGCAGTTCTGGCGCGTCCGCGACTGATCGCAGCCGTTGCGCCAGCTGCGCGGCGGTCGCTCCTGGGTCCTCGGCCTCGGTGAGCACCCGGACCACGACAACTCGTCGCGCACCCGCAGCGAGCACCTGCTCCAGCGTGCGGAGGTCGATCCCGCCGATCGCGAACCACGGCTTTCGCCGCGGGGCAGCAACTGCGTGCTCGAGCAGCTCGAGGCCGGCTGCCGGGCGCCCGGGCTTGGTCGGCGTCACCCAGGTCGGGCCCGCGCAGAAGTAGTCGATCCGCGGGTCGGCGTCCGCCGCCTCCAGCTGGTGCGGGTCGTGCGACGAGCGGCCGACGACGACGTCGTCGCCGACGATGCGCCGCGCGACATCCAAAGGCAGGTCGTCCTGACCGAGGTGCAACACCGGAGCGCCGCCGGCGGCAGCTATGTCGGCGCGGTCGTTCACCGCCCAGAGTGCGCCATGCCGATCAGCTGCGGCCGCGAAAGTCTCCAGCAACGCGAGCTCCTCGCGAGCCTCGAGGCCCTTTTCCCGCAGCTGTACGACGTCGACGCCGCCGGCCAGAACCGCGTCGAGAAAGTCCTCGAGGTCGCCGCGACCCTTTCGCGCGTCCGTGCACAGGTAGAGCCGGGCGTCTGCGAGGCGCGCGCGTGCGTCGGTGACCACAGGTCGACGCTAGCCATCGCGGCGTAGGGTGGACGAACACGGGAGCTCGGTGGGGACCGGGCTGAGAGGGACGGCTGACAGCCGCCGACCGTCGGACCTGATCCGGGTAATGCCGGCGCAGGAAGAGGTGCGAACAGATGGCACACACCGCCGAGGCAGCGGTCGTCGGCGGCGGCATCATCGGCATCGCCGTCGCCTGGCAGTTGTCGGCGCACGTGCGCGACGTCGTGGTGGTCGATCCGGAGCCCGGAAGCGGAGCCACGGCGACCGCAGCGGGGATGCTCGCCCCGGTCACCGAGCTGCACTACGGCGAGGAGGCGCTTCTCGCGCTCAACGTCGCCTCGGCGCTCCGCTATCCCGCCTTCGTCGCCGAGCTCGAGGATGCGACGGGCGCGGACGTCTTCTACCGGCGTACCGGAACGGTCGTAGCGGCACGCGACGCCGCCGACCTGAAAGCGCTGCGCGACCTGCGGGAGCTGCAAACAAGGCTGGGACTCACCGCAGAGGTTCTGTCGTCCGACGACCTGCGCGATCGCGAGCCCGGAGTGGCCGGCGGCCTTCCGGGGGGCATCTTCGCCGCAGACGACCACTCCGTCGACCCGCGCCGGTTGCATGCGGCACTTCTGGCGGGCGCAGCGCAGCGCGGTGTGCGCATCCTGAGAGAGCGGGTGGTCGCAGTTGACGAGCACGCCACATCCGTCGCCTTGGCGGGTGGCGAGATGCTCGAGGCGGGTGTCGTCGTCCTGGCCGCCGGCAGCTGGTCCCGCGGACTTGTCCCCGGACTGCCGGTGCGACCCGTGAAGGGTCAGACGCTTCGGTTGCGCGCCGATCCGCCGCCACTCAGGCATGTGCTCCGCGGCTCCGTTCGTGGCCGACCGGTCTACCTCGTCCCGCGTCCGGACGGCGAGGTCGTCGTCGGTGCCTCCAGCGAGGAAGCCGGGTTCGACCTGCGCGCGCGCGCAGGGGTCGTGCACGACCTGCTGCACGACGCGCAGGATCTTTTGCCGGCGACGACCGAGATGGAGCTGGTCGAGGTCAGCACCGGGCTGCGGCCGGGTACGCCGGACAACGCACCGATCGTCGGCGGCGTGCGTCCCGGCCTGATCGCGGCCACGGGGCACTACCGCAACGGCGTGCTGCTCGCCCCCCTCACGGCCGAGGCGGTCGTCGCCGAGATCCTCGGCGAGCCGCCCCTGGCCGAGGCGGCGGCCTTCGGCGCGCAGCGGTTCGCTGTCAAGACCGGAGCGGCCGGATGACGATCACCGTCAACGGCGAGGCTTGCGAGCTGGCCGACGGCACAACCGTCGCCGTGCTCCTTCGCGTCCGGGGTGCGCGGGAGCAGGGGAGTGCCGTCGCAGTGGATGGAGAGGTGGTCCCGCGCGGGGACTGGAGTCGCGTCGTTCTCCACCACGGGCAGACTGTGGAGCTCGTGCACGCGGTGCAGGGAGGCTAGGTGGACGACCCGTTCGTCATCGCCGGGCGCGAGCTGTCGTCGCGGCTCATTCTGGGCACCGGGGGTGCAACCAGCATGGCCGCACTCGAACGTGCGGTGCGCGCATCAGGCACGGCGATGTGCACCGTCGCCATGCGCCGACTCGATCCCGGTACCAGCGGTTCGGTGCTCGACGTCCTCGATCGTGCCGGCGTACAGGTGCTTCCCAACACGGCCGGCTGCCGGACCGCGCGCGAGGCGGTGCTGACGGCAAAGCTTGCGCGTGAGGCCTTGCAGACCGAGTGGATCAAGCTCGAGGTCGTCGCCGACGACGACACCTTGCTCCCCGATCCCATCGAGCTCGTGACCGCCGCGCAACAGCTGGTCGCGGATGGGTTCCACGTGCTCCCCTACACGAACGACGACCCCGTGCTCGCGCGCCGGCTGCGGCAGGCGGGCTGCGTCGCCGTGATGCCGCTCGGCGCGCCGATCGGCACGGGACTGGGAATCCAGAACCCGCACAACATCGAGCTGATCGTCGCCGAGTCGGACGTACCCGTGATCCTCGACGCCGGGATCGGCACGGCGTCGGACGCCGCGTTCGCGATGGAGCTCGGGTGCGACGGAGTGCTGCTCGCGTCGGCCGTCACCCGCGCCCAGGATCCGGGCCTGATGGCCGAGGCCATGGCGGCGGCCGTTACCGCGGGACGGCTCGCCCGCAACGCGGGCAGGATCCCGCGCCGTCGGCACGCAGAGGCGTCGTCACCGATGACAGGCCGGGCCGAGCTGTGACGATGTCGAAGCCGGCACGCTTCGTCGCCTACGGGCTGGCCGGGTGGTGCAGCGAGATCCTGACGACCGGCCTGCGCAGCCACGGTCGTGACGGCGACTGGCGGCTCACCGGCCACACCTACCTCTGGATGCTGCCCATCTACGGCGTTGCCGCGGTGCTGTTCGAGCCGGCGCATGACGCGGCGCGCGCCGCCGGCTGGCCGTGGTGGGCGCGCGGTGCCGCCTGGACCGCCGGCATCTACTCCGTGGAGGCGGCCGGTGGCGAGCTGATCCGCCTCGGAACCGGCGAGGTGCCCTGGGACTACGCGCGGCCGCGCGGCCGCAAGCCGGTGCCGCGGCACTTTCGCGGACTGGTGCGCCCGGCGTACGCCCCGATCTGGTTCGCCGTCGGGCTCGGCATGGAGCGGCTGCACGATCTGCTGGACCGGGTCGAGATAGCCGACTGAGGCACTATTGGGGCATGTCGCGCCCGCGAGCGCGCCGCCCGGCGCGCGCTCTCCTGCTGACGGTGGTGGTCGTCGGCGCAGCGGCGTGCGGCACGCGGCTGCCCGACAAGGACTTCACGTTGGCGCAGCAGCAGTACGCGACCGGCCCGGGTGGGGTGACCTCCACCACCGGCCCGGGCGGCGTCACGTCGACGACGGGTCCTGGGCTGCCCGGCGTTCCGGGCGGAAGCGCCGGCCCTTCGGCCGGGCCCGGTGCCGCGAACGGCGGCGGTGACGGCAGCGGCGCCGCGGGCAACACCGCCTCCGACGTCGGGGTGACCGCGACCACGATCACGATCGGGACGATCGCCAGCAAGACCAACCCGTTCGACCCGCGTGCGTTCATCGGGCCGACGTATGGCCTGCAGGCCTTCGTGCAGTGGACCAACGAGCACGGCGGCATCCACGGCCGCAAGCTCGTGCTGAAGTTCTGCGACGACCAGGGCAGTGGTGACCAGAACCAGGCCTGCGTGCATCAGCTGATCGACAGCGACAAGATCTTCGCGTTCGCGAGCAACGCGATCCTGACCTACGCCGGCGCGGCGTACGTCAACGGCAAGGGCGTGCCCGACATCGGCAGCCAGCCGATCGACCCGGCCTACACGAAGTACCCGCACCTGTGGGAGATCTACGCCGACGACTACCCCCGCAACGGCCACTACTACGGGTTCAACAACAAGCTCTACGGCGGCACCGAGATCTACCGCTACTTCAAGCAGAAGTTCCCGAGCGTGCCGAAGGTCGCGGGCGTCGTGATGTACAACCAGTCGGCGTCAACCCGGTTCGGGCAGAGCATCGCCGACGGGTTGCGACACGAAGGCTTCACCGTCGATGCCAAGACCGTGAACTTCGCGCTGCCGGACTTCGACTCGGTCGCCATCGACTTCAAGAACAAGGGCGTGCAGTACGTCTACGACACCATCGACCGGGCCGGCAACGTGCGACTGTGCAAGGCCCTCGACGACAACAAGGTCAACATCACCGCGAAGGTGCTGACACCACAGAGCTGGGAGCAGTCGGTGAAGTCCGACTACAGCGCCTCACCGCACTGTGCGGACGAGCTGTGGGCAACCGGCAACAGCCGCAACTTCGAGGACACGCAGTACCCCGGTGTCGCGCACTTCCGTCAGCAGATGGCAGCGATGGGCCACGGCGACGCGAACTCGCTGTCGGAGTGGGCGCTCGAGGGCTGGGCCGGCGGGCAGTGGCTAGCCGATGCGATCAACTCGTGCGGTGCCAACGTCACGCGCAGCTGCGTCGAGAAGTTCGTCAACGCGGGCCCGAAGCACCCGTACGATGCCGGTGGCCTGCTTGCGCCGCGCTACTTCGTCCAGCGGTCGACACCCGAGGAGCCGTCGCACAACTGCATCACCGCGGCGCGCTGGTCGAATGCCGCGAACAAGTGGCTGACCGAGGCGCAGTTCGACCACAACTGCTTCGACGCCCCGGAGTACCCCTACCCCGCCACCTGACCGAGCCTTCCGCCGACTACCTGTGGGAGGCGACGTAGCCGGGCAATGCGCGGCCGCGGAGCTCGGCGGGCTCACCCGCGAAGACGACGTCACCACGGGCGAGCACGTAGACGACGTCGGACATCCGCAGCGCGTCGGAGAGGTACTGCTCGACGAGGACGACGGTGGTGCCGCGTCGGGCGAGGTCGGTGACCACGTCGAACAGCTGGCGGGTGACCCGCGGCGCCAGCCCGAACGAGATCTCGTCGAGCAGCAGCAGCCGTGGCCGCTTCAGCAACGCGCGCGACATCGCGAGCATCTGCTGCTCGCCGCCGGACAGGCTGCCGGCGCGCTGGCTCAACCGCTGCCCGAGCACCGGAAACGCCTCCATCGCCACCTGCGCGCTGCGGTCATCCCCGGCGAAGATCTCGAGGTTCTCGGCGACCGAGAGTTCCGGGAAGACGCCGCGCCGTTCCGGGATCAGCGTCATGCCAGCCCGCGCCCGCGCATCCGCCGGCGCACCCGAGACGTCCACGCCGTCCCAGGTGATCCGCCCGCCGCGAAGCGGCTGAAGGCCCGCGAGCACGGAGAGCAGGGTCGTCTTGCCCGCCCCGTTCGGTCCGAGCAACGCCGTCAGCGCGCCCTGGGGCACGTCCAGGTCGATGCCGTGCAGCACCTCGACCGCGCCGTAACCGGCGCGCACGTCGCGCAGCGCGAGCTCGATCACGGTGCAGCTCCGACGTCGAGGTAGGCCTCCCGCACCGCCGCGTGGGTGCGGATCTCGTCCGGTGTGCCGCTCGCAAGCAACTGTCCCTCGGCCATCGCGTAGACGCGGTCGGCGACGTCGAACACGAGGTCGACGTCGTGCTCGACGAGAAGGATCGCCGTCCCCCCGGCTGCGACGTCGCGGAGCACCTGCTGCAGGTTGGCGGTCTCCTCGCTGTCCAGCCCGCTCGCGGGCTCGTCGAGGAGGAGCACGGTCGGGTCGTGGCACAGCGCCCGGCCGAGCTCGACCAGCCGCAGCATGCCGGTGGGCAGGGTGCCCGCGAGCTCGTCGCGGACGGCGCGGAGCTCGAGCAGGTCGAGCACCTCGTCGACGCGACCACCGTGCCGCTGCACGTCGCTGAACTGGAACCCCAGGATCCCGAGCAGCATGGTGCCGAGCCGCACGACCGCCGGTGCCGACGTGCGGTTCTCGGCGCCGACGGCAAGGTTGTCCGCCACGCTCATCGTCGGGAACACCGCGAGCCGCTGGAAGGTCCGCCCGACTCCAAGGCGAGCCCGGCCGTCCGGTGAAACATCGGTGATGTCACGCCCGTCGAGGAGCACCCGCCCGGTGTCCGGCCGCTCCACGCCGGTCAGGCACTGGAACAAGGTGGTCTTGCCCGCGCCGTTCGGCCCGATCAGCGCGGTGACCTGGGCAGGTGAAGCCGAGACCGACACGTCGTCGACGGCGGTCAGACCGCCGTAGCGCTTGGTGATCCCGATGCCCTCCAGCCGGGCTCCGCCGCTCATCCGCGGGCCTCGCGCATCTCCCGCACGCGTTTCAGCGCCGCATGACCTTCCGGCGACAGAACCGGTGTCGGACGCGGCCGCACCGCGGCGGCGTAACGGCGCAACAGGACCGTCGGCGTCGTGAGCCACTCGATGACGCGCCGTCCAAGTTCGGCGACGCCGCCCGGGAGGTGGCCGATGAACGCAGCGACCAGACCGACCACGATCTCGTACGCCGCGGGATTGCCGAAGGCGGTGTTGATGAGTACGACGAAGGCCGCACCGACGATGGCCGCGGCCGCACTGTCCGCACCGAACACGACGACGACCGTGAACCACGGCAGGCTGGCCGCGAGCGGGTCGAAGTCGGTCGACGTGAAGCTCAGCTTCTGCTGCGCCAGCAGTGCACCGCCGAGACCGGCGAGCATCGCGCTGACGGTGAAGATGACGACCTTCAACGCGCGGACGTCGACGCCGACCGACCGCGCGCCGTCCTCGCTGTCACGGATCGCGACCAGGGATCGGCCGAGCGCGCCGGTCCGCAGGTTGTACATGATGAGGAACGCGATCGCGAGCATCGCCAGCTCGAACAGGTAGAACGCGCGGTCACCCGACAGCGACAGCCCGAACAGCGACGGCCGGCTCACGGTCACACCGCTGGTGAAGTAGGGCTGCTCGAAGACGAACCTGCTGACGAAAGCGCCGACCGCGAACGTCGTCAACGCGAGGAAGAGGCCGCGTCGCCGGATGGCGGGGTAGCCGGTGAGGAATCCGACGATGCCCGCCGCGAGCACACCCACCAGCAGGGCGACGATCTCGGGCACGTCGCCGCTCACCTTGGCGCAGAACAGTGCGCCGAGCCCGGCGTAGCCGGCCTGACCGAGCGAGATCTGGCCGCTGTAACCGGTGACGGCAACGATCGACACGAAGATGATCCCGAGTGCGGGGACCTCCTGCGCCTGGTGCAGCGACACCGGGTCGAACGTCAGCGGCAGGAACACCGCGATGGCGGCGAGGGTGTACTGCAACGCCATCCGTGCCACCGTCGGCTCCGCCGACCGCCGCTGCGCGAACGTCGTCGCGATGCCGGCGTCCCCACCGGACTGCGCAAGGCGTCGGCGCAGCAACAACGCGAGCAGCAGCAGCACCACCGGCAGGTTGGCGTGCAGGGCATTCCAGATGTCGACGATCTGCGGGTTGGTCGGCGTGAACAACGTCATCTCGCTCATGCCGACGCCGAGGGCGACGCCGACGAGGATCGCCGTCGGCAGGTTCATCAACCCGGCGAGCACCGGCACCGCGAACGTCTCGAGGACGACCAGCGTCAGGTTGAACGGGTCGAGGGAGAGCTGGGCAGCCAGCAGGATGCCGGTGAGCGCGGCGAACACACACCCGATCGCCCAGCCGATCGCGGCGACCCGGTCGGCGTCGACGCCGGACAGCTCGGCGAGGTCCCGACGGTCCACCACCGCGCGGATCTGCGTGCCGAGCGGCGTCCATCGCAACGCCAGCATCAGTGCGGCGGTGCCGAACACGACCGCGGCGAGGTCGGCGAACGCGTCGAGGTGCAGCGTGAGCGAGCCGACGTAGAAGACCTTCGCCGGGAACAGCGACGGCGGGTGCCGGGTCTGCTGTCCCCACACGGCGTAGGCGATGCCGAGCAGCAGCACGAGGATGCCGATCGTCGCCACCAGCGACTCCGCCGGTGATGCGAACCGGCGTTGCAAGGGCCGGAACACGACGCGCTCGAGCAGCATGCCGAACGCCGGCGCGAAGACGAACAGCACGATCGGAGCGGCGATCCACACCGGCAGTGACCACTCGGCTGCCAGTTGCCAGAAGATGTACGCCGCGACCATCGCGATCGCGCCGTGCGCGAAGTTGAACACGCCGGT
>Ga0070679_100001864_pt1 | contig 18961 bp, 14 predicted proteins | sample KBSC63BmetaG_FD_65652 | JGI IMG/M metagenome (GOLD analysis project Ga0070679, IMG submission 65652) | Corn rhizosphere microbial communities from Kellogg Biological Station, Michigan, USA - KBS C6-3B metaG | ecosystem: Host-associated > Plants > Roots > Rhizosphere | place: USA: Michigan... | reverse complement strand
AAGAGCGTTGGCCCACTTTGCGCCCTCGATCGACAGCCTCGTCTGCAATTCTCTGTTGTCCACGACATGCTCTATGGTGGCACAGATTTCCTGAACCGAAAGAGGATCAAAGTACTCAAGTACGCCACCTGAAATTTCCGGCAGACACGATGTGTTGGCCACGATGGCAGGTGTGCCGCAAGCCATGGCTTCTACCATGGGAAGGCAAAATCCCTCATATAAAGACGGTATCACTTCCAGCGTGGCGCCTTTGACCAGCAATCCCAGTTCCGCTTCGGTCGTCTCTTTGGTCAGAATGACCTTTCCCCGAGTCTGATTGGTTTTCTCCACCTCGGCCAGCAGAGGTTCGTTTTCCCACCCGATTCTGCCGGCAAGCACCAGTTCCAGATCAAGGTCACCTCTTCGCTCTATGAGTTCCCGATACGCTTGCACGAGGCGAACCAGATTTTTTCTCGGCTGTATGAAGCCATGGTGCAGGATGTAGTTCCGCTCAATGCCGAATTTTTCGCGACATCGCCGTAACGACTCGGGATCTGGCAGAGAACGATTGAATATCTCTTCGTTGTGCCCCAGATAAACGACATGGACCTTTGATTCCGGCAACCCATAGACTTCAACCAGATCCTTCTTCGACCACTTCGAGGCGGTAATGATGGACCTGGAGAGGCGTGTGGCCGCGGCCATAAAGAATCGCGTTGACGCCTGCAACAGCCGCGAACTCCACGCAGGGCTGAGCACCGGGGTGGCATCGTGGATAGTTGTCACCACTGGGATAGAGCCGACCGGCACCACCTGGAATGTCGGTGCAAAGAGGACATCGGCTAGAGCCTGGCGCGCAGAAATACTGGCGCCTCCTAATCTCCAGAGACGGTAATGCTCCAGCAGGCTTGTACGCTGCCAATTGAAGCCGGCCTTGGGTGGAAATAACTCTCGACCGTAACTGTGATTTCCGGATGAGACCAGCATCCTGAACTCCACACCAGTATCCCCGCTTGCCATACTCCGAAGTTGGCGGAATACGTTGTAGGCGTAAACGTAACTACCGGCCGATCGAAAGCGTTGATCGAGTACCCACGGGTCGAGAGCGATTCTCATCGGCCATTCTTCCCTGCGACCCGCGCCAACAATGAAAGTGTCTGCTCAGCACATTTGCGCCAGTCGAAATCTGCCGCGCGCTGGACTCCCCTGGTGCTGAGCTCCGTCCTGAGTTCCTGGCTTGAGAGTGCCTCCTCGAGAGCGTCTGCCATCTCTGTCACGGAACTGGGATCGAAATACCGGAGCACGCCTCCGGAGATTTCCGGAAGACAGGAGGCATTTGAAGCAATCGTCGGGACGCCGCAGGCCATCGATTCTAACAGCGGAAGGCAAAACCCCTCATACAAAGAAGGCATGGCCACCATGTGTGCGCCCTTCAAGAGCGTGATCATGTCCTCATGCCTCAACGGTCCGGCCATGACCACTCTGCCTGGAGCAGTGGAATCGTTTGCGGCAGCCACAACGTCGTCATATTCCCATCCCAGAGAACCTACAAGAACCAGATCGACTTCGAGATCAGAGCGCCGCCCCATGACCATCCGGTATGCCTGTATGAGGCGTTTCAGGTTCTTGTTGGGCTTAATCACCCCCGTATGGAGTACATAAGGCCGGGTGATTCCAAGTCGTGTTTTAGTAGCGGATAGATGCCCAGCATCATTAGGCCCGGTGTTGAAAAATTCCTTGTCATAGGCGAGGTGTATGACGGAAATCTTCGATTCCGGCACGCCATAAATCCGCATAATGTCCTCTTTCGAATGCTGCGAATCCGTGATGATGGCGCGGGAAAAGTGAGCAGCAGTCCAAAGCAGCGTTTGAAGCCGTGAAGCGGCGCGCCTGGAGCCAAAAGGCATCAGGACTGGAATGAGATCGTGAATCGTTATAACAGAGGGTTGACCGAAGTAGAAGCTGGTGCAATGCGGGCTGAAAACCAGGTCGGCGCCAGACAAGGCTGAAATGGCGCATGCGCCGCCGTAACGCCATTGCCGATCAGCCTTGAGAAGTCTGGTCACGCGCGGAGAAAATCCGGGGGCTGGCGCGAAACGGTTCGCATCGTTGTCGGTACAAGGAGATACGAAGGGCATGATTTCCACGCCGTAAGATTCTGCCATTTCACGGAAATACGTGAGCAGCTTTCCCGCGTAGACATGAATGCCATGGTTACGTGCATAACTACCGAGCGCCCACGTATCGACGGCGATTCGCGGCGTTTTGCGTCTGAGGCGAAAAATCATGCTTCGACGCTCCGCGAAGTCCACTGCCAATTACCCTCACGCCACGCATACATCATGAACAAAAGGCACGGAATCAGCCCGATTGTCCATTGCACCTCAAAATGTTCCACAGCCCAGACAGAAAGAAGCAACGGCAGAAAGACGACAATGATCCTGCCCAGATTACCCGGGACAACCCGTTCGCCGATTCTCGTCCTCAGAAAATAGCTGTTCATCAGAACCAGCAGAAGTTCCGTAGCGACAGTTACTACGGCCGCTGCCATGTACGAGAAACGGGGCACAAGCATAAGGTTCGCCGCAACATTGAAAACTGAACAGATGATGGAGGTAACGATGAAGACTTTTTCATGGTGAAAGGCCATCAGCAGGATGCTAGCCGCATAGCTCCAAAATGCAAATGGCAACGCCCAGATGAGTACCCTGACTACAACCACCGACGGCTGGTACTGTGAACCCAACACATACGTGATCAACGGCTGAGCCAGCACATTCGTGAGAAGCACCACCGCGAGTGTCGTCAGTAACAGCATCTTCATGACAGCACGGCACTTGCTTGCTGCGTTCTGTTTCTCTGAAGCGGAAAATACCGGGAGCCACGCTCCCATTACGCTCGCGGGAATGATCTGAAAGGAAGCGTAGATACGATAAGGGATTGCATACACACCTGTGGCGAAATTTCCTGCCAGCTTCGAGAGCACCACAACATCAGCCCGGTCGTAGAGATTGCCGATAAAGGGAAAAATGCTGAACGGCCATGTCGCCTTGATCAGGTCGCGCACAGCCACACTCCCACGATTGCTCGGCGCAGCCAGAGGATATGCAGCGATAACGAGCAATATTGATCCGGCAGCAGCTGATGCAATCTCCGCGACGATTGCGCCATGAATGCCCCACCCGGCAGCGAGCAGCACATACACAGCGCCAACCAGAACAATGCCTTGCAGGAGCTCTGCCCACGGAAGCGGGGAAAAACGTCCGCAACCTTTCAGTAGTCCCTGTGCACTCTCACCAAAGACACGAGGTAAGAGCGAGATGCAGAGAAAAACAACGCTGCTCACGGTGGCTCCTGGGAACCGCAAAAGCCACAGAAGCGATGCGGCTGAGACGACAAATGGGATGATATAAGTGAGCCGCAGGAGTATCACCCTTGACGTCAACGCACGGGCGAGGGACGGATTTTTTGCAATTTCCCGGGTCAGGAAGTCCACGTATCCAGCGCCGGAAAGCACCGCGATCAGCTCCGTTACAGTGAGTATCAGCGCGTATACGCCAAAGCGATCCACGCCAAGTAGCCTGGCCGCAATAAACACTCCCAGGATGCGGGTGGCCCGCTTAAGAAGCTGTGCTATGGAAAGCTGCCGAACATTCGCGGCTACTGGCATTGCCCGGGCAGATTCATTCACATCAGCCAGATGCTGCGGCTCAGCACTCATGCGGGTACTGCCCTGGGGGCGGACGTTCGGAGCGCCTTGGCATAAACGGCGCGTGTCTGACGCGCAGCCTCCTGCCACTGAAAGCGCTGGCAATTGCGGAATCCCTTTTCGATTAGATCCGCTCGCAAACCATCCTGGCTGAAGGCAGCGACCAACGCCTGGGAAAACTCTTCCGGATTGCTTGCGTCCGCCAAGAGTGCGGCATCTCCGGCAACTTCCGGCAGGGATGTAGCCTGGGAACTAACCACTGGAACCCCGCATGCCATTGCTTCGAGAATCGTAAAACCGAAACCTTCGTACAGCGAGGCACATGCATATAGCCGAGCGCCTGAATAGAGCGCAGGCAAGTCGGCATCATCCACAAATCCGGTGAATTTTACTTTCGCTGCAACGCCAAGTTCTGAGGCCAGCCGTTTCAGTTCCTGCTCACCTTCCGCCGTTGGCCCGGCGATTACCAATTCCGCATTTTGCCCCTGCTGCCCGAACAACTGGAAGGCACGCACCAGCCCGGCGTGGTTCTTTCGGGGCTTGTAAATACCGGTGTAGAGAATATACGGAGCACTGATCCCGTATTTCGCGATGGTAGACGTGATGATTCCGCGATCGCTCACCTTTTGAAAGTGTTCATCAACTCCAGGGTAAATCACGTCAATCTTGTCAGGATCTCCATTCAGCAATTCCACAATGTCACGCCGGGAATAATCCGAGTCTGTAATGATCCGTTTGGCCAGGCGGACAGAGGCTGCCATCATCGCCCGATAGTACGAACGCCCCACAAAAGAGCCCAGATCCTCCTTACACGCAAGATAAATAACATCATGGATCGTGACCACGGTTGGACACGGACTCAACAGCGGCACATTGAAATGCGGCGAATGAAGCAGGTCTACCCTGTTTCTGCGCAAAAACCCGGGAAGGGCCAACTGTTCGTGGATGGAGTAGTACTTCAGACTGGAAGCGACCTTCTCTATTGCAGGACCCATCACTTCGAGTTCATCGTGCCCATCCGGAGGCATGATCAGGAGATACTCGTGCTCCGTGGCCTGAGGCACCACCGCCTCGACCAGACATTTCATGTATCTACCGATTCCGGGGTTCTTGATCCGGCGGAGGTCAAAAGCAATCTTCATGGACGAGTGAATCTACCTAGTTCAAGTGGCCTGCCTGACCGTGAACGCTTGTTTTGTTCCAGACTCGATGCGCTCTTTGATGACACTGAACATGGAATGCAGGATGGCATGGTGCATGTCTTCAATCATCTGCATGTTGTCAATGGGAACGACGGCGCAGACGTCACAAAGCGCCTTCATCTTGCCACCCTGATATCCTGCAAGGCCGGCAGTGATCAGACCGAACTCGCGCGCAGCTTCCAGCGCCAGTAAAACATTGCCAGAGTTACCGCTTCCACTGATGGCGAACGCCACATCTCCGCGCTCAGCGAAGTTTTTTATTTGCTCCGCAAAGATATTTTCATAACGACTGTCGTTCGCCCATGCCGTGATCAGCGGGACGTTGTCAGTCAGGGCAAGCACTTTGAAGCGCCGGCTCTCCCCCTGCGCGATGGTTCCTTTGTCCAGGTCGCACATCATGTGCGAAGCACTGGCAGCGCTGCCGCCATTACCGAACACGAACACGGTCCGCTGGTTTTGGAAAGCACTCATCAAAAGGTCGACAATGCGCTCTATCTCCTCAAACGGAAGACGAGTGAGGAAAACTCCCAACTCTTGAAAGTACGCATTGACCGTGCCGAAACTCCCTGGTTTACATTTATTTTGAGAGTTCATTCTTCCCTGTCACTCTCTCCGTTTCCGATGTATCAGCCTTGAAAGCTCCGCTGCAATTTCTGAACTCAACACTCGCCGTGAATCATCCGGCGCCAGTTGCGCCCAGTGCGCGCGACCGTAGAGAAAACAGCACGTCAACATCAAAGCGCTGATCACACTCAAGGCGACGATCAGGGTCCTGATCGGCCCCGACTTTCGCTCCGGCGGAATAGCTTTATCCATTACGCGAACGCTGGGGAGTTCTTTGGCCTCCCGGATCTTCGCCATCTCGTATTGCTGAGTCAGAAACTCATAAACGGCTTCCTGGATCTTGGCTTCGCGATAGAGGTCAGCATACTGTGAACCCAGAATGGGCAGGCTCCGCAGGGACGGGTAGTCGGCACCATTCCCGGCACTGTCATCCGGAGCTGTTGAGCCTCCCTGTCCCAGCATCTTCCTAAGCTGCGCCTGCAGCTCCTGCTGCCGCGCCTTCAATGTACGCACCCGAGTGTTGTCCGAAGAATAAATTTGCTCAAGACCGCGCAGCTCGGCATCCGTGGCAATCAGCTCGCCCTGCAGCCTTGCTGCTGCATCCATCATGGCTTTGCCCTGGTTCTGAGGGTCCATGATGGTTTTAGAGCTGGAAAACTGGCTGAGAGCTTTGGAAGCATTTGCAAGATCGCCCCGCGCACCTTTCAACCGAGATTCGAGGAATTCCTTTTCCCGGTGGGCATCGGACGTATTTAAGTCGGCTGCCAGCTTGTTCATCTCTTCCACGTACGCGTTAGCCATGTCGGCGGCCATCTGCGGCTTGTAATCCGTTACTTCAAGCGTAAGCACGCCGCTCTTTTTGTCTTCATCCATGGAAGTGAAGCTGGTCAACGCTTTGCGGGTGGTGTAGTAATCGCTGGGGAAGTATTTGCTGACTTTGTGATAATGCTTACGCAGGTCGAAGCGATCAATCATGCGATCCTGCACGGTCCGGCTCTTGAGAACCTCAATGTAAAACGCTGCGGGGGTTTTCATTCCCAAAAGCGCCGCCGGATCAAGTCCGAGGCCCGCGGCAGCACCACCACCTCCGGCAAGCTTGCTGATCATGCTCATCATTCCACCGCTGGAGTTCTCAGCAGGCACCAGCTTCACGGTAGCCTGGTAGTGCACTGGCAAAAGCAGTGCGATCGCGTAGGAGACCACAGCGGTTTTCCAGGTGACACTCCAAAGAAATCGGCGGCTATTCCAGAGAAGCAGCAGGAAATCGACTCCACCACGCTGCGGCTGGCGGGGTTCTTCCGGCGTCTCGAGAGGGGGTTCGAACCGCGGAATTGTACGGTCGCTAACTGCCACTCTTCAGCCTCCAATGTGGCCAATACGTAAACTGGAAGGACGCGGTAAAGTTCGTCTGCTTCTGGCCTGCCGTCAGTAGCGGCCAATTCCACCATTCGTATTGCAGCAGGCTCTTCATTGACACATCCCTGGTCAGCCGCCACTCTGAACGGACAAACGTATCCCGGACATTGCCGCCCTGAAGAAAAAAGTCATCCGCTATGTTGCTGCGATATCCAAGCTGGATTGTCTTATCAGATGCAAACCAGTACGTGCTTTCTGCCCGGAGCGCAATTCCCTGCCGCCCCACGGTTCCATTGCCAATGATATGCCCTTTATTGGTATATCCGTCCAGATAACGCACGTTCCAATAAAAGAAACCCCCTCCCGGTGGCTGAATCAGGCCTGGCAAGTTTGTATATGCGCCTTCTACTCTCAAGTCGAGATGAGAGACTCCGGGAACTCTGCTCAGGTACAGCCCCGCGTCGTGAGCAGCCCGTCGAGGGTACCCGATTGGGGAGATTTCATCTTCCACCATCGAGTCTTCATATATCGTTAACCAGTCCCGAGCACCTGGAACGCGATAACTGAAGTCGAAAGATGAGCGACGGTCACCGGGGTCGTTGCCACGGCCTACCGCGTTGGCGGTGGAGAAGAATGAGTGTCTTACGCTCCCGAGCGTGATCGGAAAATCAGGTCCTCCGAACAGGCCTGTTCGGCCAATACCAAACTCAACATATTGGGTCGGCTTGAAGTTGAACTTTACGCCATTGTTCATCGGTTGTTTAGGAAGGGTTCGTGGAAGGTTAACTGCGAACTGGCCGCTGTCCTGCGTAAATATAAAATGGTGGCCCGTCACCTTGCTGACCCAGAACTCTATTCGATACGGCCCCAGCCATCTGAACAGCCAGGGAAAACGCTTGGCAACGGTCTGGTCCACCCGGAAGGTGTACATTGGCTCGACGTTATTACTCTGGAGAAAGGGATCTTCCACCGGTCCAAGCCAAAGGCTTTGCTTGCCAAACGATGTTTGCCAGCCTTTGAAGTTCCATGCGATGTAAGTATCCAGAAGTCGGAACTGATTGAACGCCGGCGTTGAGAGGGCAGGAGCCGGCGGCTTCAGATCCGCAAGCTGGATCGCGTCCTGCACCGATTGAGGCACGGCGGGAATGAACGGAGCGTGCGCCACTTCGCCCTGCAGGAAAAAGCCGAGAGCGCCGGCTGAGCCACTCGCCGAGAACCCTGCAAGAGAATTCATGCCTTCCCAGAATGGGCGTCCAAAGTCGTTCACAATCGTGCGTCCGAAATGATAGTCATCAACGAGCGGCTGACCGGAAATCCCCATCACGCGCGCATATGCCGAATCCATTTGCACGAACGGGCCCGCTTCACCTTTCAATTCACGATCAAATTCACGAGCCAGGGCCTTGTATAACCTTGATGCTTCATCGTTCGAAAGCTCGTCAATTGAGCCCGATGCTTCTTCCAGAAGGCGTGCACATTCGACTCGAGTCCACGGCTTCATGCCGGAGAGATTGGTCTTGATATATCCAAGTGCGGCAAGCCGTTCCATCGCCGGATAGATCCAGTTGTCCAGCGGAACGTATGCGGAGAATGTGCTCTCAGAAGGACCAACTTCAGGATTTTTCTGCGGGTGGAAAGTTCCATAGCCACCGCCTGGAAGATCGGGATTGTGATGCGCAGCATACATCTGCCGGCCGATCAGCCAGCCCGTGGCTGCTCCAACAACGACGTCACTGGTGAAATGATCTTTGCCGTATACGCGGGCCATGCTGACGATGGTAGCCAGCGAGTAGCCCAGAGTTTTGGTTGCCCATCCAGGATACTCGTGCGCAAGAACCGTGGCGGCTGACCATGCGACGACAGAGTGCATAGACGGGAACGAGGAATTCAGCCCCGAAGTCTGCCAAAACCGCCCCTGTCCGGTCCCCTCTTTCGGCCGTTCGCGTTGAGTGGCGATCTTGAGAACCTCGGTCACGATCACAGAGTTCACTACCGCTTCACCCGCAATGATCGCGGGCTCTGTCTGGGGGTTGTTGTGGTTGACTTTGCCGAGCAGGTACATGCCACCGGCACCGCCGATCATAGCGGCGACTCCGGCATTCGCGATCGTGCTGCCGTGCTTTGAGAAAGTGCCTGTCGTGTCGATACGGGAGGAGAGCTCTGCATCCGCATTGATGAGACCAGCCGTGAGCCCTGCCAGGGGAACGATCCAGTTCAGATCCTGGATCTTTGCTTTGAACGGAGAGGTCCAGATCGCTTTCTGGTCGCGGGCAAGATTTCTTAAGAACACCGGGGGTGAAGCACTTGTTGGCTCGTAGTTGGCCTGACCCGATGTATCGATCTGACTCTGCCGGTCCACCGCGGCTGCCAAAAGCTTTTTGTTTACGAGGTCCTGCCCAAATCCGCACGGGGCACTTCCTATAATCCCGAATATGATGACAACCGTGAGCCGCCTGAAAATGCAGTTCAACTGAATCTCCACTAAAAGGTTCGAATCACACTCGCAGCTACCGCAACACCAGAGAGGAGCTGGATATATAAGCCGGCATTCTTGAGCATGCCGCTTCCGGAAACTTTATCGGGAACAAAAATCGTATCGCCCGGCTGGAGCGTGGTGCTCGTAACGCTCCCTGACCACCACTGGCCAGAGCCCTTCCCAACTACGCTGCCGTTGGCTTTCACAACAAAAATGTCTTTCTTATTGGCAATACTGGTGGGACCGCCGGCCTGCTGGAGGTACCAGCCGGCGTGCTTCCCTGCAGCGTAGGTGATGGCAGAAGGACTATAAACCTGCCCGGCAACCATGACGAAATTCGGCCGTTTAGGAATAAAGAGGCTGTCCCCAGGCCGCACCTCCACATCGAATGGCGTGTTTTGCCACTGTGAGATATCGGGTGTGATATGGATGACGATCCGCCCGTTAGCCGGTATCTCCTTAAGACGATTAATAAGGTCCTGATTGGGTTTGGGAATGGCGCCGCTGGCAGTTCTGGTCCCGAGTGCTGCCTGGCCCTGCAGGTTCGCCACAAGCTCACTGCGGCTGCGGGCGGAGAGTTCACGAACCTGGGCGCGCTCGAGAATCGCGCCGTAAGGATACGCTTCAGCGGTGAAACCGCCAGCACGCTTGAGAATTTCGCTTAACCGCTCGCTCCGCTGGATGCCGTACCGACCCGGATGAAGCACTTCACCCGTTATGGCAATAGCTCCGCCAATATCGCTCCATCCACCGATCTGTCCGATGGTGAGAACGTCTCCCGGCTTGAGAACGACATCAGCGTCCGGAGTTCCTTCAAGTGCCTTTCCAATCGGCACCTGACGGTGCTCCATTTCAACTTTCTCGCCATTCACGACCGAATAGCTGGAAAGATCTGCGGTTTCCGTAAAGGCGCTGCGCTTGAAGCCGCCTGCCGCCCGCACCAGGTCCACGGCTGTCATGCGCTCTGACAACGGATACTCACCCGGCCGCAACACCTCACCGTAAATCGAGACCTTGGGGGCATCAGCATCGTACCGGCCGAAAACGCGAATGGTGTCGAATGGCTGCAATTCCGGAGCTGAGGTTTTCTTGTCCAGCACGTCACGCACATTGAACGCGATGACGTTCGGACTGAGATCCGGAGGATGCAGGCGTACGATCTCGGCACGATCTGCCGGTTCGGGAAGCAAATCGGAAAAAGAACTGACAAGGTCGGTCACTTTCAGTCCGGGCTTGAACGGATACTTGCCGGGGCGGAATACGTGACCCTGAAGGTAAACTACCTGATTCGTGTAAGGCAGAATAGGCGATACCGTGACGGTGTCGCCATCCCTGATTTCAATTCGCTTGAAAGCATCTGCCGCCTCGGAAGGCCCTCCGTTCTGCGGCAGATTCACATTCAGCATCTCCTTGCGCTGGTGCGCTTCAACGCGCTCGACCTTTACATTTTTCAGCTCGCCCGTGACGGGGACTCCACCCGCGAGATCAAGGATCTGGTCGAGGGTCTTCTCATCATGCAGCTCATAAATTGCCGGCCGCCTCACGGCACCGGCAACCGTAACCTGCGGCCCAGCCGGGGGAACCAGAATGCTGTCACCCGAATCAATGTGCACGCCGGCTGAAGAAACGCCTTTGAGCATCAGGTCATAGAGATCAACTTCCTCCACCACCTTCTTTCCGCGGATGTGACGAACCAGGCGATACGAACCCGTGGTGGTCGGACCACCGGCAGCGATGATCGCATTCAAGGGCGTGGAGAGAGAACTAATGTCATATGCGCCTGGATTCTTCACGTCGCCCACGACGTATACGCGGACGGTGCGCAACCGGCCAAGGGTGACGTCGACCGTTATATCGCGGAACTGCCGGGTGAGAAGCCTCTGAATGATCTGCTCGGCGTCGGCTAGCGTGCGCCCCGCCACGATCACGCCGCCGGCTTCGGGCAGTAGCACGCGCCCTTCGCGGTCTACAGTCAACTGCAGACGTTGCGTTGTGCGCCCCCAGTACTCAACAAGAAGTTCGTCGCCAGGGCCGATGATGTAATCAGGGCCCACCGGAACATCACTTGGGGAGCGATCACGGTTCTTCTCGGCAGCGGCAACACTGTTGCGAAAGAGAGCGACGCCGAAGCGCTCCAGCTGTGCAGGAGCGTTAACCGCCTGAGTGTAAAGATCCCGCATTGCCGGAAGATTACGCAGCGGATATTGTTCCTGGATTGACGGCCGGCCCGTATCTTCAGACGATCTCTTGCCTGTTCCTCCTTCGCCAGGAGTAGGAGCTGGCGAGGGGCTGGCGCGACCTCCTCCGGGAGTCGGCGCTGGCGCAGCTTGCGAGGCGGACTGATCTGCGTTGGCGAACCCGCGCTGTTTGAGCGCATCGCTCATCACGTGGCGCACTCGATCGTCCGAACGAATCTCTTCGAAGAGGCGCTGGTCAGTAATGTCGCGTGCGCTTACCGAATAGCCTCTATTCTGGAGTTGCGACACAATCTCAGCTTTTGCGTCTGACAACACCTCTGGGTTTTCCTGGAGGATCTGGATGATTTCGTCGGCCGCGAGATCGGTATCTGGTGGTTGTTGCTGCTGCGGCTGTTGAGAGCGCGCAGCCACGGCTGAAACCAGGCAAAACGTGAGCGCAATGACGAGCCCGCGCGCTACACGCAAGAAAAATAGTGCTGAATTCAAGAACGCTCCCCTCGACCGACCGCGGCTCAACACACCACTCCACCGGAAAGAACACAGAGAGCGAGTCTTCCAGCAGAGATTCCCGCCTATTGTACGGTAAGCAAAGAAGCTTCAGCCATTCGCGCACCGTGTCCATGTACCACGTAGCTCAATAGAGACAGCAAGACCGCCTGCGGAGTTCCTTCCCAAATTCCGACTTTCCATCCCGCCATTTCCGGGAGGCATCCTACCGCGAAGACGCAACAGTCGCAGCAATCTCATCAGCGGCGCCAGCCGCGGCAGGAGAATTCGCATGCAGAAAAGTTTGATCACCACCTTTGCCATCGCTTTGGCAATGGGAGTGGCCGGAGCACAAACCGGCAGCACTGGCACGGGAGCAGCGGGATCCACCGGAACGATGGGGACAGGAACCCAGACGGGAACCACAACCACCGGCACAGGCACGACAGGCGGTGCTGCCACAACGGGGAGTCCAACCGTGACTCAGGGCACTCCCGGAGTCACCCAGACTACACCTGGAGCAACAGGCACGATGGGGACGACTACTCCGTCGCAGACCACCACAACTACGCCAAGTCAAAGCACAACAACAACTCCGTCTCAGAGCACAACGACGTCACCTTCGACATCCACGACAACGACGCCGAGCCAGAGCGGCACGACTCCTGGAACAACCACGGGCACCATTTCCGGCCCGTGCAGCACAACGAATACTTCCCCAGGAAGCAGCACAACGGGAGTACCAGCAACCGGCAGTTCCACCAGTTCGGGAGTAGGCAGCACGGCTGGATCATCAACAGGCTCGATGGGTAGCAGCACGACAGCTTCGAGCACCGGCTCAACTCCGAGCGGAACATCGGCAACGGTCGCGAGCCCGTGTCCTCCGGGAACTACTCTGCCTTCCACCAGCAGCCCCGGAACGGCGTCTCCATCAACATCACCCTCGAGTACAAGCCCGGGAAGCACGACTCCACCGAGCGGATCGCCTCCTCCTCTTCAATAGATGTGGAAACAAAAAGGCGGCTGCGAAAGCAGCCGCCTTCCCTTTTCGATTACTACAACATTTATTGGGCACTCACCACCAGCGGTGTAACGGTACCCGCCACAGTGTCTCCAGTGAACCCGAGCATCTGCAGTTGAGCTGGACCGCTCGCGACGGTTACGCGAACGCGCACCGGAGTTCCGCCCGTGATTACAGGCACCCAATCGCCAATGTCGCGCGTGATCTTTTTTCCTGCTCGCACCACAACTCCCTGTGCTGAGTTCGGCAACGGATTACCTCCGCTGTCCAGAAGCTCGACGTTGAAGGTGGCGTCCTGAGCAGATGTATTCTGGACGGACATACCCGTAAAGTGCGTCGCATCGGCCTGGTACGGTATGAAGCCCCGGCTGTACAAAATTCGCGAAAACATGGGATGGACTTCCAATACCAGGGAGTTCCCTGACGCTCCAGATTCATCATCCGTCCGCTGATAGCTGAAGTATTCCTTAACCTCATTCGTGTCCTTGTTGGTGGCACGCACCCTTTCACCATCAAGCTGGAAGGTTGCGCCGGTTCCATCGGGCGAAGGGCTGGAGTGCGGGCACGAAATCGCCGCAGGGTCAATCGTTCCATTGCATAGAGTCACATCAATTTCATTGGGACTTATGAAACGAGTATCCTGAGCGTTGAAGAAGATTGTGGTTCCCTCAATCTGAATACGAGTATTGCTGGTGAAGCCAATACCGAGAATTCGCAGCGTGGTGCGATCCGGCAATAGCCCGCCGCCCGGAATGACGTCAGTGATGGAAATAGTTCCACCGATACTCAAAGTTCCGCCTGTAATCTCCTGAGGATACAAAGCCCCATTGCCGTCAAGGAATGATGTATTAGAAGCATCGAGGTTAACCGGCAAAGACGCGCCCAGAGTCGCGCTCGAATTCACCGGCATCGTCATCGTGAACAAGGGATAAGAGACATCCGTTCCCATGGTGGGGTTGGGAAGATTAGGCGCTTTGATCGAGACCGCGAAGCTCGGCGGATTTACAGATTGATTCACCAGGGCAATTCCAACTGCCTGTCCGGAAGGATCGTTCACTGCAACACCGCGTACGGTTCCGGTGGAACCTGAAGGCATGGTGGGACGGGCGCTGCCGTTCCCGATGGGTTTCGGTTCAGTCAGCAGCAATTGATATTGATAAATTCCACCGGGCGGGACTTGAGCATCGGCAACTTTGATCGAAACACCCGCCGTCGTAACTGGGGTCGGCGTGGGCGAGGGGGTGGCTCCTGGCGGAGTGGGAGTTGGGCCTGGAGTCGTTCCGGATCCTCCGCCTCCGCAACCCACAGAAAAGACAAACGAAATGATGATAACCGTTGCCAGAATCTCGAATATGGGTGGGGCGAACCGGGGAACTGCCATTGTAAAAACTCCTAACTATTTCGGCGTCGGCACATTGTACTTCTCAATCCGCGCTCTTAGCGATCAGTTGAACGCGCTGAAAATACTTCAGCTTAGACTTAGACACATAAACCGGCCCGAATGGAACAGAAAAGTCCCCTCGTACATAAGGGCATTTATTTCTTCATTTTGATTGTCAAATTAAGGATATTAATTTGACTAGTTTGACTTAGCCCAGGCCAAAGCCGTTTCTGCTGCAAAAAACCCGCACATGCCGTGAACTCCAGCCGCTGGCGGCGTTGAAGCAGAACACAAAAAAACACCGGGAATAGTTGTCTTATACAAACTTGCTGTTGGCTTAAGAAACAGCTGACTCAAAATTGGCGCACCGGCACCTATGTCCCCACCGATCAAGTTTGCGTTATGCCGCTCCAAGTCTGCGGGTGACATCACGTGTCGCGCAAGGATTGCCCTCTTGAACCCGGGGGCGAAACGCTCAACCTGCGCTTCAATGGACTCGGTCACATCGCCTGAATAGCCGCTTGGAACGTGGCAATATCCCCAAGCGATGTGCTTACCAGAAACCGTCCGTGAAGGATCAAACAAGCTAGGCTGACTGAACAAAACAAACGGTTTGTGCGTGGGGTTGCCATCCCACGAGGAGGCTTCTGATGCAATTATCTCCTCAAGCGTGCCGCCCACATGAACGGTGCCTGCCCGGCGACATGCCTCCGCAATCCAGGGAACAGGTTGATCAAGTACCCAGTCGATTTTAAAAGACCCCATTCCGTACCTGAAGCGAGCCAGCTTTGTGCGGTACGTATGACTGAGTCTGTCGCCGGCGATCGTCAATAATTGTCGGGGCGTTACGTCCAGCAGAACCAGCCGTGCGGCAGCAAACGGATCGAGCGAATCCACGCGGTGGCCGGTTACAACTTTGCCGCCCAGCGTTTCGAGAAATCGGACCAGTGCTGTTGTGAGGTTTTGGGCACCTCCCCGAACAAAGGGCCAGCTCGCGACATGAGCGGCCATTGCCAGCACCAGCGCCGGCGCTGAGGTCCCGATAAATTCGAGCGGCAACATCGAATGTGCTGCCAGCCCCGCGAACAGGGCTCTGGCAGCGACTGTCCTTAATCGACTGCGGGCCAGTGTGGCCGCAGGCTGAAGTCCCATCAGTCCAAAACGAGCAAGAAGGAACGGATGCTCAGGGAAATGCAACGGAGCAAAGCTATCGTCCAGGAGGTCCTGCCAACGCTCCACCAGTGGTCCGACCATGCGGATATAAGCTTCACCATCATCGCCAAGTGATGCGGCTGTCGCCGGAAGCGACGTTTCCAAAACCGCTGCCGAACCATCGTCAAGCGGGTGGGCTGCCGCAAGTGGCGGATTCACCCATTCCACGCCGTATTGTTGCAACGGCAGCGTGCGAAAGAATGGCGAGCACACCGCCATTGGATAAACCGAAGAGCATATGTCATGCGTTACTCCGGGGAAAAGCAGGTCTGCCGAGCGAACGCCGCCACCGGGCGTATCGGAAGCTTCAAATACGGTGACCGGCATACCGGCTTGAGCGAGCCGGATAGCAGCTGCAAGACCATTCGGACCCGATCCCACGACAATCGCATCCGAGTTTTCCGTGCGCATCATCAAGTGACCCGATTTAAAGGATACAGGAGTGCCAGGAATCGAGCTGTTGAGTAAAATCCCCGAGATAGACAGCTACCCGCAAATGGTACGATGATCCGGCTTTGCCGAACAGTCTCACGTCATCGGTAGCGGATCCCTCTGACCAAAGCAGGTCCGGCACAGGAGTTGCAGCGCCGGATGACGCCCGTCTTTCACATCTCGGTGGTCGAGCGATGGCGCGAAACACCCTCTGGAACCTCATCGGCCAGGCGCTCCCCCTTATCCTCGCAGCTGCATGCATTCCGTTTCTCATCAGGCACATGGGAATGGATCGTTTTGGCGTCCTTACACTTGCTTGGGTTCTGGTTGGCTATTTCGGGTTGTTCGACCTGGGCCTGGGACGCGCCCTTACAAAGGTAGTAAGCGAATCATTGGCTGAGGGGGATACCAGACAGGCAGCTGCTCAAATCTGGACGGCATTGTTATTGTTGTTTGCCTGCGGCATCGTGTTCGCCTTACCAATAGTTTTCTCCTGCGGCTGGATCGTGAGTAAAGTATTTCGGATTCCGGCTCCCCTGATCAGAGAAACCACCGCGGCCGTATACATCCTGGCCGCTTCAATTCCTCTAATCACGCTCAGCACCGGTTTGCGTGGATCGCTTGAGGCACAACACAGATTCGGAGCGGTAAATTCCATTCGTGCTCTGCTGGGTGCGTCCAACTTCCTCGGCCCGCTAATCGCCGTCTTCTGGTCTCCGAATCTGGCATTGGCTTGCGCCATCCTTGTCGTGGGACGCGCAACAGCTGCGGCGCTGTTCCTGGTACTCTGTCTCAAACGCATTCCCGCGATGCGGCACCGATTTACCTGCGACCGAAGATGCCTGCCTGCCCTCCTCAGCACCGGAGCGTGGATCACGGTGAGCAATCTAATCTCGCCGGTGATTACCTACAGCGACCGTTTCCTGATCAGCTTCTTTCTTTCTGTTTCAGTGGTTGCCTACTACACAACTCCATCTGAGGTGGTCACCAAGCTCCTAATCGTTCCGGGCGCAATTACAGCGGTTCTCTTTCCCGCTTTTGCAGCTCTGTCAGTGCTCGACCGCGGCCGGCTGGCAGCCAGTTACTCTCGCGGCGTGCGAGCCTGTTTCCTTTTAATGTTTCCTGCTGTTTTTACCGTCATGCTTTTTTCACCGGAAGCCCTACGTCTCTGGGTGGGAGCAGAGTTCGCGGCAAGAAGCACTGCAGTCTTGCGGCTACTGTTGGCAGGTTTATTCCTGAACAGCCTCGCCCATATTCCTTTCGTTCTTTTGCAGGCGGTAAATCGGCCTGATCTACCCGGAAAGTTACACCTATTGGAACTGGTTCCCTACCTCGCCGCCGCGGCGTTTGCAATCCGTTACCACGGAATTGCGGGCGCTGCAATGGTGTGGGCCCTCCGGCTTTCCATTGAAGCCATGGTGCTCTTATGGATGGCAGCGAAGACTCTGGTTCCAGGAGCGATCCGCAAGGATTTTGTTTTGGTCGTCGTGATTGCGTCGGCAGTGCTCGCGAGTTCGACCCTGCCCTGGAATATCTTTTGGAAATTTCTGTGGTGTGTGGCAGTGCTTGCGACCTTCATTATTGTGAGCTGGAACTTGGTTTTGGAAGCGGCTGAACGCAAGCACATCCGGTCAACACTGGTGGGCTTGATAAATACAAAATCTGCACCCGGATCAGTGAGCGCTATGAAGGAGTAACCGGCAGGCGAACTTTGCGGGTAACCGACTTTCCTTCGAATTCCGCTCGAAGCAATACTGACTGCGCCGACTTCAGCCCTTCGTCCATCATGAGCACGATTTCAGCGTTTCCCTCTTTGTCCGTGTGCGCGGTCCCAAGTTTGCTATGTGCGTCAGCGGCCACAAGAATCAATTCGGCGCCATTGGCGTGAACTGCTCCATCCAGGACGTTTGCGGCAAGTACGATTCTTCCTGTTGATTCCACGATCGTCCAGTTCAAGGAAAGTCCTCCTCCTCCGACATCCTGGATGTGCCCCGGACCAGTCAGCTGGCTCAACTGTCCCAGTTGAATGGCTTCTATCGCGTTACGGTGCTGGGCCTTGAGCAATTCATGGACTCCCTGCTCGGTAAAGCCGGGCTCAACAGTTTTGTGGGCGTACGAAGTGGCGTGTTTGCTTACGCATTGCCCCTTCACAAAAACGAGCGTCTGCAACAGAAGATCACGTGGCCGGGCTTCGGTCTGAACGTGGTAGGTCACGTCACCGTGCTTGACGTCAGTATTGAAGCCGAAGATGGTCATCCGGGGATGGAAAGTCGCAGGCTGAAAGGCGTCAATCCGGCAAAGAAAATTGTCCTGACCGCGGTCAATTGAAAAAACATTAACACCTTTCAAATTCAAGTGCTTGACACTTGTTGCAGGGGAAATTACATTCGAGTGTTTAGCCCTCAGTTGTCGCGCATTATATACAGGCCCTTTCATGCCGGACAATAACTACTTTGCCCGATACATACCGCTCTTGTTTCAGGTGGTCGTGGCCATCGGTCTGGCCGTGATTATGGTCAGCCTTTCCCACCTGCTCGGCAAGCATAAGTGGACGCGAGCCAAGAATACGGCCTACGAATGCGGCATCAACCCGACGGGCGACGCCCAGCAGCGCTTCAGCGTGAAGTATTACATGGTCGCCATGCTGTTCATCCTCTTCGACGTGGAAGCTGTATTCCTATTTCCTTGGGCGGTGATTGCACGCGAGCTGAAATGGTTCGGATTCTGGGAGATGCTGCTCTATATTGGCCTGGTCCTCGTCGGCTTCTTCTACATCTGGAAAAAGGGCATTCTCGAATGGAACAAGCCGGAGAGGAGTGAAGGCTGATGCCTTTGGGCCCCCCGATCACAGACCTTGAACAGCTAAAGGACCGCCCCTTCCTGGCCGCTCTTCTTGCGTGGAAAGCTTCTGCCATTGAAGGCGCGAAGTTTGATCGCGACGAGCT
>Ga0070679_100001861_pt1 | contig 18971 bp, 15 predicted proteins | sample KBSC63BmetaG_FD_65652 | JGI IMG/M metagenome (GOLD analysis project Ga0070679, IMG submission 65652) | Corn rhizosphere microbial communities from Kellogg Biological Station, Michigan, USA - KBS C6-3B metaG | ecosystem: Host-associated > Plants > Roots > Rhizosphere | place: USA: Michigan... | reverse complement strand
CAACCAACGGACGCATTGCCGGTGCCGAGGCGGCGAAGCTCGGCGTTCCATGGGGAGTGACGGTCTGGTGCGATCTGGAAGGTGTCGCGTCCAGAACAGCATCGAGCAAAGTCATCGACTACTGCAACAACTGGCACCTGGCAGTCGCCGGCGCTGGATACGTGCCGGGACTGTACGTCGGCTACCACGCCGGGCTCACCGCAGCGCAGCTTTACCGCGCACTGCGATTCAGCCACTATTGGAGCGCTTACAACCTCAACACGGATCAGGCGCCTGCCGTTCGCGGGGTGCAGATGAGACAGGCGCGGCGGAGGCAGCAGGACTCCGTCCCGTCTGCCGGCTTCGACTTTCAGGTGGACACGATCCGCGCCGACGCGCTCGGCGGACGGCCGACGCTGTTGGCGTTGGAGGGATGGCCGGAGCTCCCGTAATTTGGAGGTGCGATGCTGGAAGCCACTCCGACGAACTTTTTTTCGACCACCTTTCTCCTCCAGGATGCCGGACGCATCGTCGGGGAGATCGATGCGTCGCTGTTTTCACAAAAGGCCCAGCTCGAGCTCGCCGACGGTGGCTATGACCTCTACAGAGAGGGACTCATCGGGGATTTTGTGTTGGCGCTCAACGGGAAGGTGATCGCCCGGGCAGCGAAGCCGAGCTTGTTCGAAAACCGGTTCGAGGTCACCGTTCCAGGGCACACTCTCGAGCTACGGAAAGCCAACCTCTTCAGCCGGCGCTTCAATGTGTTCGAGGCTGGAAAGCAGATCGGTGGTGTCTATCCGCTCGGATTGTTCACGCGACGATCGAACATCGAGCTACCATCAGGCTGGCCCCTGTCCACCCGGATATTCCTCTTCTGGCTCGCGTTCCTGATCTGGAAGAAGCAGAACGCGGCGGCGTCCTAGTGAGCGTCTTCCGCACTCAATGACACCATCTCGTCCACAATCGAGCGGAGAAGAGCTCGCGAACAGCCTCACGCATGGACTCGGCGCGCTGCTTGCGCTCGTCGTGGGGCCGGTGCTCATCGTCGTTGCCGCGAGAACGGGTGACGTCTGGCGCGTGGTTGCCACGACGATCTACGCAACGACTCTCGCGCTCCTCTATAGCGCGTCGAGTCTATACCACGCGATGCGCTCGCCGCGGGCGAAGAAGATCTTTCAGCGAATCGACCACGCATCCATCTACCTGCTCATCGCGGGCACCTACACACCGTTCACTCTCATAACGCTGCGAGGTCCGTGGGGGTGGACTCTCTTCGGCGTCGTGTGGGGCCTCGCGGTGTTGGGCGTTGGATTCAAGGGAGCATTCGGCGACCGGTTGCCGGTCATCTCGGTAATTGTATATCTCGCGATGGGCTGGCTGATGGTCGTCGCGCTCCGCCCGTTGTACCTGCATGTAGCGCCGAGGGGCATCGCGTGGCTCGTCGCCGGCGGGCTGTTCTATACGGGCGGCGTGTTCTTCTACGTTCGCGACGAGCGCCGTCGCTTCAATCACGCCGTGTGGCACCTGTTCGTGCTCGCGGGGAGCATCTCGCACTTCTGCGCTGTTCTATGGTATGCCGTCCCGATACCGCCGAATCTGCCGGGCTAGCTGCATGCTTCCCCGGTGACTGCACTGAACTTCAAACTCAGAACTACCTGTTGTGGGTGATAGTTATCGGTTATGGGTTGCGAGGCGCTGCGCAGCTACCCGGAACCCACAACACGTAACCATCACTCACAACAGGTAGTTCTGAGTTTGAAGTTTGCGTTTCTCCATTCAGCGGGCAGGCGCCGGCTGCGCCTTATCCCGGCCGTAAGGATCCCCCGCAAGCGATTCCGTATGGAGCGCGCAAACCCAATTGCCGTTGCGCCTCACCCACACCGACGCATCGTTCGCCTCGAGCGGCATCGTCTTTCCATCCACGACCACGCTTTCATTCACCTTGTACGCCACGATCGCCACGTCGTCGCCGACGAACTTGACGTGCGCGTTCTGGTTGTCGATCGAAAACTGCTTCAGCACCCACTGACCTTCGCTGGTGAGCTTTCCCATCGTCTTGGAGTCGATTGCAGACGCGCCCTGCGCGCCGACGATGATGCATCCGTCGTCGGTCATCCGCTGTGCACCTGCAGCGTCCTTCATCTTCATCGCGTCCCAGAAGCGCCGCTCGACATCGAGCACTTCCTGCTTTTGTGATTCAATCATTCTAAGCCTCCTCAAGATTGCTCGGGTCCGATAGTTCTGCGGCTCTGAAATGCCTCGGAAACGGACCCGGATTTGAGCCTGAAATGCACCCTCTGTAAGGGGAAGAATCGGACCACCAAACGTCGCCGAACACCGACCAAACTGAGCCACTCGCCGCCCGCAACCTGCTCTCCACGCGCTCAACGGCTTGCTGCACGATAATCACCGCGGTTAGCGCGTGATTTTTGCGCACAATCCGCAAATGATGTCGAATTTTGCGAGATCCATGTGTGTTACAGTCGCGGCGACCGCAGCACTCGCGTGCGGCACTCCCGCGCGCCTTCCAGTCTCGGCTGGGATTGGGACGCGCCCGTCGATTCCGCGCCGGCAGGAAGCGATGATCCCCATCGTCAACTACGTGAAGGCAAAGGGTTGGCCGCCAGGAGATTCACCCGTTGCCGCGGATGGACTCGCCGTTCAGGCTTTCGCGCACCTCGACCATCCCCGCTGGATCTATGTGCTTCCAAATGGCGACGTGCTGGTCGCGCAAACCAACGCGCCCAACCGGCCCGACGACAACAAGGGACTCAAGGGCTTCTTCTTCAAGTTCTTCGGGGCGCGGGCCGGCGGCGCGGTGCCGAGTCCAAATCGCATCACGCTGCTGCGCGACAGCAATGGAGACGGTGTCGCCGATTCAGCCACCGTTTTTATCGGCGGGCTTCATTCGCCATTCGGAATGGCGCTCGTGGGCAACACGTTCTACGTAGCTAACACCGACGCCGTCGTGAGATTCCCGTACATCGCGGGTGAGACCCGCATCACGGCGGCGCCGGTCAAGCTCACCGCGCTTCCCGCTGGACGCATCAATCACCACTGGACCAAGAACATCATCGCCAACCCCGACGGCTCGAAGCTCTACGTGACCGTCGGCTCGAACAGCAACATCGGCGAGAACGGAATCGAGCACGAGGCGGAGCGGGCGGCGATATGGGAAGTCGACGCTGCTACCGGAAGGCACCGCGTGTTCGCATTTGGTCTGCGAAATCCGAATGGACTCGCGTGGCAGCCCGAGAGCCACGCCCTCTGGACCGCTGTCAACGAGCGCGACGAGCTGGGGAGTGATCTGGTTCCCGACTACATGACGGCGGTTCGCGACGGCGGATTTTACGGCTGGCCGTACAGTTATTTCGGGCAGCATCCCGATCCGCGCATGCAGCCGCAGCGTCCGGAGCTCATCGCGCGCGCGATCGTTCCCGACTACGCTCTCGGTCCGCACACCGCATCGCTCGGCCTAGCCTGGTCCGGTGCGCGCGCGCTTCCCGCGCGATTCAATGGCGGCATGTTCGTCGGACAGCATGGCTCGTGGAATCGCAAGCCGAGGAGCGGTTACAAGGTGATCTTCGTTCCCTTCCGCGACGGCAAACCGGACGGAGCGCCGAGGGATGTACTCGGTGGATTCATCAGAGAGAACGGTGACGCGATGGGACGCCCGGTCGGTGTCGCGATCGACAGCACTGGCTCGCTGCTCGTTGCCGACGACGTGGGGAATACGATCTGGCGTGTGACCCGCGCACGAGGAACAACCGGACACTGATTCACGGTTGTGCTCCCGCCCCCGACGGGAAACAAACCGATGTTCTCGCGCTGCTCCACGCGCGCGCGCGTACCGTGTAGTTTCAGTCCATGAGATTTCCGAAAGCGCGCGCGATTCGCACCCGACTGCTGAGTCTGGTCGAGGATCTTCGCCGTCAGGAAGATCGCCTCGCACTCGTGCTGAGCCTCGTGATCGGCGCCCTCGTTGGACTCGTCGTCGTCGCGTTCATTCTGCTGACGGGACGCCTGGCCGCGCACATGTACCCCGCCGGCGGCGCCGGCTGGCGGCGCATCCTCGTGCCGACGCTCGGCTCGCTCATCACGGGATACCTCCTTTACAAATACTTCCCGCTTGCGCGCGGGAGCGGAATTCCGCAGACGCGCGCTGCCGTGTTCATTCACGACGGCCGGATCTCGCTGCGATCGGTGGTCGGCAAATTCGTCTGCTGCTGCATCTCCCTCGCGAGTGGAATTCCGCTCGGCCGCGAAGGACCGTCAGTCTACATCGGCGCCGGGCTCGCGTCAGTGGTCGCCCGGCGCCTCGGGTTGAGCAAGCCGCAGGTTAAATGGCTGGTGCCCGTCGGCGGCGCCGCGGCACTTTCCGCCGCGTTCAATACTCCGATCGCAGCGGTGCTCTTCACGCTCGAAGAGATCATGGGCGATCTCCATGCACCCGTGCTCGGCTCGGTCGTCCTCGCATCGGCTACCGCGTGGATGGTGCTTCATCTCGTGCTCGGCGATAACCCGTTGTTTCACGTCGCGGGATATCAGCTCGTTCGTCCGGGTGAGCTCGGCATCTATGTTGTGCTTGGCATCGTTGGAGGCCTCGCATCGGTTGGGTTCGTGAAGCTGCTGCTCTGGCTGCGCGCGTGGTTCGCAAAGCTGCCGACGGCATCAGTCTGGATCCAGCCTTTGGCGGGCGGACTCACCGTAGGACTGTTCGGCTTCTTCGTCCCGCAGGTACTCGGCATCGGATACGATCAGGTCGAGAGAGTCCTCAACGGCGACGTCGTTCTGAAGACTGTCGTCATCCTTGGCGTCCTCAAGATCATCTCGACTTCTGTCGCCTACGCGTCCGGCAACGCCGGAGGAATCTTCGGGCCGAGCCTCTTTATCGGCGCGATGGTAGGAGCGACGGTTGGGTCGGTGGCGCACTTGATCTTCCCCGCGTCGACAGCCGGACCCGGCGCTTATGCGCTGGTCGGAATGGGAGTCGCGTTCGCCGGGATCATACGCACGCCGATGACGTCGGTGATCATGATCTTCGAGGTCACGCGCGACTACACGATCATTGTGCCGCTCATGATCGCGAATCTGATCGCCTATTTCATTTCGCAGAAGCTCCAGCCCGAGCCGATCTATGAAGCGCTGGCGCACCAGGATGGACTCCATCTTCCGGCCGGAGCATTTCGCTCGCGTGAAGGGCTGTGGGTCACCGCCGCAATCCGTGAAGCGCCGGAGCCGTTCACGCCCGACATGAAGGTCGACGAGGCTGAAGAGAAGATCGCCGGCAGCGACCTCGAGTCCTGGCCCGTCGCCGACGAGGATGGTCTCATTGGAATGGTGCGCGTGAGCGACATCGCGGCGGCGACGGTCGGAGATCAGCGCCCGGTAACGATCGCGACGATACTCAAGCGCGCGCGGAGCGCCGACGGCGACGACAGAATGGACAGAGCCCACGTGCACGCCGACCAGCCGCTGGGATTGGCGCTGGCGCGGATGGGCGACACCGGCCACAACGTGCTGCCCGTCGTCAGTCGCGGGAACCCACGCATCATGCTGGGAGTCGTGGCGCTGCCGGATCTGCTTCGGGCGTATGGCGTCGCGAGAGCCGACGAGCTGACGTCGGAGCCCCTCGCATCTGAGCCGCTGGCGTCGGGGGCACCGGGACAGTGAGCTACACACCCCCACAACGTCCGGCGCTGGCACCAACGGCGACAGCGACGGAATTCCTCGCAACGCTTGGGATAATCGTCGCCGCGATTGCGGGGCTCGTGCTGGTGGACTCGGGGCTGGAGAAGCTTGACGGCGCCGCCACGCGACTGCACGCCACCAGCGAGTACCAGGTTGGCGAGAGTCTCATGGTGAACGGAAAAGTACGAGACGCGATAGATCACCTTCGCACAGCGTCGACGCTCGACCGCGGCACGTCACGCTACACCGTCGCGCTGGCCCAGGCGATTCTCGCCGACGGACGACCCGCTGATGCCGAGCCGCTGCTCACGCCATTGCTCGAGCGCGACGCGACAGATGGCGCCACGAATCTGGCAATGGCTCGTATTCTGGCCAGAGAGGGTCGGATCGAGGAGGCAAAGTCATACTATCACCGCGCGATCTACGGGCTGTGGCCGGGCGATGCGGAGAAGAACCGCGCGACCGCCCGCTTCGAGCTCATCGATCTACTCGCCGAGAACAACCAGAAGCAGGAGCTGCTCTCGGAGCTGCTGCCCATTCAGGATGAAGCGCCCAACGACACGGTGATGCGCAAGAAAATCGCGCACCTGTTCGTCGTCGCCGGATCGCCCGCGCGCGCGGCTGCGATTTTCCGCGACGTGCTGAGGCACAACTCGCGCGACGCCGACGCATACCTCGGGTTGGGGGACGCCGCGCTCGCGCTTGGCGACTATCCATCGGCCCAGGCCGATTTCGCGTCGGCGCTGCGACTCGCTCCCGACGACAGCGCGATCATGCTGCGAGCGAAGCTCGCCGATACTGTGACCGCCATCGATCCGACGCAGCGAGGCTTGGGTCTCGACGAACAGGTTCGCCGCAGCAAGAACCTGTTGCAGATGACCATCACGTCCGCTCGCAAATGCCTCGGCACCGATGCTCCACAGGTTGCGGCCGCCCTGGATTCCGTCACGCACGGTCTCGTCGCATCCAGCAGCGCGGTGTCGCGGAGTCAGTCCATCGAGGAAAATCTTGCGCTCGCCGGCCAGCTGTGGCAGATGCGCGGAACGAAATGCGCGGCCGCGCCCCGCAACGAGGAAGCGCTGGCGCTGGTACAGGATCGAATCGCTCGGTAGCTAACGACCCAGCGCTTTCGCGATCGCCTTCTCCGCGAGCGGCGCCATTATCAGATAGCCAGCCTCGGTCGGATGCACGCCGTCGCCCGCGAGATTGGGGGGCAGACCCTGTCTCGCGTCAGCCATCGCCGAGTGATAGTCCAGATAGACCTGGCCACTCCGTGCCGCGTAATCCTTCATCCACTTGTTGAGCGCGATGATCTTCGGCGCGGGCTCGAGTCCCGGGCGCCACGGATAGTCATAGACCGGAAGCACGGACGAGAGCACGACGCGAATTCCGTGCGCCTTCGCGATCTCCGTCATCGCCTCGAGATTGTCTTCGATCATCTCCAGGGTGGACGGACCTGTATTGCCGGCGATGTCGTTCGTTCCCGCAAGGATCACGACGACCTTCGGCTTCAGCGCTACTACATCCTGGTGGAAGCGCACGAGCATCTGCGGTGTCGTCTGGCCGGAGATTCCGCGGCCGATGTACGGCTTTCCCGGAAACATCGCGGGGAAGAAATGCGCCCAGCCTTCAGTGATGGAATTTCCAAAGAAGACAACGCGATTTTCATTGGCCACGGGAGCGGGGAGGGCGGCGTTGGCGTCCCGATACTTCGCGAGATTCGGCCAGTCGTTGGCCATGGCCGAGTCGATGGCGGGCTTCCTCACTCTTGGATCGGGTGACGTGACTTGCGCGCCAACGGCCAGCGAGCGCGCGGACAGAAGGATAAGGACCACGCATAGGTTTCGCATGCGACAAAAAGTGCAGGCGCCCGGAACGGAACGCCAGACTAGAGCAGAACGTCCCGCTCTAGCCTGGCGACAGTGTTCCCTAGTTTGCCTTTCCTGAGATGTAGAGGTGATCGATCCACTGATACTGATCGGCGGGCACTGCCGCACCGAATCCTCCGTACGTCGGACTCCATTCCAGCTCTTCCCAAAGTCCCGCTCCGGAAACGAACTGGAGACCCGAGTAATGGCCGATTTTCACGCCATCCGCCCACCAGTCAACCGTACCGTCGGCGGCGCCAGATGAGTTGCCGACAAACACGGCCTCCCAGTGCAGCCACTGGTTTCGCACCAGCTCGCCGCTCGGGCCAAGATTCCCCGTGAACAGAGCTGTGGTGCCGGCGTCGTAGTTTCCGCCGGCCTTGATTCCCTGCAGCTCGACTTCTGTCAGCAGTCTCCCTGACCCTACGCCGCGTGCATTCAACACCAGGCGATTGCTGCCACCGATCCAGAAATGGAAGATCTTGTTGACGCCCGCGTCGTTGCCGTCCCAATTGGATGAGAATTTCACCCAGAAGGAAACGTAGAGTGTCTTGTTGGTGGAGCTCCACGCCTTCTCGAGGACGACCGGCGCATTCCCGGATCCGAAGCCGGCCGGAAACTTTATCTGTCCGACGCTCGATGGAGATTTGGGCGCCGATGCATCCGTCACGATCGCATAGCTCGATCCACCGGTATTGGTCCAGCCATTTTCATTCAGGGCGCTGAACGAGCGCTCGGTGAGCACTGTCATTCCCGTCGGCTCGTTGGTGCCCGTCGGCGGCGGGGGCGGTGGTACAACGACGGTTTGCACTGTCAGCACTGCGCCGCCGGCCTTGCCTTCACTGGTGGCAGTTATCTGCGATGTTCCGGCAGCGATTCCCGAGGAGAGTCCTGAGGCCGACTCTGATGCAACTGCCGTGTTGCTCGACTGCCAGGCGATTGTACGTCCCGTCAGAATGTTGTTGTTGGCGTCACGAGCTATCGCCGTGCCTTGCGAAGTCTGGCCGGGATTGATCGTGCTGGAGGCAAGCGTGACAGTCACGGTTGCGACCGCAACAGCCACAAGCGGACTGGTTACTGTCATCGTTGCGCTGCCGGTCCTGGATCCATGAGTGGCCGTTATCGAAGAGGTCCCCGCGACTACGCCGCGAACGACACCCGCGCTGGAAACGCTGGCGACTGAAGATACACTGGTGCTCCAGGTTACTGTGCTGTTGACGATGCGACCGCGACTATCGCGCAGGACCGCCGTTGCCTTCGCGGAGTCTCCTGCCGCGACGGAAGCCGGCTGCAGCGAAACCGACACCGAGGCAACACTTCTATATGCAGCCGTATTCACGTCCGTTGCAACGATCCCGTCAGGTCCCGTTGCGTTTTTGTCCGAGCATGAGACAATGCTGGCGATTGCGAGGCCGATTGCGGCCACGCTCAAGAGTGTTCGATTCATTTTTTTGCCTGTGCATCGAGCGATGCACTTCAGTCGGGTCGCAGGAGCTACCGCGAATAATCGGAGTACGCGAATGGGCGCCGGATTATTTCAGGGTGCGCGAATGGGCGCAGCAGGGCGGGAGATCGTCGTAACCACCAACACCATTGGACGGCGCGCATTTAGATTCGTCAGGCGGAGCAGATGCAGCGCCTAGGGTAAATGCGTAGGTGTTCCGTGAAGCGATCGCGCGACAATATGCGCGCAGGATTGGGGGGTCGCGATTATCATGCCCGCTCTCGCCGAAAAAGGAAACGCATGATGTGAAAACGCGCGGGTAAATTCTTTCGTTTACTAGCTCACTCGAACTAGTTCTCTCTCACGCGCTCGGCGTCTTTCCATTGCGACGGCAAAAACCAGAACAAACAAACCGCGCATGCTGGAGCGAAAGTTTATCTCGCTCCAGCATGCGCAACATCTTCAAATCAGTTTGCCTTGCCCGATACGTAGATGTGATCGATCCACTGGTACTGGTCCGCCGGGACTACACCGCCTGCCCCACCATAAGTCGGACTCCATTCCATCTCTTCCCAGTATCCAGCACCCGGGACGAACTGCAGTCCGCCGTAGTGGCCGACTTTCGTCCCGTTCACCCACCAATCCACGCTGCCGTTCGCAGTTCCCGACGAATTGCCGACAAAGACTGCTTCCCAGTGCAGCCACTGGTTCCGCACCAGCTCGCCGCTCGGGCCGAGATTCGCGGTGAAGAGCGCGGTCGTGCCAGCGTCGTAATTTCCACCGGCCGTTATCCCCTGCAGCTCAACTTCAGTCAATAGCTTGCCGGTTCCAACACCCCGCGCGTTCAAGACGAGGCGATTGCTGCCACCGATCCAGAAGTGGAAGATCTTGTTGACGCCGGCATCGTTGCCGATCCAGTTCGATGAGAATTTCACCCAGAACGACACGTACAAAGTCTTCTGTGTGCCGCTCCAAACCTTTTCGAGCACGGCGGGAGCATTTCCGGAACCGAAACCGGCGGGGAATTTTATCTGCCCGACATTCGATGGAGACTTCGGGGCCGTCGCATCCGCAGCGATCTTGTAGTTCGACGACCCGGTGTTTGTCCAGCCGTCTTCATTCAATGCATTGAACGGCCGCTCGGTGAGCACACTCATGCCGGACGGTTCGTTGGAGACAATGGAACCAGGCGGCGGAGCTGCGCTCACCGTCAGCGAAGCGCTGCCGCTTACGCCTTCGCTGGATGCGATGATGTTCGTCGTACCGGGAGCAACCGCCGTGACGAGCCCCGACCCAGAGACGGTCGCAATGGCGGCAGAGCCCGAGCTCCAGGTCACCGCTCGCCCAGTCAAGGCATTATTGGAGGCGTCGCGCGTGGTTGCAGTTGCCTGGGTGCTCCCGCCGACGATTAGGCTGTTCGATGCGAGGGCAACACTGACAGATGCGACGGGTGCGGTCGACACTACAGGCTGCGTCACGGCGACCAATGCGCTCCCGCTCAGCGAACCACGAGTGGCAATGATCGAAGCGGTGCCGGCCGAGACGCCCCTGACGAGACCGCTGGAGGAGACCGTCGCGACGGCCGAGTTGCTGGAGCTCCACGCGACTGTTCCATTTGTGGCCACACGTCCGCGACGATCCCGGAGAGTCGCCGTAGCCCGCGTTGAATCTCCTACCGCGATGGAGCTTGACGCCACCGATACGGAGACGGAGCTGATGACTGCGTCTATTCCACCGACGCCTGAAGCGATATCCGGCGCGACCGCATTTTTGTCAGAGCAGGAAAGAACGCCCATGATTGCGACCGCAATCGCGACCGCATTTGAATGTGTGCGACTCATGAGTGTGACCTCTGAATCGCGCGATGCCTTCAGTCAGGTACTGACAGTCCTCCAACCAACGTCGGCTGGATGACACGCGGCAAGGTTTGTAAGACGAAACGATCGTTTCGACATTTTCAATTCGTGCTCAATTGACTGAAGTCATCGCGCTTGTTTTGCGCGTGGGAGGGCCGTTAGGCCACAATCGTGCCCGCGCGCCGCGATGATTACGAGCGCCCAATGATTCAGCGGCTCATCACGGATTACACTTCACACGTTTTTAGTTTCCGGCAGAGCCGAGAAGTGTCGTACTCTCGCGAGTTATGCTTTGCTCTGCGCGCTTAACTGCGTACTTGAAATTTGTTCCCACAAATTTCGAGAATTACTGATCAGCCCAGATCGCTCCGAGTCGATTCAGCACTTCCGAGAGTTCCGGCCTGGTTTCAAGCACAGCAGATACGGGATCTGTTCCCAGCTGATCCATTCGCCCGAGCGCAGTCACGATCGTGAAGTTCCGTGGATCGAGCGAAGAGTTCACCTCGTCCCACAAAAGCGGCATCGAAACCGTCGCTCCCGGCAGCGGGCGCACGCTGAATGGCGCGACGATCGTCTGCCCGTGACGATTCTGCAGGTAATCCAGGTAGACTTTGTCCCCGCGCTTCGTCACGTGACGCGTGATCGTCGCGATGTCGCTCAGCTCACGGAGCACCACGCGCGCGAGCAGCTCTCCCAGCATCCTCGATTGCTCGTACGTGCACTGCCGTCCGAGCGGCAGGAGGATGTGCAGCCCGGTCTTGCCCGTCGTCTTGACGTAACTCGGCAGTCCAACCGATTCGCATACGCGACGCAGCACCTGCGCGCAGCGAATCACATCCGAGAACGGAGCCTCCTTCGGATCGAGATCGATCACGCACCAATCCGGCAGCTCAAGCGACCCATCTCGGCTCGCCCAGATGTGCAGCGGGATGGAACCCATGTTGGCGAGGTAGAGAAGCGCCTCTTCGCCATCGCAGATGAAGTACCGGATCTCGCGTTGGGTATCCTCGCTCCAGATTGGAATGGTGCGCATCCAGTCGGGCGCGAAGACGGGCGCATCCTTTTGATAGAACGACTTGCCGTCGATCCCGTCCGGAAATCTTGTAAGAACCACCGGCCGATTCGCGAGATAGGGGAGCATCCACTTTGACACCGCCCGGTAATACTCGATGAGATCGCCCTTCGTGTATTTCTCCGCGGGCCAGTAGATCTTCTTGAGATTCGTGAAAGCGATGTTCTTCGGCGTCGGACTCTTCGGCGGCGGGGACGGTGGTTCGTGCCCACTATCTCCATTCGAGCTGGGTCCTGACCCGTCGCCCCGGACATCTCCCGTTGAGCCGATTTCCTCAGGCGCCTCGTTCGCAGCGTTGACCTCCGCGGACGTCCACCCCTGTCGCTCACACTCGTGGGCGCGCTTGTCGTCCCGCAGCCGCACGAATGTCGCGTGGCGCAGGAATCCGTCGGGCGTCCACTCGCGATATCTCACCTCACAGACGTGCACCGGATCGACCCACGTCGTGGTCTTCGTATCGGGAATCGCCGACGCCGGGAGCGGCTCCCCGCCGGGAGTCAGCGCGGGGCCGGTGCAGCCAGGATCCTTTCGCAGAATTGGATCGAGCAGCGACTTGATCTCCTTCAACAGATCGTCGTTGAATCCGGTGCCGACGCGCCCTGCGTAGACGAGCGTTCCGTTCACCAGATCGGCGAGCTGAAGCGCGCCCATGTGCGAGCGACTGCCCTTCGGCGCGGTGAATCCCGCAATGACGAAATCGCCGGTCTTCTCCGCTTTGATCTTGAGCCAGTTCTTCGATCGCCCTCCCGTATAGACGGAGTCGGACTTCTTGGCGACGATTCCCTCGAGCCCCATCGCAGTCACCTGCTCGAGAAACGCTTCCCCTTCCGTCTCGACGTGATCCAGCCAGCGGAGAGCGCCGAGTTTGGGAACGGCTTCCATCAGGAACTGTTTCCGCTCGAGCAATGGAAGCGGACGCAGATCGAATCCCTCGAACGCGAGCAGATCGAAAGCGTAAAAGGTTGACGGCAGCTCGACCGCTGCCCGCTTGATCTCCATCGGCGAGCTGAGGCGCCCGCGCTTTTGCAGGCGCGAGAAGCTGGGGATTCCCCTCTCATCGGAAACGACAACTTCGCCATCTATGATGATGTCGTCGTACGGAAGCGCCTTCACCGCGCGCGCGATCTCGGGGAATACACCGGTGTAGTCGTTGCCATTTCGCGTGAGGAGGAGCGCCTCGCCCTTCGATTTGCTGGCGATCAGGCGATAGCCATCCAGCTTCAGCTCGAACAGCCAGCCATCGCGCGTAAAGGCCACGTCGGATGTCTCGCAATGCGTGGGTTCGACTTTCTCCGCGTCGACACGCGCGCGCACGGCGTCCGTCTGCTCCAGCGCCTTGCTGATCTGCGCGCCTGGGCTGTCGCCAGCCATGATCTCTTCGACTGTGAGTCCGGATAGAACCGACTCTTCGGGGAACTGGTCGCCGGGAGACTGCACGTACGAGTCGCGTTCCTTGATGAGAAGCCATTCTTTCTCGGACTTCTTGATCTTCACCAGCGTCCACTTGCCGTGGAGCTTGTAGCCCTTGAGCTCGAAGAGAAGCTTCCCCTTCTCGAGTCCCTCGCGCCACGGCTCGAGCGGAACCCACTCGCCGCGATCCCACACGATCACGCCGCCCGCGCCGTAATTTCCTTGGGGGATATTTCCTTCGAAGTCACCGTACTCGATCGGATGATCTTCGACCTTCACCGCGAGGCGCTTGTCGGCCATGTCGTACGACGGACCTTTTGGAACCGCCCACGATCTGAGAACGCCGTCCATCTCCAGCCTTAAATCGAAGTGGAGATTTCGCGCAGCGTGCTTGTGGACCACGAAAAGATTTCCGGGCACGGCCGACACCACGCCCATCGGCTCCGGCGTCCGATCCGGCGAGCGCTTCGCGCGATAGGTTCCGAGGCTGTCGCCAGCGGTGGCGGATGGATCTCTGGTGTCCGGCATAGCGTCTCGAGGGTGACGACTATTTAGCTCTTGCGTCCATGGTGGACATACATAAGGATACGGTAGGTAGAGTTTTCCACGCAAGAAATGTTTGTGATAAAGCGCTAACCTTTTTCCTCTCGCAATCATGCCTGCTCGCTCAATCGGCACCGCCACGATCTCCTTCGGTCTCGTCTCGGTCCCCGTCAACATCTACTCCTCGTCCGAGTCCAAGGCGAGCGTGTCCTTCAACATGCTGCACAAGAAGTGTGGCTCACGCCTCAAGCAGCAGTACCTCTGCACCAAGGACAACGAAGTCGTCACCCGCGACGAAACCGTCAAAGGATACGAGTTCGCCAAAGACCAGTACGTCGTCCTCACTCCCGAGGAGCTGAAGGCGCTCGAAGAGAAGGCGACGAGCACCATCGACGTCGTCGAGTTCGTTCCTCTCGCCAACGTCGACCGCGAGTATCTCGAGAAGGTCTACTACCTCGGCCCCGACAAGGGGGGAGATCGCGCGTATCGCCTGCTCGCGGCCGCGCTCAAGGAGACCGGACGTGCGGCACTCGGACAATACGCCGCGCGCGGGCAGCAGCACCTCGTGCTCCTCCGTCCACTAAATGGCGTCCTGGTGATGGAGCAGCTCCACTACGCCGACGAGGTGCGTCCGACGACGGAAGTCACCATCCCGCCGGGCGAGGTGAAGGATGCCGAGCTCAAGCTCGCGAAGCAGCTGATCGATCAGACGTCGAACGAGAACTTCGAGCCCACCAAATACAAGGACACGGTGCGTGAGCGCGTGCTCGAAACCATCCAGCAGAAGATCGACGGACAGGACATCACCGCCGACATCACGCCGGGCACCGACACCAAGATGATCGACCTGATGGAAGCGCTGAAGGCGAGCCTCGCAAAGCCAACCAAGGAGAAGGCCGAGTCGAAGCGCAAGGTTTCGTGAAGCTCCTCGCGGGAACTAGCGGCTATGCGTTCAAGGAATGGAAGGGCGCGTTCTACCCGAAGGAGCTGAAGGACGACGGAATGCTCGGCTTCTATGCCGCAAAATTTCCGACGGTCGAGATAAACAACACGTTCTATAGACTGCCGAAGCAAAACGTCCTCGAGGATTGGGCGTCGCAGGTTCCAAGCGAGTTCACGTTTGCGATCAAGGCCAGTCAGCGCATTACGCACCACGCGCGACTCAAGGAGGAATCGGCGGACACCGTCGATTTCCTCCTCCGGAACACGGCGGTATTGGGCGACAGGCTCGGCCCGATCCTCTTTCAGCTGCCGCCGAATCTCAAGAAGGATACGAATCGCTTTCGCGGATTCCTCGGCCTGCTTCCGACCGATCGCAAGTACGTCTTCGAGTTCCGGCACGACAGCTGGTTCGACGACGAGATCTACGACGCAATGCGCGAGCGCGACATCGCGATGTGCATCATCGAGCAGGATGAATTCAAATGCCCGGTGGTCTCTACGGCTTCATGGGGATATCTGCGTCTCCACCGACTCGACTATGACGAAGCCGCCCTCGCCGAATGGGCGAAGTGCGTGAACGCCCAGGGCTGGAAGGAGGCGTACGTCTTCTTCAAGCACGACGAAGGCGCAGGCTCGGGCCCGCCGGCGGTCAATACTTTCGTGAGTGCGTGTAGGGTGTAGCGGAGAACGAACGCCAACTGCCTCTGCTACGACAGACACCAAGAACGGAAGGGTCGACCTTCTGTTCTTGGTGCCATTCGCATCCTACGCAGTTGATTTTCCTCAGATGTCCGCGGCTACAGGTGCGGATCAGCTGGTCTTATAAAAGAACTGCTCTCTCACGACCTTTCCGTCCTTCACCGTGTAGAGCGCCATCTCTTCCATGACCGCGCGCTTGTTCTGCGGCTTTGCGGTGATGTCGTACTTGTAGTAGACGGAGAATTTGTCTCCCTCGCCAATGAACGGACCGTCCACTTCGGCGGAATGCACCTCGTTGTTGGCGGCCCACCATTCATTCTTCCCGCGGATTGCGTCGAGGCCTCTTGTCTCCGCAGGCATCTGTGCGTTGCCCATTGATTCAACGCTGACGATGTCGGGCGAGTAGAGAGTGTTGATCGCGTCGATGTTGCGGCCGGCTCGGCAGAAAGCGACGAGCTCGTCTGCGACCGCGGCGGTGGAGGTGGGAGCGGCGGTTGTCATGAAATCTCCTTGTATCGGGTACATCTCATATTATCCAAAAACCCGCCGGATTCCAGCGTCATCTCATCGCCCCAGCCGAGGTCGCGGAACTCAACTAGAACGCCTCATGCCATTTGTTTAAGAGCGACGAGCGAACTGCGTTTTGTTCGACTGGCATCAAGAACGGAAGGTCCGGAATCGGATATCCCGGAAAACAAAACGATCAAATGGATCGCTCGTCGTGACACGAAGGCGTGCAATGGCGTGCCAAGATCTTTTTTTTTGCATTTAGACTTTCGCGCGTCGAGATGGCAGTCCCGACCGCAGTTTCCCAAAAATTCCCACCCGCCGCGAGGAGCCGTAACACCTCACGGAGCAATCCATTTGATCCGTTGCTTCCGAAGTATCCGGGTGAACCTTCCGTTCTTGATGCCAGTCGCGCGTTACGCACTTAATCGCTCTTTTTGCCAGTCGCGCCGCACGCAGTCAAGCTCGTCTCTCCCGGCTACGCGCCCCCCCGCGCACCGGGATATATTTTCGCTGTCTCTCTCCCAGGATTCGAGGTATCTCTATGCGTCGCGTCTACGCTTCACTATTCCCGGTTGCCGCGCTCGTCGTGCTCGCGTGCAACAGCAAAGCTCAGGTTGAAACATCGCGCCAGGTCGCTGGTGGCGGAGTGTCGGTTCCGGGCTGGACCGGTCAGATAGACCCCGGCGAAGCCAGGCGTGGGCAGGCTCTCGCCAACGCGAAAATCGCCACTGAAGGGGGCGCCATGCACGTCACGACCGGCCCAGCGGTCGCGTACTGGAATCCTGCCAACACCGCGAGCGGCGATTACACCGTCAAGGCGACGTTCACCGAGCCCAAGTACATGAACGTCAACGATCACCCGCATCCGTATGGAATCTTCATCGCCGGCAACGACATGGGGACCGCCAATCAGAGCTATCTCTACTGCGCCGCCTACGGAAATGGAAACTTCATCGTCCGCGGCTTTGGACCTGCCCCGTTCCAGCTGAATGGCGGTCACGGGGAAGAGAACGCCGCTGTTCACAAGGCGGCCGCTCCCGGCTCTCCGGTGACGCAGGACATCGCGGTTTCCGTCAAGGGGAACGATGTCACGTGCTCCATCAATGGAACCGTCGTCGGGACGTACAAGAAGGCCGATCTGGTCTCCGCCGGAAAGCTCAAGTCAACCGACGGCGTCTACGGAATTCGGTTCGCCCACAACACCGACGGATTGGTCAGCGGCCTCACCGTCACCAAGCCCTGACGCTCGACGACCGGTGATTGCGTGTCCTGCTAACGGGACACGCGATCGCTGATCAGTTTCGCCACGCGCGGGTCGTCCTTCTGCGCCAGCCAGAACATCGCCTTGCCGCGCATCCGCTTGTCGCTGTCATCGCGCGCAATTCGGAGCAGCTCGTTCACCGCCGCTTCGTCATCGCGTTGTGAAAGCACGAATATGGCGTGCTCGCGCAGCTCCGCTTCGGACGTCGTGCGGTAGAAATCGGCGAGATCCTTTGTCGGCGTAGCGCGGCGTTGTCCCGCCCAGAAGAGTGCTTTCCTCCGCGATTCCATCGACTCGGATCGATCGCGCGCCTTCTCGAGGAGCCAGCTACCGCTCCCGGAGTTTTCATCCGCCATTCCCATCAGGATCGCGTCCTTGAGCCGCATCGATGAAACCCGTGAATAGATACCGCGCAAATACGCGAATTCGGCGGGCGGGATGCTGTCGCCGTGCGAGAGCGAGAAGATCGCACGCGACCGCAGCGCATCGGTCTCTTTCGGGTTCTCGATGATCGTATGCAAAACGGCGAAGGCGCGCGGATCACCGCTCTGTCCCAGCCAGAAAACCGCGCTCCGCCGCGCCCACGACTGACCGTTTCGCGCAAACTCGATCAACGCCGGAATGCCCGCGTGATCCTGCACGAAGCTCAGAGCACCGACTGCTGCAGTGCCGATTCCTTCCTCGCCCGGCCCTTCGTCGTCATCGTCGTCCGCGCGCGCCGGCGACGCGGGTGCCTGTCGGACAAATCCCACCAGCGTCGGAACTACGGACGCGTCGCCGAGGAGTCCAATCCATTGGATGGATTCGCGCCTGATGTCGCGCGTGCGCGCGGCGTCGCGCGCCAACGCCGTCAGCCTCGGCACCGCATTGGGATCGTCGGCAAGGACGGCGGGAAGTAGAAGTCGCTCGCGCTTGCTCGCTCCATCGAGTTGCGGAACGAGGCCGAAGAAATACGCGGCTGCATCGGCGGACGGAACGATCCCCAGATCGGTGATGCGGCCGGAACCGACGCTCCAGCTTCCTCCAACGTAAGTCTTGAGCTGCGTTACCCTCCCGCCCATCACCGAAAGTGCAACTCGCACCGGGCCTGGCCGGCATTGGTCAGCGGTCCAGTGGCCGCCATACGACTGGATCGATCCAGTGAAGAACGCGTGCCCCAATCCGATCATATCACGGCCGTCGCCGCACGCGCCCGCGCGGCTCGCGTACTGAACGCGGACAACGCCATCCGGCGCGCGCGCTACGCTTTGCGCGATAGACGTCTGCGCCGCGGTACGAGTGGAAGCAGCGCCGAGTAGAACGGCGGCAAGTGCGAGATAGCGGGACACGTTGTGCTCCTGTCGACGATGGACGGATTCGATCACGCGGCCTCGGGGGCCGTGGCATCCATGGGACAACCGCTGGCGAGAAAGGGTTGAGCTGCCTATTCCTCGGGCTTCTGCGGCCGATCCTTCCCGAACGCGAAGGGGAACGCGAAGCTCATCGTCAGCACGCGCTCGCGCCGCCGCTCGGCCTCGAGATTGAGCGTCCGCGCCTTCAGGAGATCGTCCAGCGCAATGATCCCGGCCAGTTTCTGCGAATCGCCGCGCGCCACGATCGGGAATCGTGTCAGTCCCGTCTCCGCCATCCGGTGGACGATTACGCGCAGCGGCTCGTCGGCGTAGGCAACCGTGGGCGCGGAGCGAATGATCCCGTC
>Ga0070679_100001860_pt1 | contig 18975 bp, 13 predicted proteins | sample KBSC63BmetaG_FD_65652 | JGI IMG/M metagenome (GOLD analysis project Ga0070679, IMG submission 65652) | Corn rhizosphere microbial communities from Kellogg Biological Station, Michigan, USA - KBS C6-3B metaG | ecosystem: Host-associated > Plants > Roots > Rhizosphere | place: USA: Michigan... | reverse complement strand
CTGCAGAATCGCGGCGGCTTCCTGCCGCTCGCGAAGGATATCGGTTCCGTCGCCGTGATAGGGACCGATGCCTCGGAGGCCCGACTCGGCGGATACAGCGCGTCCGTCGCGAAGCCATCCAGCATTCTCGATGGCATTCGCGCCAAGATCGGCGGCGGGCGCGTTCGCTTTGCGCCGGGACCGGGGCGTTTTGCGATGGACTACGTCGTCGTTCCAGGCGCCCAGCTCTCCACAGTGGACAGCGGACGAACCGTGCGCGGTCTGCGTGCCGAGTACTTCGACAATCCCACGCTCAGCGGATCGCCCCGTCTCGTTCGCGTGGACCAGCGAGTGGACTTCGCGTGGACGCTCAACTCGCCGGGGCGCGGCATTCCTTTCGACTGGTACTCCGTGCGCTGGACGGGCACGATCACCGCGCCCGCAACCGGTGTTCATCGACTTGGCGTGGAAGGCAACGACGGGTATCGCCTGTACCTCGATGGAAAGCTCGTGGTCGACGACTGGGCGAAGCGTGGCTATGGTGCCAACCTGGCGACCGTCGATCTCGCGGCCGGCTCGATGCATCAACTCCGCATCGAGTTCTACGAGAGCGCGGGGAACGCGCGCGTGAAACTGGTCTGGGATGCGGGCGTCGATAACACGTGGCGCGCCTCCATCGACAGCGCGGTGGCGGCAACACGCGCGAGTGATGCGGCGATTGTCGTCGCCGGCATCGAAGAGGGCGAGTTTCGCGATCGGGCCAAGCTCGGGCTTCCCGGCCACCAGGAAGAGCTGATCGAGCGCGTTGCGGCGACGGGAAAGCCGGTGGTCGTTGTACTGGTTGGAGGCAGCGCGATCACCATGCCCTGGTTGCCGCGGGTCAACTCCGTGCTCGACGTCTGGTACCCTGGGCAGGAAGGCGGAACCGCCGTCGCCGACGTGTTGTGGGGTGATTACAACCCCGGGGGCCGCCTGCCAATCACGTTCCCCGTGTCTGAGGGACAGTTACCGCTCGTCTACAACCACAAGCCAACTGGCCGCGGCGACGACTACCTCGATCTCACCGGACAGGCGCTCTTTCCCTTTGGCCATGGCCTGAGCTACACGTCGTTCGAGTACTCGGGTCTGTCGATCACGCCCGATGTCATGTCGCCGACTGGACAGGCGACGGTTCGATTCAAATTGCGCAACACCGGGCATCGGCCGGGTGACGAGGTCCCGCAGCTGTACATCCGCGACTTGGTCGCCAGCGTGGCGCGGCCCGTCATTCAACTCGAGGGCTTCCAGCGCGTGCACCTCGCGCCGGGCGAAGAGCGCGAGCTGAGCTTTACGGTTGGCCGCGATCAATTGCGTATGCTCGACGCGGGAATGCGCTGGATCGTGGAACCGGGCACGTTCAGAGTACTCGTCGGCGCGTCGTCGAAAGACATTCGCCTCCGCGGCGATCTCGTCGTTCAGTGATCGGCGGCTTGGCCGGCTCCGGGATCGTTACAACGGAAGAAAAGCTTTGAACCACAGAGAACACAGAGAACACGGAGAACGGCTTTGCATAGAAGCCTCCAAGCGGCCGTTGCCGAAGCACGGGTCGTCCCGGCTCATGGCAAATGAAACATGGACTCGGTCTTTCTCTGTGTTCTCTGTGTTCTCTGTGGTTCAATAAGCGCTGTTGTCGCTTTGCCTAAGCGAGAGTAGCCCGCGCGTCCGCCGCGATCTTTCGCAGAGCGGGTAGGACGTTCCCGATCGAAACCGGCGACGAGTCTCGCTGACCGAGGCTGAAGTAGAGGTCGCGGAACAGAGGATAGAGCAGCTCGTACGTCGCGGCTTCTTCGGGACGCGGCTCGATGACTCGGTACGACGGGCAGAGCGCCCGCTGCGCCTCTTCGATCGTCGCGAACGTGCCCGCGGCCAGAAACGCGAAGATCGCCGATCCGAGACTCGTGATCGACCTCTCCGGAACGAGCACCGGCATGTTCAGCACGTTCGCGTAGACCTGGTTCAGCAGGTCGTTCTTCTGGGGAATGCCGCCGCCATGGATCACGCGCTCGATCGGAACGCCGTGCTCGCGCATCCGTTCCATGATGATCCGCGTGTGCATCGCCGTTCCCTCGATCGCGGCGAACAGCTCGTCCTCGGCCGTGTGGCTCAGATTCCAGCCGAGCGTTACTCCGCCGAGACTCGGATTGACGAGTACCGTGCGGTCGCCGTTGTCCCACGTCATGCGCAGAAGTCCCGTCTGTCCGGCCCGATGACCTGCCGCGCGCAACGACAGCGCCTGCGCCGAGCTGTTCGCGCGCGACGCAATCGCCTCGAAGATGTCCCCGACGGCCGACAGCCCTGCTTCGACGCCGACGAACTCGGGATGCACCGAGCCGGGCACGACGCCACAGACGCCGGGTACGCAGTCGGCGTTCTTCGAGATCGCGATCATGCACGTCGACGTCCCGATGACATTCACGACGGCGCCCTCGGTCACTCCCGCGCCGATCGCGTCCCAGTGCGCGTCGAACGCGCCGACCGGGATCGGGATGCCGGGAGCAAGCCCAAGACGCTCGGCCCACTCGGCGGTGAGCTGTCCGGCGACGTGATTCGACGTGCGGTACCCGCCGCCGAGCTTCGCTCGCACTCCGGCGAAGAGTGGATCGACCTGTGTGAGAAACTCCTCTGACGGAAGCCCGCCGAGCTGTTCGCTCCAGAGCCACTTGTGGCCCATCGCGCACACGCTTCGCGAGACGCGCGACGGCTCGCCGGCACCGCTCAGCGTCGCGGCGACCATGTCACAGTGCTCGAGTGCCGTCGCGAAGCGCGCGCGCTTGTCGGGATTGTGGCGCAACCAGTGGAGCAGCTTGGCGAAGCCCCATTCCGACGAATAAACGCCGCCGCACCACTCGATCGCCGGCAGGCCGCTCCTGTGCGCCGCGGCCGTGATCTCCTCCGCTTCGTCCTTCGCGCGGTGATCGCACCAGAGGTAGTAGTCGTCGAGCGGCTCGAGACGATCGTCGACGGGGATGACGGTGGATCCGGTGGTGTCGAGGGCGATGGCGCGGATCGCGTCACCGGCGACGCTCGCGTCCTTCAGCGCCGCGCGCGTGGCTTCGACCAACGCGTTCATGTGCGAGGCGTGCGACTGCGTCGCGAAATCGGGGTCGCGTTTGTCGCGTTTGACCGGATACTCCGCGACGCCGGCGCCGATCGGCCCGCGCTCGCTGTCCACGATCGAGACGCGAACGCTCTGCGTGCCGAAGTCGACTCCGGCGACGACGTCGCTCATCGCGACGCCGTCCTCACCCTATTTGGCGTCGGCATGGCGGTAGACGTCCCATTTCATGTACTTCGTGACGGCTTCGTAAATCGGATCGGCGACGTGCGAGAACGTGCCGGCGACGTGATGCTCGAAGCCACGTTCGCAGATGTGGCGGAGCATCGATTGGAGCTGCGGAATCCGGACGACGCCCGCGCCGCCGAACGTCTTCAGCGGGTCCTTCGTGAATTCACCCTGTCCGACGTAGCCACGAATCCGTCCCGTGCGGTCGTCGGTCGAGAAACGCGCGAAGGTCATCGGTCCCGCCTTCACTTTTCCCACGATGGTGCCGTAGGTGTTCTCGCGACCGACCGTCCCGGCGATGATCGCCTGGTAGTCCATCTCGGCGTCGTCGAAAAACGCCTTCGGCAGGTTGCTGCAGTGGAAGCAGACCGCCTTGTCCGGATCGTCGCCGTAGTTGTTGTTCCAGTCCAGCAGCGCGCTCGGCGTCTCCGACGCCAGCGTGAGCGCGTACATGCTGATCGTCCCGCACACATCGACCTCGCACGCGCTCGGCATGTTGGCGTTGCTCATGATGCTCATGAGCGTGCAGGGCACGACGCCGAAGAATTCCTCCATCGCCGTCCAGCACTGAACGGCGCTGACCGTCACGTCCACCTCGCGCATCCACCGGTCGATCACGAGACCCAGCTTCGCCATCTTGACGAGCGCGTCATTCGGGATGCCGTCGGTCGAGACGTACGCCTTGATCTCGTCGAGCTTCCCACGCACGTCCTTGTCGTTGTCGGCGAGCTTTTGGACGCGCCCCATGATGTCGAAGAGATCCACCGGCTCGACGGCGATGCCGCTCGCCTCGAGGATTTTCTCGCTGTACCGCACCGTCTTGAACGCACCGGGCCGCGCGCCGATCGCACCGATGCGTGCCGAGCGCAGCCCGCGCGAGACACGACAGACCGCGGCGAAGGAGCGCAGGTCGGCGCGAAATGATTTGCTATCGGGACGTTGTGTGTGTTCTGAGGTAAGCGTGTAGGGAATGCCGTATTGCGACAGCACGTTGCAGACGGACATCTTGCCGCAGAACGCGTCGCGCCGGAAATCGATGCCCATCTTCGCGGGATCGTCGGCGGTCGCGTGGACGAGCACCGGCACGTCGAGTCTCGCGAGCCGCAGTGTCTCGGCCACGCCGCGCTCGTCGCCGAAGTTCGGCAGTGTGACGATGATGCCGTCGATGTTGTCGCGATTCGAGCGGAACAGCGCGGCACATGCCTTGGCCTCATCGCGGCTCTCCACGGCGCCATAGTTCGTATCTTCCGCGCCGAGGATCACCGCGTCGTACCCCTCCTCGGCGAGGGCTCGCAGGATTTCGTCGCGGCCGGTGCGTGCCAGATGGCCAGGAAAGAATCCGCGATTGCCGACGAGAACGCCGAATGTCACGCGGCGCGTTGGCGTCTGACGAGCGGGCTTCGGGGAAGCACGAGTCGCCGAGCGTTTCGCAGCGGCCTTACCGCCGGCGTTGGATTCGAGTTTGTGGAGACGCATGAACTGATCGGTAATCGGGTTTTTTGCGAGAGCGTCTAGTCTATCCCATGACACAGACCGTTGTAAGCATCCTCCGACTCGTCACGTTGTCTCCGTGCCGTTCCGCGTAATCCGTGTCCGACGCTTTGCGCTTGACCGTTCGAGTGGCCGGCCTGCCTGCCAGAACACTTAGGGTCCGTCAACTGCATTAGACACGGAAGAACTGCACGGACGTCGCGGAAAGGCACGGAGACGGCGTTACGAAGGTGAACCCCGTGTCAGGTTTCCCGGCGCAGTGCTTCGACGATCGCCTCGTACACCTCGTCGATGTCCGCGTCGGTCATGCGGTGAACCTGAGTGCAAAGGCGGAGCGAGAACCTGCCGCGGAGCTTCGTGGAGGAGATGAGGAAGCGGCCGGTCGCGTTGACGCGGGTGTTGATGCGCTCATTGAGTTCATCGAGCTCCGCCGCATCGTCGACGCCGGGTGGGTGCGCGCGGAAGCAGACGACCCCGAATTGCGCCGGCGAGAGAATCTCGAAATCGCGATGCGCGGCGAACAGCCGTTCCGCGTATTCGGCTCGGTGAATCCCGCGGGCGATCGCCTCGCGAATCTGTGAGACGCCGAAGTACTGCAGCGAGAGCCAGATTTTCAACGCGTGCGACGAGCGCGTCAGCTGCTCGCCGTGGTCGGCGAAGTTCACGTCCTGGTCGCGCGCGCGAACGTCGGTGAGATACTCGGGGTGAACGCTGAACGCTTCCTCGAGCTTCCGTGGCTCGCGCGCCAGCAGACAACCGCACTCGAAAGGCACGAACAGCCATTTGTGCGGATCGAGCGTCACCGAGTCGGCGCGGCCGAGCCCGTCGAGCGCAGCCGCGCCGTGCGGAGTCAAGGCGGCGAAGCCGGCGTAGGCAGCATCGACGTGCATCCACAGTCGCTCGCCGGCGCAAATATCGGCGATCGCGTTGAGTGGATCCACCGCGCCCGTGTTCGTCGTCCCGGCGCTCGCGACAACGAGGAAGGGAATGAAACCGGCGGCCCGGTCGTCGGAGATCGCGGTCCGTAGCAGCTCGTCGCGAAGTCGGTAGCTGTCGTCGGTGGCTACGGAGCGAACGTTGATCCGCGGGATTCCCGCGATCCATGCCGCGCGCTGCACTGACGAGTGCGCTTGCTCCGAGGTATAGAGGGTGAGCTGGTGCGTGTTTTCGCCGGCGGGATCGGCGGCATGCCGCGCCGCGACGACGCCGGTAAGCGTCGCCGTGGAGCCGCCGGACGTGAGAAGGCCACCAGTGCCGGCCGGCATGCCGAGCCAGGAACGAAACCAGTCGAGCACGGTGAGCTCGATCTGATTGGGGCCGGACGCGACGCTCCATACGCCGGCGAAGAAGTTGTAGCCGGCGGCCAACCAGTCGCCGACGACAGCGGGGAAGGTCGGTGAGCTGGGGATATACCCCATGAAATGCGGGTGCGGCTCGCGGGCGTGATACGGAAAGACACGCTCCTGGAGGAACGCGATCAAATTCTCGAAGTCGCGTCCGTCCATAGATGGAGGACCGGCGATGAGGGATTCGGTGTCGTGTCGCGAAAGAGACTGTTGGGCTGGCTGGTCGCGCAGTGAGCCCAGATGATCGACGACGAGATCCGCGACGCGACGCGCCATGTGCCGCATCGTCGCGTCGTCCAGCTCGAGGTTCGAGCGAAGAGGTACGTCTGGCATGGCGTGGAACCTACCCGCCCGGCCGGGCGGTGCGCGACCAACGGCCAATGGAACCCTTGACGTTGAGCGGCATTTTAGTGAATTACCAAGCGGAGAATTCTGTCCTCGATCGTCGTCCGGGCCCCCGCCCCCGCAACGATCGGCGCACGCTCTTCGTCTCGTGCTACGGGAAGAGCGCGACGTGATGCTATGATGGCCCCTTGCAGAGCAGTGAGAAGCCGATGACCCACGTGCAGTTGCGTCCCCTGCAACCGATGACGGTGCTGGGTGGAGGCCGATACCGGCTCGAGCGTGAAATCGGGCGCGGTGGGATGGCCACGGTCTTTCTCGCGACTGACATGAAGTTGAACCGCGAAGTCGCCATCAAAGTCCTTCTCGGCGACCTGGCGTTCGCCATGGGGCCGGAACGCTTCAAGCGTGAGATCGACGTTGTCTCCCGGCTCTCCCATCCGTACATCCTGCCGATCGACGACTACGGCGAGCACGAAGGGCAACTGTACTATGTGATGCCCTTCATCGCGGGCGAGACGATCCACAAGCGGCTCGAGCGCGAGAAGCAACTCCCGGTACAGGACGCGATTCGCATCGCCCATCAGGTCGCGATGGCGCTCGACTTCGCGCACCAGCAGGGAATCGTTCACCGCGACATCAAGCCGGAGAACATTCTCCTTCAGAATGGCGAAGCGCTCGTCGCCGACTTCGGCATCGCCCGCGCGATCACGGATGGTGGCGGCGCGAAGCTGACGAGCACAGGCGTCACGCTCGGCACGCCGACGTACATGAGTCCCGAGCAGGCGATGGCCGATCCGTCGCTCGACGGACGGAGCGACATCTATAGTCTCGGCTGCGTGCTGTACGAGATGCTCGCCGGCCAACCGCCGTTTACAGGTCCGACCGCGCAGGCGATCATCGCCCGGCACCAGCTCGACGAAGCGCCGTCGCTCGGGATCGTGCGTGGGACGATTCCGGAGGAAGTCGAGGACATCGTCGCGCAGGCGATGGCGAAGCTGCCGGCGGATCGATACGCCACCGCCGGAGAAATGGCGGAAGATCTGCGGAAGATCGCGACGACGACCGGCTCCCGGTCGGCGCGTGTGTCGCAGAGCCGGCGGCCGCGCACGACGCAGAAGCGCCGGGCGCAGCAGCAGAAGCAGAAGCGGACGATGATCATCGCCGCGGCGGTCGCGGTGCCGGTGTTGGCGGTGGGCGCGTGGGCGGGCGTGCATTTCCTTGGCAAAGGCGCGCAGAAGAGCCGGATTGGGACCGATTCTGATCCGAACCACATCGCGGTTACGTATTTCGATGATCAGTCGAACGGTTCGCTCAGGGCTTTGGCCGATGGGCTTACCGAGTCGCTGATCGATGAGCTCGGAACGGTAAAACAACTCAAGATCATCTCTCGAAACGGCGTCGCGCCGTTCAAAGGCAAGAACGTGGCGCCGGACAGCATTCAGAAGGCGCTCAAGGTCGGCACCATCGTGAGTGGTAGCGTCGCGCAGTCTGGCGACAAACTGCGAGTCAAAGTCCAGCTCGTGGATGCGCAGGACGGCAGTCAGCTCGCCTCGAAAACGTTCGAGAAGTCGAGATCGGACTTGTTCGCGCTGCAGGACACGCTCGCGAAAGAGGTAGCGCTCGCACTACGGAAACAGCTCGGCAACGAAGTCGACAACGTGACCGCGCGGCCGGGTACGTCGAACGCACAGGCGTGGGAAGCCCTTCAGCAAGTGAAACAGGCGATTTCCGGAGTGGACAGCGTCGCCAGGTCCGGCGGAGCGCAGCCGGCTCTAGAGGCGCTCGCATCGGCTGATGCGGAGCTTACTCGAATCGCGGAGATGGATAAGAAATGGGCGGCGCCTCTTGTCCTTAGAGGGATGAATTCCGTGAAGCGACTCGGGTCGTTCGCGAACGCCGAACAGCAACAAATTCCCAAGTGGCTCGAGCAAGGGTCGAAGGATGCTGATAAGGCGCTCCAGATCTCGCCGACCGATCCCCAGGCGCTCGAGTTGCGCGGCGATATCAACTATTTCCGGTGGGGTTTCAACCAGACCCCAGACCCGACCAATTCGCGAAAGCTTCTCGATCAAGCCGAGGCGGATTTGCGCGCCTCCACGACCGCGAGTCCGCTACAGGCATCGGCGTGGAATGCCTTGAGCTATGTCCTCAACTCAAAAAACAAGTTTTCCGACGCAAAATTGGCTGCGCAAAGGGCGTACGAATCTGACCCTTACCTGAAGGACGCCGACCGCACTATTTGGCGGCTTTTCCAAAACTCGCTGTACATGGGCAATCGCACCGAGTCAGAGAAATGGTGCGGCTTTGGCCGGCAGCGCTTCCCGGCAAGCTTCCGCTTCAGCGAATGTCGCCTGTGGCTCTATCAATTGCCTGGACAGAAGATCAGCGCCGACTCGGTTTGGGCAGCCTACAAAGAGTTCATCGATCGCGTGCCAGCGAGCGCAAAGACCTACAGCCAACTCAAGGGCGGCATGATCGTGTCGCTCGCACTATTACGTGCCGGCGTGTCTCCAGACAGCGCCCGAGCTGTTGCCGTTAAGTCTCGTGGCGATTCGCGGCTCGATCCGTCGTCCTCGCTCCTGCTCTACGAGGCGTACTTCCGGGCGCAGGTGGGAGATAAGAGTGACGCGATCCGGTTGCTTTCACGCTTCTTCGCGAACAACCCGCCGCAGCAAGCCTTCGCGAAGGAAGACGACTCGTGGTGGTGGGACCCAATCCGCGACGACCCGCAATACAAAGCGTTGGTCGGATCCACTGGCTCGGGCGGGTAGCGTTAGGCCGGCGATCTCCCGTCCTGGAACTCCTACTTCCCTAACGTCGTTTTGAGAGCGATACTAGCCGTTCGCTCGGTACCAAGATTGCCTCGGTTATAGCGTTTTGGTCGCCGGTAGACACAAAAGCGATCGGTAAGTATCGCGGTTTTGAGACCTATCTCCTTTCCTCAAAGCGACTTACCGATTTTATGAGTTTGCCGCAGTTGTGGCCGGGCAACGGCAATAAGTGGTGTACCCGCGCTACAGAGCGCTTTCTAATAGATCGTCCCTCCACTCTCCAAGCTCCCTTACCACAGAGGAAGACATGCGTCGGTTAACCGTCGCAACGGCCTCCGTTGCAGCGTCCCTAGCTTTGGCCGCGTGCGCCGAGCGGGATACCACTTCACCACGCCAGCTCTCACCGAGCGAGGCATCACGGCAGCTTATCGCAGCATGGCCTGTCTGTGACTCGGGCTTTAAGTCGATCAATGACGCCGCCGCTGCTTTCTTCTCCGCGCGGAGAGACCCGGCGTTTTCCTTGATCAGCGACATGCAGAGGGCCTTCAAAGCCGGCGATCAAACCGGGGCCACGTCCAAAGGCTTGGACATCCTCACCCGCGTCGCCGCGGCGCGACTCACGAGTGCTCAGAAAGCCGGCAGCGATGGTGGCCCGTTGGTTACAGGCGTCATCGCCTGCACCGACCTCCGGAACACGCAGCCCACCAATTTCGACGCGTCCGCCGCGCTTGCCGGCGGCATTTTCGAAATCCGCCAAGGCGGGTCCACGGTTCCGGCGTTCGCGTACAAAGCGGCACGAGACGAAACGGCTCCGATCGACCCATATCAGGGTGGCGCGGCGCCTCTCTGGGGCATCGAAGGCACGTGGAACAACGGCCCGGGTGGCGCCACCGACCGGTACTTGGTCTACGGGTATCCGCTTTACGGCGACGGTATTCCGGTGAGCACGGATGTCCGGCAAACTGGGTTTGAGCTAGGACGGTTGCCAACCACAGTCAGTGTCGCCGGCCTCGCCGTAGCCGTCTGCGCTTCCGCTGTCGACGCAGGTCTCACGACCGCAAACCTGCTGCAGCACAACGACAGCGAGGTCCTGCTCACACATAACGCCAGCTTCTGCACTGGACACATGTACGCGAATGCTGCCCGGGCCAATCCCGTGATCCAGCGTCTCGTCGACCTCATCACGCCTAAGGTCGCGATCGCCCAGTCACGAGATGAGTTTATCGGCGGTCTTCCGGATGGCTGGAGCCCGTTCAAGGTGAAAAACTTCTCCAACTCGGGCACTAGTCTCACCTTCAGTCAGCAGCCAGGGAACACGAACGTCTACACCCCTGTGCATGTAGAAGTGACGGCAGGCGGAACGGGGGCGCCCGTTGTCGTGACGCTGACTATTGCGGGAAACAACGGCGATCCGACGACATTGGTCCTTCCGGATGGCCATAACGGCTGGAACCCGGTGCCGTTTATAACCGCTATTACGGACGGCGGCGTCGCGAAGTTCGACTACGCGTACTCGAAGGCCGGTGGGTACACGCTGACCGCGACGGGAAGCATCGGTGGAACGTTTGTCGCGACGGGCAGCACCATCTCGAACCTGTTCCAGATCAAGAACAAGTAGGGCGACTCTAGGTCTCAAAACGCCCGAGCGCGGATTGCCGCGCTCGGGCGTTTTGTCTTCGCTGGCCTTGCGCCGTGGGACAGCCTCTGACCTGCCAAATGCCTCATGGGGCAGACTCCCACCGTCGATCGGGTCTAGGTCTTATGGCTACAGTCTTAATCAGATCGTCGAGGAGTTCGACTGCCGCTACATAGCGAGGTCCAGGACGCGCAAAAATAGGTGTTCGCATGACGGGCCTTCCGCCCTTTTTTCTCTTGCAAGTCCTCGGCGGTGGTGTCGAATGCCTGGCTTAGCTAATGCTCACGTCGCCGAAATCATGTGCAGATCTCGACGTCCGGTCGAACCAAGTCCAGCGGATCAGAAGGGTGAACCGACAGGGCTCAACGCCAAGCCTGAGCGCGTCAGCCTGTCGCACCGGAGTCTCCGCGGTGGACTAGCCCAAACCAGAATTCCGGTTTGAGACCGATCACTCATGCCGCAATCACTAGTTTATTAGAGGGGTCTAATTATTTAGTGCAGACTACAGTCTGAATATGAAAAAGTAAAATGATAACCAGTGAGTCTTAGTAATTGACGGTTCTCCTATCGGTGTGTTACAGTCTTCCGGACTTGGTTCGGGTGCCGGTATTCGCGTTGAAGTTTTGACCTAGATGTATTTTGCGAAGGTTCGAAAGTGACACCACCGATTTCCCTTGCAAGGAGGCAGTGATGGATCAACAAGAGCTGCGAGAGGTTCCACCCCTCGAAAAGAAGGTGTACCAAGCTCCGCAGATTGTGGATCTGGGCGACGCCGTCGCCACCACACTCGGAGGAGGCGGCGGTCAATACACTGAAGTTTTGGGCGGCCTGCCGTCGGGTTGGGATTGATCGACGGTTCTAACTCCCGCTCAATGTATTTTGCGCCGGAGTTGAGTTAGGAGCAATGAACGCGGAACCGCCACCCGAGCCGACTGCTCTCCGCACAGCACCATCAACGGCATCCAAGCTGAGTAAGATGCTCACACTGAAGTCGGGCATCCGCACGGTTCCGCCCGAAGTCACTCTTGAACTCGCGAGGGTGACTGCCCGGAGTCTCGGGGTAAGCCGGGTGACCGACACGACCCGCCTTGATAGGATTGGGATTCCCGTGTTCGCTAGCGTTCGACCGAACGCTATCGACGGCTCTCTCTGCGTGAATGCCGGGAAGGGCACCCGGCCGATCGAGGCCCAAGTAGGCGCATACATGGAGGCCATCGAGTTCGCCATGGCGGAGCCCGGAGCCGCCGGAGTTGAAGTTGAGAAAGTCGATTGGCGCGAAATACTCGATGCGCGTAGGAGACCCGAGGCCATTGCCGAACTCTGTCCGATGCCCCGAAAGGGGGTGGACCCCAGAGTCGAGATGGAGTGCGTCGTTGCTGAGGAGATCACTGAGCGACGCAACACCATTCTGCCGGCTGAATTGGTGTTCTCGCCGTTCATCCCCTCCAGCGGTCAGCGGATATTCGGTTGCAGCACGAACGGCCTCGCATCAGGAAATACGGTCACTGAGGCGACACTGCACGGCTTGCTCGAGGTCATTGAGCGTGACGTCATCTCATTTCACCATGTACGAGACAGTTCGCGGCTCGTGATTCCCGAATCGCTACCCCCGTTTGCTCTTCACTCCCTTGACCAATTCAAGGAGGCGGGATGCGCGATTTGTATTCGCGCGTTGCCAAACTGCTTTGGCATCCCCGTGTTCGAGACTGACATCTGGGACCCAGCTTCAACCGGGCTCCTGTCTTTGACGGGCGGGACTGGATGCCACCTATTGCCAGAGATTGCTCTGATGCGGGCGATAACAGAAGCAGCACAGAGTCGCCTGACTGTAATTCATGGTGGGCGGGATGACCTAGCCAAGCGCGCCGAACGATTCGACGATCGCGGCGATCGGGCAGCATTAGCCGCGAAGCGCTTTCATTCGCTCTCGAGTAACGAGACGCGTGTTCGGTACGAAGAAGTTCGCGCGCCTCTGGCTGAGCCACACTCCATACAGGACGCCTTAAACGGGATCATAGCGTTGTTGCTCGAGGCGGGCATAACGCAAGTCTGCCGCGTCGCGCTCGCTCCGCCAACGAAGGATCTTCACGTCGTTCGCGTGGTTGTCCCGCGCCTTGAATACTTCGAGCGAGACATGCCACGCGTCGGTCCGCGCCTCTATCAGTATATCTATGAGAGAACCTCATAACATAGCGTTTGTCGGTCCAACGCTGGGCCCGATCGCCGATTCCGAGCTGCTGGGCCGTGCCGGCTTCGAGGTTTTCCCGCCGGTCCGTCGCGGGGACATCGATTCATTATTGGAAAATGTGCCGGGGATAATCGTAATAGTCGACGGACGGTTCAACGAGACGATCGCCGTTGGACATGCTGAGATTCGACGAGCTCTTCGTGCAGGATGGGAGGTGTGGGGCCTGAGCTCCATGGGTGCGATTCGAGCCTACGAGATGCGTGACCTGGGCATGCGCGGATTCGGTCGCGTGTTCGAGCACTTTTTGGCGACGGATGATTTTCAGGATGATGAGGTGGCGCTACTCCATCTGCCTGCGGCGCCGTATGAGGCACTCAGCGAGCCACTTATTCACGTACGTAACTGCCTCGCCGCAATGCAATTCGATGGTGAGATCGGGGAATCGGAGGCTCGCGCCGTCGTTAGCACCCTCAAGTCGGCCTGGTTCGGCGCACGAACACTTGAGGCCTTCATTGAAGCCGTAGGCCGTTACGGAGGGCCGGAAGCTCGTGAAGCCGCGGTTCGTCGCGGCGATGACTTCGATCGATTCCGATCAAAGAGCCAGGACCTGATGGATTTCTTCGCCAACGAAGTGTGGCTCGGAGGCGCTTTGGCAGCTAGACCCGCTCGAGCGCCATACATGTGAGATCGAAAGCCCGAAGACGACACCGCTATCGTCTACCGCTATAAATCGAGGAAACAGTAATGATGAGGGACGAAGAAACACATCCACGCGATCCTAGTCGACTGGGGCCGTCGGTTGATGGCCTGCTTGCCTTGGAGGTTGATCCGTCCATACTGGCGGCCTATCAAGGCGATCGCGGCGTTCTTCTCGACTACACAAATGGCGAATACTTCGGACTAAACGAAATCGCCGCCTTCTCGTGGAAGATGCTTTCATCTGGCTACCAGTTCGAAGCGATCGTTAATGCGATTATCGCGAATTATCAGGTGGCAGAGCCGACTGCGCGCGCGGACTTAGCAGCGTTTTTGTCGGATATGCTTAGGCGAGGCCTCGTCCGTCCAGTCAATTAGTCGCTCGAGTGATGCCTCCTATTTTGCGGCTCCGATGCCTTCTCGCTCTGGCGGCATGTCGGATTCATCTGAGGCTCTTCGGTCTTAGACGGACCGTTTTCGTGGCGCGGCACCTCGCGGCGACGCGTGCGACAAATACCAGCCAATCATTGGAAAACGGCCGAGCGGTTGCTTCCTGCATCGAGCGCGTCGCGGCGCTCTTCCCTGGGCGAGCGCGCTGCCTAGAGCAATCTCTAACACTATTTCTGATTCTACGGCGGATGGGTTTGCCCGCGGAGTTAAAACTTGGTGCTCAAGCGCTGCCGTTCACCGCCCATGCGTGGGTCGAGCTGTTCGGTGAGCCTCTCAACGGCAATGCTGAGGAAATTCGTTTGCTCGCGCCATTTCCAGAGCTACCCGCGTGACGCAATTCGCTTGCGGCTGTTGGTTGGGTGAGTCCCGGCCTGATGAGGTCCATCTAACAGATCTTGCACGCCTCCGTGATGAATCGGCGTCGGCCGCGCGTCACTCACATGGTAGATTCGCGGCTGTTTGTGGAGCCGGTCGGAATTCACGCAGGTCCCTAATTGTGACGAGGGACCATATCTCCGCCGTCGGAGATGTTCGACTCGACAATCGATCGAGTGTTGCACGTGGGTCCGGCATCGCCGATAATGCCCAGACGGATCTGGAGCTTGTGGTGGCGGGCTACCTAGCCATTGGTCGAGCTCTGATTCCAACGCTCCAGGGCGACTTCGCTTTCGTGCTTTGGGACGAGCGGACAAGCGAAGCGACGGCTGTCCGAGATGCGATCGGAGTGAAACGGCTCTTTTATGAGGCGGCAGCCGACTTCGTGCGCTTCAGCTCATCACTTTCTTCTCTCGCCACCGCGCGTAAGGTCAATCAGGAGTTTGTAGCATCCTACCTCGTCGGTGGGCTCCGAAAGGACGCCGGATCGACAATCTGGACCGGCTACCGATCAGTCCCGCCCGGGAGCTACGAAATTTGGTCCCCTGTCCGTCACGAGCGTATCCGGTACTGGTCGGCGGATGTGGCTCAAAGTTCTGTGCCCGCGCACCCGAGAGAGCAATGCCAGGCCTTTCTCGGCCACCTCGATGATGCTGTTCGGCTGAGGCTTAACGGAGTTCAATCCGCCTGGTCCGAACTCTCGGGCGGTCTGGACTCGGCATCGGTGTTGGCTGTCTCAGAACGGCTCTATCGTGACGGCAAAATCGAGCAGCGCGTGGCGGGAACCTACAGTTTTGTCGATGAAATGGCGGGCGCGGACGAGTTGCCGTTTCTGAGATCGCTAAAGAAGCAGTTCGCAATCCCGAACGTGCCGATCGCCAATTCGTTCCCATGGGAGAACGATGGTGTCCCACCGCCACTCACAGACGAGCCGCGCATCTATTATCCGTTTTGGGCGCGAGATCGCCGCGCCGATGCGATGGTGCGGAATGCCGGCGCGACTGTCGTCTTGAGTGGTGGGGGATCCGACTACTACCTCACAGGAACTCCACATTTCCTAGCCGACATGTTGCGAGCAGTTCGTTTGCGCGAAGCGTTCGCTCAGGCGCACCGTCTGGCAAGCAACGCCCGCGGTTCCGCCTGGAAAACGTTGTGGAAGTACGGCATCACTCCGTTATTGCCACGGACTGTGCGCAACTGGTCGCATGCCTCGTCCAGCGTGCCAGCATGGATTGAGCCCCGGTTCGCAATGCAGTACGGTGTCAGGGAGCGAATCTCAAGTGCGTTTCCGGTTGGCGGATCCAACAGGAGCCGGTTCTTGGCGGCAACGCTTTTTCAATTGGACGCCGCTCCCGACCTCTTCGAACTGCCCCTCTCGGCCGAAAGCACGGAGAAAAGGTATCCATTCTTCCACCGACCGCTTGTCGAGTTCTCGCTTTCGCTTCCTCGCGACATGACGTTTCGTGACGGAACGACAAAATGGATTTTGCGCGAAGCCGGACGAGGCTTAGTTCCGGATGAGGTTCGAATGCGAAAATCGAAGGGCTGGATCGACGGACGAACGTGTTGGGCTCTTTCGCATCGGTACCAGCTCCTATCCAAGCTGCTCAAAGACCCATTGGTCGTTCAGGCTGGCTGGGTGCAACTGGAACCGCTTCGCGCCGCATTTGAGAATGCACGATTTGGACTAGGCGGGGGCGTCGCACCGCTGATGCGAACTCTCTCGCTAGAAACCTGGTTGGCCGTCCAACATCACGTTTGGCCGGAGGCCGCTTCTGAGCATGCAGCCACAGGCATGACGCGACCTTGTGAGTTAGCGACAACGTGACCAACAAAGGCTCAGATCCTTGGGCGCCGACGCACCAAAGTGCCGCTAACCCGTGACACGCGAGTCCGCAAATGCCAATTACCGTGAATCTTCCCACTCTGTTTGCAGGCGTAGCAACGGCTCACCTCCTGAATTCCAACCCCCGCACGGTCCGAGAAGCGGTCGAAGAGATTGTTGCTCAATTTCCTCAAGCGAAGCACAAGCTGCGCGATCTCGATGGGAAACCGTACCCATATGTCGCCTACTTTCTCAACACACATAACATCAGGCTCATCGGTGGCCTTGATGCCGAGCTCAAAGACGGTGACGAGTTGACAATAATCTCGGCTGTCGCGGGAGGGTGAGGGGATGGAGCGCGTTCATCTTAATCGGGAAACAACTCGGCAAGGAACGCGAATGTTCTCGGATGCTTCGGCGCTTTGCCTCTGCGTTCAGTTGCCCCCCCGGCGTCGCACCCCATGATCTTTCTCCTCGACGACGCCCGCGCCGCGGCCCGATCGCTCGCTCGCTCTCCGCGGTTTCTGATCCTCGCCTCAACCTGTCTCGCCCTTGGCCTGGGTGCCAACGCCGTGATGTTCGGTGTCGTCGACACGCTCTTCTTGCGACCACCGGCGGGCGTCCGAGAACCGGCTCGCGTCGTACGTTTCTACTTCTATCGAACGCTGCGCGGACCCGGTCTCGTTATCACCGATCTCCTATCCTTCCCGATTTTCCACGACATCGAAAAGAACACCAGCGCGTTCGAGCGTGTCGCCGCATACTACCGCACAACCATCAGCGAAGGCCGCGGAGCGTCTGCATCGAAGCTCAATGCATCTCTTGTTACCGCTGGCTACTTCGATCTCGTCGGCGCTATTCCGGAGCGTGGGAGGTTGCTGCAACCGCTGGACGCGAATCCATCGGCCGCCCCCGCCGCTGTCATCAGCGATGATCTTTGGCGCGCCCGATACGGCGCTAGCCCGTCGGTCATCGGAAGCATGCTCCTTATCGCCAGCCGCGCGTATTCCATTGTTGGAGTTGCGCCGCGCGGCTTCGTCGGCGTGGACCTCGATCGCACTGACGTCTGGCTGCCCGGCGAGATCGCCGCGAACGATCTCATCATGCCGGGGTACATGGCCTCACGCGGTGCCTGGGCTATTACGATGGTTGCTCGACTAAAACCGGGAGTGACAGAGCGCCAAGGTGAGGCCGACGCCACTCGGGCTTTTAGAACTGGCATGCGAGGATCGCCGAGTTTCGACTCGACCGATCACATTAAATTCGCCCCTTTGCTGCATGAGCTCGGGCCGAAGCCCACCGATCAGGCAACTATCTCGAGATGGCTGAGTGGAGTCGCGGTCGCGGTGCTCCTCATCGCGGGCATCAACGCGGCCGGCCTCATGCTGGTCCGAACCATCCAACGCCGGCGAGACCTCGCCCTTCGAAGTGCTCTTGGCGCATCTCGCCTCAGGCTCATCCGAGTGCTCGCCTTGGAAGCGTTGGGACTCTCCGTCGTAGCCGCGGGAGCAGCAACCGTTATTGACATTGCCGGTACGCGCGCCTTTGGGACACTACTACTGCCCGAAAAAGCGTCGCTCCAAGCGATTTCATTCGGCCGGGTGTTTCTGTTCACCGTGGGGCTCGCACTCGCGCTTGGACTTGCGGCGGTGATGCCCGCGATCCGAATCCTTTGGCGGCAGGACCTCGTGGACTCACTGAAGGATGGCCCCCGCTCCGGGGCACGTCGCTCGGCCGGACAGGCGGTAATGCTCATGGGGCAGATCGGTCTCACTACAGTTCTCCTCGTCGGCGCGAGTCTCTTTCTAAGAAGTCTCATGAACCTCCGGACTCGGGACATGGGCTTCGACACGGCTGGTGTTCTGGCGATCAATCTCGACTTCTCAGGGATGATGGCGCGCACGCAGTCAAACGGAGCGGCGGTCGAAGACCAGTATCGCCGCCTCGAGGAAGCAGTTCGGGCCGTGCCGGGAATTAGGGCGACCGGCGTTGCGACCTCTATCCCTTTCCAGAACATCTCGGTTAGTCCAATCACCGTGCCCGGAAGAGATTCCGCGACGCCCCCTCGACCTCCAGCGTACGCGAGCGTTGCGAGCAGTGGCTACCGAAAGGCGATCGGGCTTCGTCTCCTTGCTGGCCGCTGGTTTGAGGCGAGCGACTATGGCGCGGGCGGCAAGAATGCGGTGATCAACGAGACCTTCGCGCGACTTTACTGGCCGGGCGAGAGCGCGCTTGGGAAGTGCTTCACCGCCGGAACGCCCGAATGCCGCTACGTGGTGGGCATCGTCCAAGATACACGCCAGCGCAATGTTCGCGAAGAGGCGAGGGCGCAGCTCTACCTGCCCGACATTCCTCAGCGGGAGTACAGCGACCGTCTACCGCGCACCATTATAGTTCGCGCCGACCATCCCGCCGCAGTCATGGCGCCGCTCAGGCGTGCGATTCAGACCGTCGAGCCGGCCGCGCCATATATCACGATTCAGCCCTTGTCTGCACTCATGGAGCCCAAGGTTCGGCCGTGGACCCTCGGCGCATCGATGTTTACCCTCTT
>Ga0070679_100001859_pt1 | contig 18976 bp, 14 predicted proteins | sample KBSC63BmetaG_FD_65652 | JGI IMG/M metagenome (GOLD analysis project Ga0070679, IMG submission 65652) | Corn rhizosphere microbial communities from Kellogg Biological Station, Michigan, USA - KBS C6-3B metaG | ecosystem: Host-associated > Plants > Roots > Rhizosphere | place: USA: Michigan... | reverse complement strand
TCGAGCCCGGATATCGGTAGGCCTTTCGGATAGTCACCCGGATAGCCGTGCGAACAGAGGACGACGGTGACGGCGAACCCTTCTTTCCAGATGACGGAGGCGGGGTCAAGTTTGCCCGTGGCGCAATCGGTCAGAATATCGTACAGATCACTGTCGAGCAGGCGCATGTAGACTTCGGCTTCCGGGTCACCGAAGCGGGCGTTGAATTCCAGCAGGTTTATCTTGTCACCATCGATCATCAGACCAGGATAGAGACAGCCGGTGAAGGGAGTGTTCTGCTTTTGGAGACCCCGTAACGCCGGTTGCACGATCTGTTCGCTGACCATTTCGATGTGATGGGGTGTTACCCACGGTACCGGAGCGATAACGCCCATGCCGCCGGTATTGGGACCTTTGTCGCCTTCAAAGACTTGCTTATGATCCTGCGAAGCCGGAAAGATGACTGCCCGCTCACCGTCGCACAGAGCGTGCACGGATACTTCCTGGCCCGTGAGGAAATCCTCGACAACCACGCAGTTACCGGAGGCACCGAATATCTTCTTGACCATGATGTCGTCGATGGCGTCATCGATTTCGGCGCTACTGTAACAGATAATAACGCCTTTACCGGTAGCCAGCCCGTCGGCTTTGATAACCACCGGGAAGGGACGGCTAACCGCGTATTTGGCGGCTTCGGCGGCGTCAGTAAAGGTTTGAAACTGCGCGGTCGGGATGTTTTCGGCTGCCATCAACTCTTTGGAGAACACCTTGGAAGATTCCAGTTTCGTAGCCGCTTGGGTCGGTCCGAAGATAGTCAGCCCGGCCGCCTGGAAGGCATCGACCGCGCCGGCGTCCGAGGCGGCCTCCTGGCCGATGACCGTCAGGTCGATCGTATTGTCCAGAGCGAATTTGAGCAGACTGTCGACATCGGTAAACCCGATATCGACATTTGAAATCTTACCGGTACTACCGCCATTGCCTGGCGCCACAAATACCTGATCAACCTTATCCGACTGCGCTAGTTTCCAGGCCAGCGCCTGCTCGCGCCCACCGCTCCCGATCACCAAAACCTTTGCCATACTTTATCCCCTCTCTGATTTTAGAAATTGCTCGCGGGCCTGAATGAAAACTTCGATATCCGTCGGTAGGTACCGCTTTTCAATAGTTTGGACACGAGCGAAGAGTGTTTCCGCGGTATCGTCCGGCTCCACGGAAACTCTGTGCTCGGCGATGGTCGGACCGTCATCATAGTCTTCCGAGACAACATGGAGGGTTTGGCCAGCTTCGGGTAACTTCAGCTCCAGAACTTTTTCTTGGCAGAGCAGTCCATAGAAGCCTTTAGTCTCTGGGAATAGACCAGGATGGGTATTGAGCATCATCGTTTGATACGGGTTGGTGTACTCGCCGCGCCAGCCGAATTCGTGGACAATGTTCGGGCCGAGGCGCTTCATGTAGCCCATCAATACGACCAGGTCAGCACCGCTCGCTTTAATGAGGTCAATCATGGCCTGCTCCTCGGCGATCGTCTGGTCACCACGATTGACTGTTTCGCCGGCAACGGCAGGATGAGTCTTGTGATTGATAAGTTCGCAGGGAATGTTCAGACCGAATTCCTGGTTTAAGTTCATGATACGTTCGAAGATACCGGCGTCGGAGCGACTGACGATAATCTGGCCGACATCAACCGAGATCAGGCCGACGGCATTCGCCCGGATGAAAGCCTCCGCCGTCGTGCCGCCACCCGATGCCAGGATGACGATTTTCGGTTTCATGCCTTGATGGTGGTGGGTAGCAGCACCAATTGACCGGCGGATTTGGGTCGGGTCTGGACGGTATCGAGCAGCGCGATGTTGCGGGCGCGCTGGCCGACCGGGATCGGATAAATACCGTCGAAACAGGACATCGAGAATTTACCGGTTGGCAGTCCGGTAGCTTTGACCATGCCGGCTTGTGATAAAAAGTGGAGTGAAGTCGCGCCGACATAGTCGCAGATTTCCTGCTCACTGAGCTTGGCGGCGATCAGCTCATCCTGGTTGGGGGTATTGATGCCGTAAAAGTCCGGATAGCGCACCGGTGGCGAAGTGATTAAGAGATGTACTTCACGGGCGCCGGCTTCGAACAGCATAGCCACGACCTTACGCATGGTCGTACCACGAACTATCGAGTCATCAACTAAAATAACCCGTTTTTTTCGAAGCGTTTCGATAACCGGGTTAAGTTTCATTTTCAGATCACGTTCTCGCAGCTGGGTCGAGGGGCGGATGAACGTGCGGTGAATATAACGGTTCTTCATCAGACCCATCTCGAACGGGATGCCGGTCGCCTGCGAGAAACCGAGCGCTGCCGGGATGCCGGAATCAGGCACCGGAACGACGACATCGGCTTTGATATCGAATTCCTTGGCCATTTCCCGACCGAAGTTCTTGCGGACCTTGTCGACCCGTTTGCCGAGCAGCTGACTATCCGGGCGAGCGAAGTAGACGAATTCAAAGATATCAAGTTTCTGGTTGGCGCGTACCAGCTGCTGTGATTTCAGTTCGTCGGTTCCATCGATACTTACCAGCTCGCCGGGCCTGACATCACGGACGAACTTGGCGCCAATGGTATCAAAGGCACAGGTTTCGCTGGCGATAGCGTAGCCTCCCTCTTCTAACGTGGCGATGGAAAGGGGCCGAATACCACAGCGATCACGGAAGGCGACCAATGTCGTGGCATCCATGGCCACGCATGAAAAGACGCCGGTAAACAGCGGGTAGGCTTGTTTCACGGCGTCCGGGAGGCTGAGTCCATCATCCATATAACAGGTGATAGCGGCGGCCATCATACCCGAATCGTTGAGATTCTTTAGACTGATCGCCCGGTCGGTTAAGAATTTTTCCAGCTTAGCGCAATCCGGGATGTTACCATTGTGCGCGAGCGCGAATTTGTGTTTGTAATCGACCAGCGGTTGATTGTGGCAGTCATCGGCACCACCTGATGTCGAGTAGCGGTTATGCCCGATGGCGATGTGCCCCGGTAGTTGCTCGAGATCTTCCTCGTGGTAGACGTTGGCGACCAGGCCGGGCGCGGCATGGCGATGCAGTTCCTGGCCGTCGCTGCTGGCGATGCCCGAACTTTCCTGGCCACGATGCTGGAGCGCCCACAGGCCATAAAACGTCAAACGGGCCGCTTCGAGGCCCGTTTGGTTCTTTTGTCGGTCAGCTGGCGTCCCGATGACGCCGAACACCGCGCACTTTTCCTTGAGTTGGTCGGTGGCGCTGGAGACTGGCATCGATCTTTTCCTGCTTCCTATCGCGTTAACTGTCGTAATAGTCCCGCGATGTTTTTTGATAAAAGCAAAAAACCGGGGGATAGGCGAACAGCGCTTTACTTATGATTTTATCGTAAGCACTTACGATACGCTTGGCAACCCGAAACGCTTATTTTTGCGGCTGGAATCGACCACTTACGGCGGTCACTGTGTGTTGTAAAATTATCGCCGTCGTCACCGGACCGACCCCGCCGGGGACGGGTGTCAATGTCGCGTGTTCGGCTACCCGCGCGTCAACATCACCCACCAGCTGATTTTCAGCGCTGACATTGGTGCCGACATCGATCACCACGGCATCCGGTTTTACCTGTTGCGGCTCAATAAGATTCGGCTTACCGGCAGCGACCACCAGGATGTCAGCCTGTGCTGTCAGGTCAACCATATTCGGTGTCCGCGAATGGCAGATAGTGACCGTCGCGTTCGCCGCCAGGAGCAACTGAGCCACCGGCTTGCCGACTACCCGGCTGCGACCGACGATCACGGCGTGCTTGCCGGCAATCTCAATCTTATGACGCTGTAACAATTCCATAACCGCCTCAGCAGTCGCCGGAGCGAAACAAGGGAGCCCGAAGCTAAGATTACCGTTACTTTGCGGGCTGGCACCATCGATATCCTTATTGAGCGGAATCAACGGGAGTAAGACGTCGATATCCACCCCTTGAGGAAGGGGCGTCTGCAAGATAATGCCATGGACCGAATCATCATTCGCCTGATCACGGAGCGCTTCGGCCAGATCCTCGGTGGTGGCATCACTCGGGAGTTGTATTACTTTGACCTCGATATAGCAGCTTTTCGCCGCTTTTACGATGGAGCGGACGTACCAGGCAGCTTGCTCGTCCTCGGTCGCCACGATGATCGCTACCGTCGGCGTCTGTCCATCGTGCTGATACTGACCGGCCAGCTTGGCGACTTGGAGTCGAATGTCTTCCGCGATAGCTTTGCCATCCAGTAATGGCATCAGGCGGTGATCCTTCCGCGAACGGCTGCCACGACAGCGTTCGTACCTTCGATCGCTTCCTCGGCAGTCGAGATAACCAGCGCCAACTTCTCTTTGGCCTGTTCGTTAGTTATAAGCTTAGCGTTGATCTCAATATTTACGATAGCGCCTTCCAGTGCCGCCCGTATCTGGCTAGCCGCCACCGCGACGTCCGAAATCACGTTCGGATTACCTTCCGGCACGATCGATTCCGCTAAGGCGAGCAGCTTGGTGCCCAGATTAACCACGACTGTCGGCGGTTTAGCCGCTTCTTGTAAGGCATACTGAATCATTTCTAGGCGATAGGCGATATCATCTTTCGTGTCTTTGGTCAGCGCGTAAGCGGCCCCGACTTTCGCGAAGGCGTCGGCATCAGCTTGCATCAGTCCCAAGGCTTCGGCTCGGAGTATGGCGGCCTCGTTAGAGATGGCTTGCATCCGATCGCGACGATCAGGCCATTTCTCACCAGTGGTATAGATGCTCACCATCCCGATGAGTCCCGCCGCGACTGCTGCCGCCAAAGCCGCGGCACCGCCGCCACCAGGGGTCGGCTGCTGTGAGGCCAGCTCTTCCAGCCACTGCTTGAGTGTCGTGTTTTCCATAGCGCAATTGTAGCGTTAGTAACCAGGAACTAGCAACTAGGAACTAGCCGCTCTCTAGAAACTATCTCAAAACGACCCCAGTCGCAGGCATGACATCTTGAGAGCCAAACAAAATCTGCTTCAGCTCTGCGATTACCCATTTTAACAAGTCCGTGTTTTCACAGCGGCTAGTTCCTAGCTCCTAGTTACTATTTCCCACACATGTAAATCTGACGACACAATTTTGTGGGTATTGCGATAACCGCCAGGTACAATAGGGGCATCAGGAGGGTAACAAACTGATGGCTCGGAAGGCTGCAAGCTATGCTGCTGCAGGGGTGGACTATAGCGCGATGGATCCCATCAAGGTCCTCGCGCAGCAGCGCGCCGCCGCCACCGCCTCCAACCTGGAAAACTTCGGTGCTGACGAAGTCAGCGCCAGCCGCGGCGAATCGGCCTACGTCTGGGAAGAAGCCGACGCTTACCGAGCCTTGGTCATCGAAGGACTGGGCACCAAGAACCTCGTCGCCGACGCGGTCCGAGCCATTACCGGTAAAACTCATTACGATACCATCGCGCAGGATACCATCGCTATGGTCGTCAATGACCTGATCGTCGTCGGCGCCTTACCGCAGGTGGTCAACGCCTATTTCGCCATCGGTGATTCGCAGTGGATGGCCGATAAGAAACGTGCCGAGGATCTTATCAACGGCTGGGCCGCCGCCTGCCAAGCCATCGGCGCTACCTGGGGTGGCGGCGAGACGCCAACCCTCAAGAACATCATTTACCCCGGGACTATCGATCTCGGTGGTTCGGCCGTAGGTGTTATCAATCCTAAGGAAAGACTAGTCCTCGGCGATACGTTGACCGCTGGCGACAATATCGTCCTGATCGAAAGCAGCGGTATCCACGCCAACGGCATCACCTTCGTGCGCCATCTAGCTGAAGCCGACCCGGAGATATATAAGACCAAGCTCACCGATGGCCGGTCATTCGGCGAAGCCATCCTGACGCCGACACACCTATACGTGAATCTGGTCCGGGAGCTACTCGAGGCTCGACTTGACCTGCACTATATGGTCAATATCACCGGACATGGCTGGCGCAAACTGATGCGCGCCACGCGGGAATTCAGCTATACCATGCATATGATCCCCGATGTTCCGGCCGAGTTTAGCTTCATGCAGCGACAAGCGAAGGTAAGCGACCAGGAAATGTACGGCAACTTCAATATGGGCGCCGGGTTCGCGATTTACGCGCCGGCGGCCGACGCCACAAAAATCATCACGATCGCTAAGCGGCAAGGTTTGAAAGCCTGGAACGCCGGAACCGTCGAGACTGGGCCCAAACAGGTGACTATCCAACCCAAAAATATCAGATTCGCGAGCGATAGTCTGGAGGTCCGTTAGTGCTGGCGTTGGCTGGTGGGCAGGCTTTATCCGATTTTCGCGCCCGCAAGCTCCTTGCCAGATTACAGGCGGTTGACGCTTCCATTACCGCCATCAGCGGCCAGTATATTCATTTCATCGATCATACCGGTGACCTCTCGACCGAAGATCAGTCCGCCTTGGTAAGTCTGATGACATATGGCATGCCGGCGCCAGCTGTCAGTAGCGGCCAGCTATTTTTAGTCGTGCCTCGCCCAGGTACGATCTCGCCGTGGTCATCCAAGGCTACCGACATCGCGCATAACGCCGGGCTCGCCCGTATCAAACGGCTGGAGCGGGGGACGGCCCTCTTACTGACGAGCGACCACACGGTCGACCGCCAAGCTGTCGGCGCCTTACTCCACGATCGGATGACGGAGAGCATTCTGGACAGCATCGAGGAAGCGACGATATTGTTCGAAGCGCCGGAGCCTCAACCACTCAAGACCGTACCGATCATCACGGCCGGCAAGCGCTCGCTGGTTAAGGCTAACAAAGAACTCGGTCTGGCCCTGGCCGTTGATGAGATCGATTATTTATACGCGGCGTACTCAGGTCTGAAACGTGATCCGACCGATGTCGAGCTGATGATGTTCGCCCAGGTGAACAGCGAACACTGCCGGCACAAGGTCTTTAACGCCGACTGGGTGATCGACGGCCTGAAGCAGCCGAAAAGCCTCTTCAAAATGATCAAGAACACCTACGAAAAAGGCGGAGAAAGCGTACTTTCGGCCTATTCCGATAACGCCGCCGTCCTCAGCGGCCCGACAGCCGGCCGTTATTTCGCTGACCCGAGTGACAACACGTACCGCACGCACCATGAGCCGATCCACACCGTTATCAAAGTAGAGACGCACAACCACCCGACGGCTATCGCACCAGCACCTGGTGCTGCCACCGGTTCGGGCGGCGAAATCCGAGATGAAGGTGCCACCGGCCGTGGTGCCAAGCCCAAGATGGGGCTAGCCGGCTACAGCGTTTCTAACCTCAACATACCTGGCAGTGGTCAGCCCTGGGAAGAGCCGTATGGCAAGCCGGGACGGATCGCTTCGGCCCTCGACATCATGCTCGAAGCCCCGATCGGAGCCGCTGGTTTCGTCAACGAATTCGGCCGGCCCAATCTAACTGGTTATTTCCGGACCTACGAACAGCGGGTCAGCGGCGATGTCCGGGGGTATCATAAACCGATAATGGTCGCTGGCGGCCTCGGTAATATCCGTGACCTGCACGTTCAGAAGAAATCCATCCCTGTCGGTTCACCGATCATCGTCCTGGGTGGTCCGGCCATGCTTATCGGCCTGGGCGGTGGGGCGGCTTCCAGCATGCAGGCCGGCAGCAGCCAAGAAATGCTTGATTTCGCCTCCGTTCAACGGGGAAACGCCGAAATGGAACGCCGGGCACAGCAGGTCATTGACAGCTGCTGGGCGATGGCCGAAAAGAATCCGATTCTGGCGATCCATGATGTCGGGGCCGGCGGACTTTCGAACGCGCTGCCGGAATTAGTGCATGATTTCGCGACCGGCGCCGTTTTCAATCTGCGCGATGTCCCGAGCGCCGAAACCGGCTTATCACCGCTGGAAATCTGGTGCAACGAAGCTCAGGAGCGATACGTGCTCGGAGTTAGTAGGAAAGATTTAACCGCTTTCCAAGCCCTGTGCGAACGGGAGCGCTGCCCATTCGCCGTCGTCGGCTACACTACCAAGGAAGCTCGGTTAGTCCTCCATGATACGCTTTTCGATAACGACCCGGTCGACTTGCCCATGGAAGTGCTCTTCGGCAAGCCGCCGAAAATGACAAGGACCGTCACGCGTCAGAAGACCGTGTTGCCCGCCCTGAAGACCGACAACATCAGCGTCAGCAACGCCATCGAGCGGGTCTTGCAGCTCCCGGCGGTCGGTAGCAAGAAGCTTCTGATCACCATCGGTGATCGCTCGGTCGGCGGCATGACCACCCGCGACCAGATGGTCGGTCCCTGGCAAGTGCCGGTCGGCGATGTCGCCGTCACCGCCGTGAGCTATGACAGCCCGCGCGGCGAAGCCATGGCCATGGGCGAGCGCGCTCCGGTCGCCCTCATCGATGGCCCGGCAGCGGCGCGCATGGCCATCGGAGAGACCCTGACGAATATGCTCGCGGCCGACATTCAACGCCTCTCTGATGTCAAGCTATCGGCCAACTGGATGGCCGCCATCGGCTATGGTACCGACGACGAGTCCCTCTATGACACCGTCAAAGCCGTCGGCGAGGAGTTCGCGCCGGCGCTTGGTATCACCATTCCGGTTGGTAAGGATTCGCTCAGTATGCGCAGTGTCTGGCAAGATGATGGCCAGAGTAAGAGCGTAACGGCGCCACTCTCGCTGGTAATCAGCGGCTTCAGCCCCGTCAGCGACGTCACCAAAACCCTGACTCCACAGCTGGATATGACTCGCGACTCGGTACTCATACTGATCGCTCCCAGCGCTGGCAAACAGCGTCTTGGCGGATCTGCTTTAGCTCAGGTCTACAACCAGCTGGGTAACCAAGCCCCGGATGTCACGGCCAAATCACTCAAAGCTCTCTTCACCAACGTATCCGTGCTCAAGCACGACGGTAAAATACTGGCGTACCACGACCGCTCCGATGGCGGCCTGCTCGCGACCGTACTTGAAATGGCGTTCGCCAGCCGCTGCGGCCTCGAGCTCGACCTGAGCGGTCTGGACGGAACGGTTTTGGAGCAATTATTCAATGAGGAGCTCGGCGCGGTCATCCAAGTCACAGCCGACGACGCCCCAGTCGTACTCAAAAACCTCGGTAAGTCGGCCACGATCATTGGCCGCCCGATGGTCGAACAGACCATCAGGATCTCTGATGCCTCCGGTGAAATCTATAGTACCAGCCGGGCCCAGCTGGAGTCCTGGTGGAGCCACACCAGTTACCAGCTACAAAAGCTCCGCGACAACCCGGTGTGTGCCGACCAAGAGTTCCAAACGATTCAGGATGACAAAGATCCGGGCCTGACTCCAGTTATATCACCCCGCCCAGACGTTGTCATTCCGGCCTCCGAGCCGGAATCCAGTGAAAAAGGAGTCGTCGGAGACGACACAAAATTGACTGGATCCCGGGTCAAGCCCGGGATGACAGAGAGCGTTTCTGGGTCAGCGGTAAGCAGCCCCAAAGTAGCCATCTTCCGCGAACAAGGCGTCAACGGCCAAGTAGAGATGGCCGCCGCGTTCGATCAAGCCGGCTTCACCAGCGTCGACGTCCACCTGAACGACATCATCTCGGGTAGGGTCTCGTTGGACGACTTCGTGGGCCTGGCGGCCTGTGGCGGCTTCAGTTATGGCGATGTCCTCGGTGCCGGTGAAGGCTGGGCCAAGACGATTCTGTTCAACGAAGATTTGCGTGCCCAGTTCAAGGCCTTTTTCAAGCGTCCGGATACGTTCAGCCTCGGTGTCTGCAACGGCTGTCAGATGCTCTCAGCCCTCAAAGAACTTATTCCGGGCGCCCAGAACTGGCCGGCCTTCCATAAGAACCAATCAGAACAATTCGAAGCCCGCGTCGTACTGACGCAGATCAATAAGTCACCGTCGATCTTCTTCAAGGACATGGCCGGATCATTCCTGCCGATTCCGACCGCTCATGGTGAGGGCCGGGCCGTCTTCGACAGCGACGAAGCCGTCCGCCAAGCCATCACTGGCAACCTCGTCGCCATGCAGTATGTTGATAATTACCATCGGATTACCGAAAAGTACCCCGCCAACCCCAACGGTTCGCCCCTCGGCATCACCGCACTCACCACGCCCGATGGCCGCGCCACCATCATCATGCCGCACCCCGAACGAGCCTTCCAAACCCGCCAACTTTCCTGGCATCCTGCCGATTGGGGCGAATACTCACCCTGGTTCCGGATTTTCCAGAACGCTCGGCGCTGGGTAGATAATAGAAGTACTAAGTAAGCAGTTCGCTCAGGCGGTTCTGGGCGACGGCGGCTTTGAGTTCGCGGGCCAGGCGCTGGCCGGTGGAGACAGATTCGCCATAGAGATAATTGGTATACGGCGTGTACATGATGCCTGGCGAGCCCGGAATACGCATGCTGACATCGAAGACCTTGAATTCTTCTTTGGGTGGACCGGCGGTGAAAGCGCCCTGGAGGGCGAACGGACCGATGATGCCGGGCTTATAGTGCTTTTGCGTGGCCCTCACGAAACCTTCGCCGGCACGGAAGGCCTGTTCGAGCAATGATTCCTTCATGGTGACCGTCTGATGGCCATTCTCGATATATTTCGGTTGCACGTACTTCAGGACTTCAGCTTGCTCGGGCGCGGTCAGACGGAGTAGACCGTCGAGGTTGGTTTGGCGGCGAGTGTCGGTTCCTAGTATCTCCAGCTCACCGCTCAGCGGGGAGTAGAAATAATTCAGATTTATCTGTGGGCCGAGGACGAATTCTTCGATAACAGCCGTTTTTAATGACTCCTCGGTGATCTCACCGGCCGCGATTTTCTCGGCCCCCCGGGTTTTGTAGGCTTCGAAACTGTTAACGATGAAAAACGAGCGCTCGTAGCCGCGGGTGGCTTCGTTGGTTTTGACGATGACCAACCGGTCGATGTCCTCCGGTTTTTCGAACTGGATCGGCACCGAGACGCCGCCTTCGTTCAGCAGGAAATATTGATTTTTCTCCTCGTCACGTTCTTCTTTGCGGACTAGTTCGCGGGTGCCGACGATAGGCACCCGGAAGTTGTTTTCGATCTCGTTGAAATCACAGTACACCCAGAAATAACGACTATGCACGAAGACTGCGTTGAGATCGCGCAGTTGTTGCTGAATCTCCGGTTTGACGACATCGGCGAAGTTATCGACGACTATGACATGATCCACGCAGCCCTTCTGATTAGATGAGTCGCCACGGGTCTTGTAGTACTTCTCATACGTTTGTTCGCGACCTTTTTGAGCGACGACGACGGTGCCAAGACCTTCATTTTTAGCGCCGCGACAGACGTCGAGCGCGCTGTGCCCACCGAGCGAAGCGACGTGCAATTTCGAGGTATCGTACCCTCTTAAGATGTCGGCGATGTCGGTCTGGCTGATCACTTGCTAAAAATCCTCTCCGTTTTGCCTTGCTCGACGGCATATTTGATTTCGCGGGCGATACGGCGGCCGGTACTCATCGGCACGTCATAGCGCAAATCGGTATACGGCGAGCCGTTGACGTACGGGTTAGTGCCGGCCACGATCCGGGCCGAGATTTCGAAGACGTAAAACTCCAGTTCTGGCGTGATAACCGTTTCGAGGCAGAACGGGCCGAACAAGCCCACGCCGTCGATTGCTCTGGAGGCTTCGATAGTTTTCTCGCCCATCTCGAAGATAGTACTGAGTAACGATTCGCGGACGACCAGCGGCATGTTCCCGGTAATCGTGTAGCTGGTCTCGATACCGAGATCGATCTGGTCCTTCGCGGCCACCCGACCGACGGAATCGACGTTACTCTCGTAGCGCTTATCAAAACCCATGATTTCCAGTTCGCCCGTCAGGGACGAATAGAAAAAGTGGATATAAATCGGTGCGCCGACGATATATTGCTGGATGATGTAGCGCTTGTCGGCATGACCGTCGATTTTCGCCGTGAATTCCTCGGGTGTGTGCGTCAGGAAATAGCCTTTGCCACCGCCAGCGCCGTCAAACTTGACGATAACCGGACCATCGATATCTTCCGGCTTTTCATAAATACGGGGCAGGGTAAGTCCGGCATCATGGAGCCATTGCCGTTGCTTTTTGCGATCAGCTTCCCAGGGCAGGACAGCCTTGTTGCCGTAATAGTTCAGTTTGAGCGCCGTTATCTGCTCGTACTCTAGCGCGTTGACTAATGAACCGTGCGGGATAAGCACGGCATTTTTAGCTTTCAGCTGCGCGTCGAGATCGGGCAGTTCCGAAAAAGAATCGACGAGCAACAGCTCGTCGGCGACCTTGAATGATTCGTAGACGCGTTGGTGCTTCCGTTCGCAGACGGCAATCGTTTCGAAACCTTCGTCGTGGGCGCCCTTCAGTATCTGCAGCGCCGAGTGGCTGGCAAGCGTACAGATACGAAATTGCTGTTTTTCAGCCATGTACCCTCCAGAAAAAAAGTATTACTAAAGTATACACTAGCGTAACGCTCTGCGCAGGCGGCTAGCGTTGTAATATTATTCCCACTCGGTGGTGCCGGGCGGCTTGCTGCTCAGGTCATAGACGACTCGGCTGATACCAGGCACTTCCTGCAGGATGCGCTTGATCATTTCGGCCAGCGCCGCTTCGGGGATATCCTCACCAGGTCGGGCGGCGATACCCGTCATGAAATCCGGGGTCTTGAAAGGCCGGAGGGCGATGGCGCGCTCCCCGGGCTTACCGAACGATACCGGAAACAGTATGACTGGCATCTGGCTGATAGACTCCATCAGATCATACTGGCGCAGTACTTCGGTCACGATGTTATCGGCCTGACGATCCTGTTCGATGACATCAGGTGTCAGATACGTTTTAGTGACTGATAGAGCAGCCCGATCGACTGGTTTCGGCCCGAGATAACAGACACGGTTGACCACATGATTGTGATTAGGAATCGCCGCCGCTAATTTGAATAACCGCCACCAGTCAGCCGGGCCCTCGATACCCGCCAGATACTTATAGCTCCGGCCATCGCCTTGCACGCCCACGGTGCGCACCGGTAACAGATGGGCGTGAAAATCCGGATCATGTGTAGAGACGAAGTCATCCAGCCCCGCCTGCAACGCATCATGATCGGGCAAACGATACGGCGCCTTGGCGCATAAAACGCGGATTGCCAGTCCGGGGCCGGGGAAGGGGTGGCGATCAACCAGCCGATCGGGCAAGCCCAACCGGCGTCCCAGGGCCCGTACCTGATCCTTGTAGAGCTGCTGCAGCGGTTCGACGACCTGTCCCAGATCGCGGAGCTCACGGACCCGCTGCGTGTCGTTATGATGCGTCTTGATGACGTCAGCTTTGCTGCTAGCCAGATGCGAGCCACTCTCGATCAGGTCCGGGCGCAACGACCCTTGAGCCAGAACCGTACCGGCGGGTAGCTGAGTACGCTCCAAGATATCAGCCCGAACCCGGATGAAGGTATCACCGATGATCTTGCGCTTCGTCTGCGGATCGATAACCTCACGGAGCGGCGACGTCTCCACGCCGTCGATGACAGTGGTGGCGGTGGCGAACGTCTCGCTTGCGTCAAGCAGCTCCACGTCGATGCCCGCCGCGCGTAAAGCGACGACCACTTGCTCGCTCTCATCGGCTCGCATAAGTCCGGTATCGATATGAAAAGCGTGGATTTTGGATTTGTCGACCGCTCTGGACACCAGCGCCGCCACTACGGCCGAATCAACGCCGCCGCTGACGAATACCAACACCTCATTCCCTCCGACCGCTTCCCGCACATACTTAATCGCTTCCGCCTGCTGATCCTCCAGGCTATAGTCAGGTTTCAGGCCCGCGATGCCGGCTAAGAAGTTGCTGAATAGCCGTGGGCCACAGTTCGTTTGGAACACCTCCGGATGAAACTGCACACCGTAGCGCCTCAGCTTCGGGCTTTCGATGGCCGATATCAGATCATCGTGCTTGCCACCGCTGACGACAAAGCCCTTCGGCACCACTCGCACGCTGTCTCCATGACTCATCAGGACTTGCTGCTCCCCACTCAGGCCTTTGAATAATGCCGATCCGGCTTCAAAACGCGTAACCTGGGGCCCATCCTCGCGGAGGTTGCTGGGCCCGACGGCGCCGCCATATAATCTGGCGAGTAGTTGCATACCATAACAGATACCAAGGATAGGTTTGTCCAGCTCGGCCAGCCGGGGGTCACACCAGTAGGCATCGGCGTCACCGACACTCTTCGGTCCTCCAGAGACGATAACGGCGTCATAACCGGCCAGTTGTTCGACCGGCGCATCGAGCGGCAACAGGGAAGTACGAAGACCGAATTCACGAACGTGGCGATCAATCAACCCTCCGAACTGCGAGCCGGCATCCAATATAGCGACCTGCGCGTATCGTTTCTGCTGCTCCGTTTTCCCAGCCACGTGTACCCCTCGTTATGGGGCTAGTATATAAGAAGCGGCGGCCACGACCAACTGTGAACCAGCGCCCTCTACAGGGGGTGGCACCTTGCAATCAACATCCTAATCCCTTATGGTAAAATTAATACCAGCTAAAAAGAAACGTACATATGTCATTTGGCGGTGGTGGTGGATCCAGTTCAATCGCGACAAGCACTGATGTGGCGCTGAGTAATCCAGGTGACGGACAAGTCCTGGCCTATAACGGCACGCTTCAGAAATGGCAGAATACCGCTAACCCGGGCGCAGCCGACGCTTCCACCATAAGCAAAGGTGTCGTTCAATTAGCCGGTGACCTGGGTGGTACGGCAGCAGCTCCGACGGTGCCGGGTCTGGCCAGTAAAGAACCGACGATCACTGCCGGCACAACAGGGCAGTATTTCCGAGGTGATAAATCCTGGCAGACTCTGGATAAGATTGCTGTCGGCCTAGGGAGTGTCGACAACACCACAGACCTCAACAAACCGATTAGTACCGCGACACAGACCGCCCTGAATGCCAAAGCCGACGCGTCAACCGTTGGCAATAAGGTGCTGCTGATCGATAACGCGGCGGCACTACCCGGCGGCACCCCAGCTGGTGTCGTCGTAGTCGTAAAGAGTTAGGCGTATGGCAGCCCAACTGCATTTCGGCGCCGGCGATAGTGTAGGTTTTGGCACCACTGCCGGCGGCGTATCCAGCACAGCCAGTTTTAACAAATCAGACTTATCGAACATGCAGGTCGGGGATCTGCTAGTCGCTTGGATTCACGATCAGTCGAGCACCACCGGTACCGTGACTGCGCCGAGTGGCTGGACCCAATATGGTGCGGCTATCGGGACACCAAATATGTCAACTAGTCGGACGACCGGCTTCTATTACTATGCCGTCCGAGCGTCTACCGACATCAGTGGGCTAGCAACGGCTCCTACGTGGTCCTTTACCTCTGGCACGCGGATAGCCTGTGTGGTGGCCCGGGCGACGGGGATAGATCTGGACAACATCGAGGATGCCGCCTCATCGAGCTTTTCCGGGGGAACCGGCGGAGCGGCATTAACCATCAACGGCATTACCACTACGAACGCGACGACATTACTCGTAGGCGGGCTATTCCATGAGAACGCCATCAGCACCTCCGCCCCGAATACCACGTCGTTCATGTCGGTATTTCAAGAATACCGTACTAACCCCGACGCATCGTTCGCTAACACCGGCGCCGCTCTCGCGTATAGTTATCTGACGACCGCCGGTAGCACCGGTAACATCGGCGCGACGTTTGATAATTCGACGACACTCGCCTCTGGAGAGCTCGTCGCCTTCAAGGCCGGGCCCTGGTCACCATCGGGCACGATCACCCGGCCGGCTCTGATCGGTTCACCCACCACCTATACGACCTCAAACGCCACCACCAGTTTCACTATCAGTACGCCCGCTGGGGTACAAGACGGCGATGTCTTGGTACTTGCCTTATCCGGGCAGACTTCGAACGCCGCCACGGATTTCAGCAGTAGCGGCTGGACTCGTGTCGGCCAACCCTTCGCGGGTAACTCTAGCACTTACCGGCTCACCGGCTTTTACGCTTTTCCGGTCGTATCGGCGGCAGCCGTCGCTAGCAGTTATACGTTCTCCGACACCGAGGTCTCGGGAGCGGGTGGCCGGGTATGCGCGACGATGGTGATCGTCCGTAATGCCGATCAGAATAATCTGGTGGTCGCTTATTCGCCATACGGTGTTATGAGCGGCTCGACAGTGACTGTACAACCTGGATCGCTCACCTACGATAACAGCTTATTGCTCGTGAACTACAATGCGCAGTTCGTTTCTGGTGTCGATTATACCGTCGCCACTACACCGACAGGCACGACACTTATTACTTCGCTCATTAATTCAACTGGAGCGGTATCGAAGACACAGCAGACGTTCTATCAGATGGACGTGGACCATGGTAACCTGGCGGCTGACGTGCAGACCTGGAACGGCGCGCCGGCCCAGGCTACCGGCTCGGCCATCGTCATCCATGCCAGCAATCAGACGAGCGTCAACCCCGGCATCGCGGTGCAGTACACGAGTGCTCCCGATACGCTCAGCGACGCGAGTCTGTACTACACCAGCGCTACCGATACGTTGGCATCGCCGCTAGAAGTGCGTCCGGTTCCTACCGGATACGCTTCGGTCAGCGACATGCTCGCGACCTATCCGTTCTATGTCGCTCACCGTGGCGGAAGTAAAGATTGGCCAGAAATGAGCCTGCATGCCTACACGCAATCAGTTTTCTGGGGGATGGGCGCACTAGAGTTATCGTTAGCACGCACCTCTGATGGGGTGTGGTTCGGTCTGCACGACTCCTCACTGGATCGTACCTCGCTTAATACAGGTGGCGGAAGCGGCACGACACTCGTGGCCTCAAGTATGACTTGGGCACAGGTGCAACAGTACCAGATTCAATACCCGAATGTGAGCAATCCAGCTTCCTTGCCGCAGCCGTATATGCGGTGGGAGGAAATTATCGCCGCATACTACAATTCCCATGTACTTTTTGTCGATCCAAAATATGCTTCCAGTTATACGAGCGAGCTGCTATCTATGATGGATGCTCTCCCGGGATCGACTTCCAGGTTCGTGGGCAAGTCGTATGGCACTACCGGTAACACAGCAAACACCACCGGATTCCCATACGAGGCAGCCGCGCATGGTTATAAGAATTGGGGATATTTCTACGAGGCGGACTACTCTAATGTACCGACATACCAAGGGCGATACGATATCTTGGGGATGGATTATACCGCAACATCTACGAGTTGGACGCAGATTATGTCGTACGGCAAGCCCGTGATGGGGCACATCGCACCATCGGCTGCCGCTATTACGACAGCGCTCGGCTATGGTGCTGTCGGCGTTATGGTTTCCGGGGTACAAGAAGCCGTTCCCCGGAGTACCTAACAGGCAACGCATCAAACAGAGGTAAAAGGGTCTGGTACGCCAGACCCTTTTTAGCTCGCTGTACTATCTATTAGTTATTAACGACGAAGTTGAAATTGGAGCTATTGTCGTTCCAAGCGTCACCGCTAGCCGCCGAGCCACCATTGGTGTTACCGCTGACATTCGCGTCACCGCTATCAGCATCCTGCCAGTTGGAGTTGTGCACGCTCAAGTCGTTATCATTGATAACCGTCACCGTCTCGGTCTGGTTAGACGTGACAGTGTTCGTGGAACCTGGGCCGGTCGGGCCGGTGATACTCCCATTTGCCGTCAGATCGCCACCCAGCATGTGTTGGACGAAAGGCGGAGGTGTCTGATTGCCACCACCTTGACCCCCGGCTGGTGGCGTATTCGTGCTCTCGCCGAGGACCTGACCATTACTTGTCGCGCCTGTCGCGCTAGCAGCCGGCTGGCTACAGCTGAGAGTATCCGATGCCGGAGTAATCTGGACGACTCGCGTAGCCATCGGTGAGGCCGAAGACAGCATGAACGCCAGCGCTACCGGGACACCGGCGACGAATCCAGCCAACGTGGCTCCCAATGTTATAAGCGCTTGTTTACGGGCTTGTAGGACAGTGCTGAATTTGCTTTTCGGTGTTGGTTTTGCAGTCGTTACAGACTTAGCCATAGCGTTACCCTCCATTAGTTGTTACTCAACTCACCTGTTTCACGGCTCTCAACCGTTACAGGACTAACTCTAATCTAGAACGCATCGGCGACAGTAAAATATCTTACTGTACCTCTCGTCGGCTCATCGGCTAAGAGGTTATGTAATTGCTTTTTCCGCAACACTAATCCCTGCGTATCCTTATGCCGACCGGTTGACGAGACCACTTAAGCGGTGCGCGGAAATTATATTGCAATAACCCTCGGACTATGTCACAATACGGCCACTAGAATAAGCTGCTACCAAGTTCTTGAGTAGAGAATCGTCTAGAGATAAGTTAACAATCAAGAAATATTCGTGAAACGAGGAGCAGCTAACCCGCGCTGATAGGTAACTATCGCAGGGCTTACCTCTGACAACGAAGAAAGAGGAACTATATAATGGCAAGTAAACTATTCGTCGGCTCATTAGCCTACACCGCAACCGACGACGACCTGGCAGCATTTTTTGCTGACGCCGGTACCGTCGTATCTGCAAAGGTCATCATGGACCGCGAAACCAACCGCTCTAAGGGCTTTGGATTCGTAGAGATGAGCACCGACGAAGAAGCCAAGGCTGCTGTTGATCAGCTCAACGGCAAAGACCTCAACGGTCGCGCCGTCGCTGTCTCCGAAGCTCGCCCCCAAGCTCCCCGCGAAAACCGTTCATTCGGTGGCGGCGACCGCAACGGTGGTGGCTACAACGACCGTCGTTACTAATCCTTAGTAACACACCCCTGAAAAGCTCCGGCATCCGTCGGAGCTTTCATTTGTGAAAAAACCGACTGCCGTTAGGCCATTGGCTTGTCATAATATCTCTGTTAATGGGAGTCAAGTAATGAACAAGTACGGACCCAAAGCCCAAGAGAAAGTCCACAAAGCGATGGATGAATTCAAGAAAGGCGATCTGCGCAGCGGCCGTTCCGGCAAGAAGGTGACCAGTCGCGAGCAAGCCGTCGCCATCGGCCTCGACGAAGCCCGCCGCGAAGGCGGCAAAGTCCCCAAGAAGTAAACAGCGT
>Ga0070679_100001857_pt1 | contig 18992 bp, 10 predicted proteins | sample KBSC63BmetaG_FD_65652 | JGI IMG/M metagenome (GOLD analysis project Ga0070679, IMG submission 65652) | Corn rhizosphere microbial communities from Kellogg Biological Station, Michigan, USA - KBS C6-3B metaG | ecosystem: Host-associated > Plants > Roots > Rhizosphere | place: USA: Michigan... | reverse complement strand
GCCATGCGGACGCCAATTTCGCGCGTTCGCTGGCCGACGCTGTACGAGATCACGCCGAACAGGCCGATCGCGGCTAGAAGCACGCCCAGGGCGGCGAATGCCGCGAGCACGCGCATCGTGAAGCGCGGGTCAGCCAGCGATGCGTCGATCTGTTCGCGGACATCGAGCACCGCCGGCCGAGGGCCTCCATGCTGCACACTGGCCGCGACCTGCGCGAGACGGAGGCCCGCATCTTCGACGTGAGCGCGTACGAGAATGCTGATACTCCTGCCCATCGGGTCGAGCGCTCCGACCGCTGCTGTATCCGTCAGCGTCAGAGGGTGGTAAAGGGCGTTGCCCGAAGAGCGCTGTATGAGATTCGTCATGACGTCCGGCACGACGCCGACGATGGTCTGCCAGGGCTCATCCGGGCTTGGCGCCGCGGCCTTCCCAGGCACGACCACGTTGGAGGCCCAGGTACGTGCACGGGCATTCCGGATTCGCAGACCGATCGCGCTGCGTCCGGGCGCGAGCTGATTCGCGAGCGAGCGGCTCACCAGCACCTCGTTGCGCGCGAATGAGCCATCGTCGAAGGTGTGGCCCGCGGACAGCGGCATATGCATCGCCGCGAAGTATTCCGGCGGAACGGTGTAGATCTCCGTGCCGTCGGTTCCATCACGCGGATCGCGCGGATGATCGGGCGTCTCCCACACCGCGAGCTGCGCGCGTACCGAGCTCCCCGGCACCTGATTGGCGATGACGGCGCTTTCGACTCCGGGAAGTCGCGCGAATCGTTGGCGTAGCTCGACGGCCAAGGCGATTCGATCGGGCGCCCGGATGCCCTCCGGCACGTGTACTGTGACTCCGTAGAGGCCGCGTGTATCGAAACCAACCTCGGTATGCTCCAGCGCGAAGAGCGTATGCACGAGGAGCAGCGCGCCGACCAGCAACGTCGCCGACACGCCGACCTCGGCGACGACGAGCATCGAGCGCAGGCGCCGCGCGCTATACGCCGTGCTTGCCGCGCCGATCCGCAGATCGACGGCGAGATCGCGATGGGCGCTGCGTACCGCCGCGACCAGGCCGACCACCAGACCGCAACCGATGGCTAGCACGGCGGCGATGGCGACCATCCCACTGGAGGGAGAGACGTAGGTGAGTGCGTTGAAGTCGCGATCATTCGGACGCAGTGCCACCAACGTGTGCAGCCCGAGCCAGCCGATGATCGCGGCGAATGCTCCGCCGACCAGCGCGAGCAGCACGCTCTCGGTCGCAAGCTGACGAACGAGGCGCGAGCGGGCCGCGCCGATTGCGTGACGCACGGCGATCTCGCGCTGGCGCGCCGCCCCGCGCGCGAGCAACAGATGTGCGACGTTCGTGCACGCGACGAGCAGGAGGAGAGCCACCGCGCCCGTGAGCATCGTCAAGGGCTGACGAATGGCGAGCCAATCCTGCGGTCGCGTGAGCGTCAGCGGCATTGGCCACGGGCCGGGTCGTACGTCGGGCAGGTTTGCATTCTTCATAATCGCGCTCAGCTCGTCCGTCGCGGCCGCTCTCGTCACGCCCGGCTTGAGACGAACGAGGATCGATCCGCTCGCTGGCTCCGTGGCGCCGACGAGTTGAATGAGATCGGCACGTTGAGCGCGAAAGCTTGGAATGACGAGCGAGGCCGGCGTGATGCCGACGACCGTCCAGTCTTCGCCATGGAGCTTCATCGCCCGCCCGATGACGTCGGGCGAGGCGCCGAACGCGCTACGCCACAACTGTTCCGTGAGGAACATCAAATGTGCATTGGGCGTCACCTCGTCCGTTGTCGGCACGCGTCCCCGTAAGAGATGTGCGCCGGCGAAGGCGACGAATCCAGGCTCCGCATGCGCGGTGGTGACCTGCAGCGAGTCGCCAGCCATGGCGAGCCAGGCGGAGTTGCCTCCACTGGCGAGGACCGCGTCTTCGATCGATTCTGCGCGCTCCCGCCAGACCTTTGCCATGCCGAACGGGAGCGATGACGGCACTACCTGGCCGCCGGCGGTCCACTGCCGCTGTGCCAGATACACGCGCGAGCCGTTGGGATACGGCAACGTTCGCACGAGTAGCGTATCGGCAATGCTGAAGACCGTCGTCGTCGCACCGACGCCCAATGCAATCGTGAGTAGTGCGACGGCCGTCCACGCCGGCGTGCGGCGCATCGAGCGAAGCGCGTAGCGCAAGTCCGAGCGAAGCCCGTCGACGAAGCTCGCGCGGCGCGCATGCGTTGCTCGGATCCGCCCCAACTGCACGCATGCCTCGCGCGCGGCGTTGACGTCGCCGAGACGTTCGGCGACGGCGCGCCGCGCCTCCGCCTCCGTCATGCCGCGCGCCATGTATTCCTCGATGCGCATCTCCGTATGAAACGCGAGCTCGTCAGCCACGTCGCGTTCGATGTTCGCGCGCCAGAACGTGAGATAGCGACGCCAGGCAGGTGTGTGCGTCATGCGGACCTCGGCGCCGGTGGTGCGGCGAGCGCGGCGAACACGGCGCCCGCGTAGCGGGTCCAGGCCACCCTTTCTTGGCGCAGTCGAGCGCGGCCTTTCGGCGTGAGCGCATAGAATTTCGCGCGTCGGTTGTTGCCCGACGTGCCCCACTCGGCGCCGATCCACTCCTTGGTCTCGAGTCGATGGAGGGCAGGGTAGAGCGTGCCTTCCTCGATGCGAAGCAGGTCGTTCGTCGCCTCTTCGATCCATCGTGCGATGGCGTAGCCATGGACCGGGCCGCCGCTGACGGCCTTGAGGATCAGCAGATCGAGTGTGCCGCGGAGGACTTCGACGTTCTCACTGGGCATCGTCCCATGGGGTTTCTAGGTATCCGCAATGTTTCGCCAGATGAGTAGAAACACAAGGGGAAGCCGGGCGTCCGGCGGAATTGACGAGCAGACGCCACGATTACAGTATGCGTGGTGGCTGCCCACTGTTGACCGCGAGGATCGGATGTACCGACACGATTGGTTGAGCGACGTCGCGAGAGACGGCCGCGTGGCGTTGCGCGCTTTCCGCCGCGCGCCGTTCTTCTATGGCTCGGCAGCCGCCATTCTTGGTCTCGGAATAGGGCTGTCCACAGCGACGTTCAGCGTTTTCCGATCAGTCTTGTTGAATCCACTTCCCGTCGTCGAGCAGAACCGGCTGATCGTGCTGATGGGCGCCATGCCTGGCGAACGAGGACAGACTCTGCCGGTGAGCCGGCGCATGTTGAAGGATTTCGCGCGGACGACGATGACACTCGTGGGCGTCGCCGGCGTCGCGTACGACGGTCCATGGACGTGGTACGTACGCGATCCGGCGGATATTCGACGGAGCGTGCAACTGCGGGCATCTGTCGTCACCGGCAACTTCTTCGACGTGCTGGGTGTGCGGCCGGAGCTCGGACGGACGCTGCGCCCGCAGGACGACGCGCTGGGCGCGCCACGCGTCGCGGTCATCAGCCACGAGTTGTGGTTGCGCGAATACGGGGGCGAGCGCAGCGCGATCGGCGCGAAGCTCGCCGACCAGAGTACGGGCAACGAGTACACGATCGTGGGGGTGATTCCCCCGGGCCTTGCGTTCGAGCGCGGGGCGGAGCTCTGGCGACCGATCAACGCGCAGTTTCCGGTGCGAGCCGATTCGGACCTCGACAATCGCTTCGCGATGCTACGCGTGGTTGGACGCCTTGCCCCGCAGGCAACGATGGCGTCGGCGCGGCGGGAATTCGCCGGTTTCATGCAGCGCACGATGCACGAACGCAACCCGACGCTTGCACCCACGCTCGGAGCCGACGTGCATCCGTTGACTGAAGAGGTCGTCGGCGATGTGCGTCCCGTGCTGATGATCATCAGCGCCGCTGTGGCAATCCTGCTCATCATCGCCTGCCTCAACGTTGCCAATCTGATGCTGATCCGGGCGTCGAGTCGCACCTCCGAGCTCGCGATCCGTGCAGCACTCGGAGCAAGTCGCTCGCGCATCATGCGGCAGTTCCTCACGGAAGGCCTCGCGCTCGCGGCCGTCGGCGGCGCGCTTGGCGTCGTGATCGCGGCCGGTGCATTGCGAGTCGTAACGGCTCTCGCGCCGGCGGGCGTGCCGAGGATCGCCGAGGCGGGCCTGAACGGTCCGACCCTTGGGGCCGGCGTTGCCGTCAGTCTGTTCACAGTTCTCATATTCGCGCTCGGACCCGCGTTCGGCATCTCGTCAAAGGATCTTCATGCCTTCGTCCGGAGCGGCGCACGAACGCTGACGTCCTCGCGCCGCGGCCGCGTGCGCAGGCAGGCGTTGGTCGTGGCACAGGTCGCGCTGGCTGTGGTCGTCGTCACGAGCGCGGCACTTCTCGCCCGCACACTCGACCGCCTGCAACACGACCGCCTCGGCTTCGATCCGCGGCATCTCATCGCGGTCGAAGTGCGTGTTCCCCAGGATACGCGCTATAGCGCGGCGGTCTTGAACGATCTGATGGATCGGCTGGCAAAGCGAGCGAGCGCGCTACCTGGCGTTACCAGCGTATCGGCGGGAATCACGACGCCGTTCGCGCATGACGCGATCACCGGCTGGGTTTCCGCGCAGGGAGAGTCGGCTTCAGACCACGCAACCGATCCGTACTCCGATCTCGAGTTCGTGCAGCCGAGCTACTTCGGCACGCTCGGCGTGCGGGTGCTGAGCGGCCGGGTGTTCGACGAAGGCGAAGCGCGATCGAGCGTGCCCGTCGTCATGATCAACGAGAGCGTGGCTCGCCACTACTGGCCCGGGCAGAATGCCGTCGGCAAGAATCTCCATTGCTTCGGTGGTGTGGAGTTGTGCCGCGTCGTCGGGGTCGTGGAAGACACGCGCTATCGCGATCTGACGACGTCGCACTTCACCGTGTATCGGCCAAGTCGCCAGGCGCCGGATCCCGTGTTTGCTCCGCGCGTGCTGCTGATTCGCACGACGGAAGCATCGGCGCGCGTGCTGCCGTCGATTCGTGCCGCGATCGTGCGAAGGGAGCCCGATGTCACGCTGGGGCGCGCCATGTCGGTTGAGGATTTACTCACGGTGCCGCTTGCGCAGCCGAGGCTGAATGCGATGCTCGTCGCGGTTTTCGCCGGCTGCGCGATGATTCTGGCGAGCGCGGGGATCTTTGGCGTACTCGCCTATCATGTCGGGCTCCGGATGCGCGAGCTCGGCATCCGCCAAGCACTCGGCGCGACTCCGCGGGACCTTGGAGCGATGCTGCTGCGAGAAGGCATGCGACTACAGGTGATCGGCGTCGGTTGCGGCGTGGTGTTGTCGTTGGTCGCGACGCGGTCTCTGCGATCACTACTCTTTGACGTTGCGCCGGCGGACCCGGTTTCTCTCGTGGGAGCGGCGACCGTGCTGGTGGTATGCGGACTCGCGGCGATCGCGGTTCCGGCGCGTCGGGCGACGCGGGTGGATCCGGTCGTAGCGCTGCGTGCCGAGTAGTTGCGGCTCACCGCAGCAACGGTTTCACGCGGACGGCGATCGTGAGTGGGCGCGTGACGAATCTGTCGATCACTCGAGCAGTGACGCCCCGGGACAGGTTGATGGCCCGGGGCGTCTCGAAGGTCCGTGCGTCGCGCCGTGTGAACTACGGCATGGCCGAGCGAATCAGGTTCGGCATCGCCAGGAAGTAGTTCACGACCCATGTCGCGTAGTAGTGCGATCCATCATAGCCCACGGCGCCGATCTGCGGTAAGCCTGCCTCGCCCTGAACGAGTGCGATCTGGCGAAGCGCGGGAACTCGCGGGTCGTCAGGTGGGAGCAGCGCCGCGACTCTGGCGAGCAACATCGCGCGAACGAGCGACAGGCCGACGAGATGTGACGTCGACGCGACGGACGCGTGTGCGTTCTCCGCGAACTCGAGGCCGAGAGTCTTGGTCTCCGACCGGAAGGCAGTGGACTGCACCGGCGGCAGAAACCGGTCGAACCACTTCATGAAGTCAGCACGGGGCATGAGCTCGCCCATGATCAGCGCCTCGTAGAGACAAGGCGATTGAAAGTCGCTCGGACCCGGCTCGGCAGCCGTGTTGCAATTGATGTCCTTTGCGAACAGCCGCGTCGCATTCTTTCGAATGGCCGTGTCCAACCGTGGATCGAAGTGCGAGGCGTAGAACAGGGAATTGTCCATCGCCATCGCGGTGTTCGGATGCACGCCGGTTCTCACCGGTTGGCGGAGGGTGTCGAGATACGCCACCATGCGTCCCGAGAGCAGGTGCGCCAGTGGCTGTAGATTCGCCGCCCATCGCTTGCCATCAGGATCGTTCCAGGACTGGAGCTCGCCCTGCAGGCGCAGGAACCACGCGTAGCCATACGGGAGCTCGAAGTTGCCCGATGTATGAAAGAACTCGACTTCGCCCGCGATGTTCGACGCGCCGAAATGCCGGTTGAGCTCATCGCGAATCGCCGGCGCCGTCGGCATGTCGGGGTACATCTTGAGCAACTTCACGAGCGTCCACGCCGAATTGACCGCGGAGTGCCAATCGTAGCAGCCGTAGAACGCCCGCTTCGTCTCGAAGCTGTCGACGGGAGAGAACGCCTGGTCCCAGAGGTACGGTGCGTTCGCCGGGCGTGGTTGCGGATGATCCTCGCAGGCGAGCGGCATGGCGGACAACGCGAGCGCGCGGGCGGCGTCGAGGGTGTCCGGTCGCGCGTGAGGCAACGAGCGCACGAATGACGCCAGGTCGGCGAATTCGCGCTCCTTCGGCGGTTGCGTATCGGGCGCGACATGCGTCGACGCGGCCGACGCGGCGCTGCACGCGCATGCCACGCCCGACGGGCCGCGCCGCGCATCGACGTACAGAAGCGCAAATGCGGGAGCCGACGCGACCGCGTCGGGATCTCGAGCCAGCAGATCGAAGCCGCGTGCGGACTGGATCGCCGACAACCGATGGAGCACCGCGATGCGTGGGTCGGCGACGGGAAGCGCATGAGCGATGCGCTCCATCGCTTGCGCACGCTCGAATGAGAGAGTGCTGAATCGCGTACGATCCGCGTCTGCAACCTTGCCGTTGCCGCCGGCGGGTTCCCTGAGCGGCGCAAACCGCTCGGACTCGAGCGGAGGCAGGAACGCATCAAGCCATTCGACGAACGCCGCGGTCGGCAGGATGCGTGACATGAGCGCGGCTTCGGTGGCGCACGGAGACATGACGTCTCCTCCGGCGGCCCGCGGGCCATTGCTCGCGCGGGCCGCGGCGATCGCAGCCGGCGAGCTCAGATCATTCACGCTGTCGGTCGACGAACGCCGCGGCGCGCGATTGCTCGCGGTGTCCGCGCCACGCCCTGCGCCAGGTCCGCGAGCAGGCCGCGAGACCGCTACCTCGAGCTCGACCTTGCATCCGCGGTCGCGTAGAAAGAACCGCCGCGCGTTCGCGACGAGGTTGTCGAGCAATGGAGCGTCGCCGACGGTCGTTGCATAGTCGAGCGCGAGCAACATGCTGAACGCCGTGTTGTTCTGATTCCCGGCTCGCACCGGTTCGGGGAGGGCGCTCAGGTACGCGGCGAGCGAATCCGACATCCATCGCGCGAGCGGCGCCGCGCTGGCGCTCCATTTTCGCGCCGCCGAGTCGGGCCACGTGTACAGCTCCGTCTGCAGCTTGAGCAGCCATGCGAACCCGTACGGGCGCTCGAAGAGCGGCCGCTGGCCGGAGAACGCAATGGGATTGATCGAGCGGGCCGCCGCGTCGAAGAAGGCCAGCTCTCCATTCAGGTTCGACGCGCCGAGGTGATCGGCCAGCTTCTCGCGTGCAAGATCCTGTAATGCAAACTTTGGAAAGTTCCTGACCAGGTAGGCCGTCGCCCACGTGGAGCTCACGGCGGAATGCCAGTCGGAGCAGCCCCAGAAAGCGCGAGTCTGGTTGTTCGCCGGGACGAGAGAATACGTCGTGACCCAGAGATAGTTGGTGCCGCGCCCGTCGGACGCCGGCGCACGAGCGGTATCCGCGTGCGACGAGTCGGGCCGCATGGTATCGCGCGGAACGGGCCGCGCTGGCACCTTGGGCTGAAGCCGATCGAGACACGACAGTTGTATCGCTGTGAGCGCCACGGCCTGCGGCGTATCGAACGCCGGCTCGGCGATATCAGGAAGCTTTGCCAGCAGCTCTGAAAGACTGTGATAGCCCACGCGCGGCGTGGGGGCATTTCCCTGTTGTCGTGGCTGCTGCTGCGCAGCAGCCACGTGCACCGACGTCGGGACGAGCACGAGCAACCCGATCGAGCGCATCAGGCGCCCGATCGGGGAAGTTGGCGATGCGACAGTGCGGATCATGGATGCGTCCTCACTGACACGTCGGCGCGTTTGCGGGCTTCGAATCCCAGTAGATTCGCGTCCCGAAATTGTCCGGCCCCTGCCGCGCGATGGCCGCTCGCAGATTGTCACCATTCACCAGGGCTTCCGTGGTTGCGTAGTAGTACCGCCGCGGAACGTACGGCACGATCGCCGTCGGACCAGGAACGACGGTGCTTGGCTGGCAGGTTCGCCGCCACTCTGCCCACACCTGCGGGCTGTCGGAGAACAGCGCGATCCAGTTCTGCGTCGCGATCTGCTTGAGACCTGCGACGCCGCCCTTGTATGCGATGGCCGGAGTGGCGAGGAACGCGGTGATGGCCGCCTCGTTCGTCACGCCCCACTGCGCCATCGACGCGCGAATCGCCGTGTAGTAATCCGTCGCCGCCTCCGAGCTCGCCAATCCTCCCAGGCCACGCTCCGCTGCTTCGGCGCGCAGGAACATGAGCTCCGCATACGTCATGACGTACGACGGTGCCTTCCGCCCATCGGACGTGCCGTAAACTCCGTAGGACGTGACGCCAGGACCGAAACGCGCGCCCGGCCACGACGCGAGCTTGAACCACTTCGCCGCCGAATCGGCGGAGATGCCCGACGGTTCACCGCCGTAGCCGTTCTTGTACACCGACGAATCGGCGACTGGCATGGCATACACCGACAGACGGGGATCGTTGACCATCTGGTCCGTTAGAGTTTTGGCAACTCGCACGTCGAGTCGCGATGCCACGCTCGTGGAGAACGGATTGTCGTAGACGCCGTCGCCGGGCCACGCCATCAAGGCGTTGTCGGCGTTCGACTGGAAGACGCCTCCTGGATCCGCGAATGCCGCCTTCAACTCGGCGTTCGTGGTCGCGGGGTCGACGTTCACCAGACGCATGGCGTAGCGCACGCGAAGCGAATTGGCGAACCGGCGCCACTTGGCGAGGTTGCCGCCGTAGATCGGATCGGATGATCCCAGCGTCGGTGCGCCCGACGGCACGGCCGCCATGTCCGTCGCGGCCTGGCGGAAGCTGGCGAACATTCCCGCGTAGATGTCCTTCTGCGCGTCGTACTTCGGCGTGACGATTCCGGAATCGGCCTTGAGCGCTTCCGAGTAGGGCACGTCGCCCCACTGATCGGTGAGATTGCTGAAATCCCACGCGGACATCACCATCGCCGGGCCGTAGATGCCGGCCTGTGACGCGGACTTGCCCGCCGAGATCACTTGCCGATAGTCGGCGAGGTCGGAGGTGTACGCCGATGTGAACGAGCCTGACGTCCCGTCCGCCTGCACGCTCACGTACGAGTCGACGGTCGGGTAGAGCACACTCGAGAATTGCTGTGTGACGACGGCGCCCGAACCGAAGACCACCCACCGGCGGATGGCGTTCACCGTGGCGTTCGCGAACAACGCTCCCGCCGGTGCCGAGGTCGGGCTGTTGGGATTGTGGTTCGTGTTCGTGATGTTGTCCGTGTTGCAGCCCACGGCGCTGCCGATGACAGCGAGTCCCAGAAGGCCGCCAAGAATCTTCGTCATTGCGTGCTCCCTGTAGATGGCGGTCATGGAGTGACGTGCAGCGTCAGGCCGATGCTGCGATTGGTGGGCAGCGTGGCGTACTCGAAGCCCTGCGAGTTGCCCGTGCCGTAGGTGAACTCGGGATCGATGTTCGGCAGCTTCGAGTGCGTGAACAGGTTGCGCCCGACGAGGGACAGCGTGGCGCCCTGCGCGTAGAAGCGGCGCGTGAGTGACGCGGGCAGGTCGTAGCCCAGCCGCGCTTCGCGGAGCTTGATGTAGCTGTCGTCGTAGGTGTACTGCTCGTGAATGAGCCAGAGCGAGAGGAAGTACTGCTCCGACGTCACGTTGGTGGTGTTCGGCTTGCCCGTCGCTTTGTCGATGCCGTTGACGACGACGCCCGGGTTGTTCCAATCGACCTCGCGGCCGCGCAGCGTGTTCGCGCATTGACCGCTCTGGTCGCACATCATGTTGGTGGTGCTGAAGATCTTGCCGCCTTCGTGGAAGTCGAGCAGGAAGCCGGCGTTGAAGCGCTTGTACTTGAACTGGTTGTTCCATCCGCCGACCCACGTCGGGTTGACGTTGCCGAGGACGGACAACGGGCCGCGTACCGGCAAGCCGCCGGACGTGATGAGACTGCCCGTCGTCGAGTCGCGAAGATACTTGTAGCCCATGATCTGTCCGTAGGGCTGCCCGGCCGCCGCGGTGAGGGTGGCACTCCACTGGCTCGCGAGCGTGACGGAGGTCAGGCCGGGAGTCAGCGTCACGACGCGGCTGTGGTTCGTGGCGTAGTTGAAGGTGCTGGTCCAGTCGAGGCCGTGCGCGTCCCTGAGCGGCGTCACGCCAAGCGTGGCCTCGAAGCCCTTGTTCGCGATGCGGCCGGCGTTGATCGCCTGGGTGCCGTATCCCGACGTCGGCGGGATGACGAGATTCAGAATCTGATTTCTCGTATCCTTTGCGTAGTAGCTCGCATCGATCGTGATCCGGTTGTCGTAGAACCCGAGCTCCGCGCCGGCTTCCGCGCTCGTCGTCAGCTCCGGCTTGAGATTCGCGTTCGCCAGGTTGTCGGCCAGCGAGAAGAGGGGAATCGAGCCGAACTTGGACGTCGACCCCTGGAAGACCGTCTGAAGCTGATAGGGCGTCGCGTCGGCGCCCACCCGCGCGTACGCGCCGCGCACCTTCGCGTACGAGAGCACGCGGCCTCTGAGCGACGGCATCGCGTTGGTCAACACCATCGACGTGTTCACGCCGGGATAGAAGTACGAGTTATGGTGCGCCGGCAGCGTCGACGACCAGTCGGTGCGCCCGGTGCCCTCGACCGTCCACCAATCATTGTAGGTGAATGCCGCCGAGCCGTACACGCTGTTCACGCGCTGATCCGTGCTGAACTGCTGCACCGTCGGCGTGATCGCGGCGTTGGAGACGTTGTAGATGCCAGGCACGGAGATGCCAGGCGTCGAGATATTCGAGTTTGCGAATACCGTGCGGCGCAGCGTTCCGCCGAGCAGGCCGTTCATCGACAGGTGCGATGCGATCGACTTCGATGCGTTGAGCAGCAGGTCGACATTGCTCTGCGTGCTGCCCTGATTCGCATCCGAGAACGCCCCGGCGTAGCTCGGGTTCGTCCACTGGATGTTGCCCTGCGCGAAGTTGCGGTTGATGTCCCAGTTGTAGTAGTCCTGACCGCCGCGCAGCGTCGCCGAGAGCCAGTCGGTGACCGCGTAGTTGCTCGTCACGGTGCCGATGAGCCGGTTGCGCTCGTCGTACTCGGGGTTCTCGTACATCAACCAGTACGGATTGTTATGGAATGTCGAATTCCAGTTGAACAGCCCGCCGTTCGGCGTGTAGTACTGGTTCTTCAGCGACTGCATGTTGACCTGGCGTCCCCACCACAGGAACTGCTGCACGATCGAGGTGTTGTAGCCGTCGGGCGGGCGGTTGTACGCCCGATTCTGCGCGTACTGCACCGAACCGGATGCGGTGAACCTGCCCGAGTGATAGCTGCCGCTGAGCGCACTCGAGAGATTGTTGAACGAGCTGTTCGGGATGACGCTGTGAATCTGCGTGTTCCCGAACGACAGACGACCCTTCGCGTTGTCGGTGCCGCCGGTGACCGAGATGTTGTTGGTCAGGCTGTTGCCGGTCTGGAAGAAGCTGTCGGCGTTGTCCGGGTGAGGAACCCAGGGCGTCGGTTGGCGCACGCCGTTCACGATCGGGCTGTCGAATTGCGCGATGAGTCGCCCGTCCATCTTCGGGCCCCAGCTCTCCGCCGCCGCGTCGTTCACGCCGTTGCCGCGGCCATCGACGTACGAGAATTTGCCGGCCGTGCCCTGGCCGTACAGATTCTGCCAATCCATGAACTTCGTGGCGTTGTCGAAGCTGTACGTGCTCGTCGCTTCCGTCTGGAGCCGGCCGCCTGTGTTCTTCCCCGACTTCGTCGTGATGACGATGACGCCGTTTGCGGCGCGCGAGCCGTACAATGCCGCCGCATTCGGGCCCTTCAACACCGAGATCGTTTCGACGTCCTCGGGATCGATGTCGTTGATCACGCTTCCGAGATCGATGCCGGGCGACGACGCATTCGTGAGCGAGCCCTGATTGTACGAGCTGCCGCGATCGTCGTTCGACACGGGAACGCCGTCGACGATGAAGAGCGGCGTATTGTCGCCGTTGATCGAATTCGAGCCGCGGATGGTGATCTTGGTCGATCCGCCGGGTGTGCCCGAGCCGGTGATCGTCATGCCGGCCACCTTGCCCGAGAACTGATCGACGAAGTTCTGCGATCGCGTGGCGTTGAGTGCTTCGCTCGAGATCTCCTGCTGCGCCGTGCCGAGTTGACTCTTCTGACGTTCGACGCCGAGCGCCGTGATGACGACGCCTTCGAGTCCCGTAGGCAGGACGCTGAGCGTGAAGTTGGCCGTCGCCGTCGCACCAGCGCTCGGCACCACGCTCACGCTCTTGGCGGCGTAGCCGATACGCCGCGCCGTGACGACGACCGCCGCGCCGGTCATGCGCGCGGCGGGAATGGAAATGGAGTACTGTCCCTGATCGTTCGTGAGTGCGCCGAGGCTCGAGCCGCCGATCGAGACGTTGGCCGCGGGAATCCCTTCGCCGGTTTCCGTAGTTACGCGTCCGGCCACCGTGGCCGACTGTGCGTGCGCGATCGTTGGAAGGGTGATGATCCACCCAACGACTGCGCTCGCGAGAATACACCGTCGCTTCATTGTCTGATCTCCCTCGGGTAGCAAGGCGGTCCTGGGCGTCATCGCTCGGGGAGGACCTATTCAACTCTGCCTGCCGAGACTCGCGAACTGGCGCGCGAGCCAGGGCGGGCGATGTTCGGCTGATGAAGTCGCAGGGCGGATCATGGAGAGCGGTTCGGACCGTCGCAAGATTCGCTTGCTTGGTCAACGAACGAGTGATTCACCAAAATATTTGGTTCGCCGAGAATCTCTGGAGTGCTGTCGATACGCGGCCGCGAGAATGGTTCGCGATCGGCGTTCGAGTAGACTCGCGCCGTCGCCACTGCGCACGCGCAGTCCGCGGCGGCAGGCCGTCAACGGAGCGGTTGTTGCACTCGTCGCCGTCGCGTGCCCAACCGTGTCGTCGAACGGAGGATTCTTACGATGGCGATGAAACTACACGAACTTCACCCTTCGCTCGTTCACTTCCCGCTGGCGTTGCTGCCACTCTCCATCGGCGCGGATCTGCTCGGTCGAATTACCGGAAGTGAAAGTCTGCTCGAGCTCGGCCGCCAGACCATGCCGCTTGTGGCCACTACCGGGCTCGTCGCTGGTGTCGCCGGATTGATGGCGCAGACGGAAGTCAACGCCGAAGGACCGGCGATGGATCTGCTCAAGACGCATCGCACGCTCAATCTCGGGCTCGTCGCGATCGCCGGCGCGATGGCGGTGCGGCGCGCGCGGAGCGACAAGCCGAGCGCCGCGTACCTCGCGCTCGGGCTCGTGGGCCTCGGGGCGATGGCCTACTCCGCGTATCTCGGCGGTGAGATGGTGTATCGACAGGGCGTCGGCGTCGACGCGGCCGAGGGCGTCCGCACCGAACCCGCGGTTCCCGAATTCACGCGAAAGGAAGCCGGGAACGCACTCCGCACGGCCGCGACGGACACGGCCAAGGGCATTCAGCTTACCGTCGAGGAAAGCGCGAAGGGCGACCTCGTTCCATCGCTTCTCCATCGCGGCGACGACCGCGCTTCCGCGAGCTGAGCGCGCGACCAGCGCTGCCATTCCCATGCTAGGTCGGCGACACCTCGGGACGCAGGGGCTCACCGTTTCCGAGATCGGTCTTGGCCTCATGGGAATGAGCCAGGCCTATGGGACACCCGAAGAGCGCGACGAAGCCGAGTCGATCGCAACGATTCACCGCGCGATCGAGCTCGGCTGCACGTTTTTCGATACGGCCGAGGTGTACGGACCCTTCCACAACGAAGAGCTCCTTGGACGTGCCGTGAAGGCGCTCGGCGCCGACGTACGCGATCGTCTCGTCATCGCGACGAAGTTTGGATTCAACATCGTGAATGGGCAGATGTCCGGCGTGAACAGTCAGCCGGCGCACATTCGCGAAGCGGTCGATGGGTCGCTGCGGCGTCTACAGACGGACCGCATCGACCTGCTCTATCAACATCGCGTCGATCCGAACGTGCCGATCGAAGACGTGGTCGGCGTCATGGCCGAGCTCGTGCGAGAAGGAAAGGTGCGCTACCTTGGCCTTTCGGAAGCGGGCGCAAAGACGATTCGTCGCGCACACGCGACACATCCGATCTCCGCGCTGCAGAGTGAATACTCCCTCTGGGAGCGGAACCTCGAGCCCGAAATCATTCCGCTTCTTCGAGAGCTCGGGATCGGGCTGGTGCCGTTCGCGCCGCTCGGACGCGGCTTTCTCACCGGCAACGTCAAGCGCGCCGAGGAGTACCCGCCGGGCGACTTCCGGCATCGCGATCCGCGCTATCAGGGCGAGAACTTCGACCGGAACATGGCCGCGGCCTCCGTCGTGCGCGAGCTGGCGCAGCGAAAAGGCCTGACGCCAGGCCAGGTGGCGCTCGCGTGGCTGCTTCACAAGGGCGATGACATCGCGCCCATCCCAGGTACCAAACGTCGTACGTATCTCGAGGCGAATATCGCGGCGGCGGACGTTGTACTTAGTGGTGACGAGATGTCGACACTCGATGCCGCGCTCGCGCCCGAGCACATTGCGGGGCCGCGGTACGGTCCGGCGCAACAAGCGACCATCGATCGCTGAGGTGTGCTCATTGTGATCGCCATGCCACGGTGCTACCTTCAATAAGCGACACACGCGCTGGGCGCGTGGACAAGTTCCGAGTGTTTCTGGGGCCTGCCGAATTGCCAGCAGGCCCTTTTTGCGTTCTGTCGCCTCGCATTCGCCTCTGGGCCATCGCGATCGCATATCGCACGGAGCAGACATGCAACCGACCGGAACCATGCAATGGTTCACCGACTCCGAGGTTCAGGAGCACTCGCTTCGGCGGGCGGTGGTGCATCGCTCCGGCCAATCATTTAAAAAATCCGCATGAAAGAAGAAGCAATCGAAGTCGAGGGAACCGTCGCCGAGGTCTTGCCGAGCGCCACGTTCCGCGTGACGCTGGTCAACGGACACATGCTCCTGGCGACGGCAGCCGGCAAGATGCGGAAGTTTCGCATTCGCATTCTCGCCGGCGACCGCGTGACGGTCGCGATGTCGCCGTACGATCTCACGCGCGGACGAATCACTTTTCGGCACAAGAGCTAGGAGGCACCCCGATGATCGACATGCCGGCGCACGTCACCACCCGGTGGATTGCAACGCTCGGCGACGAGCAGCTCGTCGCCGCGGAAGCGCACCTCTACCGCGCGTTTCATGCGCGCGAGACCGCGGAGAAGTCCCGCGCGGGGTCCAGGTACATCCTGCTGCAGGGACCGTCGGAGCTCGTCACCGCGTGGCAGCAATGGCTGCTCGCGAACAACGAGACGCGCGCTCGTGGCGTCATGGTTCGACGTCGCGGCTAGAGGATTTGTAAAACGGCGCTCGGTTCACGATCGCGCCCAGCCCGCCTGAGATTCGACCGGGATTCTCTCGCAGTCGTCTCTTGCTCGGCGGTGCAATGGCACCCCCCTCCCGCGGAAACCGCGAGGACCTCTTTTCGATCGCGGCGCGCGCCCGTCAGGAAGCACGCACCTGGTCCGAGCGCGCACGGGCCGTTCGCAAAACCGCGACGGTGCTCCGGCGCGAGAGCCAGGCCGCCCAGCAGAGTGCAAGCGGCGGATTGATCGAGAATCGCCTCGCTCGCGCGGCTCGAGCTGCCGCGAACGCGAAGAACGACCGCGCCGGCGCTGATTCAGAGTTTCCTCAACCGCACGCTGAGCGACGCTCCGGCGGTCCAAACACTGATCGAGCGCGCGAGATCGCCTCGGACTGACACCACCAGCGAACGCTCGCCCGTTGGATTCTCTCGAGTCGCAAGTGCCATTCGAGTTCTCTCACGAACGCCACGGTGTCGTGTACCGACACTTAAGGCTGCGTAACTCAGTGCGCTGAACTGACTTGCGTTCCTCTGACAAATGTTGGACCGAGGGGCATTCATCGCGGGCAACAGATGTTTCGCGCCGCCGGTGACGTCGCGCGGAGTAGCCGAACGGGCGCGATCCCGTTTTGACAGGATCTCCGCAGGCTATAGTATAGGATGTTGGCGTCTGGTGACTCGAACACCCGCTCCCTCCGCGTCCATGAGCAAATACACACTCACCGTGAACGGCCAGTCCCACTCCGTGGATGTCACGCCGGACACCCCGCTGCTCTGGGTGCTCCGCGACTCCCTGGGCCTCGTCGGCACGAAATACGGTTGCGGCATCGGCGAATGCGGCGCCTGCACCGTCCATCTCAATGGCACACCGACGCGTGCCTGCCAGACGCCGATCTCGGACGTCGGACATTCGGCGGTGACCACGGTTGAGGGGCTCGATCCTGCCGGCAAGCATCCGCTGCAACAAGCGTGGTGTGAGCTCGACGTGCCGCAATGCGGCTACTGTCAGGCCGGTCAGCTCATGACCGCGTCGGCATTGCTCAAGCGCACTCCACATCCGAACGATGCGGACATCGACCGCGCGATGGCCGGCAATCTGTGTCGTTGCAATTCGTACGTTCGCATTCGCGCGGGCATCAAGCGGGCCGCGGAGCTCGCGGCTGGATCGGCAACGTTGCAGGGAGGCCGCTCATGAAGCGCCATCTCGATTCGTCCGCGCCGGTGGATCGTCGCGCGTTCATCAAGGTCAGCGCGCTTGCGGGCGGAGGCCTGTTGGTCGGGACGTATCTGCGGTTCGGAGCCACCGCTGCGCTTGCGGAGACGGTCGGCGGGGAGGCCGCGGATTTCACACCAAACGCGTTCATTCGCATCACGTCGAGCGGCGCCATCTCGATCGTCGCGCCAAATTCGGAGATGGGGCAGGGCATCAAGACCTCGCTGCCGATGATCGTCGCGGAGGAGCTCGATGTCCCGCTCCCACAGGTGACGATCGTGCAGGGCGACCTGAATCCGGTCTATGGCCGGCAGATGTCCGTCGGCAGCATGTCGACGCCGACGAATTTCGCGCCGCTCCGCCGCGCAGGCGCGACCGCCCGCGCGATGTTGATCGATGCCGCTGCGCAGACGTGGGGCGTGCCGAGCGGCGAGTGTGCCACCGACGCGGGCGCGGTGATCCACGCAGCGTCGAAGCGCCGTGCGACCTACGGCGAGCTGGCGACGAAAGCCGCCGCGCTCACGCCGCCGGCCAACGTGCCGCTCAAAGCGTCGAAGGACTTCAAGCTGCTCGGCACGCGCGTCCCTGGCGTCGACAATCAGAAAGTCGTAACCGGCGCGCCGCTCTTCGGCATCGACGTGAAGCTGCCCGGGATGCTGTACGCGATCTACGCGAAATGTCCCGTGTTCGGCGGCACGGTCGTCAGCGCGAACCTCGACGAGGTAAAGAAGCGGCCCGGCGTGCGCGACGCATTCGTGCTCGATGGCATCAAGGGATTGACGCCAGGCGTCGCCATCGTTGCCGACTCGACGTGGAACGCCTTCAGCGCCGGCGACTTTCTGAAAGTCACATGGAACGAAGGGCCCGTTGCGACTCAGAGCAGCGCCGAGATGGCGAGACAGGCGGAGCAGCTCGCGAAGGCGACGCCTCCAGCGCCGGTGCCGGCAGGTGCGAAAGTAGTCGAGGCAGCATACCACTATCCCTTCCTCGCACACGCGACGCTCGAGCCGCAGAACTGCACGGCGCTCTTCAAGAACGGCGTCATGGAGATGTGGACGCCCACGCAGATTCCCGCGAGCGGGCAGGGGCTCGTGGTCGGCGGACTCGGGCTCGAGCCCGACCGCGTCGTCGTGCACATCACGCGCCTGGGCGGCGGCTTCGGACGTCGCGGCAGCAATGAGTATTCTCTCGAGGCCGCGGCGATCGCGAAGAAGCTCGAGGGCACGCCCGTGAAGCTCATGTGGCGACGCGAGGACGACTTCGCGCACGACAACTATCGGTCGAACGGCTGGCACTACTTCACCGCGGGCCTGGATGGCGCGGGGAAGGTCGTCGCGCTTCACGACGCGTTCGTGAAGATGCAGGGCGGGCCGGGCGACATGAACGCGAGCGGATTCCCGTTCATCGCGATTCCGGGCTCGGAGGTCAAGTCGAGCAAGCTGCCGCCTGGCATTCCGACAGGCTACTGGCGCGCGCCCGGCGACAACGGCAACGTCTGGGCGACGCAGTGCTTCGTCGACGAGCTCGCGCACGCCGCCGGCCGAGACCCGCTCGCGTTCACGCTCGACCTGCTCGCGGCGGTTCCAGCCACTGGAGGCCGCGGCTTTGACCCCGCGAAGATGACTGCGGTCTTGAAGCGCGCGACTGAGAAAGCTGGATGGGGCAAGTCGCGTCCGCGCGGCGAAGGACAGGGCTTCGCGATCACGCACACCAACAATGCGTACGTGGCGATCGTCGCCGACGTCACCGTGAGCAGAGACGGCGAGCTCGCGATCAAGAAGCTGACGTCAGTCGTCGACGCCGGCACGATCATCAACCTGAGCGCGGCCGAGAATCAGATTCAGGGCGCGATGCAGGATGGCATCAGTGCGGCGTGGTTTCAGAAGCTCACGATCGAGAAGGGGGCGGCGGCGCAGGCGAATTTCAGTGACTATCGAATGTTGCGGATGAATCACTCGCCGCCGGTGGTGGATGTGGAGTTCGTCAAGTCCGACGCG
>Ga0070679_100001856_pt1 | contig 18992 bp, 18 predicted proteins | sample KBSC63BmetaG_FD_65652 | JGI IMG/M metagenome (GOLD analysis project Ga0070679, IMG submission 65652) | Corn rhizosphere microbial communities from Kellogg Biological Station, Michigan, USA - KBS C6-3B metaG | ecosystem: Host-associated > Plants > Roots > Rhizosphere | place: USA: Michigan... | reverse complement strand
TACTCGACAGCGCCAACGTCAGCGTCATCAGCGTGACCAAGGACAGCGCCGGCCAGCGGGTGACGACGCGCACGATGGATTCGAGCGCCAATCGACCCTTGTCGCCGCTGCCGGTGTTCCGCGCTCTGCAGCCGTCGCCGCTCACCGTCTCGTCGCGGTTCATGATGGGCGGAACGCTCTTTTCCGGCGTTGCGCCGATCGCACAGACCCTGCGGGCATATCGCGCTGGCACGCTCGACAGCTACAATGCAGCCATCGGGATGACAAAGGTGGACGGCTGGAAATGACATCGCTTTATGGCATCGGACGCCGATTGCGCCTCGCCGGCTACTTGCTGGCGGCGTTCGTGGCCGTCAGCTCGATCTCCGATATCATCGCGACGACCTGGCCCATTTCGGTGCATGATCCGCGGTGGCGCATCGGTGCAACCACCGTGATCACCGGCGCGGCGCCGATCAACCTGCTGGCGATTTTCCTCTCCATCGCGATCGCGTTTCTCGCCGCGAATCGCCGTGTGTTGTGGGCGCTTGGCGTTGTGTGCGCTGCGGCGTCGCTTGGCTATGTCGGTCTCTGCATCGAGCTGGCGCTCGATCTCCTGCAGCTTCGCCAGAAGGTGCGCGCCGACCTCGTGACCAACTACGACGTCACCATGGCGCTCGGCGAGCTTCGTCTCGTATTCGCGTGCGGAGTGTCGGTTGCACTCGCGTTCGCGGCGTTCCGCGTTCGACGCCACGCCGGGCGCGTTGTCGTCGAAGCGGCGCCGGCGCACGCCTCTCGATTCTTCATGGGCAACGTGGCCGCGCCTGGCGCGCGCGTCGGGGTCGTCGAAGAACCCTAAGCGACGCGACCACGGTTACGAGACGTAGACGATCTCGCCTTCCTCGTCGATCCCCAACTCCTGCTCCATCCCGCACACGCCACAAATCTTCGTCGCGATCCAGGCCGCGGGTACGTCGTGCGGTTGTCCGGGCCCGGCGGGTCTCACCTTGAGCTTCTTGTAGCTGTACTCACCGCAGTTCTCGCAAGCATGCGCCCTCGCAATCCGCTCGGCGCGCTCTTGGGTGATCTTTGCCACGCTCAGCGCTCGTTGTCCGATGACTTGCCCGCCGCCGGGAGTTGTGGCGGTTTGGTGGGGGACGGCGCGCTGGGACCCGTCGCGCTGGCGCCCCCGCGCGAAACGAGTTCCTTCAATCCGCCGAGTGCTCCCATGACGCCGGCTGCCTCGGCGGGCAGGAAGATAGTTGTGCCCTTACCCTGCGTGATCTGCGGCAGCGCCTCGAGGTACTTCATGCCGAGCAAGTACATCGCGACCTGACCTTCGGGCAGTGAGCTCGCGATGCGTTGGATGGCTGTCGCTTCCGCGTCCGCCATCGCCAGTCGCGCCTCGGCCAAGCCCTTGGCGCGCAGCACTGCAGCTTCCATTTCGCCTTGCGCGCGGCTGACCTGGGACTGCTGCACGCCTTCGGCCTCGAGGATGGCGGCACGTTTCGATGCCTCGGCGTTGGTCACCGCGGCGCGTCGTTCGCGCTCGGCGCGCATTTGCAGCTCCATCGACTGCTGGATGTCGCGCGGCGGTTCGATGGCCTGCAGCTCGACGCGCGTGACGTCTACACCCCAGCCGATCGACGCTTCCTCGATCACCTCGCGCATCTTCTTGTTGATCATGTCGCGACTCGCCAGCGTCTGATCGAGCTCGATGTCGCCGACGATGTTGCGCAGTGTGGTGCGCGTCAGCGTCTCGAGGGCGAAGGGCAGATTCTGGATCGCATACGCCGCTTTCTGCGGATCGGCGATTCGATAGTACAGCACCGCGTCGATGTCGATCGTGACGTTGTCCTTCGTGATGACGGGCTGGCTCGGAAAGTTCAGCACCTGCTCGCGCAGATCGATCCTGGCGGTCGAGCCGGAGGTCACCCGCTTCACGCCGCCCGGATCCGCCTCGAAGTAGCGGACGTCGATCGTCCGGGGACGCTCCATCCATGGTATCAGGATGTTGAGGCCCGAACGCCCGAGGCGGTTGAAGCGTCCCCAGCGCTCGATCACCATGACTTCGGCCTGGCCGATCACCTTGACGCACTTGGTGAATATCCAGCCACCAAACAGCACGACGACTCCGCCCGCGATTGCACCGAACATCCGTAGTTCTCCGCACAAGGGGACAGTCCGGGATACTACGTCGGACGGCGAACAGGGACCAGTGACTGTGGCGCCGGCGCACCGGCCGATCGCAACAGCGGATGGAGACACCCGTTGGGAAAGTTCGCCCGTCTCCCGACAGGGGAAGGCTAAGTCGTTCGTATACAATCCGCTCCAACTTTCTTGCCGCGCGTTACATTCGCGCGCTCTCCGAGACCGGCTTTTGCACGACCAGCCCGCCTCGATTCGCCCCTCCACGCAAGCCCTCGACGCCGAGGCTAAATGCGCTTCACCCTCCTCACGTTCGGCGCGATCGCGCTCGCGGCCTGCGCTGATTCCAAAGCGCCAACTTCGCCACCGCGCTTCTTCGCAGACGCTTCGCCACCGGACGAGCCGCCGGCACCACGTCAGCGTGTCGATCCTCGACCGATCGCCGAGCAAATCGAATCGCTGATTCGACCACGGTTCAGAGCCGTGACCCTCCCCGCTGACGGCTACTCACTGTCGAGCGACGCGGTGCACCCCGACATCACCTGTCCGAGGACGTCACTGTGGAACGGCACGCGCTGCTGGTTGATGTACACGCCATATAAGAACTCTGATCCATCGTACGAGAACCCGGCATTCCTCGCGGCTGGGTCGGACACGGCGTGGACGACGCCGTCGCAGGTGCTCAATCCGGTGATCAGGTACCCGGGACAGGGCCAATACAACTCGGATCCGGATCACGCGTTCGATCCGGCAACGGGCCGACTGATTCAGATGTACCGGCTCGTCGCCGACTCCATGAACAGAATCATGATCATGTCGACGGCGAACGCTCGGGAATGGACGACGCCCGTGGTGGCGTTCAAGGAGCGCAATCACGACGCGGTGTCACCGTCGTTGCTCATCGACGACGATCGTCGTGCTAGGCTCTGGTACGTTCGAACGGGTGCTGAGGGCTGCCTCGCGAGATCCACCAGCGTGTTGACGCGAACCAGCCATCCGGACAACGGGGTCGGTTTCGAACAGGCCAATTGGTCCGCACCGACTCCGGTCGACCTGACCGTGCCGGGTGCCGTCGTTTGGCATCTCGACGTCATCGACGTTCCGGGAGGCTATCTCGCTCTTGTCGCCGCCTTCCCCAAAGGCTCGATGTGCAGCGCGAGCGATCTGTGGCTCGCGGCGAGCAGCGACGGGATCCGGTGGAGGACGTTCGCCGTCCCCGTGCTTTGGCGCAGCATGAGCATGGTGCAGAACAAATCGCTGACCACCTGGTATCGTGGGACGATGCGGTATGACGCCGAGACCGACATGCTGCATCTCTGGCCATCGGCGTTCGCCGGCGCCCGGTGGGGTGTGTATCACCTCTCCGCGCGGCTCGGCGATCTGCTCGCCGTTCTTGGCTCGGCCCAAGCCGCCGATTGGCGCGCGCTCGCCATGAAGCAACCCAAAGCGCGGCTCGTTCCCGACATGCCCTGAGCGCGTCCATGGCGTGGGAACCCTTTCGCGCCCCATCGGATTCACCGACCGAGCGCGAGAACTCTCTCTCCCGCGTGAATCCTGCGGACAATGATGCTCAGGTGCCTTGGAGGGTCAATGCGAAATTGGCGGTTGGTCTCGATCTGCTTGGTGATGGCCGCGGCGTGCGGCGGTGGCGGTGGAGGAGGCAGTACCACCGGACCGACGAATACGAACCCGGGAGGCACCACAAATCCCGGCGGCGGGGTGACCAACACCGTGAACCTTGCCGACCAGGCGTTCAATCCCGGCACGGTTACGGTCCCCACGGGGACCACGGTGACGTGGAATTGGCCGAGCACCTGCTCGGACGGCTACGGCGGCTACTACACCTGCCCGACACACAGCGTCGTGTTCGACGACGGTAGCAACATCCAGTCGCCAACTCAGTCGGCCGGCACGTTCACGCGCACGTTCAGTACGGCCGGCACTTACAAGTACCACTGTGCCATCCACGGGTCCGCAATGTCGGGACAGGTCGTGGTGCAGTAGTTCGAGAATTCGCGTTCGAGAGTTCGCGTCAGGCCAAAAAGACTCACCAAAATCGATACCCGCGCGGTCCATCGCGCGGGTATTTGTTTTTCCTCTCCCTCGCGCGAGTCGTCGCGTCGTTGCCGCCTGTCCGGCGATGGTGCCGCCAAGTTACCTTCACGTTTCGATGTTTCGACGCGGCTTCCTCCTCCTGACTCTCGCGGCCGTCCCGGCCGTCGCTCAGCAGCGGTTCACGACGCAGGTGCTGTTGGTGCCTGCGTTCGCGGGGCCGGACCGCGGCGTTGCCGGCCGCGCCAGCGACATCGTTCGCAGCCGCGTCGCTGCGGCTTTCCCGCGCGCTGAGCTCCGCGTGGTCTCCGGCGGCGATCTCAACGATTGGCTCCTCAAGTCCGGCTTCGACGACAATGCTGTCCTGAGCGAGGGCGAGCTGAAGGAGGCCGCGCGGAAGTTCCGGGCCGACGAGCGGATTACCGGAACCGTCTCGACGTCCGGCGGTCGCGTGCGCCTCGAGTTGTCTCTGTCGATGATTCGCGACCTCCGGTTGACCCAACCGGTGACCGCGGAGGGCGGTACCGTCAGTGAGGCGGCCGAGTCGGCCGCCCGCGATCTCGTCGCCGCGCGGCACCAGATCCTCGGTCTCCGTCAGTGCGAGAACCTCGCGCGAGATGGAAAGAATGCCGATGCAATAGCGGCGGCGGCGCAGGGCGTCGCCGCGTACGCCAGAGCGGTTCCCGCGCGATTGTGCATGCTCGGCGCGATGCTCAAACTGGATCGGCCGCCCTTCGACAGCGTCGCGGCCGTGGCGCAGGGCGTGTTGGCAGCGGCGCCCGCGAACGCCATCGCGCTCGACGACCTGGCGCAGGCGCTCGACGCGTTGGGCAAGACGGCGGAAGCGGCGCCCGTCTGGGTTCGACTACAAAAGACCGATACCACGAGCGAGGCACTGATCGATCGCGCGGTGAACGCACTGGCGAGAGAAGGGAATGCCAAGCTCGCGTTGCCGATCATCGACGCCGGAACGGATCAACATCCGGATAACCTGCCGCTGCTCAAGCTGCGCTGGCTGGTGCATCTCGCGGCGGAAGACTGGAAAGGAGCGACACTCGCCGGCGAGCGTTTCCTGGAGCGTGATCCGGCAGCGCGCGCCGACGCCGACGTCTACGCGCGCCTCGCGACGGCGTATCGCTCGGACAGCCAACCGGCACGCGCGCTCGCCGTCGCCGCCACGGGTGTCTCTCGATTTCCGAAATCCGCGCCGTTGTTCGTGCTGTATCTCCAGATGCTGCGCGCCGAGTCCGACGCGGCGCTCCCGCGTGGACTCGCCACGTTCCCCGACAACGCGGAGCTTCACGTCGTCGCCGCGCAAATGGCCCGGGGCGCCGGCAATCTGACCACGGCACTCGCCGAGACCAAACGGGCGCTGGCGGCAAATCCCAATTTGCCTCACGGGTTCTTGCAAGTCGCTCAGCTCGAGCTCGACGCCGGCCAGCCGGACAGCGCGTTCGCCGCGATCAACGAGGCCATGCGTCACGGCGAAGATTCGACGACGGTTGCGCAGTTCGCGCTGGCTCGAGGCAACGCACTCTTCAAGTCCGCTACGGCGAGTCAAAAGCGAGACGACTACCAGCGCGCCATGCGCTTTCTCTCGCTCGCCGTGCGTCTGGCGCCGACGCCCGAGGCGAAGTTCCTGCTCGGCGCGTCAGCGCTCTCGGTGAGTCAGTCGGCGGCGACTGAGGCGCCGGCCACCAAGAGCTGCGATCTCTCGAAGCTGGCCGACTCGTCGCTCACCGAAGCCGAGGTCAACCTGATCAGCGGCGGCTCCGCCGCGCCCGACGCGGCGAAGCAGTACCTCGACTACGTCGCCAAGCTTCGCCCGTACGTGAGCGATCAGGTCAAGTCGTTCTGCAACGTCGCGCCGCCGAAGGGCTAGGCGCTCGCGCCCTCGAACGACGCCGTCCGTGACGCGGCTTCCGTTCCCTTTTCGCGGTAGGCGGTGAGCAGCATCGTGAACGACGCGTAGGAGACGACGCAAATCACGATCACCTTTACCCAATACATGTCCAGATTCTGGAACCACTTGAACGCGAGCGGAACCGCGAACATTCCGGCGATCGCCATCGACAGCATCGCCGGCGGGAAATACGCGCGCGCGCGGACGAATCGAACGACGGCCACGGGCATCAGGAAGGCGCACGCGCCCATCATGATCGGGTAGCCGGATTTGTCGTTCATGCCGAGCAGCGTCACGAGAATCAGACAGGGAGCGTACAGGCCGATGCCGAGCGTCATGAGCGCGCCGAGCCCGAACAGGCCGACGATGCCGATGGCCAACTTGATCCCGGTGAGCCCCGTCGTTCCGACCTCGAGCGCATGGAAGACTGTCAGGCGGATGAGCATGATGACCGCCGCGGCCGCGAGACAGAGTCCCATCCCCAGCTGGATCTTGCGGCGCGGCCACGCCGCCACCACGCCGGCGCCGAGCCACGCGCCGAGAATGGCGGCCGTGATCAGCAGGATGAGTGTGAGTGGGTCGACCTCGACCGGTGGCACCGTCACGCCGAGGCCACTGAGGCCGTGAATGGTGACATACGCCTGGATCACCGTCGCAAGGACGTAGCCGACATTCAGCGAGCCTGGGATCTTCTCGTCGGGTATGAGCTTGAAAAAGCGAACCATCGCCGTGGTCGTGGCGTATGAACCGACACCCAACGTATCGAAGAAGTTCGCGATGAAGCTGATGAGTCCCATCAACGGTTTCGGCGTGAGCGTCTGCCCCTCACGCTTGTCTCTTGCCAGGGCGGCGATGAACACGTAGAGGTAGCCGACGGTGAATATGCCGAGGGCGATCAGGAGGACCGTGATGGGATTCATCGTGGGTGGGGTGGGGCGTTGGCGGCAGCGTTTACGCGACGGCGCGCTACAGGATGAACGCTGGTCGTGCTAAGCGGAAGGGCGAGATTCGTTGGCCGTTGCTGAACGAGCTTGCGAGGATCAAACCCGGGGAATACTGTATCCGCCCTACACCACCCCAACCGTTGAAACCCTCCCGACCCCGAATGACCTCACGACCGGTTGACGTTAACGCGACGTCGCTCTACACGCCAACGGTTCCCGGCCCTCGGCGCTTAGCCGCACCGCTTCAGCGCCAAACGGTGGCGAGCATGACGGTGGAGGCGCTTCGCGAGCGCATTCTGCGCGGCGACTATCCCGAGGGCGAGCCGCTTCGCCAGGACGCACTCGCCGACGAACTCGGCGTCAGCCGCATTCCCGTTCGCGAGGCCCTTCGACAGCTGGAGGCGGAGGGCCTGGTCACGTTCAGCCCACACCGCGGCGCGGTGGTCTCGACGCTCTCGCTCGAGGAGATCGAAGAGCTGTTCGAGCTTCGCGCCGACATCGAGTGCGAGCTGCTGAGGCGCGCCATTCCGAACACCGGGGCCGAGCACCTCACGCGCGCCAACGACCTTCTCGACGAGTTCGACGCCGCCCTCGCCGATCGTGAGTCGGAGCGGTGGGGACCGCTCAACTGGCGGTTCCACTCGGCGCTCTATGCACCGGCGCGACGGAACCTCACGATGGGCGTGCTGCAGAAGCTCCACCAGCACAGCGATCGCTATTTCCGGATGCACGTCGTGCTCGCGCGCGGCGGGGCGCTGGCCAATCAGCAGCACCGAGAGATCGTCGACGCGGTTCGCGCGCAAGACGTAAAAGCGGCGCTTCGCCTGCTGCGCGCGCACATTCTCGGGGCTGGACAGGCCCTGGTCGAGCTTCTCGAGAAAGAGCGCGGCGCGCGGAGACCGGGCACGGGATGACTGCCTTATCGTCGTACCAACGCATCTACGCGGCGGTACGACGCATTCCACCTGGACGAGTCTCCACCTACGGGGCGATCGCCCGCGTCGCCGGACTCGCGGGACAAGCGCGCCAGGTCGGCTACGCTCTGAGCGCGCTGCCCACGGGCACGAACGTCCCGTGGCATCGCGTGATCAACGCGCAGGGTCGATTGAGTCTCGAGCGCTCGGCGAGCGGGGCCGGTATCACACAACGCCTGCGACTGGTGCGCGAAGGCGTTGTCGTCGACGCGGGCGGCCGTGTGTCGCTCGAGAAATTCGGCTGGCGCACGCGCGACCCGAAAGGGCGCGCGCGGTAGGGCGCTTACCTGAAGCGACGCATTCGGAGGACGGACATCCGTCCACACGAGCGGACGTTTCCGGCCTCGACACCGGCAGAGATTGCTGGGCGCAAAACATTTATTATCAATGATTTGCGTTGATGAATTCGCGTGGAATCTGACATGGTCCCGCACCTGCCTTTGAGGGCGCCGTCGGCTCACCCTCAAACGGTCAAACAGCCATGCGCAGCATTCGTCACCTTGCATCAGCGGTCGCCGCTTTCGCGACCATGTTCGCCGCCGCGCCGCTCGTCGCGCAGGCACCGGAAGCTTCGGGTACGGTGTTCCATGTCTCGCCCTACGTGGGCTATATGGTCTTCGGCGACTACATAAAGGGACCGCTCGGTACTTCGGTCTCCAACGCGCCCGGCGCGTTGTATGGAACGCAGCTCGGTCTATCGATCGCGCCGAACCTGTCGCTCATCGGGAACGTCGCGTACACAACCTCCGACATCAAAGTCGGCGTGCCGATCCTGGGCGGCGTCGGCGTCGGAAACAGCTCAACGCTTCTGTATGACGCCGGCCTCGAGTACAACCTCGGCCGCATGTCCAGCAGGTCGATCCCGCTGACGCCATTCCTGCAAGCCGGCGTCGGCGCGATGAAATACGACATCAACGCCGCGTCCATCATCACGACGCACGCGACGAACTGGGCGGGTAACGTCGGCGTCGGCGCGGACGTGACGCTCGCACGCGGCATGGCGGTGCGCCTGCTCGCGAAGGATTACATCGGGAAGTTCAACTTCCAGGACGCGACCGGTCTCGGCCTCAACGGCGACGTCTCGCACAACCTGGCTTTCACCGCGGGGCTGCGTTTCGACTTTTAGTCACCGCTCGACGCAGGGAGTACGAAGGGCACCAGATAGTGGGGTGGGGTGGTGGGGCGAACGCGGGGGTGTCGGCACATCGACATCCCCGCGTTTTGGTTGTCGGCGCGGCTAGGTTTCCCGAACCGCAGATTACTGGTTGCAAACGCAGCATGCCGACGACCAAGCGAAAAACGACAGCGAAGCGCGCAACAGTCGCGAAGAAGACGAAGACCCAACAGGGGCGAACACGGGCTCGTCGATCGCCGCCGGGGAAAGCGGGACCGGTCAACGAATGGGTGGAGCTCCGGCAATCGTCCATTCACGGACTTGGAGGGTTCGCGCGCCGGGACATTCCGAAGGGCACGCGGTTTCTCGAGTACACCGGCGAGAAGATCAGCAACGCCGAAGCGGATCGTCGCTACGACGACGACCAGATGCGTCGCCACCACACGTTCCTGTTCGTTCTCAACAGCAAGACATGTGTCGACGCGGCGTTCGAGGGAAACGAGGCGCGTTTTCTCAACCACTCGTGCGATCCGAATTGCGAAGCGGTGATCGAGCGTGGTCACATCTGGATCGAGGCGGTCCGCAGCATTCCGGCGGGGACGGAGTTGCTCTACGATTATCAGTACGAAGATGATCCCGACTACACCGAAGAAGATCTCCGCTTCTACGTTTGCCGCTGCGGCGCGCCTAATTGCCGCGGCACCATCGTCAAGACTCGCCGCAGACTGAGCTCGTGACCGCACTCCGCGCGCTGTTGGCGGGACTGGTGGACTACGCCGGCCTCTTCCCACCGGCAGCGCTGAACATGGAGTCGGCCGTGCGGCAGTATGCCGCGTATTCGGCGAGCGACCAGGCGTGGATGCTCGGTCGGTTCGTCGTTCCGGCGGCGCACCTCGATGCTTTTCGCGACGCGCAGGCGCCGCTGCCTGATCAGCCCGAATGGCATCTCTCGGCGCTCGTCGGCGCCGACGTCGAGGCGGACGTCGAGCGCGTCCACTCCTTTAACAACGCGATGGCCGCCCGAGCGCACATAGATACGGTCGAAGGAAAGGCGACGACCGACGACGCGGTCACGAGAATCGCCGACTGTGCGTCGGGTTTCCGGGCGTTCGTCGAGATTCCCGTGACCGACTTCGTGCCGCTCCTCGATGCCATACGCGATCGGGGGCTCAACGCGAAGGTTCGCACCGGGGGAGTGAGCCGCGAGATGTTCCCGGAACCGGAAGCGCTGCTCCGCTTCATCGAGCACGCTTGCCGCGAGAACGTGCCGTTCAAGGCGACGGCGGGATTGCATCACGCGCTGCGCGGCGACTACCGTCTGACTTACGACGAGGACGCGCCGAGAGGGCCGATGTTCGGTTTCCTGAACGTGTTTCTCACGGCCGCATTCGTCCACGCCGGCATGACCGACGGCGCGGCGTTGGCGCTCCTCCTCGAGCGAGACCTCAAGAAGATTTCCGTTTCGTCGAACGCGATTCGGTGGGGCGGTCGTTCCATCTCGACGGACGACATTCACGCGGCGCGCGATTGCGTCGCCTTGTCGTTCGGCTCGTGCTCGTTTCTCGAACCGGTGGACGAGCTTCGCGCGGCCGCGCTGCTCCAATGACGGCGTCGGATCGGACGTTGTCTCCCCCCCCCGAGCTGCGCTCGTGGATCGACTCGGCGAACGATCCGCGCACGGACTTCCCGATCCAGAACCTTCCTCTCGGTGTGTTCGCACATCGAGGGTCGGACGACGCGCGCATTGGCGTCGCAATTGGCGACCGGATCGCCGATCTTCGGGCGCTGAGTGACGCCGGTTTCCTCGACGCGCTCGAGCCTCGCGCCGCCGAGTGTTGCCGCGCCGGCACGCTCAACCGGCTGATGGCGCTCGATCGAGATTCGATCCGCGCTCTTCGTGGTCTCTTGAGCGACGCACTGAGCGCCGCGGGCCCGATCGCGCGCGACCAGGCGATGCAACGCCGCGTCGCCCTTCCGGCAAGCGAGGCCCGACTCGCCACGCCGGCCGTCGTCGAGAACTACACCGACTTCTACGCCTCCATCGAGCACGCCACGAACCTCGGGAGCATGTTTCGTCCGGACAACCCACTCCTGCCGAACTACAAGTGGATTCCGATCGGCTACCACGGGCGCGCGTCGTCGATCGTCGTGAGTGGCACCGACGTGAAACGACCGATCGGGCAAACGCGCGACGGCGACAATCCGCCGTCATTCGGTCCGACGTCGAGGCTCGATTACGAGATCGAGGTCGGAGCGTTCATCGCGACGGGAAACACACAGGGTTCACGCATCTCGATCGAGCGGGCCGGCGACTACGTATTTGGCTACAGCCTCGTGAACGATTGGTCGGCGCGCGACATTCAGGCGTGGGAGTACCAGCCGCTCGGTCCATTTCTCGGCAAGAGCTTCGCGACGACGATTTCGCCGTGGGTCGTGACGGCGGATGCGCTCGCGCCATATCGCGTTCCCGCGCGCCGTCGTGCCGCGGACGACCCGGCGCCGCTGCCGTATCTGTTCTCGGAACACGATCAATCGGCCGGAGGCCTGGGAATCACGCTCGAGGTCTGCATCCTCTCCGCGCGCATGCGCGAAATGCGCATGGAGCCGTACCGCGTGAGCGTCGGCGCATTCAACGACATCTACTGGACGACGGCGCAACTCGTCGCCCATCACACGAGCAACGGGTGCAACCTGCGTCCCGGGGATCTTCTCGCCAGCGGCACCGTCTCCGGCCCGACGAAGGAGTCGCGCGGGTCGCTCATCGAGCGGACTTGGCGTGGCAGCGAGCCGCTCACGCTTCCGTCCGGTGAGTCCCGCGGGTTTCTCGCCGACGGCGACGAGGTGATCATGCGCGGGTGGTGCGAGCGCCCGGGACATCCACGCATCGGGTTCGGCGAGTGTCGGGGGCGGGTCGCGCCGGCGGACCCGGTATGAGCTTCATCGCGCGCGGCCCGGTGTCGGCGATTGCGCTGACCCTCGCCGCGAGCGTCGCCTGCTCGAGACACTTCGACGTTCCGGCTCCCGCGCTCGCCGGCGAGTCCACGTCGCCGGTGCCGCCTGCCGAGCGAGCGACGATCGCCGTTCCGGTGACGATCTCGATGTCGCGGCTTGTCGCGCAAACGGACTCCGTCTTTCCGCCCACCGACAGCCTCGATCGCTCGAAGTGCAGCTCCTTGGGTGGGCTCGTCTGTCATCAATACGTCTATCGGCGAGACACGCTCGAGCTGGCGATGAGCGGCGACCGCATGACGCTCTTCACGAAGCTTCATTTTCGCGGACGGGTCGCTTTGCCGGGCGTCGGTGGCATCGCGAGCTGCGGCTACGAGCCGGAGCCAATGCGCCGCGCCGAGTTTCGCATGGCGACGAGCCTCTACTGGCGAACCGACTGGCGCCTCGCGTCGCGGGGCACGGTTATGACTCCGGACATTCTCGATCCCTGCCAGGTGACCGTGCTGCGCGTGGACGCGACGCCTCTCATGCGCCGCGTCGTGAACGGTCAAGTGACCAGGTTCCGTCAGCAGTTCAACTCGATCGTTCCTGCGGTCGCCGACCTTCGCCCGGCGGCTGATTCGCTCTGGCGCACGTTGCAGCGGCCGTTCGCGCTCGACTCGGCGTCGACGATTTGGCTCAACATGGCGCCGGAAGGCGCGAGCCTGGCGCCGCTCCTCGGCGGACCGACAGCGATCAAGACCGGCATTCTGATGACGGCGCGCCCACGCGTCGTCTTCGGTGGCAAACCCTCACTCCCGACGAAAGCGCTGCCGTCACTCACCCTCGCCGGCGCAGCGGGTGGAATTCACGTCCCGCTCGACATCGAGCTGCCGTTCGACGCGCTCAGCCAGCGCGCCACGGCGCTTCTCGCCGGCGAGATCGCGGGCAAGGGAATCACCATCTTCGCTACACGCTCGAGAGCAGCAGCAAGATGTCGAGCATCAAGGCGACGCTGGGCGCACCACGCATTCATCGGGCGCTCGACCAATCGACCGGCCACGGTCGTCTCGCCGTCGGCGAGCAGCTCGATCGATTCAAGGCGCAGCTGGGCGCTGAGCTCAATCGCGAGCTCGCGCCCGGCGTGACGCTCACCGGCGCGGTGAAGGATGTGCGCATCGAACATCTCTACACGACCCCGACCGCGTTCGTGCTCCGCGTCGTGTTCGACGGCGCGGCGTCGATCGACGTCAAATAGCTAGAGCGCCGGTCGCACGAGCAGCGTCTGCCCGACGCGAATCTTGTTGTCGGGAAGCTTGTTCCATGCGCGAAGCTTATCGGTGGTCGTGTTCCATGTCGTCGCGATGCCGCCGAGCGCGTCGCCGCGCCGTACGGTGTAGAACTTCGCTTTTCTCCTGGATGCTTCCGCCGCTTTGCGGTCGGCTTCCGCGCGCGCGAGCAGCGCCTTTTGCTGCGCGCTCAGCGCGACGGCGCGATCGCGGCGCGCGTCCATCGCGACGACGAGCAAGTTTGCTTCGGCCGAGGCAGCGGACGGGACGCCGAGCTTGATCTTTTCGTGCGGGAGCGTGATCACCACGGCCCGCGCCAGTCCGAAGAACGTGCGTCCGGACGTGACGTGCAGCATGGTATCGAGCGCGAAGTCGCGCTCCTCGAACGTCGGCGGCAGGTCGGGCGCGGCGAGGAGATCGCGCGGCTCGACGCCGATGTACAGCAAGCGCTTGTTGGTGAGCGCCAGCAACCCGCGTGTTGCCCGGAAATAGCTGATGGCCGGACGCTTGAATACGGACACCATGCGCAACACGCGCTCGCCGGGCTCCAGCGTGTTCACCTGCAGCTCGCGCAACGCGATGGCCTTGCTGTCGCGCGGATCAGTTCGAACCGTGTGCACGGCGAATTGCACGAGCACCGCGAGCGCGATGACACCGACGACGATCATCACGTAGAGCGTGGCGCGACTCGGTCCGCGATTGCGCCTTCTCACGCGACGGCCCCGACGGTCGGCGGCCCGCGTGGCGCGAACAACGGCTGAATCGGCGTTGCTGGGACCAGTCATATTCTCGCGATATTCAGTCGAACGGGCGGAGCAGTTGCCAGAACAAATGGCGCGGCGGCCTATCGTGCGTTAGCGACAGAAAAGCGACAAGAACGGTGCCGTAGGACACTGCAAAACTGTCCGTCTTCGGTTGCGGGAACGCCGTGGATTCGCTAACGTGAAGTGTCTGAACACGTTGCCAATAAGTTAATTGGCTCCGTCCGGCGTTCGCGCGGAACACGTCTCCGCAGCGCCCGGTATTACGTGATCAGGAGCTGCCGGGGCCGATCGCCCAGCAACTCCCACCCGTTTTGGTGCGCTGCCCGTTCAGGGGGTTCTGATTCCGTTGAAGCATTCCGTTTGGCCGCAGATTTCGCTTGCGCTCGGTTCGCTCGCCGCGATTGTCGTTTCGGTGAGCCTCAGCCGACCGTATTACGTCTCACGGGAACCGGTCGCGTCCGCGGTTGTCGAACACCGCTACGTCGATTCGATCGAAGTGTCGCGCGCGCCCTGGCTGCACGCGCCGGTCGAACTGGCGCTCAAGACGCCTCGGTTTCTGCTGGATCGCGAACTGTTCGCCATGGATCTGCTGCGCACCGGAAAGGTGACGCCAGGCCGCGCGCGGGCCTTGGCCGACGTCGCCGTGCGTGAGGCGTACACCCGTCGGGTTCCGCCCGCGCTCGTCCTCGGTGTGATGCTGACGGAGAACGATGAATTGAAGTCGTCGGCGCGATCGAAGGTCGGCGCGGTCGGGCTCATGCAGGTTGCGCCGCGCCCATGGCAAAGCCTCGGACGAAAATTCGGCACGAACGTGCACACTGATTCAACAAATCTGAAATACGGAATCTTCATTCTGGGCTGGGTCGCCGAGAAAGCCGCCAGGCTCGTCGAGAATCAGAACGACGCGTGGCGGAAAGCGCTTCTGCGCTACAACGGCTGCGTGCGCGGAACATTCACCCGCAACTGCCATCAGTATCCCGATCAGGTGCGTCGACAAGTACAGCAGGCCGCGCGCGCGACATGTCGCGGCGACGATTTCGAGCACTGCGTCGCGATGCCGATGTGGGCTTCTCGGCGTGACTCCGCGTCGGCGGATACGGTAGGCGCGCAAGACCGCTGATGAGCGCGGCCGCTGGCGCGACGCGTGGCCTGACCACCGCCGCGGCGCTGTCGGCGAAAGACCTTCACAAAAAGTTCGGCGATGTCGTCGCCCTCGACGGAGTGTCCGTCGAGGCGGAGGCCGGAAGCTGTCTGGCGCTCGTCGGTGAGAGCGGATCGGGCAAGACGACGCTCCTCCGCTGCTTCAACCGGCTCGTCACGCCCGACCGCGGCGAGATCCGCCTCGGCGACACCGACGTCTCATCCGCCGACCCCGTGCGGCTGCGTCGGCACATCGGCTACGTGCCGCAAGACGGCGGCTTGCTCCCGCACTGGCGCGTCGCGCGAAACGTCGAGCTGGTGCTCCGATTGCGCGGCGAGCCGGATGCTTTGCAGCGTGCGCGACGCGCCCTGACCCTTGTTGGTCTCGACGCGGACAAATTCGCCGACCGCTGGCCGCGTGAGCTTTCGGGCGGCCAGCGGCAACGCGTCGCCCTCGCGCGCGCCCTCGCCGCCGAGCCCACGGTACTCCTCCTCGACGAGCCGTTCGGCGCGCTCGACGCGATCACGCGGTCCGAGCTTCAGGACGCCTTTGCGAGCCTCCGCGATCGCCTCAGGATGACGTGCGTGCTCGTCACGCATGACCTGCACGAGGCGATGCTCCTCGCCACGCAGATCGCCGTCATCCGCGCGGGACGCGTCGAACAGTGCGCGTCTCCCAATGCGCTCGCTTCGAGTCCAGCCACGCCGTACGTGCGAATGCTTCTGCAACGAGCGCGAATCGCGGAGCCGGCCGCGACATGATGCTCGCCGCCGGCGTGCTCGCGCTGGTCTTCGCTCGAGCTCAGGGCGGCGGCGATCGGCCCGTCGTCATCGCGTCCAAGCCGTTTGCCGAATCGTATATACTCGCCGAGATGTTCGCGCAGCTCCTCGAGGCGCGCGGTGTGCGCGTCGATCGTCGGCCGGGCTTCGGGGCCACCGAGCTCGCCTTCTCCGCGCTGCGCAGTGATGCGATCGACGTCTACCCGGAGTACACGGGCACGGGACTGACCGCGATCCTGCACGAAAAACCCGCCGCCAGCGCCGCTGCCGCGTTTCAGCGCGTCTCGTCGGAGTTCCGATCGCGCTACGGCATTCGCTGGTTGGCGCCGCTCGGATTCGAGAACACGTACGCCATCGCCGTGCGACGAGCGACGTCGGATTCGCTTGGGCTGCGATCGTTGAGCGAGCTGGCAAAAGCATCGTCGCGCCTGCGCGCCGGACTGACACCGGATTTCATCGGCCGGCCGGATGGTTTGCCCGGGATTCAGGCCGCATACGGAATTCGCCTCGCCGATGTGCGCGCGCTTGGTCCGGCGGTGAAGTATCAGGCGTTGGCTGCCGGTCAAGTCGATGTCATCGACGGTTATTCGACGGACGGCCTGATCGCCCGCTACGACCTCGTGGTGCTGGCTGACGACCGCCATTTCTTCCCGCCGTACCAGGCGGCTGCCGTCGTGTCGCGTCGCTTGGCGACGGAGAACCCTCGTGCGATCGCCGCCCTCGGTGAGCTGAGCGGCCGACTCGACGAGCCGACGATGCGCGCGCTCAACAAGCGTGTCGAGGTGGACGGAGTGCCGGTCGCCGTTGTGGCGCGCGACGCGTTGCGCGCGCTCTCATTGATCGACGTCTCGACACAGGCGGCCGGCGACGAGCCGACTCGTGGCGGCTTGGTGTCGTATCTCGCGTCGCAACGCGCGACCCTCGCGCGATTGACCGCGAGACACATCGAGCTCGTCGTCTTGTCGTTGCTGGCGGCGATTCTCATCGCGCTGCCTCTCGGTCTGTTGCTCGAGCGCGGCGCGCACCGCGCCGAAGCCGTGATTCGTGGCGTGGGCGTGCTTCAGACGCTGCCGGGCATCGCGCTGTTGGCGTTCATGATTCCGGTGCTCGGCATCGGCGTGCGGCCGGCGCTCGTCGCACTCGTCCTGTACTCGCTCTATCCGATCGTCCGCAACACGTTCACCGGTGTGCGCGACGCGGATCCCGCGGCTGTCTCGGCCGCGCGGGCACTCGGCATGACGGACGGCCAGATCCTGCGCGAGGTCCGGCTACCGCTGGCCGCGCCGGTGATCATGGCCGGCATTCGAACGGCGGCCGTCATCGATGTTGGTACCGCGACATTGGCCGCGTTCATCGGCGCGGGCGGCCTGGGCGAACCAATCGTCGCCGGGCTGGCACTCTCGGATCAACGGATGGTGCTGTCGGGTGCCATCCCGGCTGCGCTGCTCGCGTTACTCGTCGACGGCGCGCTTGCGCTCGTCGAGCGTTGGACGCGTCCCGGCGGCGTCTGACCACTGCGGCGATTTGATACCCGAATTGGGGTCTGACCCTATTTCCAATCCTCGAAATAGGGTCAGACCCCAATTAGAACATTGGAAATAGGGTCAGACCCCAATTAGAACATTGGAAATAGGGTCAGACCCCAATTCGGCGTTTTAGGGAGTCAGGGCGACGCCGCCGGCGTACTTGGCGCGAATGCGAACGGTCCGCTCAAGATCGTCGCGCGACTGCAGCACCTTCTGTCGCAGGTCGAGCGCGAGCTTCGGGTGCTCCGCCAGAAAACGATCGACTTCGCGCAGCGCCTCTCCGGATCGCTGCCCGCCAATGAAGCTCCCCAGCCACGAGCCGAGGAAGAAGATGCGCCGATTGCGCTGGATCCAGGGAAGGCTGTCGAGCGCCGGCACGAGGTAGGGAAGCGTCAACGCCGCCGCGTCCGACGAGTTGAAGCCGCGCAAGCTCGCCGTGACCCATTCCTCGTTGAGCGTCGTGTCGGCAAAGTAGCGGCGGAAGTAGTCGCCTTTCACGGCGGTAGCCGGCTTCGCCGCGACAGCGACGAACGCGCTTCGTTTGCCGCTGGAGGTGGTGTCGCGGCGCTCTTCGCCGGCGATCATCGAGTCGGCGCGCGCGGATCCTCGTTCGACGAGATGCGTCACGATGTTCCAGCGCGTCGGTTGACGCAACGGCAGGCCAGCGGTAGACGCGCTGTCGAGCCACGCCGCGAGCGTGGCGAGCGCGCCGGGTGTCTTCGCCATCGCGACGTACGCGTCGAGCGCGCTCTTGCGGATGCCGTATGGACGGGATGCGTCGGACGCGAGGCCGAGCAAGGTTCGCTCGACCGCTCCGACCAGCTCGCGCTCCTGCGCGGCGGAGATGTACGTCGCGGTGGCGCGGCTCAACCGCGTGACGATGCCGGCGGCAATCTGCTCGTCGGTCTCCTGCGGCAGCTCGCGCATCGCGGTCGCGATGAACGTTGCCGGCGCGAGGCGGGCGTCGCGAACGAGATCCCACATCGCGCCCCAGAGCATCGCGCGGAGCAGCGGATCCTTGACCTCGCCAACGTGCTGCGACAACCATTGCACGCTCGCCGTGTCGAGCATGACCAGCCCGTACGCGTTGTCGTTCGCGTTGGCAAAAACAAAGTCTGGTGCTCTCCGGCCCTTCGCCGCCGCCACGATCGTCGTCTCGGCGCTGATTTCGACCGGCACGAACACCGGTGTCGAGTCGCGAGACCAGAGGACCACCTCGGTTCGCATCGGCCACACGCCCTTGCCCGACAGCGCTTGTGCGGGATGCTGAATGAGTGTCAGCCGGCTGACCCGGCCATTGGCAATTTCGAGGCGCTGCTCCAGCACGGGCATGCCCGGACGCAAGATGTACTGGCGCCCCCATTCGGTGAGAGACCGATTTGCCGCCTTGCCGATCGACGCGAGCAAGTCCTGCCACGTCGCGTTTCCGTACTGGTGAGAGATCAGGAACT
>Ga0070679_100001855_pt1 | contig 18997 bp, 17 predicted proteins | sample KBSC63BmetaG_FD_65652 | JGI IMG/M metagenome (GOLD analysis project Ga0070679, IMG submission 65652) | Corn rhizosphere microbial communities from Kellogg Biological Station, Michigan, USA - KBS C6-3B metaG | ecosystem: Host-associated > Plants > Roots > Rhizosphere | place: USA: Michigan... | reverse complement strand
CGAACGCGGCGCTCGCGTCGGCCTGGCGCGCCACCAGGCCGGGCACACCAGCCACCGGCGTCTCCTCGTCGCCAACTGGCAGCGCGAGCGCGTCGGCGAGCGAGGGCGCGGGATCGGTGGAGACGAGGAGCACCGGCGCCGATGCCGACGGCTCGGCAGCCGTGAGCGCGAGGGCGCAGGCGACGGTCGTCTTGCCCACGCCGCCCTTGCCGCCCACGATGGTGAGCGACGGGAGCCGCGGCAGCGGGGCGCGCGACGGCGCGGCGTCGGATCGACGTGCGCCCGGCGCGCCGCGCTGCTCCGCGACGGAGCTCGCATCGCCGGCGGAATCGGTGCGGAGGCGAGCACCCCACTCGCGCGCGCCCTCGACACCCATCGCTACCGCGCCGCGATCCACGCGCAGCATCACCGCACCCGCCGTCGCGGCGCGAAGCTCGGCGGCCAGCGGGCGTGTGTCTCCCGCGACGTCGCCTGGCGCGGCGGCGTTCGCCACCACCGCGCGCACGGCGATGTCTCGCGCCGCGAGCGCCCGCGCGTAGCGCACGCTCTCCGCCAGCACCACGGGCTCTTCCCGCGTCACCAGCACCGCGCCGCAGCGCCTGTGGTCGCGCAGCAGCGCCGAGAGCGAGTCGACGCGCGAGCGCATGCCGGCGAGGAAGGCATCCACGCCATCGGGGCGGTAGCGGTGCAGGAGCGCGTGGACCATGAAGCGATGCTTCTCCTGCATCGCGTCGAGCAGCGCGAGCAGGAGCTCGAAGCTCCGCGGCAGATCGAGCAGCCGAAGGGTGTGCCCAGTTGGCGCCGTGTCGACGATCACGCGGCTCCAGCGGTCGTCGTGGGCGAGCTCCGCGAGGCGGAGCAGCGCCATGGCCTCATCCGCGCCGGGAAGCACGCCGTCCACGAGCGAGGCGACATCCTCGCGCTCGAGATACGTGCCGCGGTCGATGATCGTGACGAGCACGTCGCGCCACTGCGCGAGAAAGCGATCGCGCTCGGTGGCGGCGTCGAGTTGAAATGCCCAGAGGTCGGGCGCCCCCGCAACCGGCTGCGGATCCGCGCCGAGCGGCGTGCCGAGGACGTCGCCGAGCGCGCGGGCAGGGTCCGTGGAAAGCACGAGCGCGGGTGCGCCGTGCTGCGCGCTGGCAACGGCGAGGGCGGCGGCGCACGTCGTCTTCCCAACGCCGCCCTTCCCGACCACGAGCACCCACGGCGGCAGCGCGTGAAGGAGCGCGGCGGCGCCGTTCACGCGCCCTCGGATTCTCCCGCGCCGGCATCGGCGCTCCATTCCACGTTCGCGACGGAGTCCTGCTCTTCCGCCTCGTCGTCGCGGCGCGCCATGCGCACCGGGCCGCCCGCGGTGCCCATGCCGAGGCGCTCGCGCCACTCGCGAATGTCGCGCAGCTGCCGCATGAGCTCCGCCTCCTCCTCGAGATACTCTGCGTCGTCGATGTCGCCGAGCTCCAGGCGCATCTGCAACTCCATGAGCGACTGCTTCACCGGCGTGTCGTCCACCAGCTCGTCCTCGACCACGCGCTGCACCTTGCCGAGCGTCCACTTGATGCCGGCAACGGGCCCCGTGACGGGGAAGAAGAGGATCGAGCTCAGAAGTCCCACGCTCGCCTCGCTGCGCTCAGCTGGCCTTCTCGAGCTTGAGCTTGATGTTGACGAAGTTGTACGGCGGCCAGGGGCCGGTGTACTTGAAGGTGAGCAGGTCTTCGTACTTGCGGCTCACGTCGCGCACGCGCTCGTCGAACTCCTCGCTTCGCGCGCGGTCCACGAGGAAGGCGGCGTTGAGGATCATGCGGTCGCCGATGACCTTGTTGCTGCGGCTTGCGACGGCCACGGGCTTGAGCGCCTCGTGCACCTCGGAGACGTACCGGTTGCTCGTCTCCTCCAGCGCCGCCTCGATGAGACGGCCCAGCTGCATGCGCGCGAAGTAGGTGGACGAGGCGGCATTGCGCGTGATCTCATCCTTGAGGCGGCGGATCTCATCGTTCTCGTTCTCGATGTTCGCCACCACCTTGTCGCGGTCCCAGAGGATCTTGAGCCCGAACTCGATCTTGTCGCGCATCTTGTCGAGAACGTCGGTGAACGCCTGATAGGTGGAGCGCAGGAGCTCGGACACGTCTTCCTCCGAGCGGAACACCGTGCCGAACGACATCGGGATGACGGTGAATTCGCGCATCACGGTCTCGTTCACGAACTCGTGCGCGAGCACGTTCTCGCGCGTCGGATCGTAAATGACGATGGGCGTATCGCTGACCACGGCGGCGAGATCACCATGGTGGACGGTGTACACGCGCCCATGGCTGCCGATACCGATCTTGCCGAAGTCGCGCTGGTGCTCCTCGCGGATGATGCAGTAGACGTACTTTCCGGTGCCGGTAGCACTGGAGCTGTCAGACTGTTGCGCGGTTGGGCTCGCGCCCGGAGCGAAGGTCTCGCGGTTGGTTTCGACGGTCTCGTGCAACTCGCTCATGATGGTTGGCCTCGTCTCGAAACGGGCGTCGGACACCGAACGGGTCAAGTTACGTCGATTGAACCAGTGACGCCACTTGTCCGATTCGTTCCGTCGGGCGTTATGGCTCGATAGAGGCGCTCGACGAAGAATCGAATCTAAACGCGGCGTACATGAACGGCTGCTGACCGCCGGAGGGCGTGCGATGCGATTCGCGTCTCTCGTCCACGAGGTGGAAGCCGGTGTCGAGAACGTCGCGGAGCGCAGCCGCGGAGTAGCGCATGGCGTCGAGACCACTGCAGCGAGTGGGGCCATCGTCGGCGAAGGTGGCGATGATGAGATGGCCGGGTTGCCGAAGTGCCCGGCGAACGCGCGCGACGTAGCGCGAGCGATCGGACGCGCTCGTGAGAAAATGAAAGACGGCGCGGTCGTGCCAGACGTCGTAGGTGGCGAGCCCCAGGTCGGCCGCGAGGACGTCGGCTTCGCGCCAGTCGACGAGATTCGCGTCGCTGCCAAGGCGTCGCCGCGAGTGCTCGAGGGCGGCGGCCGAGACATCGAGCGCGGAGATCGTCCGGTAGCCCGCGACGAGCAGGTTGTCGACGAGCGTGGAGGCGCCCGCGCCTACATCGATGATGGCGGAGTCGCGCGACGGGGCGAGATGCTCGATGAGGTCGAGCGAGAGCGCGGGGGTGGGCTGAAACCAGCTGACCTCTCGCGGATCTCGCGTGCGATAGACGTGCTCCCAGTGCGATTTCGCGTCCATGCGGTCCCGGGTGAGGAAGGGCCTGGGTGCAATCTGCACGAGTGGCGGAAGAGGCGCACGCCGAAGCCGCTCAGCCGCGCAGGCGACCCTTCCGTCGCGCGAGCCATCGATCCACCGACACGACAGTGGGTCCGCTCAACGCCAGCGCGATCAGCGCCGCGCGCTCATTCACATGAGCCCTGCGGGCTCGCGAGGAGCGCTGAGCTCAGTACAGCTCCGTCCAGGAGCGGCCGGACGTGAACATCGGTGTCGCGGCCCCGGCCAACGCCTTGTTCAGCGCGCAGCTGGAGTAGTGGATCACGGCGTTTCCCAGCAGCGTGTTCTGCTCGAGATCCACGTTCGCGGCCATGACACCGCCGTTGAAGTGCCCGCCCGTGCCCGACGTGTTCAGGCTGCCCTTCACGATCACGGGTCCGAAGAACTGGAATCCGCCGGTGACGGTGAGGTCTCCTTCGACGAGCAGAATTCCCTGCCCCTGTCCCCCGGTCAGATGCAGATTCCCCTGCGCGTAGATGATCGGGAAGTAGCTCTGACAGGGAACCGTCGAAGGATTGTTGTGCAGCGCATCGCCCCAGTTGCTGGACACCGCGGTATTGCAGACGCCACCAGAGACCGAGGGACCCACGCCGCTCAACGTGGTGCCCGACGAGATGGTCTGTCCAGCCATGGCCGTCAGGTCGCTCCAGGAAAGACCGGGACCGAAGTTGAAATAGGTGCTGTCCTTCGCGGCGACCGGGGTCTGGGATATTTTGGGCGTTCCGGTCACGCAGTCCAGGTTGTTGCATCCAGGGGTGCTCAGGTTACCGGAGCTCGAGTCGGGCAACGCCAACCCGGCCAAGCCGGCGCCAGGGGGCGGGCAGTCCCAGCCCGCGACCGCCTCGTCGTTGCCATCCAGGAACGAGCTTCCGCCGATCTTCGCCTGTCCACGCGTCGTCAGCGCACCGAGCATCTGCAGCTGAGGAACGGCGAGCGTCACGAGCGCACCCACCCGGTGCCGCGCCTGCGCGCCGGTGGCGGGTCCAACACGACCCGTCGAGGTGATCGCGAACAGTCCGTCGCTCAGCTTGGTGACGCGCACGGTGTCCACTCCGCCATCTCCGGTCTGGTAGGGCAGCGTGGCCAGGAGCCCGTTGACCGAAGTATTCCAGGTGGTGTTCCACTGCGCCTTGGTCGTGACGAGGTTCATCCCGTACTCCGCCGCCGTCAGCGCGCGCGCCTGCATGGCCGTGTTGCGGCTGATGCGATACTCCTGCGTGGATGCGAAGAACATCCCGGTGATGACCGCGCCGATGATCACGATCGCGGCGAGCGCGATGGCCAAGGCGAATCCGGGGCGTGAACGGGATGAGACGCGCATCGTATAGTCCTGTTGGGGGACGGACAATCAGTTGCGTGGAGCGATGGTCGTGAACATCGAATCGACGATCATTCCCGACTTGTAGCCCGCGATGTGGATGTCGATCGCGGGCTGCGCGCGCGCCGCGACGTTGATCTGCCGAACGAGCGCCGTGTTCGCCGTCACGGCTCCCGTGGAGTCGCGGAACGTGAAGACGATTCCACCGGTCCCCGCCACGTTCGGTGCGACGTACGGACCTGCGATCGGCTGCAGCGCCGAACACTTCGGCGAACGCGACGACACGCAGTCGTAGTAGCCGAGATACCAGTTGCCGGAACTCTCCTTATACAGCTCGTAGCGCGCGTGGCGCATGAAACGAATCGGCGCGCCGACGGTCGTGGTCGCGGTGAGCGCGTGGTCCAGGCGGAGCGTCCACCCCTGCGCTGCCTCTCCCCCGGTCGTCGTGAGACCGGTGGCGTTGGGACAACTCGCGCCTCCCGCGGGCGTGTTCGTGAGCGTATAGATGCGCCAGGTATCGTCGCCCGCGCCGGTGGTCCCGGCGTCGAAGATCAGCAGCGTGTCGCCCACGGCGGGTGGCGCGAGCCACGAGGTGAGCGCAGCCTCGGTTGCGACGTTGAGCGGCGGCACGGTGAGCACCGTCTTGCTCACGTCGATCGTGCACACAGCGGATGCGCCGGTCTGCGAGCGAAACTCGATGAACCCCGCCCCCATGGCGAGGATGTCTCCGCTCTCCGGCGAAAGCGCCCGCATCTCGCTCTGCAGCACGTAGGCCGCATCGCGCGTCGACGAGCGGGTCTCCATGATGGCCGCGCTTCCGGAATAGAACCGCTGCTGCTGCACGAAGATCGACATCACGCTCGTCATCACGACGGCGAGGATCATCATGACGACCATCAGCTCGATCAGGCTGAATCCGGCCCTGCTCGCACGGCGGTCGGGTCGTTTGCCCCGTGGCGTCAGCATTTGACGTAGCTCCGGTAGGCCTGCTTGACCGTCGCGCGCCGGCTGATCGGCACGAAGCTGACGCTGTCGGTCACGTCGAACGTGCGAGCGTCCAGTTTCGTGACCGTCCAGGACTCGGTGGTGCCGCGAGTCGTGGCCGTGCCGCTGGCGATCGCCGAACACTGAGTGCCGCGAAGCGTCTCGAAACGCGATGCCGCGAGGGTGGCTGCCCCGATCTCGCGACTCGAGCCGCCCATCATGCGGGAGATCGCGCTGCTGGTGGCGACGACGCCCGTCAGCCCGATCGCCAGCAGCAACACCGCGACCATCAGCTCGACGAGCGTGAACCCGCGACGCTCGCCGTGGCGGTGCGCCTTCCGTCGCGCGGTCACAGTGAGCACCCGGTGAGTGAGACCTTGCCGAGCGCCATCACGCACACGCTATCGCGCGTGATGCCGTCGGTCACCACGAACTTGAGCGTCATGCTGTTCCCGGCCACGAGCCCGCGCGGGTCGTACGAGACCGTGTCCTTGGTCGCGGTGACCGTCACGCCGAACTGCGATCCGAGATCCTGCTGCGCGATGGTCACGGGAGTCGTTCCGTCCGTGGTGAGGAGCGAAACGAGATTCGCCGATCGCACGAAGAGCACAGTGCGGCCGGTTCGAATCGCGGTGGCGCGCCCCTGCGCGAGCATGGCGCCGATCGTCTGGTTTGCTGAGCGCACGCCCATGGCACTCGTCATGACGCCATACCTGGGCACTGTGACGGACAGCAGCACTCCCACGATCACGATCACGATGAGCGCTTCGATCAGCGTAAATCCCTTTCGATAGTGCATTCGGCCTTAGTCCAAGGTTGCGCCCCGACTAAGGCGGGATCTGTGCCACGATATAACTCATTAAACGACACATGCTTAAGGCGTTTCTACTCCAGCCCGGTCCGCAACTTTGTTGCGCGAGTTGCAAGACAGTAGCGGAATGAAACGATACTAACCCACGCCTCGAACGTGAGTTTCGCAGGTAGCGAAGTGATAGAATCGGGGGAACGCAGTCTTTGCGGAGTACGAGGATGAAGCTGCGACGAGAGTCGCCAATGGCCGTTCGAGGGGAGGTGGAGGCACCCGAGCTTCGTCGCATCCTCGGCGCGCGCGTCGCTTGTGCGCTCCTGCCGCGCTGGATCTTTCTCCGCGCGCTCGGCCTCATTTTCTTCTCCGCCTTCTATTCCCTCGCCCGCCAGGTGCACGGGCTCATCGGCGAGCACGGCGTGCTCCCCGTGGCCGCGTATCTCCAGACGGTGGCGCACAGCATCTATTACGTCGCCGAACGAGCGTGGTACGTGCCGAGCGTGTTCTGGATGCGACCGACCGACGGTGCGCTCACGGCCGCCGTCGTGGTGGGGTTGGTGTGCTCGCTGCTCCTCGTCGCCAACGTGTGGCCGCGCGCGATGACGGCGATCTGCACGCTGCTGTTTCTGTCGTTCGTCTCGACGCTACAGGTGTTCTCGTCGTATCAGTCCGACGGGATGCTGCTCGAGGCGGGATTCATCTCGATCTGGTTCGCTCCGCGCGGATTCTTCCCCGGCCTCGGCGCCGCCGACCCACCATCGCGCATCAGCCTGTTCATGCTGCGATGGGAGTGGTTCCGGATCTACTTCGAATCCGGACTCGTGAAGCTCATGAGCGGCGACGCGCACTGGCGGAATTTCACCGCCATGGACGACTACTATCAGAACGGACCGCTCCCCGCGTGGCCGGGCTGGTACGTGCAGCATCTCCCGCACTGGTACCACGCGGGGACCGTCGCGTTCACGCTGCTCGTGGAGCTCGTGATTGTGTGGGCAGTGTTTCTGCCGCGACGCTTTCGGTACGCGTGCTTCGCGATCGTCACGGCGCTGCAGGTCGGGATCATCGCGACCGCGAACTACGCGTTTCTGAACTATCTCGTGCTCTCGCTCGGATTTCTGCTGCTCGACGATGACGCCGTGACGTGGATCGCTCGCAGGATCCGCGTCCGGCGCACGTGGATGCGCCCCGCGGCCGTTCGTCCCCCGCGCGCGCCGCGCGTCGTCGCCGAGGCGCTGGTGCTCGGCTGGATCTTCTATGCGACGATCATCGCCTTCCTGGCGCCCGGCTCGGGAGGAATTCTGGATTTGCCCGAGCGCGTGCTCGAGCCGTTCCGCATCGCGAATCCGTACGGACTGTTCGCGACCATGACCACGGCGCGCTACGAGATCGAGTTTCAGGGGAGCAACGACGGCGGCCGTACGTGGATCGTGTATCCGTTCCGTTACAAGCCCCAGGACCCGATGGAGCGGCCGGGGATCTACGCCCCGTATCAGCCGCGCTTCGAGTGGAATCTCTGGTTCGCGTCGCTCGAGCCGTGGCAGAATTCGCCGTGGGTGGTCGCCACGCAGGCGCGCCTCGTCGAGGGAAGCGCCGCCGTCCTCGCGCTCTTCCGTCGCGACCCGTTCAACGGGCACCCGCCGGCGATGGTGCGGTCGGTGCTCTGGCAGTACTGGTTCACGAGCCGTGCGGCGAAGCGCTCCACCGGCGCGTGGTGGCGGCGGCAGCCGCTCGGCGACTTCGCCGGCATGGTAACGAAGGGCGCCGACGGGCGCCTGACCTTCACCCCGCCGTCGGGGGAAGAGCGATGAGCCTCCGGCGAAGGATTCCCCGCATGAGAAGTGAGGAACGTCGTGGCACTGCGAGTCACACGTTGACAACACTTCACGAGGAGTCGTGCACCATGCATCGCTACGTGATCGAACGCGACTTGCCGAACGTCGGCGACATGTCGACGGAGCAGCTGCAGGCCGTGCGAAAGACGTCGAACGCGGCGCTCGCCGACGCCGGCCCGGGCGTCCAATGGGTGGAGAGCTTCGTCACGGCCGACCGGATCTACTGTCACTACCTCGCGGAGAACGAGGAGCTCGTGCGCGACCACGCGCGGCGCGCCGGGCTTCCCTGCAACAAGGTGAGCCAGGTGCGAACGGTGGTGGATCCACTGCTCGCCGTGGCGCAGGAGTTGTAGCGGAGCGGAAATCGACGGAACCGGATGATTGGCGGCCCCGCACGGAATCGCGTTCGTGCGGGGCTCGTCGCATCCTCGTGGCTGGCGGGCCACCGTTTCCATCTTGCGCCCGGCGACGGGGCACTCATGTTAGAGCATCGACCTCGGGGAGGGGTGCAATGCCTTCGTGCTTCCGAATCGCAATGGCCGCGGCCATTGCGATCACGCTGTCAGGCTACGTCGCTCGAGATGCCCGCGCAGAGATGCGCGTCGATCCCTGCTCGCTCCTCACTCCCGCGCAGATCGCCACCGCTGCGGGTGCGCACTTCGCGGCGGGCACGCCGATTGGCACCACCGGATGCTCGTGGTCGGCGACGGAAGCGGTGGGATCGAAAAAGCCGATCGTCACGGTCTCGCTCTGGCCCGGCAGCGACTGGACGAAGCTGCAGACGCCTCTTCCCGGAGTGACGAAGAGCTCCGTGAGCGGCTTGGGCGACGGCGCGATGTCGGCGACGATCGGCGGGTTCACGAGTCTTTACGTGCTCAAAGGCACCACGATCTACCTCGTGAAGATCTATGGCGTTCCGGGCCAGGACAAACAGGTGTCGATCGAGAAGGAGCTCGGAACCGACCTGCTCGCCAAGGTGTGATCGACGATGGGGGAGACCGGCGTCGGGCGACTCTGATTCATCCAGCGTCCGCCGCCGGAATCTCCGCGGGCTGCAGGCGAGGGACGAGTAGATGGATGATCACCCACGCCGAGATGTAGGCGAGCCCGCACATCACGAAGATGATCGAGTAGTTGCTCCCCGTGGCCTGCAGAATTCTTCCCGTGGCGAGCTGGAAGCACACCGCGCCGATCGCGCCGACGAATCCACCGATGCCCACCACCGAGGCGACGGCCTCGGGCGGAAACATGTCGCTCGTGAGCGTGAAGAGATTGGCCGACCACCACTGATGGGAGGCGGCCGCCACGCTCACTACCGCTACGGCGCCCCATACGCTCCCCGCCGCAGGCGCAAACATCGTGGGGAGGATGAGCACCGCGGCCACGAGCATGGCGATTTTTCTCCCGCGATTCGTCGAGAATCCGCGCGAGATCAGCGCACCGGAGAACCACCCGCCGAACACCGAGCCGAGATCGGCCACGACGTATATCGCGATCAGCGGAAAGGCGAGATGCGATAGCTCGATCCCCCAGCGAGCGTCGAGGAATTTCGGAAGCCAGAACAGATAGAAGAGCCAGATCGGATCGGTGAGGAACTTGCCGATCGCGAACGCCCACGTCTGGCGGTACGTGAGCAGACGCCGCCACTCGACCTTGCTCGCGACGGCAACACGTGACGCCTCGGCGTCGGCGCCATGCGGCGCCACGCCGGCGTGCTCGCGCGGACTGCGATACAGGGCGAGCCAGAAGGCGAGCCAGATAAATCCGAGCGCGCCCGTGGCGATGAACGCCCACCGCCAACCCCAGTTGAGCGTGATCCACGGAACGAGCAGCGGCGCGAGCACCGCCCCGACGTTGCTCCCCGCATTGAAGATTCCGGTGGCGAGTGCCCGCTCTTCCGTGGGAAACCATTCGGCGATCGCCTTGATCGACGCGGGGAAGTTGCCCGATTCTCCGATCCCCAGGAGGGCGCGCGCGGCCGCGAATCCCGTGGCCGTTCGCGCCACCGCGTGCGCCATGGCCGCCACGCTCCACGCGATGATCGACGCCGCGAAGCCGCGCCGAACGCCGATGAGGTCCATGACGCGCCCCATGCCGAGCAGCCCGATACCGTAGGCGAAGCTGAAGGCCGAGATGATGCGGCCGTACTCGAGCTCCGTCCATCCAAGGTCGTGTTGCAGTGTGGGCGCCAGGATGCCGATGACCTGCCGGTCCACGTAGTTGATCGTGGTCGCCGCGAACAGCAGCGCGCAGATCGTCCACCGAAAGCTCGAGCGAGCGGGCGCCGGTTCCTTCCCTCCCGTCACCTTTGCACGCGCCCGCTCGCGTCGCCGCCCATGAGGCTCTCCGCCTCGGCGACGGTCACCCGGTTGAAGTCTCCCGGTATCGAGTGCTTGAGACAGGAGGCGGCCACGGCGAATTCCAGCGCGCGCGCGTCGTCACTGTGGGAGAGCATTCCGTGAATCAATCCAGCCGCGAACGAGTCGCCCGTGCCGACGCGATCCACGATGTTCGCGATGTCGTAGCGGCGGCTGACGTGACTGGCCTGGCGCGTACACAGCACCGCGGACCAGCGATTGTGATCGGCGCTCACACTCTCCCGCAGCGTGATCGCCTGCTTCGACAGCGAAGGGAATTCGTCGAGCACCCGTTTCCCGAGCGCGACGTACTGGTCGGCATCCAACGACCCCGCGTGCACATCGGCGCCGGTCTCCAACCCCAGCGACTTCTGGCAATCCTCCTCGTTGGCGATGCCGACATCGACGTACCGCACCAGCTCGCGCATCACCTCTGGCGCGCGCTTGCCGTACCTCCAGAGATTCTTGCGAAAGTTGAAATCGCAGGAGACGGTGACGCCCTTTGCCCGCGCCGTCTCCGCCGCGTGCGTGCACAGCTCGGCCGCCGAGGCGCTGAGGGCGGGAGTGATGCCGCTCAGGTGCAACCAGCGTGCACCGTCGAGGATCTCGTCCCAGTCGAAGTCACCGCGACTGGCCACGGCGATGGCGGATCCGCTCCGATCGTACACGACCTTCGACGGACGCTGGTTGGCGCCAGTTTCCAGATAGTAGATGCCCACCCGATCGCCCTGGCGGCGAACGTGGCGCACGTCCACTCCGAACCGCCGGAGCTCGGCGACGCATGCGTCGCCAATGGCGTTCGATGGGAGCGCGCTCACGAACGCGGCGTCGAGGCCGTAGCTCGCGAGTGAGACCGCGACGTTCGCCTCGGCACCGCCGAACGTGGCCTCCAGCATGGGCGATTGGAACAGACGCTCGTGCCCGGGCGACTTCAGCCGCAGCATGATCTCGCCGAACGCGACCACCCGCGTCATCGCGCGGCACCCACGTGCTCGCGCGCCGCTCGCACGGCGCGCTCGGTCTCCGCGGTGATGCGGCCGAACTCGCGATTCCGAATCCAGTCCTGCGGCGCGATCCACGAGCCGCCGCAGGCGACCACACAGTCGAGCGCGAGATACGCGGAGAGATTCGTCGCGTTGATGCCGCCCGTGGGGATGAACTTCATCATCGAGTACGGGGCCGCGATCGCCTTGAGGAGCGACACGCCGCCCATCGGCTCAGCCGGGAAGAACTTCACGGTCGAGAGTCCCTTTCGCAGCGCGGCGTCCACCTCCGTGGGCGTGCAGACGCCGGGGAACACGGGAACGCCGGCGTCCTGGCAATAGTCCACGAGCGCGGGATTGAAACCGGGAGTGACGATGAACCGCGCCCCCGACGCGAGCGCGAGCACCGCCTGGTCGCGCGTGAGGACGGTGCCCGCGCCGAGCACGATGTCGGGATGCGCGTCGGCGATGGCGCGAATCGCCTTCGCCGCCGCCGAAGTGCGGAAGGTGACCTCCGCACACGGAACTCCTCCGCTCGCGAGCGCTCGAGCCAGCGGCACGGCGTCGTCCGGATCGTCGATCACGATGAGTGGAAGGATGCGCAGCTGCTCGAGCTGCCGAAGCAACGGTTCCATGTCAGTGAGCGTCGGTGAGAGGGCCATCGAGCCTGTACGTCTCCTTCGCGAGATCGTAGGCGAGGGCGCGCGCCATCTCGCGCGCGTCGCGCACGTCGATGAGATGCCGGGCGACGAGCGACGCGAGAAAGTTCGCGTCCACACGCCGTGCGAGATCGTGTCGCGCCGGGATCGAGCAGAAGGCCCGCGTGTCGTCGTTGAAGCCCGCGGTGTTGTAGATCCCGGCGGACTCCAGCGTCTGGTGGCGAAATCGGCTCATTCCCTCCACCGAATCGTGGAACCACCACGGCGGTCCGAGACGCACGGCGGGGTAGTGTCCGGCGAGCGGTGCCAGCTCCCGCGAGTAGGTGGACTCGTCGAGCGTGAAAAGCACCAGCGTGAAGCGCGGATCGTTGCCGTACGCGTTCAGTAGCGGTCGCAGATTCCTGGTGTATTCCGTGGCCACCGGAATGTCGCCGCCCACGTTCGGACCGAAGCGGCGAAAGAGCGGCGCGTTGTGATCGCGCATCGCGCCCGCGTGGAGCTGCATCACGAGCCCGTCGTCGAGCGACAGGCGCGCCATCGCCATCAGCATGTGCGCCACGAACCGTCGCTCGTCATCGACCGTGGCCGAACCGGAAAGCGCCAACGCGAACAGCCTCTCGGCCCCCTCCGGCTGCAGCTCCTCGGTGTACGGTTGCTCGACTCCATGATCCGTAGAGGTCGCGCCGAGCGACTTGAAGTAGGCGCGTCGCTCCGCGAGGACGCGCAGGTAGGCCGAGTAGTCCGCGATGGCGGTGCCGGCGGTGCGCGACAGCGCATCGAGCTCGTCGCGCCAGCGCGGCGACGCGATCTGCAGCAGCGCGTCGGGGCGAAACGCGGGAAGGACGCGGCCCGTCCACCCCGAGTCTCGAATCGCGCGGTGGGAATCGAGCGAGTCGGCGGCGCCATCGGTGGTGACGAGCACCTCGATCCCGAAGCGCTCGAACAGCGCCCGGGGACGGAACTCCGGCGACTGCAGACGCTCGGCGATCGCGTCGTAGATCGGCAGCGCGGTGACGCCCGACAGCTTGATGCGCACGCCGAAGAGGTCGTAGAGCTCGTGGTCGAGCCACGCACCCGTTGGCGTGCCGCGAAAGAGGTAGTAGTGCTCGCCGAAGATCTGCCAGATCTTCCGCGGATCCCGCTCGACCGCAGCGCCGTCGCTCGCGCGAGCGCCGAGCGACTCCATGGGCACGCCGCGGGAATACAGCATGCGCAGGATGTAGTGGTCGGGCGTGACGATGAGCGCGGTCGGCTCCGGAAACGCCGCGTTCTCCGCGAGCAGACGCGCATCGACGTGCCCGTGCGGGCACACGAGCGGAAGCTCGCGCGTCTCCTCGTAGAGCATGCGCGCGATGCGCCGCACGACCACATCGGAGTCGAAGCACCGATCGGCATCCAGCATTAGCGGCTCGGCGCCGCCGTGCACGCTCTCGTAGCTCACGGCCACCTCATCATCATCGCGGGTGACTACTGCGCCGCCTGGATTGCCGCGCGCATGTAGCCGAGCGCGTAGGCCATGCCGGCGTGCCAGGGTGCGCCACAGCTCATCTCCGGTGTGTGGTCCGGGATGAGCACTCCGTCGTATCCGACCTGCTTGAGAATGCGGACGATGCGGAGCATGTCGAGATCGCCCTCGTCCAGGAACACCTCCTGGTACGACGGGACCTTGCCGCGCACGTTGCGGAAGTGAACGTACGCGATGCGCCCTTCCCGCCCGTATCGCTCGGTCGCCTGGTACACGTCGCCCGCCGACATCTCCTGCAGCGATCCGAGGCAGAATTCGAGCGCGTTCGACGGACTCGGAACGAGATCGAGCACGCGCTGGTACTTGGCCGGATCGTTCACGAGCCGCGCGGCGCCACGCAGCGCGTCGGCGGGCGGATCGTCGGGATGCAGCGCCAGCCGCACGCCCGCCTCCTCCGCCACCGGCAGCACCTCCTCGAGAAAATCCTTCAGCCGCCCCCACAGCTGCGCTTCGGACACGGGAGGCACGGTGCCAGCGGGCGCGCTCGGGTCGTACACCATGTTCCACACCATCCCGCTCGGCATCGGCGTCCGTTTGTCGATCTCCGACTCGTTGTAGCGAATGGAGAGCGCGTCGCCGCGGCCGAACGGTCCCCTGGTCCACCCCCACACGCCCGCGATGCTGAAGTTGTAGCCCATGATCGGCACGCCGACGCGTCCGATGTCGCGAATGATCCGCTTCACGCGCTCGAGCTGTTCCTTCTTGCGCGGACCATCGAGCAGCACGTCGTACCAGTGCGCGGGATCGAAGTTCTCGATCGCCTCCCACACCAGCCCGTTCGCCTCGATGCGCCTCTTCATGCGGCGCATCTCCTCGTAGCTCCATGGCTCGTCCGCGCCTCGCGTGAGCCCCCAGCCCAGGGTGGGCGGTCCACTCTCCAGCGACGGATTCGATCCTCCGAAGTAGTCGACGAGATGCACCACGAGGTGCGTCGCGCCGGCCTGCTTCGCGAACCGGAAGTTGTCTTCCGTCAGCAGTCCCTTATAGAGTCCAATGCCAAGCTTCATCGTTTCCATAGTTGTGTTGGTTCCCTCCGCTCAGACGCCGCCATCGGCGCTGAAGCCTCCGTCCACCGGTATCACCGCGCCGGTGATGAACGACGCGGCATCGCTGCACAGAAAGCGCACTATGCCAGTGAGCTCCCTCGGGGCACCGAAGCGCCCCATCGGCGTGCGAGCGATGATCGTACGGGCGCGATCGGTGTACGTGCCGTCCGCGTTCACCAGCACGCCCCGGTTCTGCGCGGCGACGAAGAATCCGGGAGCAATCGCGTTCACTCGCAGTTGATCGCCGTAGCGCCGCGCGAGATCGACCGCCATCCAGCGAGTGAAGTTGTCGATCGCCCCCTTCGCCACCGAGTAGCCCAGGACGCCGCTGAGCGAGCGCGTCGCCGCCATCGATGAGACGTTCACGATGCTCCCGCGTCCGCGCTCCGCCATCGACTCGGCGAACACCAGCGTGGGCAGCATCGTCCCCTGCAGATTCAGGCGAATCACCTCGTCGAGCGCGTCCATGGGCACGGTGAACACCGGCACGCCATCCGTTCGCGCCCGCTGTACGTTCCCTCCGGCCGCGTTCACGAGGATGTCGATCTGACCCCACCGTTCCAGAACCGCCCCCCGTGCGCCGCGGAGCGCGTCCGCATCGAGTACGTCGGCGGTGAGCGCCATCGCGTCGCCCGCGATCTCACGCAGCTCGTTCGCCATCTGCTCCGCCGCATCGCTGCGCCTGCCGAGCACCGCCACGCGAACGCCGGCGCGCGCGAGCTCGTGCGCCATGATCCCTCCGAGCACTCCGTACCCCCCGGTGATCACCGCCACACGGCCCGTCAGGTCGAATGGATCTCTGGTCATGGTGCGCTCTCCAGCTCAGTGCGATGCATCATTGGAATGTGGTCTCCCGCAGCACCAGCCGCCGATCGGCACGAACCGTCACGGCGACATCGGTTGCGCCGTGCAGCGCGGCCGCGATGCGCCGCGTGGCTCCCGCCGGAACCTCCACACGTTGCGTGGTCCCGTTCACCGTCACCTCGGCCGGCAGCGGTTCGTTCGTCGGATTCACGATCGTGTTCGTCAGGTCGCGCGTGCCCGCGGGCACACGGAGCCAGAATCTACCAGTGCCGAGCGCGTCGCGATGTTCCGGCAGTCTTGGCGATCCGAAGAGATCGAAGTGGTACGGGCCGAACGCGCGCCGGCCGCGAGCGACGTACTCGATCGCGGGCCGGCTGTTCCATCCGCCGCGACCGCCCGCGAAGTGGAAGCCGACGCTGTCGATCGTCACCGGATAGCGTGCGTCCAGCCCCTTGGGCACCATGGGCACGGTGTTGACGATGAGTCCATCGTAGATGCCCACGGCGAGCCCCTGTTCGCTGCCGTAGTCGCCCCACTCGATGGGCGAATGCGCCAGCTCGTGCGCGTGGTGTTCGGCAGCTGAGCTCATGTAGCGCACGGCATTGACCATGAGCCGGTCCGCGGCGGGATCGACGCCGACGTGCCGCACGAGATCGAAGCCGGTGAGCAGCACCGAGCCCGTGCCGTCGAAGATCTCCGCCGCGCCGATCCCCTCGAGCCCGCGCCCGTAGTCGGCGAGGATTGCGACCCGACCGAGATCGGTGCGCGCGCTGTCGAGAACGAAACCGTTGGTGACCGGATAGACGGCCGGCAATCCGGGGCTCCGCTCCGTCCAGCTCGTCGCATCCGACCAGAGGAAGAATCGGTCGCGCGAGAGTCCGGCGAAGAGGGGATGCGCCGGACGCTCGGGGTTCACCGCCATCCCGTTGCGATAGGGATTCCCGGGGCGCCGGTCGCCCGCGGCGTCGACGGTGTCCGCAAGGAGGTGCAGTTTCGCGCCGAGCCAGCTCGGGTCGAAGGCTGCCGAGTCCTGCTCGAGCACGAGCACGCGTCCGCCGCGCTGCACGAAGCCGCGGAGCGCTGCAGCATCCAGCGCGTCGCTCCACGCGTGCGCGCCGATGACGAGTGCGTCCGAGGTGACGCGCAAGCGGGCGACGGAGCGCACCGGTGTGAACGCGATGCCGAGCTTTCGGAAGGCGGCGGACGTCGTGCCCGGGGGATCGTAGAGCGCGACGCGGCGCGCAGTCTTGTCCGCGCTGCGGGGATGATACGGCGCCGCCACGAACACCAGCGCGCTGTTGTGCGAGATTTCTCGTCCCGCCTGCAAGAGCCGCCCCTCCAGCGTGTACGTCTCCTGCGTGAGCGAGGGTGGCAGCGTGATGGCGAGCGGCTTCGCGACCGCGTCGAAGTAGCGAACGGCTCCAACAGGCAGCGTGCCGGAGCGACGGAGCGCACCCCTGGCGTCGAGGAGACGCCACCGCAGAACGACGTCGTGCAGGTCGCGCGCGAGCGTGTCGTCGTTCACGATGTGCGCGATCGGACGCAGCGTAGTGCCCGCATAGCGCTGCGGCGTCCACAGCTCCCACGAGAGGAGCACGGGCTGGTACGAGATGGCGAATTGCTTCGCCGCCCGGCTCGGCGTCATGTCCGCGAACGAGCCGATCTCCCACCAGCGGGTGAACAGCGTGGTGAACGGCATGAGCCCGGCCAGCGACGGATCCTCGCTGCGCGTGCGGCGCATGATCTCGATCGCGTTGCGGACGACGAACGCCTGGTAGTCGCCATCGCGCTTCGCCTGCTCGGCAACCGGCGCGTGCCCGGTGAAGTTGAGCTGCGCGCTCATCTGCTTCGAATCGGAGACGATGTTGAATCGCCCGTCGATGCCGGTATAGCTCCCGGAGTTCTCGCTGATGGTGATCGGTTGCCTGCGCGGCGTCCGCCAGCACGTGTGCGGATCGCGCAGCGTGTAGTAGCTGAGCACCGTGTTGTAGTACCAGCCCCAGTAGTGGTGCAGGTCGCAGATGTCGCCGGAGCGTCCGTATCCGTAGCCGGCGTTCGCGATGTATGCGCGCGTCGAGTCCCACTGCCACATCGCCGCGTGCACGCGCGACAGAAAGGCCGCGATCGCATCGGAGCCCGGAGGACTCTGGATGATGTCGCGGGAGGCGAGCTCGTTCGACAGCACGTAGACCACCACGCTGGGATGATTCACGAGCGGCTCGAGCACCGCATGGTAGTCCGCGAGCACCTCTCCGAACGGCTTGACAGGCGGCTTCCCCTTCCCCGCCCCGTCCGGCGTTCCGTAGAGTCCCTGGTAGACCATCATGCCGAGCGAATCGCACACGTCGAGCCACACGCGCGAGGTGCGGGAGAGCCGAATCATGTTGACGTGAATTCGCTTGAGATACGAGACGTAGTCGGCGGCGAAGCGGGGATTCTCGTCGAGGGAGTCGGGGATGGTTCGACCGGGCGGATTGATCGCGTTCCCGCTCAGGAAGATCGGCTTGCCGTTGAGATACAGGCGGCCATCGCGCGCTTCGAACGACCGAAATCCGAAGCGAGCGGTGGCCACCGAGTCGGCGGCACCCGCGATCGTGACGGTGAGCCGGTAGAGCGACGGCGATGCGGGACTCCAGAGGCGCGGCCGGAGTTGGTCGACGCGCGCGACGAGACGTGCGGTGCCTGACGAATCCGCAGCGAGCGAGCCCAGGGTGCCCGACCAGATGGGCTTGGTATCGCCCATCGCCACGATCGAGCCGCGAACGGGCGCGCCGACGAGCGATTTTGCGAGCGCGCGAACCTCGACGCGAACGCCGGTCGTGTCGGCGAACGCGAACAGCCGCACCGCCGGCGCGTCCTGAGCGCGTGCCGGCGCGAGGGCGCCGCTCAGCGACGCCGCGATCGCGAGCACGACAAGCGCGTGACCGATACGCATCTCAGCGCCTCCGCACGCGGATGGCGTTGAGAATCGGCTCGCCGTGCATCGACTGAAACGTCACCGCTATCCCCTTCCCATCCCGGGCCGACGCGTCGAACGTGAGCGGCACCGCGCGCGCGACTCCCTGCTGTGCCGCGAGATCCAGTCGCGGAACGACGACTCGCCCGTTGATCGATACCCGAAACACCCGGTCGCCAGCCGCGAGCTCGAGCGGCTCGGCGAAGAGCAGGTCGACGTCGTACTCGCCATCGGGCACGTCCATCCGATAGCCGTCGATGCCGGAACGGTACGTGAAGTAGAGCGGCGTGTCGTGCGTCGAGGTGATCGGCACGTCCTTGTTGAACATCTTCGCCTCACCGCCGATGTAGCCGAAGCCTCCGCTCTGGTACGGCTGATCGGCCTCCCAGATCTCGCCCGCGGCGGCGAACTGTGCGCGCGATCCGACGTTCACGGCCAACTCGTGGAACGGCACCGAGGGGTCGGCGAGCT
>Ga0070679_100001854_pt1 | contig 19004 bp, 13 predicted proteins | sample KBSC63BmetaG_FD_65652 | JGI IMG/M metagenome (GOLD analysis project Ga0070679, IMG submission 65652) | Corn rhizosphere microbial communities from Kellogg Biological Station, Michigan, USA - KBS C6-3B metaG | ecosystem: Host-associated > Plants > Roots > Rhizosphere | place: USA: Michigan... | reverse complement strand
CGATAGAACATTGGATGTGGTCCCACCGTCATGCCTGTTCCGTGATAATCGGCGACCAGGCGCTCCTCCGTATTCATCGGCTGTAAAGGCGAGGGCTCATCTGGCTCAACAATGTTTTCCAGCAGCGGCCCGACTCTGCGTGCGGCTTTTTCAATTTGCCAAAGCGCGTCTCGCCGGTGCATGTTCACTTCTTTGCTGATGTGGTTTAAGGCACCCACTTGTGCCAGCATCGCCAGATTTGCGCGCGTAAGCTGGGGTACGCGCCTCGCCAGATCTTCCGTCGAGGTGAACGGCGCTTTTTTTCGCTCTTCTGCGATGAATTCCCCTATGCGTTGCTGCAGCCCGCGTACATAGCGCAGCCCCATCCTGAGCGCGCAATCATGCCCTTCCCCTTCCAGCGAGCAGTTCCAGTGTGAACAGGTGATATCAATCGGCCGGACTTTGAGTCCGTGGCGCTGCGCGTCTTTAACAATCGTTGCCGGAGAATAAAACCCCATCGGCTGATTGTTCAGCAGAGCTGCCGTAAACGCGCCCAAATAGCGGACTTTCAGGAACGCGCTGGCATACGCCAGAAGCGCGAAGCTGGCTGAATGCGATTCCGGGAATCCATACAGCGCAAACGAGGTAATGAATTGCACGATTGCATCCTGCGCCTCATTGGCAATACCGTTTCCCGTCATTCCCAACCGCAGCTTGGCCTCGATCTCACGCATTCGTCGCTCAGATCGTTTATGTCCCAGGGCGCGCCGCAACTCTTCTGCTTCACCGCCCGTAAAGTTTGCGCAAATCATCGCCATGCGAAGCAGCTGTTCCTGAAAAAGAGGTACACCCAGGGTTCGCTTGAGTACAGGCTCAAGGGAAGGATGTGGATACGTGACTGGCTCTTTGTTTTGTCGCCTGCGAAGGTAAGGATTCGTCATCTGTCCAGTGATGGGCCCTGGACGAATCAGCGCGACCTGGGTTACGAGGTCATAAAACTTTTCCGGATTATTCCGCGGCAGCGATGACATCTGCGCTCGGCTCTCAATCTGGAACATCCCGATCGTATCCGCCTTCTGGACCACTTCATATACATCCGGACAGTTCTGCGGCAGGTGTGCCAGATCGACCTCTTCGGCGTAATGGTCTCTGATCAATCCAATCGATTCCTTGAGCACAGCCATCATCCCCAGCCCGAGTAAATCGACCTTGATGATGCCCAGGTCGGCACAGTCATCCTTGTCCCACTGCACCACCACCCGGTCGGGCATGGTCGCTGGTTCCAGCGGGACAACCGAATCCAGTGCTCCCTGGCATATCACCATGCCGCCAGAGTGCTGGCTCAAATGTCGGGGAAGGTCCTGCAGGCGGACGCAGAGATCAAGATACTTCGCCACCCGCGCATGATGGAGATCAAATCCCGCGTTTTCGAAATGCCGGTCAAATGTGTCTTCCGGCCCTCGCCACTCCCAGCCGCCGACGAACGAAGAAAGCCGGTTCAACGCCTCAGTATCAAACCCAAACACCTTTCCAACTTCGCGTGCCGCCAGCCGTCCGCGATAGGTACAGACATTTGCTGTCATTGCGGCGCCGAGCTGCCCATATCGCTGATAAACGTATTGAATGGCTTGCTCGCGCTCGTCCCCGCTCGGCAGATCCAGGTCGATGTCAGGCCACTCGCCCCGCTCTTCTGAAAGAAATCTCTCAAACAGCAACTCCATGCCTACCGGATCAACCGCAGTGATTCCCAATGCATAACAGACAGCGCTGTTCGCCGCAGATCCTCTTCCCTGCACCAGGATTCCGTGCTCGCGGCAGAAATGAACAATGTCCCAGACAATCAGGAAATACCCCGCGAGTTTCAGTTGATCGATAAGCTTGAGTTCTTTCTCCAGTTGCTGCCGTGCGCGATCATTATCAGGCGAGTAGCGTTCCTGGGCGCCTTTCATCGTCTGTGCGCGCAGGAATTCCATTTCTCTTCCGCCATTGGGAACCGGATATCGCGGAAATTCATACCCGAGATTCTCCAGTGTGAACGCAAGCCTGCCCGAAAGCTCCGTGGTAGCCGTAATCGCTTCCGGCAAATCGGCAAAGATATCCTGCATCTGCTTAGCTGTACGGATGTGACGCTGCGCATTTCTGCAAAGCAGTTTGCCTGCGGTCTCCAGTGTCCGTTTGTTCTTAATGCAAGTAAAAACATCCAGGATTTCGCGATCCTGTGGAGTGGCATAGCAAACACCATTTGTTGCCAGAATAGGCAGTTTAAGAGACCGCGCAACCTCTATCGCGGCTTGATTCCGGCTCTCCTGTTCGCGATCAAAATGCCGTTGTACCTCAACATACAAATTTTCCTTCCCGAAGATGGATATAAGCTTTTCCAGTAACCTGCGCCCGGCTTGCGTTCCTCCGTTTTTGAATGCGTGCGCCAGCGGACCATGCTCGTCTCCCGTAAGACAAATCACGCCCTCGGTATGTCGAGTTAGTTCGTCCAGCGTCGCCGCTGATTCCGCGTGTTTGGGCACGCGCAACTTTGTCATTGTCAACAACCGGCACAAATTCTGGTAACCGGTTTGTGATTGGCACAGCAAAGGATAGTTCGTTGTAATGCCCTGATCAGAAACAGACAGCTCTGTTCCGACATGCGGTTTCATGCTGCATTTCGTAGCGCTCATGTGAAACCGCGGCGAGCCGTAGAATCCATTCCGATCAAGCAACGCCATTCCCGCCAAACCCAACGCATTCCCTGCTGCTACCAGGGCTTCTGGAACTGATGCTCCTTCCAGAAAAGAAAACGCTGACCTGGCATGAAGCTCTACATAAGACATCAGTCGTACATCCTCTCAATGAACCACTCGTTGGAATCGGTGGGATGAATGCTGCGATATAGTCCTTTCCGCCTGCGGGATTGCAACTCCAAATCCCATTCTTCGCGATTCCAATGATGTTCTTTGTCCCACCAGTCTCCATTGCCGAACCACGGTCCTGCCGCTGTGGCAATTCTGTTCTTCTTGCCTTTCATAATGACGTCTGTATTTCCATCATCTGATTTCGAACGAAGTTTCAACCGTGAATTGATCCTGCGACCAATGCCATAACAAGGTTCTTTCAAACGTTCATCGTCCCTGAGCTCTCGCTCAGCATTTGCTGGTATTTGTGGTAGGCAATTTGTGACGTAGAAGCTGTTTGGATTGTGCGAGTCATTTACAACAGCAAAACCAACTCGATTTTTAGCTTCTTGCTCGTTCTCGCAATTAAGGGCTCGAAGATGAGCCAGGCTGAGATCTAGATTTACGCTCTCAGGTGCATTAGCCCGCAAAAAGTCATGCTGAACAAATCGCATCTTGGCCGGTATAGCTTCAATGCTGATCTCCCTCACACATCCTTGTGGTGGGCGTCTCTCCAATTCCAGTTGCAACAGCTTAAAGATGAGCTCTGCATCCTGTGTTACATCTGAAAATTGAATTTTCCGCAGATCGCTGGATCTTTTTACGCTTCGCTCTCCGGCCTCGATTTGCCTGAGATCCCAATCGAAGGTTTTTTCAATTCCCAATTCGACATGAATTTCTTTCGCTGCAAGCGATCTTGCTTTTAGCCGGACCAATGTCTGATCCAAAAGCGTTTGCAAGACCACATTTATTCCTGCCAAACAATCCAGCGGCTCTTCGGGTTCTATTCTTTCTTGAAACGACGTGGTTGGTATTACCGGAATCAGTTCTCGCTTGCTGACTCCCTTCGCCATCTGCTGCAAACGAACCCCAGCCGGTCCGAACCGTTGGGCGATTGCTGGCATCGGCAACGCCGCAAGATCTTTAAACGTCCGTATTCCACAGTTTCGCAGTGCTTCCAGAATCTCAGGCCGGGAGTCCAGAATGTCTATTGGCAGCCGCGCAAGCACATCCCTCTCCTTGCCGAAAGGAACGATTGTGATCCCGGAGAAACCACGAGCGGCATGCAAAGCGGCATCCGGATTTGACGCAATTGCGATACTTGCAGTGAAGCCACACTGCGTTGTAAGCCCATGTAGCTTTTCCGCAATCTTCTTTGGCGAACCCAGAAGCTTTTCTGTTCCCGTAACATCACATAGAACGGTTCCCGGATGTGTACTTTCAACCTGACGAGAAACAGAAAAACCACAATCCAGTAACGCGGTTTGCGCAATATCCTCATTCTGCTGACATCTTCTCAACATCAAAACATTCGGCCATATCTCAGCTTTGGCCTTTGACATCCCGACATAAATACCGACCTCTCGACACCTGGCGCTGCATGCAAATACTTTTAATGCTGCAGATTTGGGACCATCTAGTATGACTATGGCATGGTTATTGCAAGCGCCCCTGGTAGTGATGCGCATGAATGACTGGACATAAAATTCAGGCGTATTAACACAGCACCAGAGCACAAAAACTGAAATTATGGTTTCACAACTCGGATTATGAAATCCATTAGGCCCTGCGACCCTCTGCTTAGAAGGCAGATGCTCTATCCAACTGAGCTACGGGCTCGGCCTACACTATTTTAGCCGATGAGTGCTGTGGCAGGCTTGCTTATCTGCAGTGCTGCTTTGCAAATGGTGATCTGCCGAGCCGTCGATTGATGCAGTGTCGGAGAGCCGACTCGAGCGGGGGAATTGCCGCAGTTGAAAACTGCGGTTGGATGGCGCGTCAGAAATCGTAGCGTGGGTGGCACCTCAGAATGGCCACGTCATTATGTATTCGAAGCAATCGTAGAGGCAGGAGCTCGATGGCACCTAACGAACAGCAGCGAGAGTTTGCAAGAGAGCGTCTTTCACAAGCTCACACCCATTCGACCAATGCTGCCTTGCTTCCCACGCGGACCGGCCAAAGCCACTGATGTAAACGGTGAAGTACAAGCCGATGCACTCTTTAAAGGCCACGGGTGAGCCAGTCTGCAATTGCTTTCCTTTGCGAGATTGCCCGGATTTTGCTATGCGCTCCAAATGCTTGCTTGAATGGCGACTCAGCTTACCCGGAGATGGGAAATGGCTGCAAGGTGCTGCATTATCGAGTGCTGCATTGTCGAGTGCTGGTAGACGATTACGCCCAACTCGATGGGCTGGAGCAGCCAACCCTGCTTGATAGTAGCAACGGCGAACGATTATTTCAGCCGACGCGCTGCAATCGGGAGCTCGTGACAGCAGAGAGGTGAACCGGCGGGCACAGGACTCATGCCGGTTCAGATCGTCACGGAAGTCGGAACGCCCAAAAAGGAGATCGACATAAGAGCCGAGTTTCCAAGTCGCATTGAACAACTCCTCTTCCGGGTTAATTTCCTGCGTGAGCCATGCGTCACATTTAGCGGACTGGAGCTCGGAATCAGGAGCATTGAGGCGAAGAAGCAATGCCCGTAACTCTGGATAAGCATTCGCTTCCGCGATCTGGTCAATCAGAGAAGGATCAGACCTGATATCAAGATAGCGGCATGCACCATCTTCGGAAGACCACGGCAACTCAAGGGCTGCGTCGTCCGGTCCCAGTTCGACGCCCCAATCCACATACATCAAGCGAGCCCTTGAAAGCGAAGAAAGTTCACTATCTGCAACTCTGCCCACCGGCCATCATATCCGTTCGCGGCGGAGAGGAAGGCACAATGCCCACCGTGCTCAGTCTCGACAAATGTTACATTCGGATTAGCTACGATCATAGCGCGCGTTTCGGGTGCGATCCGAATAAAAGGGTCATCTTGAGCGTGAATGATCAGGGTGGGAACCGCGATCTGATTGATGACGCGAGCGGACGCCGCGCGCGTGTAGTAGTCCTGGGCGCCGGCGAAGCCGAAGTGCGGCGCGGTAATGACATCGTCAAATTCACGAATGCTTCGGGGAAACCGCTTTACTCTCCTGAAGTGCTCGGGAAAGATGGCGATCTTACGTCCGTAACGGCGCATGAGACTCAGCAAGAACTTCCATTCATAAATCAAGTTTGCCGGCTCGTGCATAGCGTCGGCCGACAAGTCCAGGTCTGCTGCGGGCGAGACGGCCACAATGGCCCTGAGTTGCTGCGGCGCCGACTCCGCCCAATCCCCCGCCATCTTCAAGACGAGATTGCCGCCCATTGAATATCCTACGGCGGCAATTCTGGATAAATTGTCCTGCCCAATCAACGTGCGGATGACACTGGCCACGTCCGCCGACAGGCCGGAATGATACAGAGTTGGGGCTAGGTGTTCGGTACCCCCGCAGTTTCGCATGTTCATGCGGATTACGTTCATACCCGCCCGCCATGCCTTGTTACCAGTACCGATGACATACTGTGAAACACTCGAACCCTCCAGCCCATGAACGATCATCATGGTTCCGCATTCGGAAGGATGCGGCTGCCAATGGCAATGACAGAGCACCTGAACGTTTTCTTCAACCTGAAAGAGCCGTTCTTCTGGCGAAGGAAGATGATTTTCGCGCGGAAGGAAATTGCCCACGATTGTCTGGGCGTGCCCATTGCGGAGCCAGCGGCGGGGCACAAAGCTGTCGGGTGAAAAGGTTATGAGATTTTCAGGCATTCACAGGTTATCTATGCATTCCACAGGTTATCTATAATGAGGATGTCAGTTTATTTTATCCGAGCACTGATATGCCGATTTTTGAATACATTTGCCAGAGCTGTCACCACAGATTCGAGGCCATTGTGCAGCGCTCTCAAAGGGCAAAATGCCCGAAGTGTGAAAGCAAAAAACTGGAACAGCAGCTATCCCGATTTGGAGTGGCGGGCGAGAAGGCTTCAGCGAAGGAGTTCACGTCAGGGCCGTGCCGCAGCTGTGGAGACCTCCGTGGACCGGGCTCGTGCTCCATGGATTGAGAACTCGTGTAAAATAGAATCCTTCCGCCTGCGGTGGGTATAGTTCAGTGGCAGAACGCCAGACTGTGGCTCTGGATGTCGTGGGTTCGACCCCCACTACCCACCCCAATTTTCCGATACATCCCTTTGTCTCTTCCGCCAGACCGCTTCCGAGCTTTGCGGCATCGATTTTTCTGACCCGCGCAGCGCCTCGATCCCAAGGAGCCCCAGCACCACCCGACAGCTGTAACGCTTTCCAACCCAGTTGCACCAATATATAGCGTTCAGAGCCGCTCGGCTGATGAGCTTAATAGAAAGGCATTCGGCTCGTGATCGCGTTCTCACCTGTGTTAAGCGACCCCTCAGTCTGAGGTAAGTACAAGTCGAGATTGCGCTGAGATGCAGGATGGGGCAAAGTTACTGCATTGATTTAAGTTCACGCCAGGAGATACTTATATGGCCGGCACAGCACTGGGAACAACAAACGCAACAATCAATTTCAGCAAAAACCTTCCTTTTCGCTCCGGCTCTGCAGGCATACAAATCACTGCCACAAAGGACCTACAACTCGCCCAGGCGATACTTGCCGGGCAAGAGTTTCCCGCCGGAGACATCCAACTGCTCGACCTGAAAGTCACCGCAAGCACCGGCCAAGACATTGCCTTCAATTCCGGACATGGAGCGGTCAAATTCTCGGCTGATGGCGGAGTCTGGGGCAATCTGGGTCTATACAAAGACCCATCAGCCGCGATCAGCGCTATGCAATTAGCCGACGACATCAGCACAGGCTTCACGCTGGCGACACCTCCCGGACAGAGATGGCTGATCATGCGGTGGGGCTATGACGCAGAAGCGTCTGCGAGCGGTTCGATTGCGCTGCAAGCCGCTTCGGTCCAATTCGGGGCAAGCGGATCTTCGCATGGCAAATTTGCAGTGCTGAGCCTTGTTCCTTCCGGAACCCCGGCGTTGCAAGCAGTGGGGCGGTTGATCGATTCCTGGACTTTACCCTCATGCGTCCGAACCATCACAGACCTTGAGCCCGGGACATGCGTTATCTCAGAGGTTGATGGTCAGGTTGCAGCGAGCCTCGGAATTACCTACGGCTACAACTTCAGTTGGATCAGAGAAGCAAAGCTGGCGGGACTGAGTGGCGACATCGGACTGAAGATCGAACTGGGTGTTTCCGCCACGCTTGGCGCCTCTTTTGCAGGATCCTATGCCCTGGTTCTGAGTCGCGAGGGCAGCACACCCAAGCTCCGGCTGCGCTTGTTCAAGCAACGCAAGCAGGGATTGTCCTTTGCACTCGACGCGGGGGCTGTAGTCACTGGCTCGACCGGCAACTTTCTTCCTCAGCAGCTCGATGAGTTCATCACCGCTGTTCTCGGAATTAATGGGCAGCAGCTTATAAAAGATCTGCAAGCGCTTGAAAGCTGGGCGGGAGGTCAGACGCCGCTCTCTGGACTCCTTAGCGGTCTGAGCCCTGATTATGTGAAGGACCTGTTAACCAAAGTCACCGGGGTTGATGCCGTTGCACTCTATGAGCAAGCCCGCCAGAAGCTGCTCGGGTTTCTCAGTTCCTGGGGAAGTCTGGACAGCAAGGTGGCTTCCCTGTTGTGGTCTTACCTGAAGCCGGTAAACGGTGCGGTGTTAGACCAGATCAGCGCGCTAACTAAAAAGTTCGCAGACGCGTCCACTCCTGACGATTATGCCGCGGTCCTCAACAGTGTGGTGAAGGCGGACTTCCTGAGTTCTGAACCCGGCAAGTGGCTGGAGCAGCTTGCATTCGGCGCGATATTGAAGCCGATTCAGGACGCAGACGCCTTCAACCAGTTCAAAAAAGCGGTTAGCATTGCGGCGAATCTGCTGGACCAGACTACTTCAGAGGGTTCGATCCTAAAAGCGCTGCATGATTTTGTGGATCCTCGCATCAGGCTCGACAAGATTGAGAACGTTGTCGACCAGGCAAGCTTTGACAACCTGGACGAATGGCTCAAGGCCAAAGTCGCAAAGTTCCTGGACGAAACAGTGAGTTCGCTGCCACTTGTGCAAAAAGTAAGAACCACGATTAACCTGCTACGCACGAAGGGGCAGACCTTCTACGATGAAGTCCTGAAAGCGTTGAACAGCAAATACACCTTTTCGTTGTCCGGTCTTTATGAGCGAAACACCACAGACGAGGCTTTGTTCGATGTGGAGTTCGACTTCAGCGGCGGGCTCGATCCCTCACAACAGTTACAAGGCGTCCTTAAGGGGGACTTCGCCGACCTGTTCTTTAAGTCGATTCCGGGAGTAAACATCAACGCGGCAGCCGTAAGTCACCAACTTCAGCGCCATAGCCATGTCGATTTGAAGCTGCCGTTCTACAACGTTTCCGTCGACCACATGAACGACTCCATCGCGAAAATCAGTGCTGGCAATGGCGTTAGCGGAAGTGGTGGAGCGTTGAGCGTTTATGACCTGCAAGCGACCGACGCGGTCAGCGAGTTCACAGCGCATGTGGCCACGCAAAGCGCCGTAGCAATCGCCGGCCTGATTCCGCCAAGTCGCGGCAACCAGGCAAGGCAGTTTGACGCGGGCGGCGGGTTGAGCTATTCCTACTCGTTTCGACAAGCGACAGCGAGCATGAACCGAGCGCAGCTGGAGCACCAGCTCCGGCCGTACGTCGATGAGTATCTCCCCGGGGTATTTGGCGACGCCGGTTGGTCTACGTGGCTGAGTGAACTTGACGATGCCATGATCAACAGCCCGACGAACGTGCTGGGAACCACGTTGGTGTCACTTGAACTCTCATTTCCACCACAAATCATGGCGGGATGGCTCAAGGCACAGCCCTCCGAGCGGTGGTTTCCATACATGCAGATGTCCCAAAATCTGCAGCAGTTGGGATTGAAGAAGATCGTTCCTTTCTACTATTTCTCCGATCCAAGCCGTTACAAGGACCTGGACTCGGCCTACACGCTGCTGGCGTATTCCGCAATCCCGGCTTCCACATCGGCCCGGCTTGATGATGACGGCACGCTTCACCTGAATACAAACCAAAGCGTGTATTGGGACTGGATGGATCCAGATCTTCGCAGCGGAATGTTGAACAACGAGTTGACGCAAGCAAAACTGAGGGCCATGCTGCCTCCGATTTACACCCGCCTGCAGGACAGTGGACTGGGGAATATTGCAAAGTTCTATAAACCTGGGGAGGACACGGTTCGCAGCATTCTCTCATCTGCCAACAGCGCATTTGGGCACAACATTCTGATGGGCCTGTTACAAACCGAAGCCCAGGTAGTACGAGGAGCGCTTGAGGCAGGACAGAGCATGGCCAAGTTCGTGGCGGCTTCTGATACCGACATCAAAGCTGCGACGCGTGCCCTGGCGACTTTCGGTTCCAAGCTGGCCGACACTTTCAACAACAGGATCGCATCGATCTATGGCGGAAGCGCGCTGCGTCCGCTGGGCAGTGCGGTTTATCTGATCGCAGCGCAGCAATTCAACGAAGCGCCAGTTCAGCCGTCGGCTCTGTTTGAATTGATCGTGCTGAAACAGGGCTCGCGATTCGCGTTGCCGGATTTTGTCAGCGGAAAACGGCCGGAGCGACAGGACGTGCTGCTCGACCAGCCGATTACTAACGCCTGAGGAGGAGCGACATGTTGGACCAACTGAACACCGTCATCGGTTTCGTTTCCGTGATGTTGTTGCTTAGCATGACCATTACGGTTGTGGTGCAAGCAATCTCCGCGCTCCTTGATCTGCGCGGTCAAAACCTTGTATGGGCGCTGGCAAACCTGTTCCAACAGATTCATCCTGACGCGGCAGCCGCGGGAAAAGGTATCAATTTTTTCCCTCCGCGCACAAAGACGGCAGCTGAAGAATTGGCGACCGCTGTGCTCACGCATGACGCGGTCACCTCTACTCCGGCAGGAGGCCTGTATAAAGCAAAAGCAATCCGGCCGGACGAACTCTTGATGGTGCTTCAGAAACTGTCGCAGCAAGTTGCGAAGGACCCTACAGTGGTGAGCAATGCGGCCAAGGACACTCTGAACGCACTGCTCGCCGATTCAGTCCCAGGAACCTCGGCAAACACTGATACGCTTCAAAAACTTTCCGCCGAGCTGACCAGGCGCTTCCCCATGCATAGCGCGATGCTGCAGGACGCAATCAACAATATCGCGGGAAGAACGATGCTAATCACCAACGGGATGGAGCGCTGGTTCCGAACCGTCATGGACCGCGCGTCGGACAGATTCACGCGCAACTGCCGGTTCTGGACCATCGCCGGCGCAGCGTTGCTGGCTTTCGGTTTCCATGTAAACTCAGTCGAACTCTACCGGAAGATAGCCAACGACCCGAACGTAAAGTCCAAACTGGTAGCAAATGCCGAAGGGCTGCAACAGCAGGCTGAAAAGGCGATCGGAGATCTTGGAAGTCAGGCACTGAGTGACTTCGCGAATCCTAAAGCCGAGGGCCAAAAAGACTCAACGTTTACTCCTTCCGATCAACAGATCGCCGCCCTCAAAAACAGACCCGAAAACCTCACCAACTGCGCGCAAGCGAGGCAGTGGATCACCGCCCAGGCTGCCCTAAGTAGTGATGAAAAACTGTCAACTGCGTTTGACACCGCTTGCACCAAAGCAGAAAAAGACAAACTTGCAAGGGTCAGTCCTGAACTTGCGAACATACAGAAGCAACTCGCGGATTCGGATCTCCAGGTGTTCGGTTCTCTTGGATGGCCTGATTCCGATCCGAAGAAGCTTGGTGGCCAGTTTGTGACGCTGCTTCTGCTCAGCCTCGGGGCGCCATTCTGGTTCAACGCGCTGCGCCAGCTTTCGAACCTCAAGCCCGCGATTTCCAACAAGGTCGCGGACGAAAGAGCACAGGCAGAACAGGAAGCTGCGAAAACACCGGATAAGGCCAAAGCTGCCGGAGCGTAAGGAGGAAACCATGGCGGCACCAGCGATTGCTGCTCCAACGAACTTTCCGGGTCACGTTATCAACCTGCGAGACCCAGACACAGCATCTGTAGCTTTGATCCAAAAGCGCCTGAATCAGCTGGGCTGCGGTCCAATTGCAGAGGACGGCGACTTTGGCCCGCAGACTCAAGAGGCGGTGGAATTGTTCCAGGTTCGTTCGGCGGACCACTTCGGCGCTCCGCTCGAGGTAGACGGGAAGGTCGGACCGCTGACGTGGGCCAGCCTGTTTGCGACGCCTTCAATACCGGTCGTCAGTCTGCCAAATACAGTGCTTCTCACCGAAACTCTAAGGTTTGCGGCCACTCAGGTCGGAGTAATGGAACAGCCGACTGGTTCGAATCGGGGCCCGCAAGTAGATCTCTATCTAAAGTCTGTGGGCGCTCCGCTGGGATCGGCCTGGTGCGCCGCGTTTGTTTACTTCTGCTTCCAGCAGGCAGCGATTGGAGTAGGCACCGCTAATCCAGTCATCAAGACAGGCGGTGTCCTCGACCACTGGAATCGCGCTGGAGCGGCTGGAATCCCCCGACTCGGTCATGATGAGTGCATCGCGACGCCGTCGCTGGTGAAGCCCGGAATGATTTTTGTGATCATCAACACGAGCGGGACCGGCCACTGTGGACTGGTGGAAAGTGTAACCGGAACCCTACTCACAACTATCGAAGGCAACACTAATGACAACGGCTCCCGCGAGGGCATCGGTGTATTTCGACGGCAGAAGCGGACGATTGCTTCAATCAATCGCGGCTACATTGTGTACAGCTGAGATAAACTCCACTTGTGTCCGGAAACACCTCGGAACCGGCTGAAGACTCCAGTTCGGAACAGGGGTGCGAGGATCGCGAAGAACCCGAAAAAGAGTTCTATCATCGTGCTCTGGTCACTCCTTCACGTCTTCTAAGAGTTCTGCATTTGATCAATAATCAGCTCATGCCTTTTGACGCATCGCGCCGAAATGCTCCGTACTTGTCTGCGACAGCCGGAGATAGTTGCGGAAACTGTCGTGAGATCCAGCTGGCGCGCAGAAAATCAGCACCCTGGTCAGGGCAATTGAAGTCAACGAAGATGCACCAGAGCTGAGTGCCCGCTAATCGCCAGGGATGCGCCAACACTCCGCAACACTCGAGGAGGATTTCTGCTGTTGCCGCTGTAGTTGCAGGTGCCCAACAGCAGTACCCTCCAAGCCAGGAGTAGGCATCGTGGCAGCTCGATGTGCTACACTATTCTTTTCAATCACATACGTAAGAACAGGCAATGCTCTTTTCTAAAGAATATGTCGGGTACTTGGCCCGGCAGGTAACCCAAAAATTGATTGCGGGCGAATTCATTGAAACCAAAGATGTTGCAGGTGTCAGTGAAGCGCTGAATACTGCCCTCCTGGAGGAACTTCAGCTGGAAGACCGCATTAATGACGAGGTCCGGCTGATCCTTGAGCAGATCGATGATGAAATGCGCAAAGCAGGGGCCAGCTATCAGGAGATGTTCAAGAAGATAAAGAACGAACTCGTCAAGAAATATAAGGCGGTGCTGTGAGACTTTCCCGCGACAAAGTCAACAAACTGGCCAAGACAGTGATGGACGCGCTGACATCACTCGAGCAGGTCGAGTTCATTGAAGACCCAAACACCATCCGGATTGAGGCGCGCCGGATCCTGGAAGAACTCCTAAAAGACGAAGAGAAGATTGATCAGGCGGCGAAGCAGAAAATTGAAAGCCAGAGGCGAACCATCACTGAGGGCACTCAGGAGTGGGACATCCTGTACCGCAAGTATTACAACGAGGAAGTCAAGAAACTCGGTATCTGATGCCGGATCAGTAAGCGGCGAGCCGGTGTTCCTGGTCTGACATTTCCGACCAAAGCTGATTCAAATTCCGCTGGATCCATTGATTGGCGGGCTGAAGTTCGTGTGCTGCATTGAACCAGCGGTATGCCATGACTTTATCCTGCTGAACGCAGTGTCCGGCCGCATAAAGAGCGCCCATCTGGACAGCTGCCGCAGGTTCGTTCTTCTGAGCGGCAGCACGAAGATAAATCAATCCCTGCTCGCAGTTCTGCGGCACGCCTTTTCCCTGCAAGAATTGCTGCGCACGTTGGAGGGTGCTGCTCGGCTTCTGGTCGGCAGGAATCTCGGGCGTGGCTATTGCCTCCGGTCGCGGCGGCTCGGTGGAGCGCTCGGCAACGTCGAGGCTCGCGCCTGCCGGAGGATCGTTGATCTGCGGACCCGGCGCGGCTTCAGCGGTCTTGTTCGCAGATCCAACGGGCAGCGCAGGCTCCTGCGCCATTGCAGCAGGTTCAGTCTGCGCTGAATGATCATCTTCAGCTGAAGGCGACTGCACTCCCGATTGCGGCGAAGGTGCACTGGAGGGCGAATTTGTCGCTGGCGTCGGCCGCTTAGGATTCGCATGCAGACTGGAACGCCACTGCACAAAGATGAGCCCGATTATCGCGGCCAGGATCGCGACCAGCACAAGCTTGCGAAGCCCACCGCGAGAAGAGCTTTCGTCTTCGAGAAGGTAATCGCCTTCGTGATCCGCATCGTCGCTCAGGCCAAGGAACGATGGGCCTTGGATGCCGTGGTGCTCACCATGCTCCGTGCGAAACATTGGCTCAGCTGGGGGGCGATGCGTGTATGCATCTCGAACCGGCACTTCCTCGATGGCAGCCGGATCTCCTTTGGTGTTGTCCACGTAACGCGCCGAAGGCTGATCGGCAGGCTTAGCAGGTGATGGTGCACGCGCGTCAATGGCGGCACCGCGACGTTCAACCACTCGCCGCTCAATTCTTGAACCGCAATTGCCGCAAAACTTATACCCAGATTCGTTGACGGTGCCACAGGCAGAGCATTGCAGGCTCGCCGCTCTGGGGGCGGAGCGACGTTCTGCGTGACGGCGCTCGAGCCTGACACCGCACATGCCGCAAAACTTATTCTCCGGACGGTTTTCCGTTCCACAGAAACTACAAACCATGGAGCCTCTGATCTCTGAATTACAGGCAGGACAAGGGTTTCCCCGCTGTAAACAGCAGCTTTGATAAATATAGATGAGGTTCACTGCCGCCGGGGCTGCAAAGCAGAGCTGAAATTCGTATGTGGGAGCGCAAGTTGAAGCTGCCCTTAGTTGCTGTCCCACAATGACATACGTCGGGCCGTAACTCTGATGGGCAGTTGCCCTCAGCGATTCTAAGGTTCTTTTCAACGCCCGTCGCAGCCCGGAGGACAGGTATGTGGGAACTGCAACGTACATCGTTAATAATTAATGATAGTGATCTCGCGCGAACAACTGACCACAGAAGTGAAACGGGCGGCAGCCCGAGCCGGCTTTGACCTGGCAGGTATCGCCCCTGTAGAGGAGCAGCAACTCCCGGAACTGAGAAAGTTCGCCGACTGGATTGAGGCCGGTCACGCGGGAGACATGGGCTACCTGGAGAAGCGCAACGAGCAGGGAAAGTTGCGAAGGGCTGCTTTGAAAAATGCAGCCCCGTGGGCGAAATCGGTGATTGTGTGCGCATTGAACTACAACACCGCGCCAGCGTACTCAATCAAGCAGAATGACCCAGGCAGAGGATGGGTTTCGCGTTACGCGTGGGGCAGCAAGGATTACCACGATGCGTTGATGCCGCGGCTGAGAGAAGTTGAAGATGCAATCCGCGAGTTAGCGCAGCACGCAGAACAGCCGATTGAGTTGCGCAGCTATGTGGATACAGGGCCGGTGGTGGAGCGCGTTTATGCCAGGTACGCCGGCATTGGCTGGATTGGCAAAAACACCTGCATCATCAATCAGAGGCTGGGATCGTGGATTTTTCTGGGCGTGATTCTCACGTCACTGGAATTGACGGCTGATATTCCTGCTGCCGATCGCTGTGGGAGCTGCACGCGATGCATCGATGCGTGTCCGACCGACGCGTTTGTCGCTCCTGGAGAACTGGATGCACGGCGCTGCATCGCCTATCTGACCATCGAAAAGCGCGGACCAATCGATCCGGAGCTCCGCTCCGACATGGGACGACATGTGTTCGGCTGCGACATCTGCCAGGATGTCTGTCCCTGGAACAACAAGACCGGAAATACACCGCCAAGTCTGCTTCCTGAGTTCCAGCCGAAGCCGGAGAGCTACCATCCTGATCTGGCTGAGCTCGCGCAGATGAGCGAAGACGATTTTCGCAAGCGATTCCGCGGCACTCCGTTAAAACGAGCAAAATATTCCGGGCTGCGGCGGAATGTGGCAATTGCCATGGGGAACAGCGGCGATCCACGATACATCCCCGCTCTACAAGAACTCGCCGCAGACATGGACGCCACGGTGGCCGAAAGCGCGCAATGGGCACTTGGAAAACTGTCAGGCCGAACTCGGGGGTAGGCCGATGTGACATGAGTCACAGCGCTGCCGTGATGATGCTTCCAGAATAGCTGGTATGAGCGCACCTTTCAGAACCGTTCCGCCACGGCGCACGACTACAACCGTGCTGCAATTTCCGGAACCTCAGTTCAAGCGAATCGTTGTTCCGCGTGAGCATGGCTCCTGGGGGATGTGGTCGCTGCCTTTGATCAGCGGAGCAATCATTGGTGCAACGGCGGCAAATGCGGGCGCGGTTGAGGCCGCTGTGTGGTTGATCGTGGCCGCCGCCGCGGCTTTTATGGCGTACCAGCCGATTGAAGCACTTCTCGGTATGTCACCGGTAAAGGCCCGCACCGATGAAGAGAAGCAGTTCGCGATTGCCTGGGCCTTACTGATGGTTATGATCAGCCTGTTCGGAACCAGCATGCTGGTCATGATGGGGCGCACGAAGATTCTCGGGTTCGCACTTGTTGCATCATTGTGTTTCGGAATCAGATTTCTATTCGGCAACTCACGCCGTCTGCGGGTAACAAAACAGCTTTTGGGCGCACTGGGTCTAACCTCCACCTCAGCAGCGGCTTATTACGTGATCAGCGGACGGATCAACGCAATGGCATTTCTGTTATGGGCCACGACATGGATTTTCGCGGTGGCTCAGATCGAATACGTTCAGCTCAGGATGCGGACTCCCAATGCAACCAGCGTGGACAAAGTGGCTATTGGGTGGAAGGTTTACGCCCTCCACGGGTTGATCATGCTGGGTGCGGTTGCGACGGTGATTGTCGGCAAAGCTCCGGCTCTGCTTCCAATCGCATTCATTCCCGGCCTTGTGCGGCTGGGCGTCTGGACTGCGCAGAAACCGGCAAGGATCGATTTCCGTGCCCTGGGATTCGCAGAGCTGTTTCAAAGCACCCTGTTTACCGCGCTGGTTGTACTGGCGTTTGTCGCGCGATTCTGAGGTTGCGCTCTGTACCATTCTGATTGGCGTAAAACCGATGCGCTGTTAGATTAGGGCGCATGAAATGTATCTTTTGCCTGCTACTCTTGACCGCCGTAATGGGATGCGCGGTCTGCCAATCGCAACCAAGCCCGTCACCTTCAGTTGCTGCATCGCCGGCAAGCGCTGCTCCAGCCGCCAAGCCCGGTGACGTGGACTCCATTGAGCACATCCTTGGCGCGCTCTATGACGTGATCTCCGGCCCGGCGGGCCCGCGTGACTGGGATCGGTTTAAATCACTGTTCTATCCAGGCGCGCGTCTCATGCCTACGGGCAAGAATGACAAGGGAGAAATCACCGCCCGCGTGCTGACGGCTGACGATTATGTTACCCGCGGCCAGGCTGTATTTTCCAAAGAAGGCTTCTTTGAACGCTCCATCGCGAACAAGATCGAGCATTGGGACCGCATCGCGCACGTATGGAGCACCTACGAGTCGCGACACGCGAAGGATGATGCCAAGCCGTTCGCTCGCGGAATCAACAGCATTCAACTGCTCTATGACGGAAAGCGGTGGTGGGTTATGTCCATTTTCTGGCAGGCAGAAGACAAAGAACATCAATTGCCTGAACAGTACTTGCACTAAAAGTATTTCGCGGGACTCATAAGCGCGCCTGCTGCGGCGCGCTTATTTGCTTCTGGGGGGAACTTTTTCCGCGGCAGGCTCCAGCACCAGCAACGTGAAAGTGCCGGGCTTTATGGAGCGGCGGGGGCGCTCTCCTTCTTTGGCGGGAGGCGCCTCCTCGATCTCAGCAGCCACGAGAAACACTGTGTGAGTGGCGGGATCGAGCGCCATGGTGCGAGCGGAGCGCTGGGTCGGCGCGTTCTCAACCACACTGTATTTGTCGGGAGAATTCTGATGAACCACGGTGAGGGTGCCATCACCGTTAGAGGCGAACGCAAGCTTCTCCTGGGGATCAAACGCGTTCGCATCCACTCCCTGGCCGATCGGGACGGTGGTCACCACCTTGCCGGAATCAGCGTTCACAACAGCCATCACTTTGTTTCCGCAGCCAGCAAATAAACGACGCCCTTTCTTATCGATTGCCAGGCCACTTGGCTCCTCGCACCCTGTAAGCGGCGAGCTCTTAATGACCGAAGCTTTGCGCGCATCGATGCTGGTGATTTCACTCTTGTCCTCTATGTTCACGAAAACAGTTCCATTTCCGTCTTCGACGGCGAACTCGGGCTTTCCATCGAGTGGGATATTGCTGATCACTTTATCCGAAGTGGCATCGATAGCCGTGGCGTTCTTACTGCGACCATTAAACGTGAAGACGCGCTTTGACGTCGGGTCATACATGATCGCGTCAGGATTTTCGGCACCGTCGAGCTTAATGCGTGCGGTTTCCTTCAGTGTCTTGAGATCGAACACAGTTACGGTGTTTTCACGGCCATTGCTGGTGAAACCCTTGCCGAGATCGGCCGCAAGCGCGATCCCGTGCACGCCGGGGGTATTGTCGATCGTGCCTAGCGAAGATCCGTCAGCAGGATTGACGACCATAACGCGGGTGCCGCGGGAGATGAACAGGCGCTTGCCGGCTGAATCGTAGGTCAGATAGTCCCAGCCGCCTTCACCGCCTAGAACGAACTTCTGCTTTAGCTCATAGTGCGTGGGGGCAGGAGATGGCAGAACGATCGCCAAGAATGATAAAGCGGCAAGAGACAATATTGTGCGCATCCGAATAGGTCCTTTTCAGCAACACAGCATTTTAATTGTGAGAGGCTGCTTTTGTCTCTTAGCGAATTCAGCACCCCACTTTGGGACTAGGGTCTTTGCTGTACCTTGCAAGTCCTTGCCCAATGTTGCTGTCGATTGTCGCGGGTTTGCGGCGACCTTATCTGTGTTCTAGCTAATTTCCGGGTAGTAAGTTTCAACTCCCTTTCGCGCAAAGAAGAGTAAAGGCAGTGCAAGATTTCCAGGGTGGGACGTTCCGCCA
>Ga0070679_100001853_pt1 | contig 19007 bp, 20 predicted proteins | sample KBSC63BmetaG_FD_65652 | JGI IMG/M metagenome (GOLD analysis project Ga0070679, IMG submission 65652) | Corn rhizosphere microbial communities from Kellogg Biological Station, Michigan, USA - KBS C6-3B metaG | ecosystem: Host-associated > Plants > Roots > Rhizosphere | place: USA: Michigan... | reverse complement strand
GCGTTCCGGATCGCCGAAGGTGTAGAGCTGTTCGAGGAAAACGTCGCGGGTGCCGGTTTCTTCGCGAAGCTCGCGGAAGGCGGCATCTTCGAGCGTTTCGCCGGCGAGAACGAAGCCGCCGGGAAGGGCATATTGACCTTGGAACGGCTCGATGCCGCGCTGGATGAGCAGGACTTTTAGAGCCTGTTCGTGCACGGTGAATACGACGATGTCGACGGCGAGCTGGAGTTGTTGTTTCTTCATGCGGAAATGAGGACTGCCTTTTCTGCGGCGCGACGGACATGAACAACAGCGCCTGCATTGAACTCTACTGAATCGGCCTGGATGCCGTCACTAAAGATGCAGCCGCCGGTTGGCATGTTGGATTCGAGCAGAAGCTCCTGGCCGTCGGCGACCCACCCCGCCACGAGGTCGGCGGTGGAGTGGCGGCTGATGAAAGGCTCGCGCGTAATGAAGAACAGGCGAGGATCTTCCCAGGACATCGTGACCGGCTCCGGGCACCTGCCGCCGAGCGCGGCCGCGATGCCCCCTGCCATGTTGAACGCGGAGGATATCCAGCCGGTGCTGCCGGCGCCGGTGGAAACCAGAATGCCGCTGGAGGATTGCTGCTCCGATTTGCCCTGCAAGGTGAGCATGTAGCGCGCGGAGACATGGCTGGAGGCTCCGATAAAGAGGTCGTTGAATGCGAGCATGCGCTGGCCATCGTTCAGCCGCGCTTCGGCCATGGTTACTTCCCGGGTGTGCGCCTTTCCGGCCATCACAGCGGGAATGACTTCGCGCAGTTGCGACGGAAGGAATGGCAGCAGGATGCCGTCAAAGCGTGCGGCATCGGGGTTGACGGCGATGATGGGTTGGCCTTTCACATACTTTGCGGTGTTGGCGACAATGCCATCCTGGCCGAGAGTGATGATAAGGTCCTGTTCGGTGAAGAGGACAGTGGGAGCCAGTGCGCGGTCGAGGAACTGCACCTTCATGTCGGTGGGCAGAGAGCGGCGCGTGATGTCCATTGCCTGCCGGTAGACGAGGTCTTCCTGTTCGTACTCGCGAAAGTCTCCGCCAGAGTGCTCAATGTAGAACCGGGCTTGTCCAACGGTGTTGAACCGTTCGACAAGCTCGGCAAGGCGGGTTTTACGCGTGATGATGACCACTTTTTCGAACATGGCTAACTCCTTGCTTTGCCAATGAGGCCCTGCAGCAGGTCGGGCGTGATGTTGAGCTCCCCGATCTTCTGCGCGTTGCCCGCGAGTTCCTGGAAGGCCATCGCGATCATCTGGCGTGCATCGCCGCCGCCGGGTGTGATGAGCATGAGCTTCTTCCAGTCCATTGTTTCGAGGGCCCTGGCGGTGACTTCCATGGCGTACGCGCGGCTGTCGGCGTCCTTGCGTTCGTTGGCGACTTTCTGGTCCATAAGCTGTGCACGCTGCTCTTCGATGGAGATTTCGGCGGCCATCTGCGCTTCGCGAATCTGGCGCTTCTTTTCTTCGACGACAAGTTCGGTGCGCAATTCGCTTTCCTTGATGTGGCGCTCCTGTTCAACTGCGGCGTTGCGGCGGGCGTAGATGGCTTCGTCCGATTTGCGCTGCAGTGCTTCGCGAGCCCCGGCTTCGAGCGCTTTGGCCATCTCGGGTGTCGGCTTGAGCGAAAGGACGGAGAGGCCAAGGATTTCGACGCCGAGATTGGCGATGGACTCCGACTGCTTAAGTTGGTCCGACACGGCGACGCCAAGTGCCGTGGCGCTGGTGAGCAGCTCCGGCAATGGAAGGCTCTGGGTGACGGCGCGGGCCGAGACTTGTGCGGCTCCAACCAGTCGCTCCTGGAGTTTTTCAGGGCCGTCGGCAAGATAGCGGGCGTGAGAATCGATGCTGAAGTCGAGCAGCGAAGCGACCTTCTTTGCGTCGACGATGCGGTAGGTCAACTGGCCCTGCACGGTGACCTGCTGGAAGTCGGCGGTGCTTTCGACGAAGGCGAAGGGAGCGTCGGTGCTGCCCATCGGGACTGCCGCGATGGTGGAACTGGGGCCGTAGTAGAAGAACGAGAGTCCCAGGCCCTCGCGGCGGATGCGGCCTTGCTGGAATTGCAGAGCATAGTGGGTGGCGGGAACTTTTACATAGGAGAGAATCATGCTGTTCACCTCATTCGTGTCTTTCTGACACAAGATTAGTGTATATATAACACTTTGTCAAATTTGTGATGGCTGCGCCCAGATACAGAAGCGTTACGAAGCTCGTATCTGCTAGGCTGGAGGCGCTTGAGTAAACAACTTTCCGAGGTGACGTATGCGGTTACGAATGATGGCAGCTTGTTGTGTGTTGAGTGTGTGTTCGATGACAACGGTGCACGCGCAGATGGGGGCCCCGGCTCCAGCGGTGGCCCCGGGAACGGCAGTAGAACCGTCGAAGGCTCTCGATGATTTGTTGAAGCTCTTCGAGGACGAAGTCGTAGGCGTGGCTAAGGCGATGCCGGCCGACAAATACAGCTTTGCTCCCGTCGCGGCGAACTTTGCCCCAGGTTCGCCTGCAAAGTTCGACACGGTGAGAAGCTTCAGTCAGCAGGTGACGCACATCGCGGTGGCAAACTACTACTTTTACAGCGCGGTGAGCGGAATGAAGCCGGACGTCGATATGGCCGCTCTGCAAAAGATGACCAATGACCCGAAGGTTTCCAAGGACGAAGGGCTGAAGATGCTGATGGGCTCGCTGGCGTTCGCACATAAGGCGATCGCAACGATCACCCCGGCAAACGCATTTCTGGCGATCAAGCCGATCGACGGGCAGAACACACGCGCGTCGCTGGCGGCGTTTGGCGTCGCGCACGGTTACGACCACTACGGACAGATGGTAGAGTACCTGCGGATGAACGGCATTGTGCCGCCGGGAAGCAAGTAAAAGCAGTAGAGAATTGTGAAAGACGAAAGGCCGGCGATTGCGCTGGCCTTTCGCTATTTGCGGTGCGTGAGGGAACTTGCGCCTATAATTTCGTGCATGCGAAATCGTAGACCTATACTCATCTCCGCAGCCGCGGCTGTGGCCATCGGATCGATCGGGCTTTTCCAACTTATGGAAAAACCCCGGTTTGCCATGTATCACACTGTCGATGTGATCCAACTGCTGGCGTCGGGCGCATGCTTCGGAGTCGCACTCATCGCATTGTTCGTCTTCTTCGGCATCGGCCGTTTCGCTGCGCGAACGAAAACGGACTAAGTGCGTTCGTCCACCGGGATATAAGGCGCCGGGTAGGCGGGGCCGGTGTAGTCGGCGCGGGGGCGGATGAGTCGGTTGTCGTCGTGCTGCTCGATGACATGGGCGGCCCAGCCCGCGATGCGGCTCACGGCGAAAATTGGCGTGAAGAGGTCAATGTCGATACCCAGCGTGGTGTAGGTGCTGGCGGAGTAGAAGTCGACGTTGGCGTTGAGCTTCTTCTGGTCCTTGATGAAGAGTTCTATCTTGCGGGACATCTCAAACCACTTGGGATTGGCGTCACGGCCCAGGTCTTCGGACATCTTGCGCAGGTGCGTGGCGCGCGGGTCTTCGGTGGTGTAGACGCGGTGGCCGAAGCCGGAGATCTTCTCCTTGCGCTCCAGCATGCCGCGGACGTGCTCAATTGGATCTTCGCCGGCTTTGTCGATGGCGTAGAGCAGATGCATGACAGCTTCGTTAGCTCCGCCGTGCAGCGGCCCTTTCAGGGCGCCGATGGCCCCGGTGATGGCCGAGTGCATGTCGGAGAGCGTCGCGGCAATCACGCGCGCGGCGAAGGTGCTGGCGTTGAGTTCGTGGTCGGCGTGCAGGATGAGTGCGACGTCGAGGGCTTTGGTGGCTGTTTCCGAAGGCTTCTCGCCGTTGAGCATCCAGAGGAAGTTGGCCGCGTGGGAGCGATCGTGATCGGCCTCAACGATGTCCTTGCCTTTGCGGATGCGGTCGAAGATGGCGATGATCATTGCGATCTGCGCGGTGAGGCGGAAGCTCTTGCGCAGATTGGCTTCGTGGGTGACCAGCTTTTCGTCGGCGTCGTAGATGGAGAGCAGCGACACCGCGGTGCGCAGGACTTCCATCGGTGACGCTTCTTTGGGAACGGCGTACAGAAATTCAATGACGTCGGGATGCAGCTCGCGGGCGCCGGCGAGGTGCCGACTGAACTCCTGCAACTCCGCCGCGGTGGGAAGCTTGCCGTTCCAGAGCAGGTAGGTGGTTTCTTCGAAAGTGGACTTCTGCGCGAGCTCGTGGATATCGATGCCGCGGTAGGAGAGGATGCCCTTGGCTCCGTCGATGAAACAAATGGAGGACTCGTTGGCGACGACGTCCTGTAGGCCTTTTGGTGCTGTGGTTGACATGGAAAACGCTCTCCCGGCAAATCTTCAGTACCAACCCTTATAGCGAATCAAGAAAGTGGTTGTCACGGTTTTGCGGGCGGTTATCGCCGCAGTGTGCGGTCAGGCCGGCGTCTCCCACTGGCCGGTCTCGGCGGACCGGAAAATTGCTTCGATCACGGACATAGTGGCGATGGCGTCTTCGAGAGGTGTGGCGGGGGCGGTGTTATCGAGGATGGCGCGCGAGAAAGCGTCACCCTGGAGGGTGTACTGATCGACGGCGGGGAAGGTTTCGGTGGTGACGCCCGCGCCGAACGGGTCGCTGCCATCGTCGATGAGGAGGCGGACGGAGCGGTCGGGAGGCGCGTTGAAGGGGATATCAAGCTGGATGCGGCCCTTGGCGCCGAAGAACTGGAGCCCCTGGTAGGGGACGAGCTGCGTGCTGCACGTGAAGACAGCCTGGGCGCTGCCGAACTGCATCATGGCGGACGTCAGGCGGTCGATGTGCATCGTGGGATCGCGGTCGACCGTACCGATAACACGGTCGGGTTCGGCGCCGAAGGCCAGGCGGGCGGCTTCGATGAGGTAGTAGCCGATGTCCATCAGGCCGCCGCCGCCGATGTCGGCCTGGTTGCGGATGTTGGTGGGGTCAAGCTTGAAGTAGGAGAACAGCCCCATGATGGAGCGGAGCTCTCCTATGCGGCCCTCGGCCAGCAATTCGCGGAGGCGCACCCATTGCGGGTGGTGCACAATGACCAGCGCCTCGCCGATCTGGACGCCGGTCCGGTCGCGGGCTTCGAGCAGAGTTCTGGCTTCTGCGACGGTGAGCGCGATCGGCTTCTCGCAGAGCACGTGCTTGCCGGCTTCGGCGGCTTTGATGGTCCAGGGAACGTGCAGGTGGTTCGGAAGCGGGTTGTAAATGGCGTCGATGTCCGGGTCGGCGAGGAGTTCCTCATAGGAGCCGTAAGCCTTGGGGATGTTGAGCGATTGGGCGGCTTCCTGGGCCTTGGCGAGATCGCGCGAGCAGATGGCCGTCACCGTCGAGAGCTCGCCGCGCTGCATAGCCGGGATGACTTTTTTTGTGCCGATGGCGGCCGTGCTGAGGACTCCCCAGCGGACTTTGGATTGTGTGGACATTGCCGGGCCTGCTCCTCTATTGGGTAACGTAGCTTGTCGATTGGGTTTAGTTTCGGACGCTGGGTTTTCGTTGTCAGCTACGAGCTACGAGCTTCGAGTTCCAGCTATGTGCTGGTTGATTGTAGACCGTTGAAGCGGTCTGGAGAGAACGCCGTCAGGTCGACAGCGGGGGATTTGCTTTCGAGAAGGTCGGCCATGACGCGGGCTGTCGCGGGGGCGAGGAGGATGCCGTTGCGAAAGTGGCCGGTGGCGACGAATTCGCGTGGAGAGAAGGGCAAAGCGCCGAGGAGTGGGAGACTGTCGCGAGTGTAGGGGCGGAGGCCGGCCCAGGCTTCTAGTTGGGGGGCGTCAGCCTCGGAGGCAAGCGCGGGGAGGAGCTCGGCGGCGCGGGCGCGGAGGTTGGCGAGGTCGTCGGGGTGGGTGGAGATGTCAAAGCCGGCATCTTCGAGGGTCGCGCCGACGAGGGCTGTACCGGCTTGCGGGCCGAGAGTGCGGGGGACGATGTAGATGTGCTCGGAGCGATGGACTTCGGTGAGTGGCGAAGGGAGCTGGACGCGGAGCATCTGTCCCTTGCGGGGAGAGACGGCGTTCTGGCCGCGAAACCAGGCTCCATTGCAGTGAACAAGCTGAGGCGCGGAAAACTCCGTACCGGCCTCGTCGCGGACGTATATCGCTTCGGGCGTGTCGGCGAGTTCGAGATCGCCCGTATGTTCGCGGAGGTCGATGGAGGTTGCGCGTACTGCGGCCAGCAGGGCAGCGGCGAGTTGACGTGGGTCAAGGGAGTGTTCGTCAAGACGAATGCTGGTTCCATCCGAGAGATACTGCACGGTAGAGCTGGTCTGGAAGGGGATGTTGATTCCAGAGAGAGACTCGATGCGTGCGAGCAGTTCGGGGTAGATTTCTGTGGAAAATCTGGCAAGATTGGCGATTGCGGGAGGATTATAGGGATCCTCGGCAGCCAACATGCCGGCGGCAGCTATGGAAGCTTGAGATATCGCCGTATCTCGTTCTAAAACGGTGACTTGTGCGCCTCTGTTGTGCAGTTCGAGGGCCAGGGAGAGGCCGATAATGCCCGCTCCGGCGATCAAAATGTCGGACTGGGAAACCCTATCAGCAAGCATCTACGTCATATATTAAGCGTTACTGTACCATTACGGCATGTATCTGACTTTACCGAGCTCGACCGGTAATTTGCTCGTGCCCGGTTCAGGGCCGGCGGGCCTCAAAACAAACGAAAGCACGCAGGAGGTACGAATGAGTGATCGCGTAACTGATCGTGAGTACGTAGAAACAACCGTTGCCCCGAAGGCGCCAGGCTGGCTGGTAGGTGTTGCCGTCGCGGGTCTGGTTCTGGCGCTGGGTTCCCTCGGTTGGGCACTCGGTTTGCAGAACCATCTGGCCGCCGCACAGCAGAGCATAGCCGCAGCCGATCAGCGCAATCAGGCGCTCTCCGACAAGCTAGAACAGACCAATGACCGCATGAAGGCGCAGGGCGAGATGCTCGGCCAGAGTGTGGGCCTTACCCAGAAGCAACTGGAACAGAAGAGTGACCAGTTGATCGCGGCCCAGCACGCCGCAGCGGCAACCACGGCGAAGCTCGCCAAGGCGCAGGATGCTACGAATCAGCAGGTAGCTGCCGTGCAAACGGACGTGTCGAGCGTGAAGACCGATGTCGGGGGCGTGAAAACCGACGTGGCGACCACGCAGGCTGACTTGGCCGCGGCCAAGACGCAGATGACGAGCATGATGGGCGATGAAGGCCGTATGAGCGGTTTGATCGCAACCAACCACGATGAGCTGGAGGAGCTCAGGCACCGCGGCGACCGCAACTACTACGAGTTCACCCTTACGAAGGGTGCGCAGCCTACACTCGTATCGACCGTGAAACTCCAATTGAAGAAGGCTGACCAGAAGCACTCGAAGTTCACCCTGAACGTCAGTGCCGACGACAAAAACATCGAGAAGAAGGACAAGAACCTGAATGAGCCTATTCAGTTCTACTCCGGCAAGACCCCGATGTTGTACGAGATCGTCGTCAACACTGAGGACAAGAACCAGATAAAGGGATACCTGAGCACGCCGAAGAATGCGCCTCAGCAGATCTCGATGCCGTAGTTGTTCTAGTAGTGCAAACGGCCCGCGCGACATTGTCGTGCGGGCCGTTTGTTCTTCAGCAGGTGTTGTAAGGTGTGCGCAGAATTGCCCGCATCATCCGTACGTAACGTCTGTGCTTTGACCGACCTCGATGATGTAGCCATCAGGATCGCGGATATAGCAGCGAATCTCTCCATATTTAGGCAGAGGCTCCGTGATGAACTCGGCTCCTCGGCTTTTCCATAACTCATAGCACGCCTGAATATCCGCAACCCGGAAATTCATAAAGCTGCTGATGTGATTCGGGTCAGGAACACTGAGCGATACCGTCGGCTTGTCCGGCGTTGGCCCGCCTCCCACATTCACAATCATCCAGATATTTGCAAGCTGAAGATACCCAGGCGCGTTGCCGTCGCCCAGGCTCAGAATGCGAGCGCCGAAGACTTTTTCGTAGTAGCGGGCCGATCGCTCGATGTCGTTCACGGTGAGAAAATGCGCGATGCTGATCCCGTCTCGCGGGGGCATCTCATAGATCTTCTGTTCGATTTGCACGCTGCTCATTGGCGACTCCAATTTCGATAAACCCTGCTCAGGGTCGAGCGTATTGATAACTCAGCCATGATTAAGCCAGACGAGGGAAGACGAAACAATTGGACCAAGGTATTGGCGATACTTTGGTATCGAAAACAGAAAAACCGCTGTAACCCCACTGACGTCGCGCCCGCCTGATCCGATTCTGCGGTCAGCGGTGTCTAACTCTACCGATGGTTCGTCCTTCAAAACGCGCGTTGTTGAGTCTTCCGTTAATCCTTCTGGCAGGTTGCCGCAGTGGGACGGATCTTCAGGGTTCTCGCACCGCGACGGCACAAATTCCTCTATGGTCGATGCCCTACGGTTGTAACGGAGGTTTTGAGGTCCGCGACAGCGAGATATCCGTGACAGGCAGTGGCAGTTGGTCGGAGGACTACACCAAATACACACTGGAGATATCCGATGGGCGGCTGCTGTATCAGTCTCAGGGCTCACTCAAGCTAAAGGAGATTCCGAAAGACACAGTTACCGAAATTTCGAACGGCACTCTTATCCCTCTTCGCGATGCTTCCGTCAGGTCACTGACACCGAGTGGATTTGACGCTGTTGTTGTTACTGGAAAGTTCATTTTCGCGAAGCAAACATACTTTGGGTCCGACGACCTTCCCAACCTCACTTGGTATGCTCGAGTCGTCGTCGTCGACCGCCTCAGCCGGAGTGTTGTTTGGGAAACAAACGGAAAGGGGATGACGATACAAGCTTCCCCAGACCGCATCATCGTCTGCGATGCCGACAGCACAACAGTATTTATCCCGGAAGCAGTTCGTCCGCAGGAGGTCACAGACTTTTATTCTGCGATACGGCATGGGGATACTCAAAAAGTAATGCGGCTCCTGCCGGCATGGAAGCGGACACCTCTTTACGATCTGGGAGGAGCCACCCCGCTAACTCTCGGAGCGCAGGAAGGCAAAACTGGAGTAGTGAAACAATTGCTTGCGGGGGGACTTTCACCCAACACCCATTCTGCGGATGGAAACTCTCCTCTTATGACTGCTCTCTCCAGAAAGGAACACCACGATATTGCCTTGCTCCTTCTACAATCGGGAGCCGACGTTAACGATAGCGCGGGCCAGGTGTGGCCGCCATTATTAGAAGCTTCCGAGTACGGCTCGCAGCAACTCATCTCGCTGCTTCTTCAAAAGGGAGTGAATGTCAACACGCGCGATAACTGGAATGGCGGTACCGCATTGCACATAGCCGTAAGGCAACGCAACTACGACGCTATAGAGGCCCTTTTGAAGGGCGGCGTAGACCGCAATATCAAAGACAATAATGGAGAGACGGCGCTCGAGAACGAACCCACGGACGAATGCATAAAGCATATGTTTACAGACGGCCGCGTCAGCACGCTACCACCCTCTTGTACAGAAAAGCCGTCACTCTCGGACGCAGTTGGATTCTCTCCAATGCAGCTTATTCACTAGGTTTGCCAAACGCCATGGCTCAAGGGATCGTGACACTCTGCGGCGACTGGTGAAATAGGTCAAGGGTAAGGGTTGCGGATTGGCGGCTGGTCCAGTTGGCTTCGGTGGCTCCGGGGAAGTGGAGGAGGACCATGCCCTCGGCAGACTGGCCGGGACCAACCTGGGTATCGCGCGCGAGAGGTTCGGAGGCCAGCTTTTGCAGCGCCGGGAATGTGGTGTAGAGATTCTGGAGATCGGGGACCTGGATGGCGCTGGACTCAGCGACGGAGTGGTCCGGCGCGGTGAGGACGGCGGTCTCGTCCTTGATAAAGAGCGGGAGGCGAAGCTTGTCGGTGAGCCTGACGGTGAGGACGACGTAGAGGTCGTCATCGGCGTGCTGCTGCGAGCCGATGATGTGCGTGGTGCCGGGGAGCGCTTTGGTTTCCGTGTGGGCCGCGAAGATCTGGACTTTGGTGACAGTGAGCTCGGCCGTTTTGCGCGGGTTGAAGTAGAGGACCGCAGCAGCAATCACGATGAGGATACCGGCCGCGCCAAGAATGGCCGGGAGCGGGGAGCGCGAGGGGATCAGGGCAGGGTTGAATTCTGGCATTGCAGAGAGTGTACCGCGCGACATCGTATGGCCGGAATCAGGTATTGGCTGACCGTTCAGGCGCAAGGGGAAACCTATTTGCACCATCCGAAAAACAGCGGGCGCCAGCGGTAACTGAGTTCAGAATTCTTTGGTAATTTGTCACGGATTTACGTTGCGCCATGCTGGCGACAGGGATTGCGGGTCTTGCGGGCGCTATGCGCAAGCGGCTTGCGTAAGTTGGCGGAGGGTTGAAGAAACGGTCTGCTTCGGCAGGCCGTTTCTTTTGGGGCAGAGGGTCTGGGATTTACGGTCGCGGGCGGAGGCTGGCGAGGAATGGTTCGAGAGGTTGGGTGTTGATGAGATCGGCGGGAGTAAGCCAGGCGCGGCGGAGCTGGACGATGCCGTGGTCGATCTGGTCGAGTTCCTCGGTGGAGTGGGCGTCGGTGTCGACGATGATTTTGCAGCCGAGCTCTTTGGCTTTGCGGAGGTTGATGTCGGAGAGGTCGGCGCGCGCGGGAGCAGCGTTGTGCTCGACCGCGATGCCGAGACGGGCGGCGACGGGGAGAAGCTGTTCGAGGTTGATTTTGTAAGGCTCGCGCTTGAGGACCTTGCGGCCGGTGGGATGGCCGAGAATTTGCACGTAAGGATTTTCCGCGGCGCGGAGGACGCGGGCCGTCATCTCTTCTTCGGTCTGGTTGAAGCCGGAGTGGACGCTGGCGACGACGATGTCGAGTTGCGCGAGGGTGTCGTCCTCAAGGTCGAGAGCGCCGTCCATCAGGATGTCGACCTCGATGCCGGCGAGAATGCGGAAAGGTGCGTTGGGGGCTTCGTTATTGGGCTCGTTGTCTTTCAGACGCTGGTTATAGCGGGCCCACTGCGGGCCTTTTTTTGCGGCGAATTCTTCGGCCAGTTCTTCGGATACTTTGCGGATGCGGGCGGCGTGGGCGAGGGTGCGTTTGTCGTCCATGCCGTTGGTCATGGCGAGGTTTTTGGAGTGGTCGGTGATGGCGATGTATTCAAGGCCGCGGGCGATGGCGGCTTCGGCCATTTCGCGGATGGAGTTGGCGCCGTCGGACTCGGTGGTGTGCATGTGGAGGTCGCCGCGGATGTCGTTGCGGTGGATGAGGCGCGGAAGAGTGTGTTTGGCGGCGGCTTCGAGTTCGCCGCAGTTCTCGCGGAGTTCGGGTGGGATGTAGTCGAGATCGAGAGCGTTGTAGATGGCCTCTTCGGTTTCGGCGGCGATGATCTTGTTGTCTTCCAGGCGCAACAGAGCGTATTCGCTCAGTGTAAGGCCGCGTTTGATGGCGCGCTGGCGCAGAGCGACGTTGTGCATCTTCGAGCCGGTGAAGTATTGCAGCGCGGCCCCGTAGCTGGCGCGCGGAAGCAGACGGACATCGACCTGAAGGTTGTTGCGCAGCGTGAAGGAGACTTTGTTCTGCCCGCGGGCTATGAGTTTGTCAATGAGAGGAAGCGTGGCGACGTGTTCGACTGCGGCGGAGACAACGTCGGCTTCGCAGGCCGGACCGGTGACGAGCAGGTCGAGGTCGCCGCAGCTTTCGCGGCCGCGACGGAGCGAACCGGCGGGAGTGATCGTGTCGATGCCGGGAAACTGGCGGATGAGTTCGGAGATGCGTTCGGCGTGGTCGCGGGCGATGTCGATGCGGAACCGCGAGGAGTTGCGGCGGTGGTCCTCTATCCCCTTCAAGAGTTTGTCGGTGAACTTCTGCCCCATGCGCGGCAGTTCGAGCAGGTCCCCGCGTTTGGCGGCTTCTTCGAGCGCGTCGATGTCGGCGATGTCGAGAGCGGAGTAGAGCATTGCGACGGTCTTCGGGCCCATACCGGGGAGGCGGAGCAGCTCAAGCATCGTGGGCTTGTATTTTTGCAGCAACTCTTCGCGCAGGGGCATGGTGCCGGTGTTGACGAGGTCGCGGATGTTGGCCGCCATGCCTTTGCCGATGCCGGAGATGGCGAGCAGAGCTTTAGGGTCGGCATCGGGGCCGGCGAGTGTGGCGAGGGGCGTAGTCTGCTGCTCGACCGCTTCGGCGGCGCGGCGATACGAGCGGATGCGGAAAGGGTCGGCTGCATCGATTTCGAGCAGTGAGGCGGTTTCGTCGAGAAGGCGCGCGAGGGTGATGTTGTCTATTGCCATACGTTAAACACTAAAGGCCAGTCCGCATCGATTGTAGATGCCAGGACCAGCCTTTGGTTGGACTACGTGGCCCGACTGCATGTGAAACGGTGATGCAATGGCGTGGCAGAAACGCAGAGTAAAAAATTATGCAGGTTTGCAGCGTGTTACCTGATCGGCTTGAGGGCCCTTGGTTCCCTGGATGACGTCGAACTCGACTTCGTCCCCTTCTTTCAGGGTTTTGTATCCATCCAACTGGATCGAACTGTAGTGAACGAACACGTCGGGACCATCCGGCCTTCCAAGGAATCCATACCCCTTGGCATTGTTAAACCACTTTACTTCACCTTTATACTGCGCCATTTTTCGTGCCTTTCTTGCTCCTTGCCATATCCGACGTTGCAGCCAACTTGTGTCGAGCTGTTGGCTGACGTCGCTAGAAAACTCGGATTCACCGCAGGGAAAGAAAGTTGTCTATCGTCGCTGTAAACCCCTGTAGATAGGGATGTTTGTCTCCCATGTGACAGTTGTTGCCTGTCATTTATGTGACATAGAGGGGCGGCGGGCAGATTGCCACAGCGGGCCAGCCCTCGTGCGCTCATAATCCGTTGAAGTTGCATATGAGAGAAACGATGATGCGCGCCGAATAGATTTATTCGACGCGCCTATCTTCCGATTATTTATTTGGATGCAGCGAGGCATACAGCAGGACCGCGACGAGGGTCTTGCTGTCGAGGATTTTGCCGGCCTGGATGAGACTGATGACTTCCGAAAGCGGAGTCATGAGTATTTCGATGCGCTCATCTTCTTCCGGGGCTGCCTCGCCCAAGGTGAGTTCTTCGGCCAGCAGGACGTTCATGGCTTCGGAGAGGAAGCCGGGGCTGGCGAAGTAGCGGACGTGATGCGACCACTTTTTTGCGCGATAGCCGGTCTCTTCGATGAGTTCGCGTTTCGCGGCGGGGATAAGTTTTTCGCCGGGCTCGATGCGGCCGGCAGGGAGCTCGAGGAGAAACTGTTCGGCGGCGTGGCGATATTGACGGATCAGCAGGATATCGGGGTCGGCGGGGTTCCGGGAGTGGTCGACGGCGAGGATGACGACCGAGCCGTTGTGGCGGATGACGTCGCGGCGAGCGGTAACGCCGCCCGGCTCGACGACCTGGTCAGCGGTAACGGAAAAGACTTTGCCTTTATAGACGGTTTTCGAGGAAACGACACGGGCCTTGCCGCGGAGCTTCTTGCTCAGGGGTGCGGTCTTTGCGACCGTGATGGCGAGGGGCTGGGAGGCGGACTTTTTGCGGGTTGGCATCCATGACAGGTTAAACCATGGAAGGCGAAAACCTCATTTCTGCATCGGCGATGGAAAGGGGCGCATCCAAACAGTCTCGGGATGAGAGACTAGCTACGCATGAACGAGCAAACGGAAACGCAGTGTTACCCGATCACGGTTTTGCCTCATACGACCGCGTTGTTTCGCGATTACGCCGACGCGCGCTCTGCCAGGGACACGGCGGCGGTGCGACGGTGGTATCCCGCTGATCCTTTTACGATGGACTGGGCGCGGCGGTCGCCGGTATTGGCCGCGGAGCATCGCGAGCGGTTGGCGAATGTGCTAACCGCACAGGCTGAAAGCTTTGGGGCTGGGGAAGCAGCGCTTGCGAATATTGAACGGCTGCGCGATGGTGCGGCGGCGGTGGTGACGGGGCAGCAGGTGGGGCTGTTCGGCGGGCCGTTGCTGACTCTGCTCAAAGCTGCAACCGCGATCCGCAAAGCCCAGGATGCGACGAAAGAGAGCGGACGGGAGCATGTGCCGGTTTTCTGGCTGGCGACCGAGGACCACGATCTGGCGGAAGTCGATCAGGTCTCGTTGATTACGAAGACAAATGTGGAAACGCTGAAGCTGGGTTTGAGCGCCGCGCGGCCGCTGCCGGTCGGCGGCATGGTCGTGGGTGACGATGCGGCCTTGTTAGACCAGGTGAGCGAGTTGCTGGGGTGGGCTCCTGTGTGTGACTGGTTGCGGGAGTGTTATACGCCCGAGTCGACCCTGGCGGAAGGTTTTGGCAGGCTGCTGACGCGGGTGTTTGCGGCGCAGGGTTTGATCGTGATGGATGCGGCTTCGCGTGAATTTCATGCGCTGGGAGCCCCGGTCTTACGGTATGCCGTGGAACATGCCGGGGAGTTGGAGACGGCGCTGCTGGCGCGGTCGAAGGAACTGGAAGCGGCGGAGTATCATGCGCAGGTGCTGGTGGTTGCGGGTCACTCCCTGCTGTTTTTGATCGATGTGGAGAGCGGTGCGCGTCTGCCGTTGCGGCGTAGTACGGATGGGGAGTGGAAAGCCGGTGGGCGGAGCTATTCGACGGCGGAATTGCTGGCGATTTTAGAGGCCGAACCGGAGCGTCTCAGTCCCAATGCGCTGTTGCGCCCCGTGTTTCAGGACTGCATTTTGCCGACGGCGGCGTACATTGGCGGACCTGCGGAGATTGCTTATTTCGCCCAGAGCGCGATCGTCTATGAACAGGTACTGGGACGGGTGACACCGGTGCTGCCGAGGCTTTCGGCGACGCTGGTTGAGCCGGCGATTGCGGCCGTGCTGAAGCAACATGAAGTGGAACTGACGCAGGTCTTTGAGACGAAAACGGCGGCTGGGCTGGCGCAAAGGCTGGGCGCGCGGGCTATGCCGATCGAGGGCAAACGTAAGCTGGCTGCGGTGGGCAATGCGATGGATGCGGAGTTGTCTGCGCTGACGCAGTATATGACGGCGATGAGTGCCGATCTGGGGCGGTCGGCGGAAGTGAGCGCCAGCAAGATGCGCTACCAGATGGACCGGCTGCGGCGCATGGCCGCGAGTTTTGAGGTCCAGAAGCAGGCGCACCTGCTGAAACATGCAACGGCAATCATGCTGAACCTGTTTCCGGATGAGCATCCGCAGGAGAGGTTGTTGGCCGGGGTATGGTTTCTGGCGCGATATGGCGAGACGCTGCCCGGCTTGCTGGTGGAGCATGCCGGGCAGGAATGCCCTGGACACCGGGTTATTTATTTGTAACGTCTGCGACCGTTGACCGGGCGAACCAGTCCCGTACATCGCGGGTGTGGAGATACCAGAGCAGATAAATGGCAAGGATGGCGCTGCCAAGGGTCAGCGCTACACTCGGGACCGAGTGGTGCTGACGCCATCGTGCCATGATCTCCCTGAGGCCGGTGATATAGAAAATACAACCCGCCAGCACGAACCACCGCGCCCATGAACGACCGAACCAGTAGTACAGCAGCACAATGCATTGCCCCAGCAGCAATCCGACAAGCGCTATGTGCACGGCGATCACAATCGGCGTGAAAACGGGCCCGTTGGAGAGAGAAGTTGACGGGACGACAGTTGGAGAAGTCAGCGAAAGAATGATGTCCGCGAAAAGATTCACAGCCATGAGGATGGCGGTGACTGTTACCCCGATTGGTCTCTGCATGTTGGAGAGAAGTGTAGCGCGGTCTGGCCGGTTTGTTGTCATTATTCCGTCACGTATTCCTCGGGAGATAGCCTGTCGATACGATGGAACTGGGAGTAATTAATTTTCGTATAGCAAGACAGTGAGGTTAGCATTATGTCCCTGATCTTTGCGCTGCTGTTGATTCCGTTTGGGGCAATTCATTTTTTGCCGACGATTATCGCCGCGCTGCGCAATGGGCGGAGTGTGGTGGGTATCTTCCTGCTGAACCTTTTCCTGGGGTGGACGGTGATCGGCTGGGTCATCGCGCTGATCTGGGCGCTGACGAATGAACCGAAGTGGGTTTATGGATATCCGCCGCCATCCAGCTACCCGCGGTACTAGAGCAAATCTCCTGTCGGTGTATCGCGAAGCGGAGGGTCTTGTGTCCGTTTTTCCCCAGAAAACGGTACTGCGGGCTCTCATCCGAACCGCAGCAACAGGGGATTTGCTCTAGAATCCCTAGCGAGGAACTTTTGCGATGGGATTGAGTGACCAGCCATTCGAAGTGATGTGCCCGGACTGTGGCGGGATGTTGAAAGTAGACCCGGTGACCCGGTCGGTCATTGCGCATACGTCTGCTCCGCGTAAGAAAACTTTTGGTGACTTTGGCGAAGCCGCCCGTGCGTTGAAAGACGCGGATGCGCGGCGGGACTCGCTGTTTGCGCAGTCGGTTGAGGCGGAGAAGAACAAAGACGATGTGATGGCGAAGAAGTTTGCCGAAGCCGTGAAGAAGGCCAAAGAGTCGCCGCTGGGCGAACGGCCGATGCGGGATTTCGATTTGGAATAGTTTGCGAGTGAGGTGAAGGTGATGGGTGAGACACCGAAGAGGCCTGACGAGGGCGAGTCGACACTATCGAACAGCGCGCCGCCGGCGTGGGAGAATGTTGCGTCACCGGTATATCAGGCGCCGCCGCAGTTTCAAATTTCTCCGCAGGTGATACCGCCGGGTGCGGGTTATCCTCCACCGCAGGGATATCCACCACCGCAGGGATATCCACCGCCGCAAGCTGCGTATCCGCCGAATGCGTATCCGCCTCCGGCGCAGCCTGCTTATTTGCCGCCCCCACCGCCTCCTCCTGGCGCTGCGGCGGGGCAGGGTGGATACCAGCAGGTGTATGGTGGCGGAGCGGCACCGGGATCTCCGGCCTATGGGCCGCCGGTGTATGGATCGCAGCCTCCGCAATATCCGCCGCCGCCTCCGGGATACGGCGGGCCGTCGCCGTATGGGCAACCAGGATATCCCCCGCAGAATAACTATGGACAGGCGCCGGTGGCGGATATGCTTGCGGCGGCGATGCTGATGCCGCGTTGGCGTCGCCGTCGCCGGCACCTCATCCTCTGGCCGGTGCTGTTTTTCGTGTTCATCGTGTTGTTTTTCATGCATGGGTGCGTGAGTATTTTGCGAGGGTATTAGGGCGGTTCTCTCTTGGTGTAGTGCTATAAGCGGCGCTCTTTTTCGCCATTCCGAAAGGAATCTGCGTTGCCAGCGTGGCAGGCGATTGAAGGAGACCCTCTACAGCGCGCCAGACAGGCCCCTTCTCGAAACGCGGGATCTTCCTAAAAGCGCCACCACGATCAAGTGTCATTCCGGAGGAGCCATGGTTCGTCGTTCCAATAAGCTGAGTGCGTCGATTGTGGTCTGTATCGCGCTGTTTCTTGCCGGTTGTACGGGGATGGGTCAGGAGAAGAAGGATGGCAGGACGCTCGTAGCCGACATGCATAGTGCGATGGGTCGCGGAGACTGGAAAAGCATCTACGACGGAGCCGATCCGGAGTTGCGGGCGGGGACGCCGGAGGACAAGTTCGGGGCCCTGTTTACGGCAATCTCAAAGAAGCTGGGTAATCCGGTGAGTTTTACGGATACGGGATGGAACCTGGACAAGGCATCGGATGGAACTTTTCTCAAGGCCACCTGCAAGACAAAGTTTTCAAACAATGCGTCGGGGACGGAGACGTACGAGTGGCGGAAGGTGGATGGGAAATATCTGCTATTCAGCTATCACATCAAATCGGACGAGTTGAAGACGCGATGAGCTTGTGGCAGCCCGGCAAAGTAGACTGTAAGTATGCCGCCGATTTTGAATGCTCAGGGCGTGTCGAAACGCTTTGGTGCGACACCGTTATTTCAAGACATTGCTTTTCCTGTTTCCGATGGTGACCGTATTGGCCTGATTGGGCCGAACGGTGCTGGGAAGTCCACATTGCTGGCCGTGCTGGCGGGTGAGGTTGAGTCCGATTCGGGCGAGGTCGTCACGCGCAAGCGAGGACGTGTGGGGTACGTGAAGCAGGTTTCCGAATTTGCTGAAGGCGAAACCGCGCGCGAAGTTCTGGCGCGAGCGCTAATGGCTGCGAATGTTCCCGAAGGCGAGCGTGAGCAGAAGCTGCGCGAGACGCTGGGCCGGGCCGGCTTCGAGGACATGGACGTCGTCGCGAACACGCTCAGCGGTGGGTGGCGGAAGCGCCTGGCCATTGCGGAGGCCGTGGTAGCCGCGCCGGATGTGCTGCTGCTGGATGAGCCGACGAACCATCTCGACCTTGAAGGGATCGAGTGGCTGGAGGCGATGCTGCGCAGCGCGCCGTATGCGTGCGTGGTGGTAACCCACGATCGATATTTTCTGGAGAATGTGGCGAGCGAAGTCGTCGAGCTGAACCGCGTGTATGCGGAGGGACTGCTGCGTGTGCGCGGGACGTACTCGAAGTTTCTGGAAGGTCGCGAGAACTACATGGAGGCGCAGCAGAAGATGCAGGAGGGTCTGCGCAACCGCGTCAACATTGAGATCGAGTGGTTGCGGCGCGGCCCGAAGGCTCGGGCGACCAAGGCCAAGGCGCGGATCGACAACGCGCATGGGTTGATTGCGAAGCTGGCGGATGTGGACTCGCGGACGCGGACGACTTCGGCTGGGATTGAGTTTGCGGGCACGGAGCGGCAGACGAAGCGGCTGATCGAAATGGAAGGCGTCGGGGTGACGCTGGGCGGGCGGGAGATCGTCCGCGATGTGAATTTTGTGGTGGCGAATGGCGTGCGGGTAGGTCTGGTCGGAGCGAATGGCAGCGGCAAGACGACTCTGCTGCGCGCGATGACGGGCGAGCTTGCCCCCACTACCGGCAAGGTGAAAAGCGCGCAGGGGCTGCGGATTGTGTACTTCTCGCAGATGCGCGAGCTGGATGAGTCGCTGACACTGCGGCGGGCGTTGGCGCCGGACTCGGATGCGGTGGTGTATCAGGACCGCGTGGTGCATGTGGCGAGTTATGCGGCGAAGTTTTTGTTCAGCGGCGATCA
>Ga0070679_100001852_pt1 | contig 19019 bp, 25 predicted proteins | sample KBSC63BmetaG_FD_65652 | JGI IMG/M metagenome (GOLD analysis project Ga0070679, IMG submission 65652) | Corn rhizosphere microbial communities from Kellogg Biological Station, Michigan, USA - KBS C6-3B metaG | ecosystem: Host-associated > Plants > Roots > Rhizosphere | place: USA: Michigan... | reverse complement strand
CAAAGCCGTGCTTATAATATGTGTCATAAAAAGCAAGGTTCTTACTGCCGTAACTACTTACTAGCTTATTACGAAAATCAGGAGTGGTACTGGGGCGAATATACTGATTATAAAAATTTGCAACCTGTTCACTGGCTTGTTGGGCAACAACATAGCCTGCCTTATTCTGAGACGGTATCGCATTAGTATTGTTTTTATGCATACCGTAGCTGTAGCCAATCCAGCCACAGACTACTGCTGCAACTAGTGTGATTAGGGATACTATCAATACGCGGTTAGTTGATTTAGCGGATGTTTGTTTTTTTGCCATAGACCAAGCATAAGTATTTTACATATATAAAGCAAGGCTAGTTGATTAAATCATTCTTAATATATCGGCTTGTCGTGATAAATTGCCACATGAGTATTAGCTCATAACGTAATTGGTTCCAATTCATCCCAGCTAGGGGAGCCAAAGTTCTTATGTTGAAACTATGCCGGGCTATATCCATACGACGCAGTTGAGCGTATACTCATAAGTAGTAAGTCCACACGAACTGAAGCTCAGTTTAAAAGTCAACAAGCTCCCAAATATGCGAATTTGCTATCAGCAATATGCATAGAAGGAGTTTTACTATGGATACAAAGCCAAGACGGCGTGAGCTACACTTAAAACAAGATAGTCTTACGGATTTATCGACGCAGGACTACAGTGGGCGAAGCAAGCGAATGCGACTTGCTGAACTCGATCTCGAATACTATAAGCAAATAATATACCTCCGAAACGTTCTCAAAAAAGCCCAGGCAAAACATTTATTAAGCCGGCATTGAAAAAGTTGCGCCTCCCAACCAAACTAAGGCAAGAAAAATGAGAAAAACAGATATTATCGAACAGTATTGGGAAGAATTCCTACAAGATTGTCATTTCCATCTTGTCACGCACGGCAGTCATGAAATACAGGAAAGAAGCATTGCTCAGCCTACGGAAAATAATTTTTGGGCGTGGTACATGAAAAATAAGATGGTCCAGCAAACAAAGAAGATTAATGAGTATCTGTCGGCTCAATAAGTAAAACTTTACATGGTTGAGCGGTTCCCCCCATTGTAGTTGCGAAGCTCTTTTACTAGGGGGCCATAAGCATTATCGCCTTTATAAAAGAGTTCCGTTATTATATGTTCTAATATGAGATTAGTAGAATGTCAACTTATTGTCTATACTTAGAGTTACATAGAAGACCTCAACACTAAATATCGAGCCAGGAGCTGCCGGAAAGATTGTTGTCTGGGCTATACAACAAACTTTTAATGAAAGGTATACTATGTCGGTATTCACCCTTACAAAACCAATTAAAGAAGAGTCAAAAGTTCACAATTCTCAATATATCAAAACTGAGAATAAGCCTGATGAAGAAACAAAGCCCACTGAGCCGGTAAGTCCGGACAAGTCGGACGCTGAGTAAAACCGAAGGGGTCCTGCGAAGGCGGGGCTCCTTTTCTAAATTAGAATGAGTTTATTATGTCAAAAGACAAAGGCCGCAAGGCAATCAAAAAACCAAAACAGGTAAAGGCTTAATATGGCTATCAAATTCAGAAAAGATTTTTTGAAATCTCAACTCGGTAAAGAGATTCAACTTATATTTCAGTCTATGATGCTCAGTGACTTGTATACCACCTCTTCAAGTTATAGTTCTGATAAGGTTAAGTATCCCGATAGCCTGATTCCGTTCATCGATAAACATATGGATTACCTAAATGCTCATCCAAAGCTTGAAGCCTACCAGTATATTGCCAATGTAAAACTCATGACTCGCGTAAGGTAGCGGCATGGTGTGCGGCTGTCCATCTCACTAAACTGCTGCTTGAAGTCGAACCTGACATGACTATACTTATTGCTCGTCAAGCATTAGAAAGCGTATAACTTCTTCATTGTTAACTAAAGGCTCATGATAAGTTCGAAGCTCGTCTAGTACGAGGAGCCATATAAAAAGCGGGAGTTTCTACTCCTGCTTTTTATGAGACTGAATTAACAGAACGGTCGGTCGTTTATCTGCTGCCCAAACTTTAGCTGCGTTTTTTGAGCATCAAGCGTAGATTGGATAAGTACTGGTCTTGGTCCAGCTTTGGATGCTCCATAAGGTAAGCAATGTGCTTTTCTATAAAAGGGATTTGGCCGTCTGGGTAGAGTTCGGCATTAGCGCTGTAGGTGCTGGTACGGGTATTGAGTAGTGGGTTACGCTCCATTTCTAACAATTTTTCACGTACCTGGCCATCTTCTAGCCGCTTAATGACTGCTTCTCGGGTGTATTGGTTGAGCATTAGGCGGCCTTTGCCTGCTTAGGTTTCTTGATTTCTTTTCGTCCTTTATCTTTGGACATGGTGAGCCTTTCAGTTAATAGGCTCTGTAGCGCGAACCCTTTATGTTAATTGTACGCTTAACTTCTGTTATGCCCTAATAGTTACTGAGCAACAAAAGTAAGGGCGTAGCCGACTTTGCCGGCGCGGCCAGCACGGCCTATGCGGTGCACGTAGTCGGAATATGAGTTTGGTGTGGAGTAGTTTATGACATGGGTAATGTCTGCCACGTCTATGCCGCGAGCGGCCACGTCGGTTGCGATGAGTATATTTACTTCATTGTCTTTAAACTTCTTGAGGGAGCGCTGTCGCTGACCCTGGCTTTTGCCGCCATGGATAGCATCTGCACTAAAACCGCGGGAAACAAGCTCCTTTGATAGTCGTTCAACGCTGCGCTGGGTATCGTCGAATATGATAGCTTTCTGGATGTCGCCAGCAATAAGTAAGTCATGAAGCTTGCCAATCTTTTCGCTGTCGTGGCTAACGCGCACGACATCTTGGTGGATGTTTTCGCCAGTTTCGCCAGTTTTTATGGAAATAGTAATAGGGTCATTTGAGAATGTTTCAATTAACGCATTTACTTTAGCGTCCAAGGTTGCCGAAAAGAAGAAGGACTGTCGTTTAGTATGTAACTGGCCCAAGATGGTTCGTACGTCATTTACGAAGCCCATATCAAGCATACGATCTACCTCGTCGAGCACTACGAATTTAAACCCGCCAAGCCGCAAGCTGCCCCGCTCCAGATGGTCTTTTATTCGACCAGGAGTTCCAAAAACTATTTGTGGGTTAGCACGCAGATCGCGTAACTGTGGTCCCATGCCGGCACCGCCTATGAGCACCGCACGTTTGAGGTTGCTGCCTTTAGCTATTGACTGGAACTCGGCGTCTATCTGCTGTGCTAATTCACGGGTAGGGGCTATGATGAGCACCCTGGCGTCGCTAGTCATAGCGGCTTGTAGCAGTGGAACGGCAAATGCAGCCGTTTTACCGGTACCTGTATCGGCTATGCCGATAATATCGCGACCTAAGAGCGCATGAGGAATGGTCTTATCTTGAATCGGTGAAGGTGCGGTAAAGCCCTTAGCGGCCAGGTTCGATTTAATGAGTACATTGACGTCAAAATCGTCAAAGCTATGCGTCGCAGTATATGCTTCCGTCATGCTTGGGGTGGCAACCTTAATAAATTTACTCGGGTCGATGTAATCTTTCTTTGGGCCGCGCCTATTACTTTGCTTAGGTGCGGCATGGTAAGCGCGCATAGTGCCACGATAACCGTTGCCACGAGGCCGGCTAGAATAGTTTTTAGTTTTATAAGGCATAAAAATAGAATCCTTGCTGTTAGTTAGTCTTTACTGCGATTGTTGAAATCGAGAAAAGTGTTACCAACCCGGATTCATCAAAAACAATACGGCAATCGTATCACGATTGTGCTAATTTAGCAAATCATCCTCCATCGTCAGTATGTAGGCGGAGGCACTTGCCGCCAGCGGTAGCCATTATGAAATTTGAGAACCATAGGAGTTATTTAGAACGGGAGTTTCCAGCGGCTCTTTTTGCCTACCGCCGCGCTTTTGTGAATCATAAAATGCGAAACTGTCGAAGGTATATCTATAAACCACCGTACTATATGGTGTTTGGTGCGCGACTGCTTTTTGATTCGCTGTAAAAGCTGGTGCGCCCGTCGCTGTATGGCCGTACCCTTATGGGGTGAGAAAACAGCGATGAAAAAAACGACAATGGAGGTGAGAATGAGAATTGCGGTAACCACTTCCCTAGTTTAGATTTAGGCGGTGGAAACGTCTGTAGGGTAATTAACAGGCTATTTAAAGCGGTTACGCTTGCTGCTACAATGACCTTATATGATTGACGATATACGTCCGGGAGGTCTGCCCCCTGTGCAAGGTGATGATGAAGCGAATGGGTCTTTGCCTGCGGTTGGTGAACAGCCTACTTCTGCGCAACACCCAGCCGTCCAGGCAGAACTTGCTAAAACTGCTGCCGAGGGGGTTTCGCAGCCGCAAAATAGCCAAATGGTAGTAGGCGGCAAGCGCTCCTGGAAAAAGCCACTTCTCCTTGTGCTGCTTATAGCGCTCCTGGTTGGCGGCGGCTACTACTGGCATAGCGTGCGTACGGCAAAGCCTGTGGCTTCTACTGCCAGCAAGCAAAATACTAAAAAAACTGCTATTAGTAGCACAACGACTGGCCTGCAGCTAGATACCGCTAAGAACTACGGCAACAAATATGCCAATGGCATGCTACCGGTAGGCGACGGCAAGTATAAGACAACTGAAGTGCAACAGGGCTATGTGTATGCCTGCAGCGGCTATGCCCAGAACTTGGCAAGTAATAGTGGTGGAGCGAATACCAAAGGCCCTTGGTTTAGCAGTGACGGTAAAACGTATGATGTGAATAAAAAGACCCATATTGCTGGTAGTGTTAACTGGCCTACTAGCTTTAGCAACACCATAAGCGGCAGCACGCGGACTATAGTTACTAACGACCTGCCTAACCACACGACCGGTGTATTCCCAATAGCATCAAGTGACCCTGCCTACGCCTATGACCGCAACCCAAACAAGATTAGCGCGCAAAGTTTTACCTACACATTGCCGGTTACGCCTACCTACGGCAGCCCACAGTGTATGGGCGGCCAGGTCGGAGTGATGCTTACAGGCGTAGCACTCTTTAGCGGTTTTGATGCTGGCGGCCGTGATGCTGGCGCTTGGGAAGTACAAGATAGCTGTAGTGGGCATCCAGAAAAGAGTGGTACGTACCACTACCACACGCTTAGCAACTGCATAAAAGATATAAGCGTGCATACGGTCATAGGCTTTGCGCTCGATGGCTTCCCGATAACCGGGCCACGGCTAGGGCCGGATAATATACTCACAACTAGCGACCTCGATGAATGCCACGGCATTACCAGTAGTATTACACTCGATCACCGGGTCGTAACTTTATATCACTACGTCATGACCCAGGACTTTCCGTATAGCGTGAGCTGCTTTAGAGCAAAACCGATTAGTCCTCCTGGACTGATGAGCTCTACCCAATCAGGTACGCCACAAGGGCAGCAATTACCTCCACCTTCCCGCCAATAGCTTTTTTGCAGTTGTTATTGCATAGTCGTGCTACCATAAGGCTATGGTAAGCTTGTTCGCGAATACGACAGCGACGGTACAAGTAGAAAACAACGACTGGTTTATAGCGGTCGTTGCAGTTATGCTTGCTGTCGTTGTTGTCTGGCTCAACAACCGCAATTGGTAGCTAGCGTTGTTTTAGAGCGGCGTTAATCCTGCGATCTTCTTCGCGCTTTTTGATAGTTTGCCTCTTATCGTAAGTTTTTTTGCCTTTGCCAACTGCTATGCGTAGCTTTATGTAGCGGCCCTGCGTGAGCATTTCTAGCGGCACTATTGTTCTGCCCTGCTGTTTAGCTTCTATGAGTGCATCTATTTCGCGCCGCTTGGCGAGCAACTTGCGGGAACGTGTTTGGTCTTGTTCGGTAATGGGTATGCCGGCTGAAGGACTGATAGTGGCGTTTATAAGTAGCAATTCATCGTTCTTGATGGTTACGTAAGCACCTCGCAGTTGGCCGTGACCCATCCGTAGTGCCTTGGTTTCGGCACCCGTAAGCTGCAAACCCACCACTAAAGAATCGTCGAGCTGGTAATCATGCCGAGCCCGGCGGTTTACTATCTGTTTAGTGGTATGCTGCTTCTTCTTAGCCATAACTGCTTTATTGTAACTGACAGAGGTGCAGTTTACTATTGCTGGTCGTGAGTAAGAGCAGCTTTAACCGTGTGCCAAATGTGCTTGTCACCTTGCCTAAAGCGCCAGTACCACCATTCACCACCCCATAAATCAACTGGATAGGCGTGCATTTGTCTAGCAGCCTTAATATTTGATGTAATCTGCTCAGAGTTCATGGATTTGTCTTGCTCTTCTATCGACATTTTCCATATAGCTGTTGGGCCCCACGGTTCGAGCTGTAATTCGTGGATAAACACGGGCCGATTTCGCAATGTTATAACTTGCCATTTTCGCAAGCGGTGCACCCATGGGTAAAATAGCGACGTATGGTAATCGCCGTCTCGGTAAATGACGTTGTAGTACGAAAAACCAACTACATCTGGTTGCGGTTTACGGATAGGGATGCCCCAAGATGTACTGGTAGTCATAATTATGGGTTTCGTGCTCAGGCTCTTTACAAGGGTAAATTCTGCCCGCAGCCGTGCCCTGTCCACTTCTGGCTTGTCTCCCCAACGCTTTAGGAGTGCTTCATTCTCGAGCTGGTAGCTCGTAATGCTCGGCTCTTTGTCGTAGCGCTTCACCACTTCTTGAACATATCTTAGTAGCGCCGTTGTGCGTACATCTCTGTCTGCTTGCCAGGCCCACGCTGGCCAATGGTTTTCCGGCCAACGCGGCTGCCTGGCGCCAAGACACAGTGTTATTATGCCGCCGGCATCCTGGACCCGCTTTATTTGCCAGTCTAGGTCTATAAAGTCATAAAGCCCAGGTTCTTTTTCGTGCTCGTTCCAATAGCTCATGAGCCGAAAACGCCGAAAGCCTTGCTGCAGCAGCCAATCCAAGGTTTCCTGCGGGTCCAAGCCGAAGTTTCGGCACTGTTTAACAGAAAAGCTCACGCCGAATTCTTTAGGGTCTATTACTTCTGCCATGGGCTACTAAGTATGGCGGAATGTTACCGAGTTGTGTAGCTTAACCTAAATCTTCAAAGCTTTGAAAACTTAGGTTAATGACAGAGTAGATTGCGAGATGGTAGCGGGGAGGTATGAAAGCAGCCGAAGCTACTAATCAGGGACCTCCCCGCCATGTGTACGTCTAACGACGACGGCTAACCGAACGTGCCGGCCCGAAGTGTGCCTTGATGGCAAGTACGGGACCGCCGAGAACGCAGACCAGGGCCAAGTAGGACTGTCCGGCGTGCAGCGGCGCGTGCTTGATGAGCGCGATGCCAGCTGCAGTCAGAAGTCCCGCAACAATGAAGTTGCCAAGACGAGTGTGCACAGCTTTCCCTTCTTGGGTCAGACCAGCTCAGGAAGCCGGTTGTTGTGTGCGACAAAGTACTCGGCGCAGGGGAACATGGACACAAGCGACCGTTCGAGCATGTGGCCTACAGCGCCCATCTGGCTGCCCCAGACTTGCCACGTGGGCTCGTCCATGACGACCATGCTGATGGGTGGAAGCTTGCTGAGTACCTTGACGATGTCGTGCGTGATATCGCGGGCCTCAGCTTCGACTGCTGAAAGCATCTCGTCGACCGTTGGCAGGACGTTCTCGGGGTCGAGATCGCCTGTGAGGCTGAATATCTCGTTGCCGACGGTGACAGACGTAGACCAGAGTGTGGCTCGGGTCACTAGGGGCTTTACGTTACGAGCACGCAGCTCATGACGCAGATCCCTGTACTGCTTGGCGGTTACGCTGCCAATCAGAAGAATAGTCCTCTTCTTCATGGTAGGCTCCTCTCTTTCGCTATCCAGACTTTCTGGAAAGGCAATGAAACTGCGAGTTTCGTAATCTCGTTGCCTTCCCAGTTCTCTACTCTGTCAAGGTGCTTTGGGAGTAAACCTCACCAAAACTACGCTATATTAGCATAAGAACAATAAAAAGTCAATACTCCTACCCCTTGAACTCTTGCTGGGCGACATTCCATAAACTGGGATCATGGAGAGTTTGCAGACGATAGTACCAATATTCGGCGCCCCACATGTACATTTCTCGCATACCAGTATCTTTACCGTATTCGAAACGGCCTTTCAAACGAGCGGCATCGAGCGATTTGTTTTGCTCGTCTAAGCTTACTTCCGTGAGCGATTTGCCACGAGGTGCCCAAGCCTCGGCTTGGAGTTCGTGGATAATCATATCTCTGTGTAAAAACAGTTTTTGGAAGCCAGCGAGAAACCCGTAGTACCAGGCTGGTATAGGGTACTCCATGTAACGCCCAATTACTGGTGACCATACGCGTTTGTATACTGATATGCCATATTCATCGGGAGCCGGCTTGCCGAGAGGCCAACCAAGCGCATTATTGCTGCGATTCACAATAGCTGTGTGGTTTGGGTCGAGGCGTTTCACGAGGCTGTATTCAGCTACAAGCCGATTACGGTCCAGCGCTCCCGGTATCTGTTCGCACCTGCCAAAACCGGTCAGGAAAAACTCGTTTTCTACCTGATAGCTGTCGAGAGCAGGTGATGTTTTGTAGCGATTTACAACTGCTGCTATGTATTGCTCCAACTGGGGCTGCCATTGGCTTTCATTCTCTGTTCTTGCCCAATCCGGCATGTGGCACTCCGGCCAACGCGGTTGCCGCAAGCCTATGGCTAAGCTGACTTTAGCATGGGCAGCCTCGGCTTTTTTAAATTGCCAATCCAACTGGCTAAAGTCGTATGTGCCCGGTACTGTCTCACTGTCGCTCCAGTAGCTAACCAAGCGAAAATGCTTTACGCCTATTCCAAGTAATCCATCCATTGTTTGCTGTGGGTCGACGCCTAAGCTCTGCGCGTAATCTGGAATAAAGCTAACGCCGTACACGAGTGGCTTACCCTGTTCACTATGTATATACCACTGGGCGAGCGAGTACATGAACGTTATAAATATAACCACCGTTAAAACTACCACGATTTTTATACGATGCCACAGGCTACTACCCCAGTAATCTCTTAAGGTTTTTACCAGTTTGCGTGGGTAGACTGAGTTTTGTTTTGGCATATAATGAGAAGTCGATTTATGAATAAAAATAAGCGCGTTAGTATTGTAATCCCAGTATACAACGAGGAGGAGTACTTAAGTGCCTGTCTTGATGCTATTGCTGGCCAGACAGTTCGTCCATATGAGGTCATAGTGGTCGACAATAATTCGACGGACAACAGTGTTGCCGTAGCTACGAGATACCCTTTTGTGCGCATCATTTACGAGAAAAGCCAGGGAGTAGTTTATGCACGTGATGCCGGGTTCGACCAGACAAAGGGGGGTATTATAGGTAGGATTGATGCAGATACACTGCTTGCGCCCACATGGGTAGAGGCTGTACAACGAATTTTTGATGACCCTACTGTGGATGCCGTATCGGGCTCCATAACTTACCGCGACATTATGTTCACTGAGTTCTTCCGCCGTGCAGAGCTGTTTTTTCGACAATGGGTGGCGAATGGGCTGAAAAAGGATGGATTTCTCTACGGTAGCAATATGGCAATGCGCCGCTCTGCTTGGCAGGCTGCCCGGGAATCTACCTGCAACTCACGCGGTTTACACGAAGACATAGACTTAGGCATTCATGCTTCGGCTGCCGCGCAGCGAGTGGTTTTCGATAAAGACTTGCATGTGGCGGTACATCTTCGGCGTTTTGACACGACATTTTATGATTTTTTACAGTGGGCTTGGCTGACACCGCGCACCTATACGCAACATGGTATCTATAGCCAGTGGCGTATTGCTTGTGTGGCTGCCCTGGCGACGCTGTTTTATTGGCCTATAAAGTTTTTGCACAAGGGCTATAATGCGGAAAATCGTTCATTCTCCTGGCAAAAGCTTTTTGCTCCAGTAACGCAGCGGGTAAACCCGGCTACTTTTGTCGACTAGTGCTTAGGCGCCACTTGCCTGTGCCTGGGTCTCGTCCATTTTGTAGCCACCCTTGTCTGTGGGAGTTGGGTGGCAATTGCCCCAAAGGCCTTTCATGGCGGTTTGGGCTTGCTTTTCATCGGCTTCAAATTGCTTGGCTTTAGTGAACGGAAAGTAGGGGTAGTAAAAACCGTAGCCGTTCCTTATAAGCTCTTCATTCACTAGCCTTCCGTCGGGCAAGTACACATAACGTAGCAGCCGGTCATAGCGGTCACGATTGGTGCTTTCGGGGTCGCTCGCCAGCCGGACCTTACTACCAGTGGCACTTATTAGGTTTTTGGTGTAGGCAGCGGCAGCTGGCCCGTAGCACTGTACCGGTGTGTTAGGCTTATGCGTTTCGGGCGTATCAACTCCTATGAAGCGTAACGTTTCGTCCTTGCCGTTCATGTTCACGACAATGGTGTCGCCATCTACAAACCGGCTTACTGTGTACAGACCTGGCTGATTAGCAACTACGGTTTGGCCGGCTTGAGCGAACCAGCCGTGCTGCTGCCCGACGTACACCAGCCATGACAACAAAGCGACTATAAGGCTTGCCAGCAGATGTTTTTGTCGCACACGTCGCGCCAATTTACAACCCTAATAACTGCTTAACTATTTCAGGGGTAACGCCCACGCCATTTATTTGTATAGCTTGTTCACCCTCATCGGGCCACTCAGTATCGCTACTCAGTCGTTCGAAGTCTTCGGTGGACATTTCGCCGTGTATACGGTTATCGTCCTGATGGTGTGGTTCCGTGGCCCGGTGGCGCGCTTCGTCCTTGGGTGTGACCAGCCATATAACGACGGTATCGGCGTTGTGATCGGCGGCTATCTGCCGCAAGTGGTCGCGGTCTTTGCGGTATTTGAAGTTGGTGTCGAATATAACGCTGTTCCCTGCCCGAAGTAGCTCGGCGGTCATTTCGTTCAAGTGGGAGTACAGCTGCATATTCTCTTCATGCGTGTAATTTGGTGGGCCTAAACGCTCACGGCGTATTTTATCTGCCCATAGGTGGGTCGCCCCGGTTACTTCATGAACTATCCTAGCAACAGTCGTCTTCCCTGCTCCCGGATACCCCACAAAAAGGTATAACTTCGGTTTACTCATGAGTCGTATTGTAGCAAACTAGCTAATTTCTAACGGGTTGTGGCGAGTGACACTGTTCGATCGCTTAAAGAAATGGTGAATTCAGTGCCACTTGGGTATGACACCAGCTCACCGTCACGTTGGCCGACTACTGGAGATTCATCTTCATTTGAAAGGCTGAAAGCATAGGTTTCTTCTGGCTTGAAATGTTTAAAAGCGCCCACTGTTGCCTTGCCCAGGCCCCATAGTACTGCAGGTGCGGTGGAGCGAGATAATTCCAAACGTCCAAAGCCCGGACGCAGCAGATTAACCCCTCCAAAACGTACCTTTTTGGCCATACGCTGGCCGTTTGGGAATACAACATCGCTGACTTCTCGTTTGCTACCGCAGTCATCTTTAAGTATAACTTGTGCAGAACAGCCCAATTTTCCGAGCATCATAGCCGTTTCTGCCTGTAATTTGGCTAGCTCACCCATATTTTCGGTTTTTGCTCTAAACGTTCTGCTACCGACCTCTTGAGTTACGTCGTGTATAAACCTTCCAAATGACAAGTAGCCACTGGCGTTTATAGCTACAGCTCCTGTGCCGATTTCGGGTTTGTCAGTAGTGATGTCGAGTGTATAAATGTCTACGAGCCGGCTGCGCAGCATTGAGCCAACTGGTTGTCGAATATCACGACCCCTGAAGAGCATGTGTGCCATATCGCAGGCATTACCACGCCCGACATGCACAATAGGGCCATCAAAGCCGGCGCGCTGGGCTGCCGCATTGGTATTACTCGCAATGCCATCACCGCCGATTGCCATCACCGCGTCATGTTTTGAAATTCCGTACCGATTAAATTCGTGTACGGTATCTTGAATGTCTACACTTGTATTAAGTTCGATAACTTCAGCCGGCAGATTCAGGGCATCAAAATGTCGTCTTTCTTTCTGTACTTGTTGGACTGTACTATGGGCACGTACTGCACTGCGGTTAAGACTGTCAAAAGGGCGTCTAAATATAAAAAGACGCTCTATTTCAGTAAACGGATGCTCAATACTCCAAGGTTGTTCGCCCGGGGCGATAAATTCTGCTGGTGAGCTCATAAATTAGACTACATTATATCTGAATGCGCAACAGACTAAAAGTCGATACCTTTATTGGCTAAGAACTTATCGTCAAAATGATGTTTAATCTTTTTCATGTCGGTAGCGATGTCGACATGTTTTAGAAGTTGCTCGGGGAAGTTACGACCAGTAAAACATAGGCTAGTTTTAGCGTTACGCTTGGTCATTAGGTCTTCCAGCTGTTTTTCAGTCAGTAAACCATCATGAACGGCATTATTAATTTCATCGCATATAACGAGGTCATATTCACCGCTGGTAGCGGCTTTAAGTGTTGTGGCGTACGTGTCCTGCGCTGCTTGCTTATGTTGTTCTTCGCTCACAAACTCTTCGCTCATATCGCCTGCATTGTAAAAACCTTTGCCGCCCCTGTAGAAGTACAGCTGGTCTTTGTACAGCGGTAGGATGTCGCGGATGAAGACGTGTTCACCCACGCCCCAGTGCTTTATAAACTGCAAGTAGGCTACTTTCCAGCGGTTACCAAGGGCTCGAACCATAAGCCCTAAGCTTGCGCTGGTCTTTCCTTTGCTGTCACCGGTGTACACAATAATCACCGACTGCTTGGTCTTGTAGTCCTCAAATGCCATGCTTATAGTCTAGCAGGCATACGGATGTTTAATTTTCGGGAGTTGATTACTTAGGTCGTTCGTCACTCAGTTTTAAGATTATAACTGCCCAGGCCGGGTCTCTTTCTAGTAATTGTTTATCATCCATAACCACGCGCTCGGCCCCGTATTGTTCGATTTCGTCGCCACGTAATCGCAAAGCTGCCTTTACTATTGGGCGCCATTGAAATGCTGCCTGCTCATCCGGGACATTTTTACTGACTCTTCCTAATTCAGCTTCAAGTGCGTTATATACGGTATCTTTGCTAAAAAGCTTTTCGGTTTCTGGCTTATAACCCAGTGAAAAGCTTGAAAGTACATCCTCGGCTTGACGACTCCAGGTACGAGGAAACCAGTGACGAGCCAAATCTACACCATCGGTAGCCCAATATGTTTTTAAAACTGTAATTGCTTCTTTCGAAAGCGGGTTCCACCGAACATCAAAGTCTTCCGATTCTAAAAATGTTAAATCGACGTTTCGGGCTTTCTCTTGTGCGGTAACCAATTTAGATGCCTGTAGGGCTTCTATGGCAATTACCGCAGCATCTGTCCCTTCGGAGGGATGAGGTATCTCGTGACGTAAAGCTTCTGTAGCCATGGTAAATCTCCTAGGGAGTATTGTAGGCGTAAGAGGTTAAAAGTAATTGTAAGAATTCTTACAGAAGATTGTGGGATTTTAAAGCTGCATCAATGCGCGGGCGGTCAAAGCCAATGATTATGTCGCCGCCAATGTCGAGAACTGGTATGCCGCGCTGGCCACTTTTGGTTACGGCTTCAACGCCGGCTTGCATGTCTGCTTCGACATCTTTATCGGCGTACTTTACACCGAGCTTGTCTAAATATTGCTTTGCCGCGTGGCAAAAGGCGCACCATGTAGCGCTATATATAGTTACTGCGTTTTGATTCATACAACTAGTTTAACGAGCTTACTATACTTTGTAAAGTGTAGTAATTTGCGTGCTAATTTGACCTCTGTTATACTATGACGGAATGGCAAAAGACTCAGTGGAGCCAACGAAACAGGTATCAATTACCTCGCTTTTTTTTAGCATGGGGCTAGATATGAGTTGGCGCTTGGCACTGAGTGTGCTGGTGCCAATAATCGGCGGTGTATACCTTGGCCGTCACTTTCATCACGAAACTGTCTTTCTTGTAGCTGGTTTTGTGCTGGCTATAGCGCTGGCTATTACGACCATTCGCCGCACCCTCAAGTTAGCGAATAAACTGCCATTTGCCGAAATTACCAAAGGCATGAAGAAAGTGGAGGATGACGACGATGATTAGCCTTTTTGCAATCGGCGAAGCCGGGCCTATTGTCCATGTTGCACCGCACACTTTATTCACTATTGGCGGCTGGCCAATTACTAATTCGGTATTTTATGGCTGGATTTGCACCATCTTTATCTGTTCTGTCCTGATTTGGGTTGCTCGCCGAGTAAAGATAAAGCCCGTAGGTGGTATCGTGCAGTTCTTTGAATACGGTGTGGAGTTCGTAAGCAATCTCGTGGAAAGTGCATTTGATGATAAGCGCAAAGGCCGCAAGTACGTACCGTTCTTCGTGGTACTATTTTTCTTTATCTTGCTTAATAACTGGCTCGGGTTATTGCCGATAGTTGGTGAAGGCTTCCAGGCGCATGGTACGCCCCTATTTCGTCCTTTTACGGGCGACCTGAACGGTACGCTGGCTATGGGCATTATAACCATGGGGCTCGTGTACAGTGCTTCCATTAAAGAAAGCGGTGGTTTCCTGAAATACATCCGGCACTTCTTCGTCGGCAGCCCTTTAAACCCGATGTACCTGCTCATCGGCTTTATAGAAATGCTGACTGACCTAACTAGGGTGCTTTCACTTAGTCTTCGACTTTTCCTAAACGTGACCATTGGTGACATTGTCATAGCTGTATTTGCCTACTTGGGCCACATTGCAGCACCCATAACTGCCCTACCCTTTACGCTTCTTGAGTTTGGGGTGGGTGCCCTGCAGGCATATATTTTCGTTGTGTTGTCGGTAATGTACCTAGCAATGGCAGTAAACGCCCATAAGGAAGACCACGACTTGACCGAAGAGCTGGTACAAGAGACAATAGGCGCGAAGAAAGTCGAGGCAACAGTATAAAATGGGCTTTTGTGTAGTTGGTTACGACATAGTAATAAAGGTAAATAAGGAGAAACAGTAATGGTAGTTTTGGCAGACGCTGTAAACACAGCAATCATTGGTAAAGGCCTTATGATTGGTCTCGGGTTCATTGGCCCGACCATCGGTATGGGTATCGTAGGCGGTAACTTTTTGTCGGCCGTTGGTCGCAACCCAGAGGCTTCTAAGTTCATCGGTCAAGCATTCGTATTCATCGGTCTGATTGAGGTGTACGGATTGCTCGCATTCGCAGCAACGTTCTTCGTCAAATAAGGGTTTACAAACAGTTGACTACTTTATTCACACAATTTGGAGCTGAGTCGTCTAGTTCGGGTATTGGTGCCCTTGGTGTTGATGCTAAAGCGTTGGTTATTCAGATAATCACCTTCGCACTAGCCTTCTGGGTGTTACGAAGGTATGCTTTCGGCCCAATTATGCGAGTCATGCAGGAGCGTCGCGAAACCATAGAAAAAGGTGTGGAACTCGGCGAAAAGATGCAGAAGCAGCAGGCAGAGCTTGATGCTAAAGTGCAAAAAACTTTAGCCGATGCCCGTGCCCAAGCGGACCAAGTATTGTCAGGCGCGAACGAAGAAGCGAAAGCTACGGTTCGTGAAGCCGAAGACAAAGCCCGTGCTAAAGCCGAGGGAATACTAGCGGAAGCTGAAGGCCGGATTGCTCAAGACACCGCTCGGGCTCGTCAAAAACTGGAAAAGGAGCTCGTGGGACTCATAAGTGAAGCTACCGAAGCAATTATTGACGAAAAGGTAGATAGCAAGAAAGATGCTGAGCTAATAGACAAAGCACTGCGAGGTGCAGCATGAGTAAGCTCCCACGCCATGAACTGGCAGCAATTTTAGCCGAAAAAGCTCTCAGTATGTCTGCAGCCAACCTGGCAGAGGAAGTCGCGGCCTACTTGCTGGCCGAAAACCGCACTGGCGAACTCGATTCGCTCCTTCGCGACATCATGCAGTATCGGGCTGACCACGGTGTGGTAGAGGTAATGGCGGTGAGCGCCCATGCATTGACTGATGGTACGCGTCGTGAAGTAGAAGCTCAAATACGTGAACTCTACCCTGCTGCTAAGCAAATTATCATCAGTGAGCAACTGGACCAGAGCGTGATTGGCGGGGTGAAGATTGAGCTTGCCAACCAGCAGTTGGACCTCAGTATTCGCAGTAAATTAAATCGCTTTAAACAATTAACCGCAGTAGGAGACTAGATGGCAGAACTATCGATAGCAGAACTCAGTAGTGATATCCGTAAAGCTATAGCTGAGCTCAAGACTCGCCCGGAAATAGAGGAAGTCGGTGTGGTTACCCGCGTAGGTGACGGTATTGCCTGGATTTACGGCCTGCGCCGTGCTGGTTATAACGAAATGCTAGAAATTGAAGGTATAAACGGTCAAGCCATCACCGCTTTTGCTTTCAATCTCGGTGAAGACGAGATCGGTGCTGTGCTACTAGGTGAAGATGTTGAGGTTAAGGCCGGTGCTAAGGCACGGCTTAGTGGTAAGGTGCTCGAAGTGCCAGTTGGTCCGGAGCTTGTTGGTCGGGTGGTTGACCCGCTCGGTAATCCACTCGATGGAGGTGAACCCATAAAGGCCAAGCAAGCCAGCCGAGTTGAAAAGCAAGCGCCAGGTGTGCTGGCCCGCAAAAGCGTTCACGAGCCCCTTATGACCGGTATTATGGCTATAGATGCCATGGTGCCAATTGGCCGTGGTCAGCGTGAGTTGCTGATAGGTGACCGCCAAACTGGTAAGACAGCCATCGCCGTTGACACTATGATTAACCAGTCTCGCCAAAAAACCGGTGTTATAAACGTCTACGTTGCTATTGGTCAGAAGCTTTCTAAGATTGCTGCTCTCCAAGAGCGCTTGAAGCGCGAAGGCGTAATGGACCAAACTATAATTGTTGCTACCGGCCCTGCAGACCCGGCCGCTATGCTCTTTTTGGCTCCCTACGCTGGTGCTGCTATGGGTGAGTACTTCCGCGACAATGGCCAGCACGCTCTCATTATCTACGATGACCTAAGTAAGCACGCTGTTGCCTACCGCCAAATGAGTTTGCTACTCCGGCGCCCACCAGGCCGCGAAGCCTACCCTGGTGATGTGTTTTACTTGCACTCACGTCTGCTCGAGCGGGCTGCTAAACTGAACGACAAACTTGGCGGCGGTTCGCTCACTGCGCTGCCTATCATCGAAACCCAAGCTGGCGACATATCTGCTTACATTCCAACCAACGTTATTTCCATCACCGATGGTCAGATATTCCTGGAAACAAACTTGTTCTACCAGGGTATTCGCCCAGCTATCTCGGTTGGTCTTTCGGTCTCTCGTGTAGGTGGCGCAGCCCAAACTAAGGCTATTAAAGCTGTCGGTGGCGGTCTCAAGCTTAGCCTGGCCCAATTCCGCGAGCTGGCTGCCTTTGCGCAGTTTAGCACCGACATGGACGAACAAACCCGTCACACTATCGAACGCGGCCAACGTTTAACGGAGCTACTCAAGCAGCCACAGTTTGCTCCATATGCTATCTGGCAAATGTACAGCGCACTTTATGCAGCGACTAATGGTGCCTTCGACGCTGTACCGCTGGAAAAGATTAAAGCTGCCGAAGAAGCCTTATTCCGAGAGCTTAAAAGCAAGCATACTAAGCTAATTGACGCTGTTAACTCCGGCGACAAGCCAACCGATGAGCAGAATGAAACTATCCTGAAGGTTGCTAAAGATGTAGCTAAAAGCTACGAATCCGTTGACAAGACTAAGAAGGAAGAAAAGAAGTAGGTTTAGCAAGTGGCTAGTACGATTACTTTACGGCGCAGGATTAATTCCATCCGCAATACGCGGCAGATTACCAAAGCTATGGAGCTTGTTTCTGCTTCTAAAATGCGCCGTGCGCAGGAAGCTGCCAAACTCAGCCGCGACTATCGTGCTGCGGCTTATGCCCTGCTTGCTCGCCTGAATTTGGTTAAAGAGGTTGAGCGTCATCCCTTGTTTGCTACTCGTCCGGTAAAAAACAAGCTGTACGTGGTTATTACAAGTAACAGCGGCCTAGCGGGTGCCTATAATTCGAATGTACTAAAACAGCTTACTGTGGCTATTCGTGCCGACCAAGATAACAAGGTTAAAAGCCATGTTATAACCATTGGTAATAAGGGTGCGCAGTTTGCGCGCCGCTTAGCAGGCGTAGAGCTAGTAGCTGCCTACCCTGCCTTCGGCGACAAGCCTACCGAAAACGACATTCGACCTATCCTCAACACGTTGGTTAAAATGCACACCGATGGCGAGGTGGACGAAGTACACCTGCTGTACACCATGTTCCGCAGCAACATCTCGCAGATAGCGACCGACCTTTCACTCTTGCCTGCCCATTTGGAGCAAGCTGACGCTGCAACTGACGCTAGCCCAGTATTTAACTTTGAGCCAGATGTAGAGACTGTCATAAGCCAGGTCGCTACTCGGTTGATTGAAGTGCAAATATGGCAAGGATTGCTCGAAAGCTTGGCTAGCGAGCACAGTATGCGCATGCTGGCTATGAAGAACGCAACTGACAATGCCAACGAACTGATTGCTGACTACACGCTGGAGTACAACACTGCACGCCAGGCAGCCATTACCCAGGAGCTAGCGGAAATAAGCGGCGGCGTGGAGGCCCTAAAGGATTAATTATGAGATTTCGAAGAAGAAATATACCAGCAGTAGAACTGGAACCACAGATTGACCCCGCTGTTGAACTTGAGATGCGAGCGGCGAATGCAGTACTCGGCTTTAGGCATCGATTAGATACAGACTCAGAATTTCGCCATACTTTCGGAGATGCTATAAAAGAGGCGCTTGCCCGTTCTGAAGCAAGCTCAGCTGAGGAAAGTAAAAAACATGCTCAAGAATATTTTGGAAGCAAAGCATTGGGTCGAGATTTAACCGAGAGAGCGCATGCTGCCAAAGGCGAAATTTTCAATGGAGTATTAAATCTACTAACTTGGGCAGTGCAATCCGAAGACTTGGACAGTACTTCTTTTATTAGTGAGCTTCGTCGACATATAGGCATTAATGTTAATCAAGCGTTTGAAGAAGGATTGTTGCAACCGGACCCCCAATTCTTTATGCCAGGTACCATTGGGGTAGATAACGATGAGCTTGGAATGAT